>ENA-UALL01000838-UALL01000838.1-human-gut-metagenome-genome-assembly--contig:-NODE-838-length-12550-cov-10.323890_pt1 | contig 12550 bp, 12 predicted proteins | sample MGYA00243699_ERZ654466 | MGnify/ENA primary metagenome ERZ654466 (study PRJEB26926, sample SAMN06164635) | human gut metagenome | biome: ENVO:00009003; feature: ENVO:2100002; material: ENVO:00002003...
TGTCTCCTTTCTGAATGGTGTGTCGTGACTTCATTCTACCAGAGTTCTGCAAACCATGTCTCTTTTTTTATCCTTTTTTAATTTGCGAAATATATTATACTTTATCAATGATTCTATTCTATCGTATCAGATGAATACCTCTTTTTCAATAGTTTTATAAGAAAAGCGGCCGCAATATGCAGCCGCTTTTGAGGAGGATTTTCGCTTACCAATATTAAAAACACGTTGGAGCCAACAGCCGGAATCTCTAAGATATACGCCAGCACGAATCAACGCATATCAATACAGCTTTGCTCCCGCCGGGATGTGGTCGTCCACCATGAGAAGATGCAGCTTTTCTTCGCCCTCCTCGTGATGTACGGCGGAAATCAGCATACCGCAGGAGTCGATACCCATCATTGGTCTTGGCGGCAGGTTGACGATGGCAATGCAGGTCTTGCCGACAAGCTCCTCCGGCTCGTAATAGGCGTGAATACCGCTTAAAATCGTGCGCTGTGTGCCTGTTCCATCGTCTAAGGTGAATTTTAGAAGTTTCTTGGACTTTGGCACTGCTTCGCAGGCAAGCACCTTGACTGCTCTGAAATCGGACTTGGAGAAAGTCTCAAAATCCACGAAATCCTTGAACAGCGGCTCGATCTCCACCTTGGAAAAGTCGATGGGCTGGGCCGGGCTTTCCGGCTCTGTTTTTGCGCAGCCGGCCGTATGCCCTTCGTCCTTCTTACCGCCCAGGGACTTCATTGTGGGGAAAAGTTTTCCCAACAATTCGTACATCGTCATATTCATTCAAATCCTTTGTTTTGCTTACTTTCCCGAACTTCATACTCATTCATATTACATCAGGAAAAAAGCAAAATTGTTGTCAATCTGCTGTCCTCGCAGAATTTTTGTTGTCAGGACTCACACCGAGAACCCTTCTCAAAAGATGTCCAACTTCGATAAGTTGTTAAATGATTCCTGCTTCTTCTGATCTGTAGCTTCAGCATAGATATCCATCGTCGTTTCAATGTTGCGATGTCCCATGATATCTTGGATCACTTTTAGATTTGTTTCGTGCTCACAGAGTCTGGTACAAAAAGTGTGTCTTAGATGGTGACAAGAAAAATCCGGAAGAATGACCGGCTCACGACGTTCTCTTTTTGCTTTCACAACCTCATCTGAATTGTGGCTGCAAACAATGCGTTTTATGGTTCGATTTACGGACTGCGGGGTCTGGATTCCACCATAGCGATTGATGAATATAAATCCCTTCATACCATCAAGTTCTGTATCGAATATTCCAGACTCATCTTGTTCCTCGCGCACCATTTGAAATGCATCATAGACAACATCAAGCATCGGGATCGTGCGGATACCTGCTTCCGTTTTTGGCTTTGAAATCTGCAAGGTGGATGTCCGGGAATTTCCTACCGGGTAGTAGACAACGCTATGGTTTATGCTGATCTTGCGATTATCAAAATCAAGGTCGTCCCATGTCAATCCTAATACCTCGCCGATTCTGCCACCGGTACCGAGCAATACTGTAAATAGTGGCCACCAATGGTAATACACCGGATGGTTAGCAATATAATCCATAAAGGATCTCTGCTGCGGCTTTGTAAGAGCGTGCCGCACACCTCTTGCCTTGTCACTCTCTTTGCTGACTTCCTTCATCACGCCATCCGACGGATTCTTTCTGATAACTTCATCTCGAACCGCCAGCTGAAAGGTTGGATGCAGCAAAGTATGTACCGAATCCAATGTACCCAATGACAAATCATCTACATTAAGCAGATGGAGGTAGAATTGAAGCACATCCGAATATTTTACCTCAGCAATTTTCTTCTTGCCAAAAGTGTCTCTGACAAAGCGATCATAGATATAGATGTAATTACTACGGGTAGTCTCCCTTAACTTGCATTTGGTAGACATATATCTATCAAAGGTGTCGTTTAAGTTTGCTTTTCCCGCAACGTATATATCCAGCCCATCCAACTGATCCTTTATCAGCTGCTTTTCTTTTTCTCCAAGTATACGTTCAAACAGAAACATCTGCAAAACTTCCTGCGCCCGTAAATTTTTCTTTGCTGCCATACTGCGTATAGTGCCTTTTAATTGTTCCGGTGTTTTCATTACAGAACCTCCATATATGTTCTAATCTTATCTTCAATCCCGAATACTTTGCCGTACTTCAAAAGTTTTCGATTATTAGGTTTTGATTTAAAATAGTCTTTGATTGCCTGTGAGTATAACTGCATATCCATTTGCTCCTTATCGCGAATCAAATCACAGATGCAGCGTTCTTTATCATACAAACGAACTGTTGCTCCCTGAGGAGAGGTCGTTTCCGATATGCCAAGTTCGTAAATCTCCTGCTGTACATAATGACAACGCAGATTGGAATTATCGCGCTTCAAAAGGCTTATATTTGCACCTCTTGGCATTGTAATATCGTATACATGAGGAGTTCGATCTGAAAGTCCCCATAAAAACAATGCCGTACCATAAGAAAACACAGCGACTTTGCTTCGTGCCTGCAACAATGCATACTCGTCTGCAATATCGTCTGAGAGGACATATAATCCCTTACGAACCTGCTCCAGTTTTCCGGCATCTGTGTATTTACGCAGCATTGGTCTGCTGATTCCCAATTCTTCAACCTGCGAAGTTCTGATAAAGCCATTATTCTGTTCAGCAACTGCCTCAATACGTTTCCAAATCTGATCCATAACACACACCTCCTCGAAAGACATTTACATTCACGCTACATATTATACAGTATTGCAGAGCAAATGTAAATGCCTTTCTTAAATTTTAGTGTGTCCAGAATGAAAAATTTTATTCAAAAAAGGGGCATCACCGAAGTGACACCCCCAAAGCCTGATACTATGAGCTAATTACTCTTTGTTGTTTATGCCGATTTGCGAATACACCATAAACCACGACCGACATGGTCGAAATGTTCAGGATTGCATTGCAATGTCTGGCGGATTTTTTCTTTCCACCATTGATTGGCCCGGGCTTTTTTATGTGGTTCTATCTGCTCATAAAGATATGCAAGAGAAACTGCCTTGTTGCATTCCTCAAGAACAGCAGCAACAACATCTCGCCAGGTTGCTCCGGGCATATCACGGATATCCATCGTTTTCTGACTGCACATAAGCACAGGGATTGCCGTTGGCGAATCCTTGCGCACGATCAGAACATACTCGTGCAATATAGGGATAAAAGTCCCGCTGTACTGGGTATTGTCTGAAAAGCAATTGTGCTGAGCCTTGATAATGATGTTTTCCATTGTCCCGGGCTTGACGATTTCGGCAATCATACTGTAAAGCTTACCTTTCTTTTTGATGTCACCCATAAGCACTGCCATTCTGCCACCTTTTTCGAGAGCAGAGAACTGCTTCATCATCGCGTAATTCATCGCTTGGACAAAGCGTTCCCAGTCTGGTATACGTGACAGGTCAAGAGGCATCGGATCGTAGCCATATTTACTCTTCACGTCAGAGGCTTTGTACATCACATCTGAATATTTGATGATGGGAATAGGTAAAGATCATCTTCGGCATTATCCGCTAAGAGTCTTTTTCCCTTCCCTCACACCGGGCGTGCGACTTTCATCGCACCCAGCGCTCCATCAATATAATTTGCTCTGTCTAACCTTGTCACAATAGTTCAGCGCCGTGTTCTCAGACTTACCTATACCGAGCAAATATTGTTTGAATTCATTTAACATCGAATTCACCTCCTACCCTTATTACACGAGACAAGGGGCAGGGATACAACAAAAAGATTATGTTTAACTCGGTTTGGCAGAAAAACATTTTGATTATGTTTAACTCAGATAAGTATTTCAATCGTGTGCATTTTGTGGGTTAAACATAATTATTCTTATGTTTAACTTATTTGTATCGCACTTTCCAGAGCAAAGAAGGGTTAATAAGCATCAAAAAATAGTCGAATTAATTTTGTCCCAAATTTTATGTTATTTTTGGGACATTTGATTTTTGCATAAAAAAGAGTGCTTTGGAAACAATATAAATAACTATTGCAAAACTGTCCCAAATATGATATAATATTTGGGACACAGGAGGTGTGACTATGAGTTCGTTCTATTCTGATATGATATATGAAAAAATTGTAGAGGCAGGAAATGAGGCTGTTTTTATTGCAACCGACTTTCTTGATATAGCCGATTACGAGACTGCGCGTAAAGCTCTTAACCGTCTTGATAGTTATGGAAAAATAAAAAAGATATGCCGTGGTGTCTATTACAATCCCAAATTTAGTGAGCTCCTCGGCGAATATGAAGCACCTTCTCCTCATAATGTCGCTCTTGCCTTGGCTCGTAAATTTAATTGGAATATTGCTCCTTCAGGAAATACGGCATTAAACCAGTTAGGGCTTTCAACACAGGTAACAGCACACTGGACATACATTAGCGATGGACCATACAATAAATTTACAATCGGAAACATCGAGATTGATTTTAAGCACAGAAGTAACAAAGAAATCTCCGGTATGTCCTATAAAACAGCGCTCGTTATTCAGGCCCTCAAAGCGCTGGGGAAAGACAATATAGACGAAAGCGTCATTACTAAACTCAAAAAACAGTTATCCTCAGAAGAAAAGGATAATCTCATAAAAGAGGCCAGACAAACAACCGCTTGGGTTTATTCTGTAATCCGAAAAATTTGTGAGGCGAAGTAAATGTATTCAATAGCGAGATTACCTGAAGATGAGCGCAGAATTCTTTTTAGAAATACGGCTCAAAAGATGGGAATGAACGAAGCCATCATCGAAAAGGACTTTTGGGTCTGCCTGACCTTGGACTATCTTTTCCATCGATGTGAGTGGAAAGATGTATTCACATTCAAAGGCGGCACCAGTCTTTCTAAATGCTATGGTCTTATCACACGCTTTTCAGAAGACATCGATTTGATTTTAGACTGGCGCGCCATTGGTTATTCTCTCAACGAGCCGTGGGAAGATAGATCTAACACAAAACAGGATGCCTTTAACAAAGAGGCAAATGCCCGAGCAGAAGTTTTCTTACGTGACACTTTGCTTCCTATCTTTAAGCGTGATCTTTCGGAGATCATAGGGCAGGAGGCAACCATCTACATAGAGGAATCAGACCCGCAGACGATAAATTTTGAATATCCGCATATCTTTACAACCGAATCTATTCTGCAGGCAATCCGGTTGGAGATTGGTGCATTGGCAGCCTGGACTCCTGCGAGGGAGAAATCCGTTACTCCTTATACCGCTGAATGCTATCCCAAAGCCTTCGACCAAGCAACAAGTACGATCCTTACAGCTGCAGCCGAGCGAACCTTCTGGGAAAAGGTTACGATTCTTCATCACGAGGCAAACCGTCCTGAAAATTTGGCAATGCCCAAACGATATTCGAGACACTACTATGATTTATACTGCATAGCACATTCGGAAAACAAAAATGCTGCTTTTGAAGATCTGGAACTCCTCAAAAAAGTTGTAAACTTCAAAATGAAGTTCTTCCCTCGCAAATGGGCAAAATACGAAGAAGCAATTCCCGGAACAATCAAGCTTGTTCCTCCGGCTTTTCGTTTTGATAGCCTACGTACCGATTATGAGGATATGGCTGAAATGATGTTTGGACAATATCCTTCGTTTGATGACTTGATGGACTATATTCAAACCCTCGAAAATGAGATTAATGCTCTGTAATGAGCAACTTAAAACATTCGCTTCTGACACAATATTTGCAGCGAAAAAAGGTGGTGATAGATTGGCAAGACAATATAAGAATGCACGTAAAAGCAAAAAGCTGATTGTAAAAGATGCAGCTTCCAAGCTCGATATTTCACCATCTACTCTCAGCGCATGGGAGTCTGAACGCAAGGCACCTTCGATTGAAAGCTTAGAAGCGATGGCAGATCTGTATCAGGTTTCTACTGATTATCTTCTTGGCAGAGAGGAAACGCCCCCAGCAACTTCTCTTCCCCTCCCAGGTGAATTGCTAAAGATATATCATGGTAAATCAGTCTGGTCGTCCGATTTCGGATGGGTATTGGTAAACTCAATAAAGAATGTACTGGTTTGTGTTGATGGTTCTTTGGTACCGTTTGATAACGCCGGTTCTGTTTATGTGGCACAGCCTCCGTTCTATGAAGCATCACTTCCAGATTCAAAACCGTTAAGCAAACCGGATCTTCAAAATTATGGGGAAATCTGGCTTGAACCAATCTCTCACGATACGGAACTCAGAGAACAACTTCGAGGAACCTATCGGGTTTACGAACACTGGGTAGAGAATAATTTCGGAAATCGCTTCTCGCTCGATACCTACGGAGTCAAATGGTTGGCTTTCAGCAATAAATAATATTCAAGGCAGGGTTGTCGTAATTGACAATCCTGCCTTTTATCATAAGTATTTCTGCATATAGAACTCACTTCGGTAAGTGCCGTCCTTGAGCTTAAACATATTCGGTCTTTCGCAAACAACACGGAATCCGAATTTTTCGTACAAGTGTCTTGCACGGTCATTGCCCTCTATGAACTCCAGCTCCATAATCTCGGTTCCTCGGTTCTGTGCCGCCGATACAAGCTCCTCGAACATTGCAGAGCCGATACCGAGGTTCCAATAGTCTTTGAGAATAGCATTGGCAATGGTTGCACGATGCGATACTTTCATGTCTCCTTTGAAGCTGATCTCACAGTTGCCGGCATCCTCACCGTCAACGTAACAGGTGATACCCAATGTATCAGGGGCAGAGCGCAAGCGGTTTACCCATGCTTCCTCTTGCCCGATAGTTGTTGTCCATTCTTCGGGATAGCGTGCAAGAAAATCAGTTTCACTACAAGATTTCTTTATGTAGTTCAGTAATTTTTCCGCATCCTCAACACATGGACTTTTTAAGATGGCGGTCCTGCCATCTTTCAATATGATTGTTTTTTCTTCAAATATCATTTCGATACTCCTTTCGGTAAATTACTCCTCGATTGAAAAGAGTGCTTTAATCATTTTTGCAACTTCATCTGGAGCCGGATTTGTATTGTCAAGTTTCATATAGTTCTCAAACGGCAGTTCTTCGCCGTCATAGGAATTAAGGCGATACTTTTCGCTCGTTGCCCTCATTTCAGATTCGCTCCAATTGAGATCACGCTTCCGTTTGCTTTTTTATCCCCGGCATTTTATCCCCCTGCGGGGATAGGACAACCGCCCGGTATGTTTATCCCCGTTCATAATTGTTGATATAGGGATTATACCGTCTAATTTTGTAGATTTTTCCGAGATTTTCCGTAGAATTTTCGTAGTCGGTCGCAAGTTTAGACAAGAACAAACAACAAAATGCTGTATAATGTCAAATTTTACCGCCCTTTGAATACTGCACCGTAAGAAAAGACTTTATGGCTCAAATAAATAGGGGAAACGACCTGCTATCAGGTCGTTTCCCCTATTTATTCCGTAATATCCTCAAAACAAAAGCCAACTTCTCGAACACAACGGATAGCAGAAGGTAAGCTGAGTGCTATCTCACGAAATTTTCTGCGCAGGCCGTATACATGACAGCTTACCGCATTGGCTTCATTTCCCATTGGATCTTCTCCCCATACAGCCTCATAAAGCTGCCTGTATGACAACACCCGCCCTTCATACAAGGCCAGTCGGTAAAGTAGTTCATACTCTTTTGTTGTCAGTAATACCTCCTGCTGATTATAGTATACCTTTCTTTTTCCTGTGTCAATTATGAGGTGGTTAAAAATCAATGTCGGTTCAACTACCATTTCAATCAGCTTCAAATCAGGATGACGCTCCAAAATCTTTGAAATTTCCTCTAAAGCAACATTATCCTGGTCTGATAGTTCCAAAATCACAATTCGTTTGATAGTCCCACCTTCCTTCTAAAACAGCCGCCATCTGTCTGATGGCGGCCGTAAAATGTTATATATTCTGTTCCTTTTTCTTTCTGCTGTAAAGCGTCATGCCATAGACGCCGGCTCCGGATGCAGCCAGAAGACCAATCCACAGCATCATGTTGCTGCCGTCCCCGGTCTGCGGAATAGTTGTATCGGAAGACTGATCGCCCGCGCCGGTCTGCTCTCCGTCCTGAACCGTACTGGTTGAAAACGGTGTGTTGGAGCCAAGGATAGCATACTGGCTCAGAAGGGTAGTCTCAAACACCAGGAAGTCGCCTTCCGCCACCGCGTCAAAGCGTTCCAGCTCTTCGCCCAGATATACCGCCTGATAGTATTTGTAGCCCTTCAGGTGGTCGTTCATCGGGATTTTGACCGTCATGGGGTTATCCCTGATTTCCAGAGCTTTACCGTCTTTTCTAACACTGATGTCGTAAATAGACAACAGGCCCGGCAGTTGTTCCTTCAGTTCCGGACGGCTTGACAACACGCTTTCCTGTGCAATGGTGTCGGCATAAAGCTCTGCACCCTCCGGTACGCCGTCGGTCAGGGAGATGGAAACGCCGGTATCGGAATTGGTCAGATCCTTAATTTTTCCTTCATCACCGGGCGTCGGAGTCGGCTCTACCGGGTCTTTAACGGGCACTGCCTTGATTACATCGTTGGTGCAGAAGTAATCGAATGTACCTGTTTTTTTCATAACCTGGCTGTAGCCCTCGGGGATTGCCTTATGATCCTTGGTAAGATTTCTCATACCCTCAACAGGAGCTGCAATTACAGCTTCTTTTTTATCGCCCCAATAATCCACAATCTCCATCTTGTCGGTAAGTCCCTTGTAAACGGAATACCAAGGTGTTCCTTCTCCGCCTTCAGGAGGATATTCAATCTTATCCGAACCCCAATAGAAGGTTTCGCCGTCTTTTTGAAGTAAGGTCATGGTCTTTATATTTGAAATTTTTGCGTCAACGGTTTTTCCCTCGGGGTCCTTAGTATAGCCCTCGGGCCATGCTACGCCGGCGGTTTGGCTGACAGCTACCGCGAGATATTCATTTCCACTGGCAAGTCCGTCAACCTTTACAAGCTCAAACACATCAGTTTGACCCTCTGAATACTCATTAGCCTCGAAGAAGTAAATGCCGTAGAGTTTGCCGTCATTGTCCTTTGTGGCAAGCTGCCATGTTCTGTTAGCATAACTTTCTTCATCTTCATAAATAACAGTTGCACCCACTGCATATTCGCCTTCCACGCCGGAGTCAGGGGTCATGGTAAGGGCTGCTTCCAGATTGCCTTGGAAGGGAAGGGTTGAGGAGGTAGTAGATAAAAAGGCCGCAGAATAAGTGTTTTCACCTGCGCTCTTATACGCTGTCACAGAAGCGTTTGAGCCGACCTTGAGCAGACCCTGTGTTCCCTCAGCCATAAAGCGGATCGCCGCAATCTGAGATGTTTTGGTTTCATTGATGGTCAGGGAGCCGTCTCCGGTAATTTCCAGATTGCCGCCCCAGCCGAAGCCCCATACAACCAGTTCGGCGATATGATTGTCACCCACCAGATGAAGCTTCAAATCGTCGCCCATCTCGTTGGTGGCAAGGGTCATTTCCGGGTGGTTGTAGTTTGTCAGGGTGATGGTGTTGGTAGCCTTGTCATAGACAGCGCCCTCCACCGTGTCAGCCTCGCCGCCGTTGCTATAAAGTACATAGCTGCCATCGGGTTCTGCTACACTGCTATCATACAGCTGCACCCATGCGTAGCTCATGTCCCCGGACGAGGGGCCGTTCGCCGCAAACGCCGGCACAGCCATTCCAACAGCCATACAAAGCGTCAGCAGTCCTGCAAGAAGTTTGCGCTTTAGTTTCATGATTGATTTTTCTCCTTTCAAGATAACATTTATGTGAATACACGGGTTTGATCATTCTTTTTGGTGTGTCACCCCCCCCTTTTTTTCTCGGTGTTCTATGCCATCCGTTCCCCGGTGCGCCGGTTCAGGCAGCCAGGGCGGAACGAATAACCTTCTTTGCCGCAGTTAAAGTTCTTTATGCTTTGGTATTCACCAAAGCATAAAGGAGGGATATCCCTTCTGCGTTTTCAGCTTTCCTGCGTCTCCCATTTGGCGTAGAGATCCATCGGCGCATAGGGCGCTTCCCTGACAGGGCGCTCTTTCAGCTCTTCAAGGATTTTAAGCCCTGTTACCGGGCCGGCGGTGCAGGCTTTATCCCTGTACCAGCCGGTGAATACCTTGCCGCTGCTCGTCGGTTTCAGGCAGGTAGCCTCCACATAGAAAAGCTCCTGGTCTGCAAATTCCAGCGACCGCGGCTTCATATACAGCAGATCGGTCCCGTCCGCTTCAAAAGCCCCGCCGTTGGCATGCAGCCTGACGGCGTACCGGGGATTCCCGTTCTCGTCATTCAGGGCATACTCATCTGCCATTTCCGAACGGAACGCCGCCGTGATGAGAACCTTACGCCGCTTGACTTTCTCCGTCTCCACGGCAGGCTTTACCGCTTTGGATGTGACGGGATCTTCCAGGGCCTTGTAGCCGCCGTTTCCGTCCTTTAACATCCATGCGGCAAAGCTTACGGTGACCGGCTCGGCGCCCTCGCCGCCAGGGAAGTGATAGTCCACACCATCCGGCAGGGGGACAGAAAACTTAAGCCTGAGAAACGGCTTCCTGTTGTAATAGAGCTTGCCCTTCAGGAGCCGCGGGTCATCGTTGTCAATGCTCTTATCCTCCGGATTGATCGTCCCGACCAGTGTTTTCCACATTTTTGTCTCGGGGTCAAGGTAGCGGTAAACCGCCTGGAGCTTGCCGGCCTTTGTATCCACACGGCCCAAATTCACCAGGCCGTCCCTGTAACTGCCGTAGTCCGCGCCGCCGTAGTAAAAGCTCAGGGTAACGGGTCCCTTCCACAGCAGGAACAGCAGAGTCAGCAGGCCCAAAAGCAGAATGGCGGCAATCGCGCCGATGGCAAACGGGAGGTTGCTGTTTCCCTCGTCCGAAGGGACGGGGGCACTGTTGTCCGAAGGGGCGGGGGTATTGTTTTCCGAAGGCCCGCCCGGCTCATCCGCCGGCGTGGAGGTATTGCCCGGCACAAAGCCGGCCGGCTCCCACCTTGCGTACAAATCCATCGGCACATAGGGCGCGACATAGGCGGGTTCTTCCTTCAAATCATCGTTAATGTTCAGATAGGTGACCGGCCCGTCGGTGCAGGCCTCGTCCTTGTACCAGCCGGCGAACACCATATCGCCGTTTGACGGCTTAGGACAGGATGCCTCCACGAAAAAGTCGTTCAGAGCGGAATATTCCAGCGACTGCGGGCACACATACAAATGGTCGCTGCCATCCTCCGCAAAGGTTCCGCCATTGGCTCGCAGGATGACGGCATATTTCGGATGTCCGGTCTCTTCATAGGTCAGCGCGTTTTTGTCTATGACAACCGCCGGAAAAGCCGCCTTGATCACGGCGACTCTTTTTCCTTCCTCGTCCGTCACGATTGCGTTCTGAACATCCTCCGCCGTGACGGAACCATCCAGCTCCTTATACCCGCCGTTTCCGTCGCTCACCACCCATGCGGCAAACTCGGTGGTCTCGGGCGGGCTGTATTCGCTGCCGGGGTAGTGGTAGCTCGGACCCTTGGGGAGCGCAACGGAGAAGCTGGAGCTGTCCGCAACCTCCACATCATAATACAGCCACGCTGAACCGATGAGGTCATGGCTGCCGGTGATGCTTTTGTCCGCAGGATTGATGTCCCCTCCAATTTCCTCATCCCCGAAGTTTATTGCCGCATAGAACCGGCCGGCGCCGGTATCAATATTGCCGACGTCAATCCAGCCTTCCTTATATCTGCCGTAGTCCGCGCCGCCGTAGTAAAAGCGGATGGTAAGGGGATCTCCGGCCGCAAAGGCCGGGACGGCCATCCCAAACACCATACAGAGCGTCAGCAGCGCCGCAAACAGTTTTTTCATAAGTCGCCTCCGTTTCTTTCCGGTCCAGCCGGGGAAGGGCGGCCAGGACACATAGTCCCGTTTCCGTCCGCCGCTTCCCGCCGGCTTTTCCGTTTGGTTTCAGGCAGACGGGCTATTTCCCGGCCGCCGCCTTTTTCCGCCTGTAAAGCAGCATTCCCAGCACGCCGCCGCAGGAGGCCAGCATCAGGCTGATCCACAGCATCATGTTGCTGCTGTCCCCGGTCTGGGGGCTGCCGGTGTCGCCGGAAGGATCCTGCTGACCCTGCGAATCGGATGAATCGGTCGGATCAGTCGAATCGGTTGGCTCTCCGGTTCCCGCTGCAGGGATGGCTTCAGTCTGCACATATGCACAGACCGTACAGGTGCGTTCCTTGGATCCTGTTTCCGTTTCAGTGGCTTCTTTGGTGACGCTCCACTCGCCATAGGTATGAGCGGCCGTATCCGCCTTTGCTCCACACTCGCAAGCATGCCAGTGATTGTTTTCGTCCGAGCTCCACTCTTCGCTGTAGCTGTGCTCATGCTCGATTACCGGGATCGTCTCTGTCTGCATATAATCGCAGACCGTGCAGGTGCGCTCCCTGGAGCCCGTTTCCGTTTCAGTAGCTTCTTTGGTGACGCTCCACTCGCCATAGGTATGAGCGGCCGTATCCGCCTTTGCTCCACACTCGCAAGCATGCCAGTGATTGTTTTCGTCCGAGCTCCACTCTTCGCTGTA
>ENA-UALL01000847-UALL01000847.1-human-gut-metagenome-genome-assembly--contig:-NODE-847-length-12418-cov-5.991669_pt1 | contig 12418 bp, 9 predicted proteins | sample MGYA00243699_ERZ654466 | MGnify/ENA primary metagenome ERZ654466 (study PRJEB26926, sample SAMN06164635) | human gut metagenome | biome: ENVO:00009003; feature: ENVO:2100002; material: ENVO:00002003...
GAAGCGATTCGGAGTCCCTCGTCCAGCAGCGTGTCGAGTTTTTCGACACGCTGAAGGGCGGAAAGGGATACCCCTTCCCGCCCTTATGTGTGCTGAAATTATTTTTCTGCCTGCGCGTTGGCAGCTGTCTCCTGCTGCTGTTCCGGCTTGGAAAGGGGATTGCGCAGCAGCTGGCGGGCCTGACGGATCTCCCCAATGCGCTTGGAAAGGAGTTCCTCGGTGGAGCGCAGCACATCGTCTGCAAAATCGTTGGCGCCTTTGCGCATATCGCGGGAACGCTGCTGGGCTGCCACCAGAATTTCGTTGGCTTTCTGCTGGGCAGCCGCCACGATCTCCTCCTTGGCAATGAGCGCCCTGGCCCGTTCCTCGGCATTGCGGATGATGTCCTCCGCCTCGCGCTTGGCGGTGGTGACAATATCCCCCCGGTCGGCCACAATGGCCTTGGCCTGACGCAGCTCGGAAGGCAGGTTGGCCCGGATATCATCCACAATCTCCCGCAGGTGATCGGCCGGGATCAGGCATTTACCGCCCGACAGAGGCACGCTGACCGCCTTGTCCACCATATCGTCGATCTGTTCGAGCAATTCATCTACTGTCATGTCTTTCAACCCTTCCTTATTTTATTGAGAATATCCGGCAAAATCTCCGCCGGGACAAATTCGGAAATATCTCCCCCCAGCGAAGCAACCTGCTTGACCAGGCTGGACGACAGGTACATATGCTCCGCACGGGTGGTCAGGAAAACCGTTTCCACCTCGGCATTGAGCTTGCGGTTGGTGAGCGCCATCTGGAACTCATATTCAAAGTCGGACAGGGCGCGCAGGCCCTTGACAATCACCGCCGCCTGCCGCCGGCGGGCATATTCCGCCAGCAGGCCGTCGTAACAGTCCACTTCCACCCGGGGAAGGTCTGCGGTCACACGCTGGAGCAGGTCCATGCGTTCCTCCAGGGTGAACAGAGGGCTTTTGGCAGCGTTGGGCATCACTGTGACGATCACCTTGTCGAACAGGGAAGCGGCACGGGTGATAATGTCCATATGGCCAAAGGTCACCGGGTCAAAACTGCCGGGACAAATCGCAATTTTCATAGCGGACGCTGCCTTTCGCTGTAACGGTACAGCCAAATATAAGTTTTTCCGTACCGGTAGGTACGGTGAAGGAGAAAATCCCCTGTCTGCCCCGGCAGGGACACCGACTGGTCGGTCTCACAAACGATGACGCCACCCGGACGCACACAGGGCGTCACCTGCCGCAGGGCCGGTTCCAGCAGGCCGGCGGCATAGGGCGGGTCGAGGAACACAATATCAAATTTCTCTGCGCAGCGAGCCAGATAAGCACCCGCATCCTGGCAGAGCACCTGTCCCCTTTCGGCCAGGCCGGTCTGCTCGAGGTTACGCCGTACCACCTGTGCCGCGGCGGGATTGCTGTCCACAAACACACAGAAAGAGGCACCCCGGCTGAGCGCCTCCAGCCCAATCTGGCCGCTGCCGGCAAACAGATCCAGCACCCGGCGCCCTTCCAATTCAAACTGCAAGGCGCTGAAAAGCGCTTCCTTTACCCGTTCGGCCGTGGGGCGGGTCTCCTCCCCGGCCAATGTCTCCAACCGGCGGCCACGGGCGGTTCCGGTAATGATTCTCATGCCCACTCCCCACAATACGTCATCATACTGTTTATTATGCTATATTCTCCCCGGTATGTCAAGAGAGTTCACAGCTTATTTACAGCTTTTTGTCTTTTTCCAGGCTGGCATCCACCGCTGCGATGACCGCTGCTTCCAGCCCTTCCCGCTGCAGGGCGCACACCCCTTCGATGGTGGTACCGCCGGGAGAACAGACCGCGTCCATCAGGGCGCGGGGGTGCTCCCCGGTTTCCTGAAGCAGGCGGGCGGTGCCCAAAACCGCCTGGGAGGCGATCTTCAGCGCCTTGTCCTTGGGAAGGCCATGCTTTACCCCCGCCTGCGCCAGCGCGTCCATATACAAAAGGGTAAAAGCGGGCGAACAGGAGGCGATGGCCGAAAACAGGGAGAAGTCCTCTTCCCGCAGTTCCATCGACTGGCCCACCGCATCAAAGATGCGGGCGACCAGCGCCTTTTGCTCCTGTGTGACATGGGAATTGCCCACATAAGCCGAGATGGCGGCGGATACCGTGGCGTTGATGTTGGGCATCACCCGCACGATGGCCCGCTCCTCCCCGGCCAGGGCGGCAATATCCGCCAGGGTCTTCCCGGCGGCGATGGAGATCAGCAACGTCCCCTCTTCCAGGCATTCCCGCAGGGGGGGGACTACCTGTGCGAACATTTGGGGTTTGACCGCCAGCACCACGCTGTCCGCCCCCTTCACCGCCTCCTGCGGCGAAGGGGCGGCGGTCATCCCCCATTCTTCTGCCAGGGCGCGGGTCTTATCCGAATCAATATCGTAAGCGGCGATCTGTTCCCCCGAAAAATCCCCCCGGCACATGCCGCGGATAATGGCGCTGGCCATGTTCCCCGCGCCGATAAATGCGATTTTCATATTTCCTTCTCCTTTCGGGACCGGACGGCTCACCGGCCCAGAAACTCTTTGAGCTGCTGCACCTTGTCGGTCTTTTCCCAGGGCACCCCCAGGTCTTCCCGGCCGAGATGGCCGTAAGCCGCCAGCTGGCGGTAGATGGGCCGGCGCAGCTCCAATGCGTCGATAATGGCCGCCGGGCGGAAATCAAACACCGCCTGCAGCGCCTCGGCCAGCCGTGCATCCTCCACCACGCCGGTCCCTGAGGTTTCCACCATCACCGACACCGGATGTGCCACCCCGATGGCATAGGCGAGCTGCACCTCGCAGCGGGAAGCCAGCCCGGCCGCCACCACGTTTTTGGCTGCGTACCGCGCCATGTAGCAGGCGGAACGGTCCACCTTGGTTGGGTCCTTGCCCGAAAAGGCGCCGCCGCCGTGGCGGGCATAGCCGCCGTATGTATCCACGATGATCTTGCGCCCGGTCAGGCCGCTGTCCCCATGGGGGCCGCCCACCACAAACCGGCCGGTGGGGTTGACAAAGATTTTGGTATCCGCATCCATCAGCCCGTCCGGCACCACCGGGCGGATGACCTGCTCGATCATATCCCGGCGGATCCTCTCGAGCGAGGCATCCTCGTTGTGCTGGGTGGAAACCACCACCGCCTCCACCCGCACCGGGGTGTAGCCGTCGTATTCCACCGTTACCTGGGTTTTGCCGTCCGGCCGCAGGTAGGGCAGCGTGCCATCCCGGCGCACATCCGCCAGCCGCTTGGCCATCTTGTGGGCCAGGGATATGGGCAGCGGCATCAGCTCAGGGGTCTCATCACAGGCGAACCCGAACATCATGCCCTGGTCCCCCGCCCCGATGCGGTCGTAATCCTCCCCGGAGGACTGCCGTGCTTCCAACGCCTGGTCCACCCCCATGGCGATATCCGGAGACTGCTCGTCAATGGCGGTCAGCACCGAACAGGCGCCCCCGTCAAACCCCTGATCCGCTCCGGTATACCCGATGTCCCGGATCACCTGCCGGGCGATATGCGGGATATCCACCCAGCCGGTGGTGGAAATTTCCCCGGTGACCAGCACCATGCCGGTGGTGGCCATGGTCTCACAGGCCACATGGGCCTGCGGGTCCTGGGTGAGGATGGCGTCCAGCACCGCATCCGAGATCTGGTCGCAGACCTTGTCCGGATGTCCTTCCGTTACCGATTCCGATGTAAACAAGCGTTTTGCCATGAAAAAAGAACCTTCCTTTCCGTGCATCCCTATCAAAAAGCCGCCCGGCAAAGCGGGCGGCATTTCTGTCCCCTCATCTTCCGGTTTCTACCGCAGGATTTGGCACCTTGCTCATGGCAGGTTGCCGGACATCATCGGGCCTGGTCCCTCCGTCACTCTCGATAAGGATAATATCTAATTTTTGTTTATTATAGCAAGTACGGCCGGGCTTGTCAAGGACGACCGGAAAAACTCAAAAAAGAGCGAAAGCCGCCGTCAGATAACGCCATTGATCGCCAATATGGTGAGCACACCGGTGGCCAGCACCACCAGCGCTGCCGCCACCCACAGCACGATCCCGCGGGCAGAGTGTTTTCCCCTTTCCAGTGCGCTTTCCGGCAGCAGATGTGATTTGCGCAGGGCCGCCATCACCGGCGGATAAAGCAGCATTACCAGCACGCTCAAGATGGCGCCCTTGGCCAGATTAAAAGGGAGAAAAAGGGTGGTGATCATCCCGATCACCTGAGAACGGGCGACGTTCATGTACAGCGGGGTGATGAGAATATTCCACAGCACCATCACCACGGTCAGGCACAGAGTGGCGGCGATCAGCCCCACGACGGCGGATGTGCCTGTGCGTTTGCGGCGGTAGATCAGAGCGGCCACACAGACGAACGAGCCGGTCGCGAGCAGATTCATGACAAAGCCGATGAGCCCGGTGGAGCTGAAGGTGACCAGCTCCAGCAATGCCACCACCGCCGACATGACGAGACCGGCCACCGGGCCGTAAAAGAATGCGGCGATGGTGAGAATCACGCTTTTGGGTTCCAGCTCCAGAAAGCCGCCCACCGGGATACGGATAAGGGCCACGCTGGCATAGGCCAGTGCGCAGAACAGCGCCCAGACCGCCATGGTTTGGATGCTCACGGGTTTTCGCGCGGACAAGGTTGACATAACGATTCCTTCTTTCCTGCTGTCCACACGACAAAAACGCCCTGCCGGCACTGGCAGGGCGTTTGGATGCACCATAAAAAGGGTATCCATCTTCTTTCATCCGGACTGTACCGTCGGCTTTGGAATTTCACCAAATCAACAGGCGAACCTGCTCGCGGGCTTTCCCAAAAAAGGGAATCACCGCCGGTGGGGAATTTCACCCCGCCCCGAAGACAGCATATATATGATGATTTCATTATAGGCCTTGCAAGGACGTTTGTCAAGAGGATGGGGGGAAATCAGGATTTATCCCCTGATTTGGCCACCAGCGAGCACAAAAAGCCAAACAATATGGCGGCGGAGATACCTCCGGCTGTGCCGGTGATACCGCCGGTCAGCACGCCGATCAGGCCGCTTTCGGCCACCCCTTTTTGCACCCCTTTTGCCAGGGAATATCCAAAGCCGGTCAGGGGAACGGTGGCGCCGCCCCCGGCAAATTCCACCAGCGGTTCATACAACCCCACGGCGGTGAGCACCACGCCCAGCGTGACAAACAGCACCAATATCCGCGCCGGGGTGATACTGGTGTAATCGATCAGCAGCTGTCCGATCACACAGATCAGGCCGCCCACCACAAAGGCTTTGACCAACATCATCCAATCCATTTTCCATCACCTCGAGGGATATTTTTCCCCGCAGGCAAGGCTTTATGCATCGGGCATGGCCGTTTCCTGTTCGGCCAGGCGGCAAAATCTTTCGGCTGTTTTTTTCTGCAGCGCGGCCACCTTTTTCCAATCCACGGCGGCTTTGGAGTACTCTTCCATCCGGTCGTGCAGCCCTTTGGCCACCACGGCCGCCGCATGGGCCTGGCGCAGCAGCTCGCGCGCCGCCTTGCGGTTGAAGGAAAGCTTTTCCTTTACCTCCCGCAGCCCTTCCGTATCGGTGAAACGGGCGGCGTGGATGCGGCGGTAGACCGGGAAATCGGCCCGGTGGTGCGCGTTGGACTGGGTGAATCCCAGTCCCAGTTCCGGGATGAGCAGATGGTCGATCTTTTGGGGGAACAACGGGCAGGGGCAGGTGATGATGTCCAGCCCCGCTTCCAGTGCACGGCGGCGAAGCTGGGCCAGCAGCAACTCGGACGCTGCGCCGTATTCATCCTCCAGCGCATAGATACGCGGGCAAAGATTTTGCAGCGTTTCGTAAAACACCACCGTGCCTTCCGGCGTGAGAGCGCTCAAAAAGCGGCGCTTTTCCTTTCCCTGTCCGCTCTTTCCTCCCCACTCCCGCGCAGCGATACGGGCTGCGCTGCGCACCACCTTTTCGGTATCGGTGCAGGCAGTCGCCATCCGGCGGTTATCCCCCAGCAGGGTGGCCGCCGCTCCCATGAACTGGCGGCAGCGGGCGTACGCCGCCGAGCAGGCATCGGTCGCTTCGATCACGGCTTTGTAGTCTTTGTGCAGGATCTCGGCATCCATACAGCTGCTCAGGTCCACGATCTGCTCCACCGTGCCCCAGTACTGCGGCTCCAGAATATGGGGAGCCGTGGCGTCAAAAATAACCGTCTTGATGGCCGGTACCACCACCCCGTCCAGGGAATGCGGGTCGGACGAGCAGAAAAGCGCTTCGGTCTCCATCCCCCCGCTCGCGCATGTCCGCCAGAATCGATTTCATCAGCGAGGACTTTCCCGTCCCCGGCCCGCTCTTGATCAAAAAGGCCCGCCAGCCCTCCCGACCGTCGTACAACTCATGGTGAAAACCGCAAAATCCCTGCGGCGTGTTGGCTCCCAGGAAAAAACCGACCGGCGTGTTGATTTCAAACATCAAAAATCTCCTCCCCCCGGCTCCGTTTTCCCGGTGCCGGCATTCGTTTCTGGTCTTATCTTATTCCGAAAAGGGGAAAACGGTGCATACCGGAGGGCCGCAACACACAAAATCCCGGCAAAAGGCGAACGCCTTTTGCCGGGATTCGAATGGACGAAGCTATGCCTCAAACGATGTAATCTTTTGTGTCGCATACTGTAAAATCAGCAGTGCATCGGCCGCCTCGACCGCTCCACTTGCGTTGACATCGGCGGCGTCCTGCTGCCGGGTGGTCAGATTCAGCTTGCCGGTAGCCGCCTGCAGGGCCAGCAACGCATCGGAAGCGGTTATCTCTCCGTCTTCATCGACATCTCCCGGTGTGGGGGCGGGCTGGCTCACCGTCACGGTACAGGTATCGGTATAGCTGCCGTCCAGCGACCGTACCCGGATGGTGCATTCCCCGGCGGAAACGGCGGTCACCACACCGTTTGCATCCACCCTGGCCACCGTGTTGTCCGAAGAGGACCAGGCAAGGCCGGTGTATTCGGCTTCAGCGGGGGTAATGGTGGCGGTCAGCGAATGGCTCTCGCCCGTTTGCAGCGTACACTCGTGCTCCTGCAACGCCACGCCGGTCACCGGGGTATAGCGTCCAAAGACCCGCAGCTCCCCAAACTGAACGCCGGGCTTCCCAGCCTCATCGTTGGAATAGCCGACAACCCGCAGGTACTGTCCCACCGTTCCCTGAGGGAGGGTGAGGGTGACCGTGTTCTTATTTTCGGATGCGCTGAACAGATAACTGGTTTTTTCCACCACAGTGGTATAATCCACGCCGTCCCGGCTCACCCGCACCTCCATCTCCTGGTGCCGGTCGCCCCAACCAGAGGGAAGCACCAGTTCTACCTGCTCCAGGGTATAGGGGCGCTCCAGATCCAGGGTGGCGCTGTTGGGGAAGGTGCTGCCACCCCCATCCCAGAAGGTGCTGGTGTTGCCGTCGTTGATGTTTTCGGGGTCGCCGTAATGGGTGGCGTCCACCGTGACGGTCTTGCCCAACGCCAGATTGGCGTCTCCCACCGGGAGGCCGAGGGATAGGCCGTCGATGTACAGCTCGCCCACCTGTCCCTTGCCGCCATCGGTATTGGAATAGAATTCCAGCTTTACATACGATGCTTTCACCGGGGTTTCGCTTTCAAATACAGTCACGCGGTTGTTGTTCTGCTGGTTGTCGAAGCGGTAATCCTGCCGCTCGCCGATTTCCCGGAACTGCACCCCGTTGTCGGATACCAGCACCCGTATGTTCTGGGTGCGGGCGCCCCAGGTGCCGATGGGCGGCAGTGCGACTTCCACCTTATAGATTTCGCTCTGGCTGGCCAGCTTGGCCATCAGCCAGTTGGGGGATTCCTCGGTTGCGGCATGGAGCGCCACCCAGAAGTCTTTATTTCCGGCCAGCAGCCCGTCGTTGGCGCGCCCGGGAATATAGTTGCCATTGAGATAGGAATCCGCACTTATGGTGGCGGTGGGGGCCAAATCCCCCCGCTGGGGAGGCTCCTCGGTGCCCAGCACCACATAATCCACCCGCACATCGGCGGCATTCGTCTCTTTGACCAGCCGCAGGGTGTCGCCCCCGGCAAAGGGAGCGGCCAGGGTCAGGGTATCCCACTGCCCCGTTTTTGTTTCGTACAGCTCCACATCCTGCACCTTGTCCTCCCCGTTGTAAAGGGAGAGAAGGGAATCCTGATCCGCCTGGTAGCAAATCGTCACGGTGGTGGTATCCGGCATGGGGGACAGAGCGATTTCGCTGCCCTTATCCGCAAATTCCACCGCCACGCCGGAGGAGGGATTGTCACCGGTGGTGAAGGCCACCCCCTCCCGGGTGGGGAACATTTCGGCTTCCAGAGGGGTATCGGTCTCGATAACCAAGTCAGCGTCATAGCCAACCGCCGTTATCTCTTTGCTGGGTTCACTCTCCACCCCATCGCGCACCGCTACCGCCACGCAGTAGTAGGGGACATCTGCTTTTAGAGGAAGATAGGCGTTGGGGGTATCGGTCTGTACCTGTTCGGTATATTGGCCGGAGGCGGTGCCGTATTTCACAAGATAATAGTCCGCATCGTTTACCGGGTTAAAATGCACCACGGCTCCACCTGCCGCCGAAACCGCCGACCGCATCATCGGCGAGGTGGGCTTTGCGCTGGTGGTAAAGGAATACACGCCGTTTTCATTGACACAGGTCTTGTCTCCGGGCGAGGCTGTGACCCCCTCCCCACCCACCTTATCGGTGGCGGTGACACGCCAGTAATAGGTGGTTTCCGGCTCTAAGATATTTTCCTCCACCGTATAGGCCTGGATGGTGATGGTATCCCGCCGCAGCACCACATCGGTGAATTCCGGGTCCTTGGCGATTTCCAGCCGGTAGAAGAAGGCGCCGTTGCTCGGCTCCCAGCGCAGGGTGAAGCGCGGGTCCACCGTGGAGCCGTTGGCCGGCTCGGTGATGGCAAACGCCGCCGGAGCGCCGTCGGCCGTGGTGGTGGTGAAGGTGTGGGCCTCGCCCGCCATCACACGCTGACCCGCCTCGTTGACGGCGCTGACATAGGCATAATACTGGGTTTGCGGTTCCAGCGCCTGCGTCTCGGTCAGGGTATAGTACAGATACTTGTTTTGCTGCCCGCTGTCATGACTGCCCGGGTCGGTCACCTCGATGGTCTGCTCCTGCGCAAAGGAGGGATCGCGGGCGATGTGGATGACATAGCTGTCCGCCCCGTAGGAAGGGGTCCAGGTAAACTTCGGGGTGAGGCTGGTGTTGGGGTCTTCGTCCACTACCTGCAGCATGGTGAACCGGCCGGGCACCGATGCGCTTTGGGCATAAGTGAAGGTGTAGTACATACCGCCCAACGGTTCCCGCTGGCCGGAGGCATTGTTTGCCACCACCTGCCAGTAATACTCCTTCCCCTCGGTGAGGGGTTGGTCCAGGGTGAAGCTCTCCCCGGTGATGCCGGTTTTGGTGTACACGACCTGACTGAAATCCGCCGTTTCGGACAGGGTCAGGTCATAGCTCTGCGCTCCCTGCGCCTTCTGCCAGGTAAAGGTGGGAGCGCCCGCTACCGCCGCCCCGTCATCAGGCGTTTTCAGGGCGAAATCCGAAGGGACGCTGTCCTGCTTTTTCACCACCAGCAGCCAAATATCGCCGCCAAAATCCACCTGTGTGGAAAGGGTCTGCCCTGCAGCGGAAACCGCTTCGCTCTCCTGGAACTGCAGGCCGTCGTTTTCCACAGTGGTGATTTTGTATTTATCAATACGGACGTTTTCTCCCGCAAAGGGGTTGTTGAGAATTTCCACCTCGGTCTCATCGGTCAGGGTGCCCCCCAACAAAATCTTGGCCTCACCTTTTTCTTCGTCATAGCTGGCTATGTAGGGCACATCGCCGGTGTGCTGGATGCGCATGCCGCTCATATTGCCGTAGGCGGCCATCAGCCACCAGATGTTCCGGCGGGCGTAGGGGTTTTGTTTGGAATAATCTATTGTGAGCTGGTCGCTCAAACCATTGACATAGCTCCAGATAGCGCGGATGGCCCCGTCCACATCCGCCGCGTCCAAGCTGGCAAAAACGGTCATATTCGCCGCCATATTCACCATATCGCTGCCGGAAAGATATTCCTCGTAAATATAGCCGGGGTCGCCGATTGCCGGCATCTGCGCCACATACTCTTCAATCGATTGCTGAAACGCCGCCATGTTTTCGTAATCGCCGAAATGCCAGGCCACGTTATCCAGCGTGATGTCATGCTCCAGGCAATAATCGGCCAGCCGCTGGATGCTGCCCAGGTTATCGCTGTTGGGAGAGGGACCCACCAGTTCAAATTCGGGGGAAACTTCCCGCACTGCGTACCAGGCTTCTTCGTACATGCGAGCAAACTGAGCGTCGTTGATGGACCAGAATTCGTTCCACACGTTGAATTTGTCAATGGGCAGGTCATTGTCCAAAGAATACTGGGCAATATCCTTCACCCACTGGCGCCAGGCCTCATAATCCGCCGGGGTGCTCCGCGGCATGCCGTTGGCCGACACCCAGGAGGAAAAATACCCCATAATGGGATAATAGTCGGGAATACCCAGCGCCTCCAGACGTTCCACCCCGTGCTTCATCCGCTGAAGCCGGTTCTGCTCGTTGGGAATCCAATCCTGCAGGTTCTTTTCGTCGTTGCTGTTGCCGTTGTTGCCCAACAGGTTCTGGGTGTCGATGTCATCCCGCACCAGTTGGGTGTTCAGAGGCAGAATCCGCCCGTCCGGCACAGCCTCATTGGGAATCAGCAGCCATCCTGTTTTGGGAATCATCTCGCCGTCGGTCTGGGAAAAATCCACCGCAACGGTAGTTGGCTGCGTCCCCTCGGCTACCGCCGTCAATAACGGAAGGGCCGGCGTCATCAGCAACGCCATTGCCCCGGCCAGCCATTTTTTTAGCATAGGTCTTCACTCCTTCAAGGTCTGTATTCATTTCCCACCTGGTTCTCTTTTTCTCTCATCAGCCGCCTTTCAAAAAGAAAAAGGCTGACTTTACAACAAAAGTATATCGTGATTTTTATTACATTTCCAGTCAATCGTGAATTTTTTTCAGTCATTTTTTGATAAGTCACTCATAGTCGGGTGGCCAATCCTGTGTCCATACTAGGGGATCACTCCCCCAAGCCGCGGCAGCCATCTCACTTTTCCGCTCGTCGACCTTACCCTACCGCTTTTAGTTCCTGGATCGTTTAATTATATAATATCATAGAATTTTTCTGTTAACCTCTTTTATTGTCCTGCTTTTCTATAAAATTGTGCAAATTGAGAATGAGAAAGCCAAAGGGATTCCATCCCTTTATCCCTTCCACGACAAAAAGCCAGCCCAAACAAAACGTTTCGGCTGGCTTAGGGAAGTGAGGGTGTCATTTAGCGAAGGATGCAGTCAACAAACCGAACAAACGAGATAAACAGGGGGCTTCTTCCTTCACGGACAATGCGTCGAGTTTTTCAACGCACGAAAAAATCCCCTGCTGATTTTATCAGCAGGGGATTTGGCAGATCAGGAAATCAACAATTAGCCGTTGATCTTGGTCACAACACCGGAACCGACGGTACGGCCGCCTTCACGGATAGCGAAACGCAGGCCTTCCTCGATGGCGATGGGGGTGATCAGCTCCACGTCCATTTCGACGTTATCGCCAGGCATGCACATCTCGGTGCCTTCCGGCAGGGAGATAACACCGGTCACGTCGGTGGTACGGAAATAGAACTGCGGACGATAGTTGTTGAAGAAGGGGGTATGACGGCCGCCCTCATCCTTGGACAGGACATAAACCTGGCCATGGAATTTGGTGTGCGGATTGATGGAGCCGGGTTTGCAGAGAACCTGGCCACGCTCGATCTCGTTGCGCTGAATACCACGCAGCAGGGCGCCGATGTTATCGCCAGCCTCGGCATAGTCGAGCAGCTTGCGGAACATTTCGATACCGGTAACAACCGTTTTCTTGCGCTCCTCGGTCAGACCGATGATTTCCACTTCCTCGGACATGTTCAGCTGGCCACGCTCCACACGGCCGGTGGCAACGGTGCCGCGGCCGGTGATGGTGAAGACATCTTCAACCGGCATCAGGAAGGGCTTGTCGGTGGTACGCTCCGGGCTGGGGATGTACTCGTCGACAGCGTCCATCAGCTCCAGGATGGGCGCATATTCGGGAGCGGACGGATCGGTGCTGGTGCTCTCCAGAGCCTGCAGAGCCGAACCTTTGATGATCGGAATATCGTCGCCCGGGAAATCGTACTCGTTGAGCAGCTCGCGGATTTCCATTTCGACCAGCTCCAGCAGTTCGGGATCGTCCACCTGATCGCATTTGTTCATGAACACCACGATGTAGGGCACGCCCACCTGACGGGAGAGCAGGATGTGCTCACGGGTCTGGGGCTGTCTCTTATACACATCTGACGCTGCCGACGATAAGGCTCGTGTAGA
>ENA-UALL01000853-UALL01000853.1-human-gut-metagenome-genome-assembly--contig:-NODE-853-length-12352-cov-5.560218_pt1 | contig 12352 bp, 13 predicted proteins | sample MGYA00243699_ERZ654466 | MGnify/ENA primary metagenome ERZ654466 (study PRJEB26926, sample SAMN06164635) | human gut metagenome | biome: ENVO:00009003; feature: ENVO:2100002; material: ENVO:00002003...
ACACCAGATGGACACCGTTCTTTTCCAGCTGGTACTTGTAGTTCACGGCATCGAACCGATTCCGGGCAAAGCGGTCGAGCTTCCAGACCAGAACCACATCGAAGATTTTCTTCGCGCTGTCCTTTATCATGTGCTGGAACTCCGGTCGGTCATCCGTCTTGGCAGAATAGGCACGGTCAATGTAAGTGCCGACCACAGTGATGCCGTTCTTCTCGGCGTAGTCCTTGCAGTCGCGCAGTTGTCCCTCAATGGACGCTTCGCGCTGACTGTCGGATGAATAGCGGGCGTAGATTACGGCGGTCATGGTAGCACCTCTCTTTGCACATCATTGAATCAACGCAATGTTTCGTATAACCTATATACCATATTTCACACCTGTTTGCAAGAAAAACAAAACGGAAAAGTGGTGGTGCTCATCGTGAACACCACCACTTCAGAAGAAAAAAGTTCTTTGCCCGCTTATGCGTTTTAACAATTTGGAAACAATTACGGAAAATCGAATTTGAGCTTATTAGCTGAGAGCAAGAATCGTCCCGTGGCCACAAATTTTCAATTCTTGAAAATTTCCTGTCCATCCGGGACTTCACTTCTTCAACTCTTGCGAGTTTCCGAAGTGTTCTTGTTGGGGCGTGCCTGCCCCAAACCCTGCTAGGAACGCGTGCTATAAGCTGGAATTTATAGATTCAATGGATAAAGGTGTGGCTTGTTCCAAACTCATGCATTTATTATAATAGGGCTGTGAGGAGGTGCTGGAATGAAGCAGTGTCCCATTGATTTCTTTGACCCGGAGGTGCAGCATTTGGCCGCATCTGCCGGGTGCAGACTTTACCGGATGCAAAACGACACCGGCGAAGGGCTCATCTCTGAATATCCGATCCTGTCGGGGATCGATCTTTTCTACAATGACTTTCACATGAAGGACGGGCAGAATCAGAACAAACGCCCCATGCCGGATACCATCGAAATCAATCACTGCCGGGAAGGGCGGTTTGAGTGCGAATTTCAGAACGGCGATTATCAGTATATCGGTGCGGGCGACCTGTCCATTCACCGGCTGAGCCACACCACCCGGCAGACCCGTTTTCCACTGGCGCACTATCACGGCATTTCCATCACCATCGACTTGCCGCGGGCGCAGCAGACGCTTTCTTCTCTGGAAGCCATCATGGGCGATCTTGATATCCATTTGGAAGCCATCGCCGAGCGTTTCTGCCGGGAAGAGAGCTGCTATGTGCTGCGCAGCAACCGGGAAGTCGCGCACATTTTCTCGGAGCTGTATGCCGCCCCACCGGAACGGATGGCACACTACCTGAAAGCCAAGGTACTGGAACTGCTCATGCTCCTAAACGACCTACCGCAGGAGTCCTTCTCGGAAAAGCGGCAGTTTTTCTCCCGCAGTCAGGTCACGGCTGTCCGGGCGATACACGATGCAATGATACAAGATCTCAGTCACCATTACACATTGGCTGAGCTTTCCCGGCAGTTCGGCATTGCGCAGACTTCCATGAAGCTCTGCTTCAAAGCCGTTTATGGCAGCTCCATTTATCAATACATGAAAACCTACCGGATGCAGACCGCCCGCGTCCTTTTGCAGGATACAAGCCGCAGTGTGACCGAGATCGCAGCTACACTCGGCTATGATAACCCTAGCAAATTTTCGGAAGCGTTCAAAAAGGAATACGGCATAAGCCCCACTCTGTTCCGAAACTCGCCGTCCGAATTGGATGTTTCCTGACGGTTCGGAGTGGCAGACAGTCTTTGTTTTGTTATACTTTCTGGTTAGAATAAACTAACAAAGAAAGGATATTCCATTATGAGACGAATTCAAACCGGCGTGATTGCCGTATGCCTCGCCGCCGCTCTCCTGTCAGGCTGTGCAGGTTCTTCCGCCCAGAGTACCGCAAGCAGCACTGCCGCAAGTTCTGCGGCAGCTTCTTCCATCAGCACCACTGCTGTTTCCGCCAACTATGACGGTGGTTCCGGCACGCAGGAAGACCCCTACCAGATCAACAGCGTAGATTCCCTGCTGACCTTTGCTTCCAACGTCAACGATGGCTCGCAGGGCGGCTATGCCGGTGTTTCCTTCAAGCTGACCAGTGATCTGGACCTGTCTGGCGTCGAGTGGGCTCCCATCGGCAACATGAACGACATGGAAACACACTCCACCCTGTTCCTCGGTTCCTTTGATGGCGACGGCCATACCATTTCCAACCTGAACTATACTTCGGATGTTTACAACTGCGGTGCCGGTCTGTTCGGCGTAAGCTGCGGTGAGGTGAAAAATCTGACACTGGAAAATGCCACGGTCGCAGTAACGGAAGGCACTTCCATGGCCATTGGCGGTGTTGTGGGCTACAACATGGGCTCTGTAGACAACGTCACACTGAAAGGTGATTCCACCATTACCGGCAACAACTGTGTCGGCGGCATCGTGGGCGGCAACAACAACTCCATCACCAACTGCACGGTGGAGGGCGCTACCGTGGTCGTCATCGGTGACAATCACTTTACCGATCAGATCATCCAGGCAGACGTTGCCGAGTGCGGCGGTCTGGTAGTCGGCGGCAGCTTTGGCGGCAGCATCGACAGCTGCACCGCATCCGGCACCGTAAAAGCCACCGGCAATGAGCCGGTGGGTCTGGGCGGCATCGGTGGCTGTCTGGAAATGATGGACACCATCACCAACTGCACCGCTGATGTGACCATCGAGAGTGAAAACGGCGGTCACGCCATTGGCGGTTTATGCGGCTATGCGGGTACTCATTCCAACCCGGATATCTGCCTTGAGACGGAAGGCTTCTCCACTAAAAACTATCCCTCTGTCATTGACAACTGCAATGTGACCGTGAACATCAAGGCAAACGGTGCCACCCATGTGGGCGGCCTTGTGGGTACCGGTCTGTACTACTACGGTGAGGAGACGGTTTTCAAAATCACCAACTGCTCGGTAAAGGGCAGCATTGACGGTGCCGTTACACCCGGTACCGTTGCAGGCCGCGCCGAGGGCAGCACCATTGAAAGCTGCACTGCCGATGTGACCATTGACGAGAACGCTGGTACGGAGCAGGTCGGCACAACGACCCAGATGTACGAAAGCGCAGACCAGTAAAATGATTTTCTCCATAAGGGCAATCAAGTTCGCACAATGATAACTTGATTTCAAAGAAAAAGGCAGGATACCACCGCCACGGTGATACCCTGCCTTTGTTCGTTTACCGCTCTGCACACTCTCGCCGCAGAACTTCCGATAAACAAAAAACGTACCCGAACCCTTTTTCGTAAAGAATTGGGTTCGAGTACGAACTGTATGGTGGAGAATTAGGGACTCGAACCCCAGACCCCCTGCGTGTGATGCAGGTGCTCTAACCAGCTGAGCTAATCCTCCATATTTTCTTGTGTTGTTCGCTCCGAACTGGAACGTGATTATTATAGCACGGCCTTTGCAGAAATGCAAGCCCTAATTTAAAATTATTTTACTTTTCTCGAAACACTTTCTCCGGCTGCAAAAATGGTGCGCCGACCGCCGGGCGTGCAACATTACCGCCGGGCAGCCGCATCGGCTGCACCCTGCACAAAAAATGTGCGGCAGGCTGTTGCTCTTTGCCTGCAAATCGTGTATACTTGGGGGGCAGAAAGCTGCATAAGAGAAATCGAGGGATGAATATGCTGACACTTCGCGGGATCATCACGCTGGTAATATTGGCTGTGCTGTTTGCGCTGGCTGTGGTCTGGATCTCCAGACAGGGCGGCTGGAAGGGTGAGGGCTGCAACGGCAACTGTGCCTCCTGCCACAGCCATTGCGAGGACCCGAACACTAAGAAGAAATAACCAAAACAGGGCTGCTGCACGAAACACGGTGCAGCAGCCCTGTTTTATAGTTGCTTTTCACGGCTGTTTGCTCAGAACGCGCCGCGCTGGGCGGCGTAGACAGCGATGGTGCTCAAAAGATCCTGCAACGCCTTCTGGTAGGTGGTGCGGCCGATGTGCAGCTGCTCTAAGATCTCGTCCTCCGGTCGCCGCTCAAAAAAGCGCATCCGCAGCAGATCTGCCCGCATGGGGTCGTGCGCTTGATAGTAGTCGATGCCCTCATCAATGGCACTTTGCCAGCGGCGGTTTTCCGGCGTGCGCGCCCAGTGCCGCTCGCCATACTTGCGCAGGGCGTTCCGGGTCACATCGCGCTGCTCCGGTGTCACTGGCGCTTCCCCCTTTTGGGCAGCTCCAGCGTTGCACTGCGCGAGAACCGGTTCTCGGCATCGAAAAAGCAGGCGTCCCGCTCGGCCATCGTCAGGCCCAGCATGGTGGAAAGCCGCTCGGCCTCGTCCAGCTTGAACTGGGTCTCGCCCAGCAGCTTGTGCCGCAGGGTGTTGCTGCTGATGTGCAGCACACTGGCCACATATTGCAGCTTGTAGCCGCTGTCCTGAATGTAGGTGTAGATCAGATTCGTGTTTGCCATGGCTTCGCTCCTTTTTTGTAGTTCGCTGCGTTTGAAACAATCATTGGTTGTATTATACTTCACTGTTGATTGACTGTCAACCTATTATTTCCAAAACGCGCTGTAATTGTTGATTTTCAGGAAATTTTCTGCTATACTCAAGGCAGAACACTGTATCGTACACCACAACACATAGTTTTCAGGAGAACCGTCATGTCTGATCTGTCCACCCGTGTCCGTCTGCGCCGGGAGCAGCTAGGTCTTTCGCAGGAGGAGCTTGCCCGGCGCATGGGCTACCGCTCCCGTTCCTCCATCACTAAGCTGGAAAAAGGCATCAACGATCTGCCCCAGTCCAAAGTGGAGGAGCTGGCGCAGGCGCTGGAGACCACTCCCGCCGCTCTGCTGGGGCTGGACGCGCCCTGCGCCTGTCCCCCGGGCTTTGAGCCGCTGCCCACCATGGTGCAGGTGCCGCTGATCGGCTCCATCGCCTGCGGCACGCCCATCACCGCCGAGCAGAACATCGAGTGCTATATCGGGGTGCCCGCCGCGTGGCACGCGGATTTTGCCCTGACCTGCCACGGCGACAGTATGTCTCCCACGATATGCAACGGAGACATCGTATGCATCCGCTGCCAGCCCGAGGTGGAGCAGGGCGAGATCGCCGCCGTGCGGGTGGGCGAGGAAGCCACCCTCAAGCACTTCCACCGGCAGGGCGATGCCGTGATGCTGCTGGCCGATAACGCCGCCGTCTGCCCGCCCATGTTCTACGCTGGAGAGCAGCTTTCGGAGCTGCACATCGAGGGCAAGGCCGTGGGGCTTTGCCGCGGCCTATAAGATAAGGAAAGAAAGGAGCAGCCTGTGTTCGGCAAAAAGAAAGCATCCCCCGCTTACGACCCCGCCGCCCAGAAGCCGGTGCTGCGGTGCAGCATCTGTACCGGGGAGCAGGTGGCCGGGTTTCAGGATCTGCACACCGGCCATTTTACCGAGGTACAGCTGATTCGCAGCCCGCAGGAATTGCAGGCCTTCCGCAGCCGGTACGGCATCCCCGCCGACTGCCCCATTGAAAAGATCTATTGAGCAAGGAGTTCATCATGCAGCAGGCACCCGAAGCCATGACCCTGAAGGTCATTGCCCATATCCATACCGCCTTTCCCACCAAGTTCGGTATCCCGCGCCAGAGCGGGTTGGTGGAAGAGCTGCGGGGCGAGATCATCTTTACCCCGGAATACCGCAACCCCGATGCCCTGCGCGGGTTAGAGGATTTCAGCCACATCTGGCTGGTATGGCAGTTTTCCGGCGCAGTGCGGGAAAACTGGTCCCCTACCGTGCGCCCACCGCGCCTTGGCGGCAACACCCGGGTGGGCGTATTCGCCACCCGGTCACCCTTCCGGCCGAATCCGTTGGGACTTTCCAGCGTAAAGCTGGAGGCCATTGAGCAGCGCCCGGACGTGGGGCCGGTGCTCATCGTGCGCGGTGCCGACCTGATGGACGGCACCCCCATCTACGATATCAAGCCCTACATCCCCTATGCGGACTGCCACCCGGATGCCGCCGAGGGCTTTACCGGGCAGACCCGCACCCACCATCTGGAAGTCTCCTGCCCGGAGACGCTGTGGCAGACCGTACCGGAGGCCGACCGCGCCGCTTTGCAGGGCGTGCTTGCCAGCGACCCCCGCCCCTCCTACCAGCACGACCCGCAACGGGTGTATGGCATGGAGTTTGCCGGGCTGGAAGTGCATTTTACCGTGGACGGTGCTCAGCTCACCGTGCGGGACATCACCCTGTTATAAAAGGAGCCGTTCATGGAACTGCGGACTGTCAATACCTTTTTGCACATCGCTGAGCTGCACAGCTTTTCCCGCACCGCGCGGCAGCTGGGCTACTCGCAGTCGGCGGTGTCCTCCCAAATCGCACAGTTGGAAGCCGAACTTGGCACCCCGCTGTTTGACCGCGTGGGCAAAACGGTGCGCCTGACCGATGCCGGGCAGACCTTTTTAGGCTATGCCCGCACCCTGCTGGAAACCGCCCAGCAGGCACAGGCCGCCTTGCAGCCCGCCCAGCAGGTGCGGGGCAGCTTGCGCATTGCGCTGGCAGATTCCGTGTGCAGCACCTTTTTGCCGGAGCTGTTGCAGCGCTACCATGCCCGCTGCCCGCAGGTAGAGCTGGTGCTGCACACAGCCTCCACGGACGAGATGCTGCAATTGCTGAGCACCAATCAGGTAGACCTTGTCTACACGCTGGACCAGCCCCTTTTGCAGCCTGCGCTGGTGCTGGCGGCAGACGTACCGGAGCCGGTGTGCTTCATCGCGCCCGCCGGGCATCCGCTGGCCGTCCGGGACACCGTGTCGTTGGAAGAGCTGGTGCAGCAGGAATTCCTGCTCACCGAGCGGGGCATGAGCTACCGGGACGCGCTGGACCAGTGCATGGCGGCGCACGGCCTTGCCATCCACCCCTATCTGGAGCTGGGCAGCGCCGCGCTGCTGTGCCAGATGGTGGAGCAGGGCATGGGGCTTTCCTTTTTGCCGGAGTACATCGTGCGCAGCGCACTGGCCGAAGGGCGTCTGGCACGGCTGAACGTACCGGACTGCACCGTCATGATGCACCGGCAGCTGTTCTACCACCGGGATAAATGGGTGACCCCGCAGATGAATGTATTCATCGAGCTGGTGCGGCAGGGCGCACAGACAAAATGATTGGGAATGCCCGCCGCGTTGCTTTGGGCATATTCAGCGGAAAAATGATTTTAAATTGAGCGACACCGGGCAGCCTGCGGGCTGCCCGGTGTCGCATTTTCACCAGAGAGGCCGCAAGGGAAAACGGCATCTGCAGCGCCTGTTTCCTACGGAAACAGCGGCACTGTGGATGGGCTGCCCGCTTGACGTTACAAGCCCTTTCGTGAAAAAGCAGTTCCGAAACGCCCGCAGGCGTTTCGGAACTGCAAATAAAAACATTCTTTCCGCTCTTTATGCCCAAAGCACACGCGGCGGGCATTCAAAATCGTTTTACTTGCCCGCCAGCAGCACCGCCAGCACGGCTTTCTGGACGTGGAGACGGTTCTCCGCCTCGTCAAAGATCTCATCCGCGTGCTGCTCGAACAGGGCGGTGGAGATCTCCTCGCCCCGGTGGGCGGGCAGACAGTGCAGCACCAGCGCGTTGGGCTTTGCGTTTTCCAGCAGACGGCCGGTGAGCTGAAAGCCCACAAAATCCCGCAGACGCTGCTCGCTCTCGGCAGTGCCGGGGGCAGTGGTGTTCCATGCGGCGGTAGCTACGATGTCCGCGTCCCGCAGACCCTCGGCGGGGTCGGTGGTCAGGTGGAAGGCATTGCCGTATTTGTGGGCAAACATCAGCACATCCGCTGCCGGGCGGTAGCCCGGAGGACAGACGCAGGATACCTGCATCCCTGCCAAAAGGCCGCCCACGATCAGGCTGTTGGCCATGTTGCTGCCGTCACCCACAAAGCAGAGCTTCAGCCCTGCCAGCGTGCCCCGGCGCTCCCGAATGGTCATCAGGTCAGCCAGCACCTGACAGGGGTGTGCGTAGTCGGTAAGGCCGTTGATCACCGGAATGCCGGAAAGCTCGGCCAGTTCCTCCAAGTCCCGCTGGCGGTAGGTGCGCCAGACGGCGCAGTCGTAGTAGCGCCCCAGCACCCGGGCGGTGTCCCGCAAAGGCTCGCCCCGCCCGGCCTGCAGCTCGGCGGTGTTCATATAGTTGCCAAGACCACCCATCTGGTACACGCCCACCTCAAAGCTGGTGCGGGTGCGGGTGGACGCTTTGGAAAACAGGAGCGCCACGCTTTTGCCCGCCAGCAGCGGGGCGGTGCGGCCCGCCTTGCAGTCCGCTTTCAGCTGGTCTGCCACATCCAGAATGTGGGTCAGCTCGGCGGGGGAAAGGTCGCTCATTTTCAGCAGATTTTTCATGCCTGCTCCTTCGGAGCCGTCGGCTCCATCTTGCCCAGCACATCGCTCAGGATCTCCAGCGCCATGTCCACATCGTGCTCGCTGAGGGTCAGCGGCGGCAGCAGGCGCAGGCGGGTCTTGGCTGTCAGCACCAGCAGGCCCGCTTCGCGGCAGGCGGCCAGCACATCTGCGGCCTTGAGGTCGTAGAACTCGATGCCCACCATCAGGCCGATGCCGGAAATGCTCTTGACATGGGGCAGCTTTGCGATGCCTGCGCGCAGCTGGACGGCGCGCTCGTTGACATTGGCAAGGAAGCTCTGGTCCATGCGGTCCACCACCACGTTGGCACCGGCGCAGACCACCGGGTTGCCGCCAAAGGTGGAGCCGTGGGTGCCGGGGCCCATGCCCTCGGCTACCTTTTCATTCATCAGCACCGCGCCGATGGGCAAGCCGCCGCCCAGCCCCTTGGCAAGGGTGACGATGTCCGGCTTGAGGTTATAGTGCTCACAGCACAGGAAGGTGCCGGTACGGCCTACGCCGGTCTGCACCTCGTCCACGATGAGCACAAGGTCTTTTTCGTCGCACAAAGCGCGCACGGCCTGTACATAGTCCGGGTCCAGCGCCATCACGCCGCCCTCGCCCTGAATGAGTTCCATCATCACGGCGCAGGTGTGGCGGTCCACCAGTTCCCGCAGCGCTTCGATATCCCCCGCCGGGACGTACTGGAAGCCCTCGTTGAAGGGGCCGAAGTAGTTGTGGAACACCTCCTGCCCGGTGGCGGTCAGGGTGGCAAGGGTGCGGCCATGGAAGCTGTTGACCAGCGTGATGACGTTGTAGCGGTCCTTGCCGTAATGGTCTACGCTGTACTTGCGGGCGGCCTTGATAGCGCCCTCGTTGGCTTCAGCACCGGAGTTGCCGAAGAAAACCTTGCTCATGCCGGTGCGCTTGCACAGCTTTTTGGCCAGCTTGCCGCAGGGGGCAGTATAGTACAGGTTGGAGGTGTGCTGCAGCTTGTGGGCCTGGTCGGACACGGCCTCGGCCCAGGCCAGGTCACAGTAGCCCAGGCTGTTGACGCCGATGCCGCTGGTGAAGTCCAGATACTTCTGGCCCTCGGGGCCCTCGGCATACAGGCCGTGGCCCTTTTCCAGTGCAATGGGGTTGCGGTTATAGGTGTGCAGGACATATTCGTTGTCCCGCTTGATGACTTTTTCGGAATCCATAGATATACCCTCCTTGGTTAGCGTCCTCGCCCTCTCAGTCTCGCATTCGCTCGCCAGCTCCCCCAAAGGGGGAGCCTCTGGCGAAACCGGAAACTTTGCGTGGACTGCCAAGGCCTCTCCCTTTGGGAGAGGTGGCAATGCGTAAGCATTGACGGAGAGGGCGAGTGCGCTTTTGTTTTATTCCTCCGGTTGGTTCATCTGCATTTCCAGCCACTGCTGGCGGCTGATGAGCACGGCGCGGGGCTTTGCGCCCTCGTAGGGGCCAATGATGCTCTTTTGCTCCATCTCGTCCATGATGCGGGCGGCGCGGGCGTAGCCCAGCTTGCAGCGGCGCTGCAACAGGCTGGTGGAGGCCTGACCGGCGTCGATGACCACGTCCACGGCCTGCTTGAACATGGGGTCGGAGCCTGCGTCCTCCTCGGCGTCGGCACCGCCGCCGCCCTTTTTGCCGTCCTGAATGGCGTGCTTTTCCATGGCCTCGATCATGGCCTCGTCGTACTGCACGGTGGCGCTGGATTTGATGAAGTCCAGCACACGGCTGATCTCCTCATCCCGCACAAAAGTGCCCTGGATACGGGTGGGCTTGGGTGCGCCCACGGGCATAAAGAGCATATCGCCCTGACCCAGCAGCTTTTCTGCGCCGGCACCGTCCAGAATGGTGCGGCTGTCCACCTGACTGGACACCGCAAAGGCGATGCGGCTGGGGATGTTGGCCTTGATCAGGCCGGTGATCACGTCCACGCTGGGGCGCTGGGTGGCAACGATCAGGTGCATACCGGCGGCACGGGCCTTCTGGGCGATGCGGCAGATGGAATCCTCTACGTCCTTGCCCACCACCATCATCAGGTCGGCCAACTCGTCGATGATAATGGCGATGTAGGGCATCTTTTCTAGCTCCGGCTGCTCGGCAGCCAGCTTGTTGAAGGACTTGATATCGCGCACATTGTTCTCCGCAAACAGGCGGTAGCGGCGCTCCATCTCCTGCACCGCACTGCCCAGTGCACCGGCGGCCTTGCGGGGCTCGGTGACAACGGGCATCAGCAGGTGGGGGATGCCGTTATACTCGGCCAGCTCCACCACCTTGGGGTCGATGAGCAGCAGCTTCACGTCCTCCGGGCTGGAGCGGAACAGCAGGCTCATGATGATGCTGTTCACGCACACGGATTTACCGCTGCCGGTGCTGCCCGCGATGAGCAGGTGGGGCATCTTGCACAGGTCGGTCACCTGCGCTACACCGGCAATGTCCTTGCCAAGGGCGATGCCCAGCGGCGAGGTCATGCGCAGAAAGCTCTGGCTCTCAAAGATGCTGCGGATGGAAACGGCGGTCTTTTTGTGGTTGGGCACCTCGATGCCCACGGCGGGCTTGCCTGGGATGGGAGCTTCCATACGCACGTCTGCCACCGCGAGGTTCAGGGCGATATCGTCCGCCAGCGAGGTGATGCGGCTGATCTTCACACCCGCCATGGGCTGCAGTTCGTACCGGGTAACAGAGGGCCCGCGGGAGATATCCAGCACCCGGGTGCGCACGCCGAAGCTTTCCAGCGTGTCCACCAGCTTCTGGGCGTTGGCCTTCAGCTCCTCCTGTGCGCCGGGGTCGCTCTCCTCCTGCGTTTTTTCAAACAGCTCGATGGGCGGGTACTGGTACTCGTAGCGGTCCACCGGCTCGGTCTCCTCGGCGGGTGCGGTGGCGGCTGCCTGCTCCGAGACAGCGGGCTTTTCCATGGCCGCTGCCACCAGCGAGTTGATGTCCTTTTCCTCCACCGGCTCGGCGGTGATGCTGATCCAGCCGTCCTCGTCCGGCGCAGAGCGGAACGCCACGGCGTTCTCGGCGCTCACCCGGGGCACAGCGGGCTGGATAGGCGCAGCCTCCGGTTGCGTGGGCATCTGCGGCTGCACCACCGGCGCTGCCGGCTGGACGATGGGCGTATCAAAAGCGGGGGCAGGCTCTTCCGGCTGGGGGGCATCTTTGGCAAAGAAATCTGCCGCAGCGGCGACTACCGGGTCTGCCACGATGGGCGGAGGTGTGGGTTTGGGTGCAGGGCGCAGCGGGTCCTGCCCGAAGGTGCCGCCCGGCCCGACGATCAGCGGCTCAATGGGCTCGCTGCCGCCCTCGGAGAGAGCGGTGTGGTCGGGGCCAAGGTCTACGTCAAAGGCCGCGCGGGGATGGGCAACGCTGACCCGTACCGGGGTGATGGACGGCGCGGCAGGCTCCGGCTGGGCAGGGGCTGCGGGAGCGGCTTCGGTGTCCGCAGCGTCTGCCTCCATCTCCTGCGTTACCTTGTGTCCCCAGCGCAGCACGCCGGACATCCAGTCCGGCACCCCCAGATGCAGCCCGGCGGGCTCGTCCTCCTCGTCCAGCGGTTCGTCCTCGGTTTCGTCGTATTCCTCATCGATCGCCCGCTCTGCCTGCCGGATGGAGGCGCGCTCGGCGCGGCGGGCAGCGCGCTGCTCTGCAAAGGCAGCGCCGCGGGCGTGGATACCGCCGGTGACGGCACACAGCCAGACCCAGACCTCGGCGGGGGTGACATCAAAAATGTACAGGCTGCCGCACAGCAAAAGCACGATCATAATAAGGTTTGCCGCCGGGCGACCGCACAGCAAAAGCAGCACGCCGCCCAGCACAAAGCCCATTGCGCCGCCGGAAAGCCATGCATTGACGCCGTTGGCGTAGCAGGCGGAAAGCATTTGCAGCGCCGACAGCCCCTGCGGCTGGATATCGGAAAACACGATGACTGTGCTGCAGACAAAGATAAGCCCTGTCTCTTATACACATCTGACGCTGCCGACGATAAGGCTCGTGTAGA
>ENA-UALL01000854-UALL01000854.1-human-gut-metagenome-genome-assembly--contig:-NODE-854-length-12325-cov-7.194784_pt1 | contig 12325 bp, 10 predicted proteins | sample MGYA00243699_ERZ654466 | MGnify/ENA primary metagenome ERZ654466 (study PRJEB26926, sample SAMN06164635) | human gut metagenome | biome: ENVO:00009003; feature: ENVO:2100002; material: ENVO:00002003...
TGTGGGTGAGCACGATCTCAAGCCCGTTGTCATCCGCGATCTCCCGCAGCCGGGCGGCGGGGGTGAAATCTTCGATCATACGGCGGTAATCCGCAGCGGTGTCCTTGTAATCCCCGGGGCGGCAGCCGATCCCCACATGGGTGCAGCCCATGATCTCATGGTCCCGGATGACCCCAAGGGTATCGTTTTTGATGCGGTTGGGGTCGGTGTGGGTGAGCACGATCTCAAGCCCGTTGTCATCCGCGATCTCCCGCAGCCGGGCCGGGCTGATGGGGGCCTGCATACCCGAAACCTGCACATGGGTGAACCCCATTTTCCCCAGCCGGGAGAAGGTGTCCACCACCCCTTCCTCGGTCTTCACATAATCCCGCAGAGTGTAGAGCTGTGCGCCGACAATCATGTTGGTTACCTCCTGACCATATTCTTTTAATAGAAAGCCTTAGAGCGTAAATCCGAAAAACTCCTGGGAGTTTTTGTAGCAGATGCCCTCCACCATCCGCAGCAGGTACTGATCGTCCGGGTACTCGCCGTCTTCCACCCACCGGCCGATGATGTCGCACAGGATGCGGCGGAAATAATCGAACCGGACATAGGAGGTGAAGCTGCGGGAGTCGGTGAGCATGCCGATGAACCGGCCCAGCGCCCCGTTGGCAGCCGTCAGGCGCAGCTGGCGGGCGATGCCGTCCACATGGTCGGCAAACCACCAGGCCGAGCCGAGCTGCAGCTTGCCGGGGACTTCGCCGGAAAAGCTGCCAAGCGCGGTGATGATGGATTCATTGGAGGCCGCGTTGAGGGAATACAGCACCATTTTGGGAAGGCCGGTATCCTCCTCGATGTCGGCCAGCATCCGGCAGAGGCTTTCGGGCGATACCGTGCTGCCCACCGTGTCAAACCCGTGGTCGGGGCCCAGCTTTTTAAACATCACCCGGCTGGCGTTGCGGATGGGGGACATGTGCAGCTGCATCACCATGCCCCGGGCGCGGTAGAAGCCGGCCAGTGTGCGCAGCATATAATCGAGATACTGCTCAAAACCGGCCGCATCCACTCCTTCGCCCGCCATGGCCTGCTGGAACACCCGTTCGGCGTCCGCCTTGCTGCCGTGCACGGCGGGCACCTGCCCGATGCTGTGGTCGGACACCACGCACCCGCATAAGACAAAATAGTCCAGCCGCTTTTCCACCGCGGCCAGGAAATCGTCAAAGGTGTTCACCGGTATGCCGGCGGCCTGGCCCAGCTGCCCGACATAGGCGGGGAAGGTGGGTGTACCAAGCCCGGTATACAGCTTGTCCGGGCGGAAGGTGGGCAGCACCCGCGCGTGCAGGTCTTTTTCCTCCGCCAGCAGCTTGTGATAGCGCAGATCGTCGCAGGGGTCGTCGGTGGTGCAGATGATGCGCACATCGAACCGGGAAATCAGGCTGCGGGGGGTCAGGGAGCCGTCCGCCATCCGGCGGGAGGTTTCCTCCCAGATCTCTTCGGCCGTGTCCGGGTTCAGGGGACGGCGGATGCCGAAGATCTGCGACAGCTCCATCTGGGTCCAGTGATACAGCGGGCTGCCGATCATGTAGGGCACAGCCCCGCTCCAGGCCATGTACTTTTCCTTATAACCGGTGTCGCCGGTGATGAGGCGCTCGTCCACCCCGTTTTGGCGCATGGCGCGCCATTTGTAATGGTCACCGGCCAGCCACATCTCCCCCAGGTTGGAAAAGGGTTTGTTTTCGTATATCTCCTGCGGGTTTAAGTGGCAGTGATAGTCGATGATGGGCTTGCCGGCCGCGCACTCCTGATACAGCCGGGCGGCTGTGTCGCTGTGCAGCAACAGGCGGTCGTCATAAAATCGCTCCATTTTTGCTTCGCTCCTTTTATCGGCCGGGCGGCTGGCCGCAACAGGCGGCGGCCCGGCCGGGGTTATCCTAAGGATAGCACACCCGCCGGTAATTTTCTATTGCGGTTGTTGATGGATACCTTGCAAATATTGATATTTCATGGTAAAATACCCCTGTTAGCCGGATGTGTAAGGGGGAGGAATGGTGAAAAGCTCACAAAATTTGACGTATGAGGGATTTTCCTATCATCATTCCTACGAGAGCAACCCGCAGGAACAGAATTTTTCCCTGCATTGCCACAAGATGTATGAGCTCTATTTCTTTATCAGCGGGGGCGGGAATTTCCTGGTGCAGACCACCCTGTACAAGCTGGCTCCCGGCGATTTGCTGCTGCTGCGCCCGGGCGAATACCACCGGTTTATCCCCACCTCCCCCGTGGGATACGAACGCTACTGCCTGCACTTTGACGGCGGGCTGATGGCGGAATATCCCCGGTTGCTGCAGCCCTTCAACGACCGCAAGGCGGGCACCTATAATCTGCTGCGGCCCGACCGCGAGCTGTTTACCGACCTGTTTTCCCGGTTGGACCGGGCGGCCCTTATGCCGCAGGACACCCGCCGGATGCTCAGCGGGTTCCTGCTGGGGGAGCTGCTCACCTATGTGGCCGCCTTTGCCGGCGACCGCATCTGCTATATCGGCGGCGAGCACATGCCCCCGCTGGTGGAACAGCTTTTGCAATATATCCACGAGCACCTGACCGAACCGCTGAATCTGGACATCCTCAGCGAACAGGTGTTTTTGACCAAATCCCACATCAGCCGGGTGTTCAAGGCGGCGATGGGGATTGCTCCGATGGAATACATCACCCGCAAGCGGATTCAGCTGGCCCGGCAGTATCTGCACGAGGGGGAGGGGGCCGAAGACACGGCGGCGCGCTGTGGATTTGGCGATTATTCCTCCTTTTACCGGGCCTACCGGCGGATCATCGGCCGGTCGCCCAGCCAGGCGGAACCGACAACGAAAGGGGAGGATGCCCGTGAAAAGCATACGGGATCTCAGGGCCGGGCGCTATGACGCTGCGCTGATCCGGCTGTACGGAAAGGAGGCGCTGGTCGCCGCCCAAAAGCGGCTGGAGGGCCTGCTGGAACAGTACCGGGAGGCGTTCGGCGAGGGAGACGATCCGGTGATCCTTTCCGCGCCGGGGCGCACCGAGCTGGGGGGCAACCACACCGACCATAACGGCGGGCGGGTTTTGGCCGCCAGCGTGGACGCGGATATTCTGGCGGTGGCCGGCCCGGCGCCGGACGCCTGTGTGCGCATCCGCTCGGCCGCCCAGCCGGAGATCGCGCTGCGGCTGGACGATCTCACCCCCCACCCCCTCGAGAGGCGCACCTCGGCTTCGCTGGTGCGGGGGGTGGCGGAATATCTGTCCCGGCAGTCCGCCCGGGTGGGCGGCTTTTGCGCGGTGACGGATTCCAGGGTGCCGGTGGGGTCGGGGCTTTCGTCTTCGGCTGCGTTTGAAATTTTGGTGGGGGCGGTGTTTAACCACCTCTACAACCGGGGCATGCTATCCTTTGAGACGCTCGCACTGGCGGGCGGCCATGCGGAGAATGTTCATTTCGACAAGCCCAGCGGCCTGATGGACCAGATCGCCTGCGCGGCGGGCGGTGCGGTGGCTGTGGATTTTGCCGATGCCGCCCGGCCGGATATCCGGCGCATCCCCTTTGACTGGGAGCACACCGATTACCGGCTGTGCATGGTGGATGTGGGCGGAGACCACGCCGCCCTGACCGATGCTTACGCTTCGATCCCGCAGGAGATGCGGGCGGTGGCGGCCAAACTGGGGGGGATCCGGCTGGCGGACGTCTCCCGGGAGGATCTGCTGGCGCGCCTTGCGCAGCTGCGGGACACGTGCGGAGACCGGGCGGTTTTGCGGGCGTTGCACTTTTTTGCCGAAAACGACCGGGTGGACAGGGAGACCGCCGCGCTCGAGCGGGGGGATATGCCGGCGTTCCTGCGGGAAATGACGCTGTCCGGCCATTCATCGTTTGAATATTTACAGAATATTTATCTGCCCGGGCAGGCCGAAAGCCAGCCCATGGCGGTGGCCCTGTGCCTGGCGCAGAACCTGCTGGAAGGGACCGGCGGCTGGCGGGTGCATGGGGGAGGCTTCGGCGGCTGTGTCCAGACCGTGGCCCCCACCTCCCGGCTGGACGAGCTTGTCCGGGTGATGGAAGCCGCGTTTGGAAAGGGTTGCTGCCGCGTCCTGGGGATACGCCCCCAGGGCAGCGTGCGGCTGACGGCGGACAAAGCCGCCGGATAGAAAGGAGAGAGGGACTATGCAGAATACTCCTATGGTGGCTGCTTCGCAGGCCTCCATGTCGGGGATGATGTTTGCCTGCTGGAGCATTGTGATTGTTCTGGTGGTTATGCTGATCGTGTTTATGCGGGCGGAAAAGGTGAACTATGCCGTGGCCACCAGCCCGCTGCTCATCCAGCCGCTGGCCTATGTCGTCAGCGGGCGGCTGGCCTCCTGGCTGGAGGTGGTGCTCCCCATGCCGGCGGTGGATATCCGCATCATCATCAACGTGGTGGCGGCACTGGCAGCCTGCCTGCTGGTCAGCCTCACCGCACAGAGGATCACGGAAAAACGCAGCCGGCGGGTGTTCATCGGCTGCTGCACCGGGTTCGTGGTCCTGTTGGCGCTGGCGCTGGCAATCAATCTGCTGGGCACGCAGACATTGGCATAAACCCGGTGTTGTTTGGAGTAAGAAGAGGTTTGCGGTATGAAAGAAAAAGAGAAGACGGGCGGGATGCGCCCGGACAGAATGCACCGGATTTTCAGCCACGCCGGCCGGCTGGGACTGGTGGTGGCGGCGTCTGTGATTATGGCGGTCAACATCAACAGCTTTGTGGATGCGGGGGGACTGTTCCCCGGCGGCTTTAACGGGCTGACCCTGCTCCTGCAGCGCAGCGCCGAGCGCTTTTTGGGGTTGACGATCCCCTTTTCGCTCATCAATTTTCTGCTCAATGCGGTGCCGGCGGTCATCAGCTTTCGCCTCATCGGCAAGCGCTTCACGATTTATTCCTGCGTGATGATCGTGCTGACCAGCATCCTGACCGATGTGATCCCCGCCATGCCCCTGACGAACGATGTGCTGCTTATTTCGGTTTTCGGCGGGCTGATCAACGGGTTTGCCATCAGCCTGTGCCTGATGGGACGGGCCACCAGCGGCGGTACCGATTTCATCGCGGTGGCCGTGTCCGAACGGCTGAATGTGGACGCCTGGAACTATGTGCTGCTGGGCAACGCCGCCATGCTGGTGGTTGCGGGACTTCTGTTCGGGTGGGACAAGGCGCTGTACTCCATCATCTTCCAGTTTGCCTCCACCCAGGTGGTGCACATGCTCAATCCCCGCTATAAGCGCACCACCCTGTTCATCATTTCCGACCGGTCGGAGGAGATCTATGAGCAGATCAAGGACCTGACCCATCACGGCGCCACCCTGTTCCAGGGCACCGGCCTGTACAACGGGCAGCCCCGGTCCATGATCTATTCCGTTATAGCCGGGGACCAGGTCAAACAGATCGCCCGTAAGGTGCGCCAGATCGACCCCAAAGCGTTTGTCAATATTCTGAAAACCGACCAGGTGGCGGGGAATTTTTACCAGCGCCCGCATGACTGAAAAACAGCACAGGCCAGAAAGACTTGGCCTGTGCTGTTTTATATGTGTTTACCGCTGCGTTACCTCTGTCCGCGATATCCGCAGTAGTACGCGCTTAGCCGAATCACAGATTCGGAGCGCTGTTGCCCAAATCGCCGATTTGAACAACACCTCAACCGGTGAAGCGGCTGTTTTTCGTTTCCTCTCTGGCGGCAGAAAGGATGCAAGACCAGATTTTTCCGCCGCCGGTTGTGCGATAACTTTTTATTTTCATCTTCTCTTCGGTCCTCATTTTTTATGCGCTCAGGCCGCGCGGGCCGTCCCTTTCTGCCGCCAGAAAGGGACGAAAGACCGCCGAAGGGGAACCCTTTCGATGGGTTCCCCTTCGGAATCCCCTCCTTACCGACCAAAGGGGCAGCGCCCCTTTGGAATCCTTCTTACTCTCATCGTCTCCGGTAGTGGGATTTTTACAGGCCGCCCATAATATTCCCGCTTGCCAGTGACGGGCAAGTAGGAGCGCTGCGCGGCGAAACAAACCGGCCGGGTGATGAAAAAAGGCCCCTTTCTTTCTGGCGTCAGAAAGAAAGGGGCCTGCGCTGCCGCGGGGAGGAGAGTTGAATCCACCGGGCGGCGTGTTTAACATCAGATTTCAGACATTAGACATTAGACAATAGATATTAGATAATGACTGCCTGCGCCGTCAAAAGAGAGCACAAAACCTAAACTGCGCACCCACTTTTGGTGAGCAAGTCTAACGTCTAGCATCTGATATCTGACATCTGACTTCTGATATCTAACATCTGATAATGTCTGCCTGCGCCGCTGAAAGAGAGCACAAAGCCAGAATTTTGCTCCCGCTCCCAGCGGGCCATTCTAACATCTAACGTCTGACATCTGACATCTGACATCTCACATCTAACATCTGTCCGCCAGCTCTTTTAAGTAGGCGCGAAAATCGTCCTTCACCTCGGGATGCTGGAGGGCGACCTCGCAGGTGGCCTGCAAAATCCCCAGCTTGTTGCCCATGTCGTAGCGCTTGCCGGTGAAATCCACACCGGTCATCCCGCCGTTGCGGGCCAGCACCAGCATGGCGTCGGTGAGCTGGATCTCCCCGCCCGCGCCGGGAGGGGTCTTGTCCAGAATATCAAAGATTTCCGGGGGAAGCACGCACCGCCCCAAAATGGAAAACAGGGACAAAATTTTATCCGGCGAGGGCTTTTCCACCATGTCGGTGACGGTATACCAGTTGTCTTTCAGCGGCTCGACCGCCAGCGAGCTGTATTTGACGATCTGCTCTTTGGTGACCTGCTTGATGCCCACAACCCCCCGGCCATACGCCTCATACGCCCGGCAGAGCTGCCCGCAGGCCGGGTCGTCGCCGATAATCACATCGTCGCCGTAGAGCACCGCAAAGGGCTCGTCCCCCACAAAGGAACGGGCGCAGTTTACCGCATGCCCCAACCCTTTGGTCTCCTTTTGCCGGATAAAATAGATGTTGGCCATGCCGGTGATGCGGTTGAGCTGCTCGAGCGTTTCGGTGCGGCCGCTCGCCTCAAGGCGCTGCTCAAGCTCGGTCATATGGTCAAAATGGTCTTCGATGATGGATTTCCCCCGGTTGGTGATAATCAGGATATCCTCAATGCCCGATGCCACCGCCTCTTCCACGATATACTGGATGGCGGGTTTGTCTACAATGGGCAGCATCTCCTTGGGCATGGCCTTGGTGATGGGGAGCACCCGCGTCCCCAGACCGGCGGCCGGGATCACCGCCTTGCGTACTTTCTGTGCCATGAAACGTCCTCCTGTAAACCTCTTATAAAATAAATATATACTGGACCATCAGGTCGGCCAGCATCAACAGCGAATAGACCGCGATCCCCAGCCCGAACGAGACGCCGCCCGCAGCGGCGATATCCTCGGTGGCGGGGGAGGCGTCCTCCACCTGCAGCTTTTGGATGCGGGTGACGGCGGTGTGCAGGTACAGCCGGTTGCCGGCCAGCCCAAAGAACACCCGCAGCAGCAGCTCCGCTAAACCGGCCAGCATCAGCACCCAGATGAACAGAGACATTTGCCCGTCCGCCATCATCCGCTGGGTCGCCTCCACAAGGGAATAGGAATTGGAGTCCATATAGGGCAGCATCACCCCGTAAAGGACATAGCCCCGCAAAACCATCTGGGCGACCTCAAACACCAGCATCAGGATGCCCGCCAGATAATTTTTGCGGTAGAGCAGCCAGTAAGGGGCCAGCAGGAACGCCGCCCAGTTCCAGCTGCATTTGGAGCCGGTGCGGGACATCTTTTTGAAGCGGGGCAGGTAGTAGGCGGTGTTGTTGCCCACAAACGCGGCCAGCTCGGAGGCAGGGACGTCCTCTATCTTTTCATCCGGCGACACACCGCCGTATGGGTCGGTGGCCACGCGGAAGGGGCTGTATTCGCCATAAGGCGGGGTAAACGGGCCGGTGAAACCCACCGGCGGAGGCGGGGTTTGCGTTTGCTCCTGCCGGCTGTGCCAGTCCTCGGCGCCGGTGGGATGCCCGCAGCGGGAGCAAAATTCGGCGAACACCGGATTGGGGTATCCGCAGTTGGGACAGTTGCGCGTCTGGCCATCGGAGGAATCGGGGGCGGCCTTTGGCTGATTTTTTTCGCGGGACCACTGGCGGGGTGTGCCGTGGTCTGCTTCAAAATGGCAATGGCCCTCCCGTTGCCAGCAAGTCCGGTGGTGGGGAGCACCGCAGGTGGGGCACACAACGATATCGTCCGATGGTCCGAATGGCTTTCCGCATACGGGGCAGGAATAGCCCTCATAAAAGAACATAGAATCCGAACCTTTCTGTAGAGTGGTTATATGATACTCTATTTTACCTGTTTTAAATGGCTTGTGCAACGTTTTTGCCCATCGTTTATAAAAAGTTAAAGATTGCGCACAGCCTGTGCAAAACAGTTGATATTTGCCGGGCGGTTTCGTATAATAAAAACATGTGTGTGAAAGCAAGGAGGCCGGGAAATGACAACCCAAACGATACAGCAATTCTGGCAACAGTGGCGGGGCAAACGGGTGGCCGTGTGCGGGATTGGCCACAACAACCTGCCGGTGATTTATCAGTTCCTCGACAAAGGGGTGCGGGTGCTGGCCTGCGACCGCCGGGGACGGGAGGAACTGGGCGAAACAGCCGCCGAGCTGGAACAAAGGGGCGCCGAGCTTTCGCTGGGGGAAGGATACCTTGCGCATCTGGATGTGGACATGATCCTGCGCACCCCCGGCATGAAGCCCTACCTGCCTGAATTTGAGCAGGCGCGAAAACGGGGAATACCGGTCACATCGGAAATGGAGCTGTTTTTCTCTCTGTGCCCCGCTCCCATCTACGGGGTGACCGGGTCGGACGGGAAAACCACCACCACCACCATCATCGCCGGACTGCTCAAAGCGGCCGGGAAAAGGGTGCATCTCGGGGGCAACATCGGCCGCTCGCTGCTGCCGGTGATCGAGCAGGTGGATAAGCAGGATGTGGTGGTGGTGGAGCTTTCCAGCTTCCAGCTGACCGGCATGTCCCAAAGCCCGCATGTGGCGGTGATCACCAATGTGGCCCCCAACCATCTGGACTGGCACACCGATATGCAGGAATATATTGATGCAAAACGCAATCTGATGCTCCACCAAAAGCCGGGCGACCGGGTGGTGCTCAACGCGGACAACGAGGTGACCGCCTCCTTTGCCGGGGATGCGGCGGGCGAGGTGTGCCTGTTCTCCCGGCGCCACGGGGTGGAACGGGGCGGATTTTTGGGCGAGGACAACATCCTGTACATGCGGGAAGGGGGCCGGGATACCCCGGTGATGAAACGGGAGGACATCCTCATCCCCGGCGACCACAACGTGGAAAATTACCTGGCCGCCATCGCGGCCGTATGGGGACAGGTAAACCCGGATACCATTGCGGCGTATGCCCGCTCCTTTAGCGGGGTGGAGCACCGTTGCGAGCTGGTGCGGACCCGCTGCGGGGTGAAGTGGTACAACGACTCCATCGGTTCCAGCCCTTCCCGCACCATCGCCGGGCTGAAGGCTTTTGACCGCCGGGTGATCCTGATTGCCGGCGGGTACGACAAGCATATCCCTTACGACCCGCTGGGGCCGGTGGCGGCCCAAAAGGTGAAGGCCGCCATCCTGATGGGGGCCACCGGCGACAAGATCGAGCAGGCCATCCGGGCCTGCAGCGACCTGCCCATCACACGGGTGGCGGATATGCAGCAGGCGGTGGCCGCCGCCGACCGGATGGCGGAGGAGGGCGACATCGTGTTCATGTCCCCGGCCAGCGCCAGCTTTGATATGTACCGCAATTTTATGGAGCGGGGCGACCATTTCCGGCGGCTGGTGCAGGAGCTGGAGGAATAAGGAGGGAACAGAATGGATATACAAAATCTGCTGCGGGAGCTGTGCCTGGCTCCCGGCGTGGGGGGACAGGCCGCGGCGGCCGAGACGGCGGCGCGGCTTTTGTCCGCTTATACAAAGGAGATCACCGTCAGCCCGCTGGGCAATGTGGTGGGCCGCATCCGCTGCGGGCTTGAAAACCCGCCGGTGGTGATGCTGGAAGCGCACATCGACCAGATCGGCTTTGTGGTGACCGGCGTGGAGGACGGCTTTTTGCGGGTGGAAGCCTGCGGCGGGATCGACCCGCGCACCCTGGCTGCGGCGGATGTGGTGGTGTTTGGGGACAAGCCCTATCCGGGCGTGTTCACCAGCACGCCGCCCCATCTGGCCGGGAAGGACAAGGGGGTGCCCCCGGTGGGCGACCGCCTCATCGACGTGGGGATGGACAGCGAGACCGCCAAAGCGCATATCCCCGTGGGCAGCCGGGTGAGCTTTTCGCCCCGCCTGCAGGAGGTGGGCGAGCACGGCCTTTCGGGCACATCGCTGGACGACCGGGCGGGCGTGGCCGCCGTGCTGTGGGCGGTGGACAAGCTGTCGCAGGAAGAGCTGGCGGCGGATGTGGCGGTGTGTTTTTCGGCGCAGGAGGAACTGGGGACGCGGGGCGCGGGGAGCGCCGCTTTTGCCATCCGGCCCCATCTGGCCGTGGCGGTGGACGTGAGCTTTGCCCACACCCCCGACGCCGACCGGCGGGAATGCGGGGTGCTGGGACACGGCCCCATGATCGGCATTTCCCCCGGCCTGGATGACCGGCTCAGCCGCCGGATGGAAGAACTGGCCGCAGAACAGGGCATCCCCTACCAGCGGGAGGTCATGGGCGGCAAGACCGGCACCGATGCGGATGTGATCGGCACGGCGGCGGGAGGCGTGCGCACAGCCCTGCTGTCCATTCCCCAGCGGTATATGCACACCCCGGCGGAGCTGGTGGATGTGCGGGATGTGGAGAATACCGGCCGCTTGATGGCGGCCTTTGTGCGGGAAGGGGGACGCGGCATATGAACCGGCAGGAACTGAAAACACTCTGTGAGCTGGACGGTATTTCCGGCCGGGAAACGGCGGTGCGGACCTATCTGCTCGATCAGCTGGCCGGATGCCCGGCGGTAAAGCAGACGCAGGTGGACCCGCTGGGCAACCTGCTGGTATGGGTGCAGGGAAAGCGGCGGGCTGCGCATCGGGTGTTGTTTTCCGCCCACATGGACGAGGTGGGGATGATGGTGACCGGGGTGACGGAGGAAGGGTATTTGACCGTTTCGCCCGTGGGCGGGGTGGACCCGGCGGTGGCCTACGGCCGCACGGTGCGGGTAAACGGCCGCACCGGCGTGATCGGGGGCAAAGCCATCCACCAGTGCAGCGGGGAGGAAAAAAAGACCCTGCCCGGATGGGACAAGCTGCTTGTCGACATCGGCGCCGAAGGGCAGCATCAGGCCGAACAGGCCGCCCGGCCGGGGGATGCGGTGGTGTTCGACAGCGAATGGAAAGAGCTGTCCGGCGGCCTGTGCAAGGCCAAGGCGCTGGATGACCGGGTGGGCTGTCTGCTGCTGCTGGAGCTGATCCGCCGCGTGCCGGAATACGACATGATGGTATCCTTTGTCACCCAGGAGGAGATCGGCCTGCGGGGCGCGGCGGCAGCCGGGTTTACCCTGCAACCGGATATAGCGGTGGTGGTGGAAGCCACCACCGCGGCCGACCTGGCCGGTGTGCCGGGGGTCAAGCGGGTGTGCGAGGTGGGCGGCGGCCCGGTGGTGTCCTTTATGGACGGCCGCACCCTGTACGACGGCGAACTCTACCGGCGCATCCGGCAGATCGCCGGGGAGGCGTCCATCCCCACCCAGACCAAGACCATGATCGCGGGGGGCAACGATGCAGGCGCGCTGCAGCAGGCGGGCGCGGGGGCGCGGGTGGCCGCGATCTCCCTGCCCTGCCGGTATATCCATTCCCCGTCCTGCGTGTTGTCCTGGCGGGATGTGGAGGAAACCCTGGCCCTGCTCACCCTCCTGGCCGATACCCTGCCGGGGGAAGGGGCATGATCCGCCAATTGACCGGCACGCAATGGCTGGACAGCCCGCCCCGCACCGAAGCGGAGCTGAAAATCGCGGGCTGGCTGGCCGCTTACGGCGCCGGGCGTCCCTTTGTGCGGTTCTGGCAGACGCAGAACGGCGGCCGCATCGCCTGCATGGGCGGCACGGCGCTGGCCTGCCTGCCCTCCGAGGACCGGGAGGAAGGGGCCTGCTTTTTGCTGATGCAGCCGGACCTGCGCCAGGTGCGCTGTGACCCGGAATTTTCCCGTGTGCTGGGCGCGCACCGGCCGGGCGAGGTGGAGGAAGGGACGGTGATGCGGCTGGACACGGCCGCCCCGGATATGCCGCCCTCCCCCGCTCTGTCTCTTATACACATCTCCGAGCCCACGAGACTCCTGA
>ENA-UALL01000857-UALL01000857.1-human-gut-metagenome-genome-assembly--contig:-NODE-857-length-12267-cov-5.205372_pt1 | contig 12267 bp, 20 predicted proteins | sample MGYA00243699_ERZ654466 | MGnify/ENA primary metagenome ERZ654466 (study PRJEB26926, sample SAMN06164635) | human gut metagenome | biome: ENVO:00009003; feature: ENVO:2100002; material: ENVO:00002003...
GCTCAGGAGTCGCGTGGGCTCGGAGATGTGTATAAGAGACAGGTCTTTGACGAGGTGATTCCGGAAATCAGACGTACAGGAGGATACGGAAACATAAATCTTGATGAAATCATTGCCAGGACGGTAGCAGCTGCGGTAAGTGAAACAGTAAAGGCAATTATGCCGGTACTTGAAAAACCTGCTCCTGATATTATCAGCGATGTGTACGACCCTGAACCGCCGTCCAGAAGAACCCACAGTATTATCAGCAGACTTGATACAGAACTCCGCACAGCAGTTGATGACATGATACTTTCAAGAAAGTACACCTACGAGGAAATCAAGGACTTCCTTGCTGAACAGGGCGTTGCCGTTTCAATGTCGTCAATCCAGAGATATAAGACTTCCTTATACAGAAAGGACTGATTTTATGACACTCGGGCAGAAAATAAGAAACCGCCGCGAAGAACTCGGCTACACTCAGAGCGAGCTTGCAAGAAAAACACAGACCTCCCAGCCGTATATCTCACGTCTTGAAAAAGACGACTTCAATCCGTCAACGCAGATGATTGTAAACATAGCGGTTACACTTGGTGTGAGTATCGATTACCTGCTCCTCGATGACAGAAAGGCAGGATAAAAAAATAAGCTACCGACGGAGTTTGAAGGTAGGTGAAAACATGGAGAACAAGAAAAAATTTATTGAAGAACTTGGTGTACTCCTTTCCTGCATTGCGGTAATGAGTGATATCTATAAGGCAATGCGTTGATTCCGGCAAAAATAACCTGCTCCGTGAACGTCGGAGCAGGAGAAAGGAAAAATAATATGAACAATAAGGAAATGAAAGATATTCTCGGACTTGCAATGGAGGGAGTTTCCCTTAAAATTGAAAGAAAATGCGAATTTATTTCGGAAACCTGTGCAAGTTACAACAACATCAAAGACCTGAATAAACTGATTCAGCAGTTTCTTGAACTCAGAGAAAAATGGAATGCAATTCCGTATGATGATGAGGATTAATCAGCCGAAACAGTGGGTTTAAGCGCCCGCTGTCTGCCGGAGATGGTCTACCGGCACTGATGAGGCAGACTTCAGCAACTTGAAAATTTAATAGGAGGTGAAAAGTATGAACTTTTTATGTAAGGCACAGGCATATCTGAACAGTGTTGTATCAATCGTAAATTCGCTTGCCGGAATAGCAATGAGTGATGAACTCAGGGACAACATTGACGCACAGTACAAGATAATCAGAATGGCTATGGAATGGGAACAGACAACCGCTGAATTTATTATCAGTATGGAGCTGGATGTAGAACTTCCGCAAGCCGTATCAATCAGCAAACGCAAGTTTATGGGCATTAATGAACGTCTGATCAAGCACTTAGAAAAAATCCAGCTTCAGGGCTATCACTTTGACGAGCTGATAAGCACCCTGAAACTGGAAAACGCCACATTGAAAGAAGAGAGTAACTTCTTTTAATGTACGTTTTAAGTGTATCACAAAAAAGTGAAAATGTCAATACCTAAGAAGAAATTTTTGTCGGAGCTATCCCGCTCCGGCAGAAAGGAGAAAAAATGGACTACTTAACAGTTACAGAAATGGCAGAATTAAAAGGCTGTTCTTTGCAAAATATACAAAAGCTACTTAAAGACGGAAAAATTCAGTCGGAGCAGGAACTCAACTGCAAAGGCAGAATGAAATATATGATACCCGTATCATCTCTGCCGGAGGACTTACAGGAAAAGTACTACCGCAAGAAACGTACAGAAGCAGGTATACTTCCTGAAAAGACCGACGACAAAAGCAACGAAAAATCAGTCTTGAAATACCGTTCCAAAGGCATTAAAAAGGCATTTGAGGAATTTTCCGATTCGGAGCGTACAGAAATAAAATTTTGGACTGACCTGCTCACACAATGGCAGTCTGAACGCTCCGAACGCAAAGACAAGACTGAGTTTGATAAACTTTTTGTCGCTCACCAGAAATATCTCAATCCGGACATGGAAATCAGCACGGATATTCTGTACCGTAAATACTCAGCTTACAAAAATGAATGCTACGCCGAACTTGTGGACGGTCGAGGCGGCTGGAACAGAGGAAAAAGTAAACTCAATGACGACAGTATAATCTGGCAGAGCTTCCTGAGTATGTATCTTGGACAGAGCAAGCCGAAAATCGCACTCTGCTACAGAATGGTAACAGCATACATAGCTGAAGAATATCCTGAACTTGTGGGAGAAATTCCGTCAGCAGCCTGTTTCAGACGAAAGATAAAAACAATTCCGTTTGCGGTTCTTGAATATTCACACAAAGGCGAAAAGGCACTTCATGACCACTGTGTTCCGTATGCAAACAGATGTAAAAATGAAGTTTACGCCAACGACGGCTGGGTTATGGACAATTACACCTTTGATGTCATAGTAAGGCAGGACGACGGCTCGGAAAAAACAAGGCGACTGTATATCACAACGGTTCTTGACGTAAAATCGAACGTCCTTGTCGGCTGGAATATAACTGAAAGTCCCGACTCAAACTCAACGCTTGATGCCATGAGATTTGCAATGCTGAGATTCGGAATACCTAAAATACTTTACTTTGATAACGGCAAAGAATTCACAACACTCGATATTGCAGGCGATAAGCGGAAACGTAAAGTTGCAAAGGATAAAAAAGGCAACCTTCCGATTACAATAGTCGAAAAACTCGGCGTTGAACTGATTTTTGCTGAGGTCAGGAACGCTCAGGCAAAGGTTGTTGAACGTATTCACAGAATCATCAAGGAACAGTACTGCACCGCACAGTACGGCTACTGCGGCGGAAGCGTTGTTGAACGTCCTGAGATACTCAAAACAAATATCAAAAACGGCAATATTGAAACAGAGACGGAACTCCGTGAATCGTTTGCAGATTTCGCCGATAACATATATAATGTACAGTCATACGGTGGCAGTGAACAAAAGTACAAAGGCATGACCCTGATTGAAGTGTGGAACGCATCAATTGCTGAAACATCGCTGAGGAAAGCAAGTCAGGAAACTCTCGACCTGCTCATGCTCAGGAACGCAGGATTCCAGAAAGTCAAGCGCAACGGCGTATTTATCACGTATCACGGCGAAAAAATCTGGTACTATGATAAAAATATCACATGGCAGCATATCGGTGAGGAAGTCTGTGTAAGATATGACCGCAACGACCCGTCAATCGTCCGGCTTTATGACCGTGAGGACAGATACCTTTACAGCTGGGAATGTGCAGACTGGCTTACGCTCGAATATTTCAGTGCAGGCAAAGAAGAACTCGCAGAGCTTGGACGTGGTCAGGCGGACGTTATAAAGCAGGTCAAGGCACGTACAAGAGAACTCAAAGGCAACAGCAGCTTCACGCAAAAGGACGGTCTGAGATACATTTCAGCACAGAACGCCGGAAAATTCAATGTACAGCTTCCGAAAAACATTATCATTGTGACAGCAAACGAAGAATCACAGGAAGAACGCATGGCGGTCGGTGCAGAAACTTCATGCATAGTTGACCCTCAAAGAATGCTGAGAAATATAGAATCAAGGAGAAATAAATAAATGTATACACAGGAACAGCTGGAGCTTCTTGACAAGGTAGAGGCTCTTAAAAAAGAAAAAAATCTCAGTCAGAACGCTGTCGGACAGCTTATCGGTGTGTCCGGAACGGCACTCTCACAGATAAAAAACGGCAAATACAATGCCAATCCGCAGAAAATCTTTGATACTCTGGCTGGCTATTTCGGAGTCAAGGAAAAGGCGAAGCTCACATATACGGAAGTTGAGTATGCACCGACAAGCATTTCAGAACAGGTTTATATCACAATTGCACTCTGTCAGAAAAAAGGCGGACTTGCAGTTGTGTGCGGAGATGCAGGAATCGGCAAGACAAAAGCCGCACAGAAGTTTGTGGCGGACAATCCCTCAAACAGTTTTTTAATAACCATTAATCCCTGCTTAACCAACACGAAAAGTCTTTTAAAAACTATCGCTGACCGTATCGGTGCAGGTCAGGAAAAGTCCGTCAACGAACTCTGGCACTCAATTGCAGGTAAACTTTCAGACGGAAAAGTCCTGATTTTTGATGAATCGCAGCACCTGACCGTCAAGGCAATTGAGGTACTCAGGAGCTTTTCGGACTACTTCAACGACAGGGGTCAGACGCTCGGTATCTGCTTTATCGGCAATGTTGAAACGATTACGAGAATGGGCGGAAAACGTGCGGAATTCGCACAGATTTCAAACCGTACAAAACAGCGTAAAATCTACAAAAACACTGAAATCCAGCGTGACGATATCTGCAAGTTATTCCCGATTCTTGAGGTTGAAAATATGGACGCTGAAATTGACTATCTGCTCAGGATTGCACGAACTCCGCAGGCTCTCAGAGGTGCGATAAACCTGTTTTCCAACGCCTACGACAACGACGATATAACGCTCAGCGGACTTATCGGCATGGCGCACTATATGGAAATGGAGGTTTAAAAATGAAGCATAGAAACGCCAGAAAACCGACCGTAAAACAGTGCCGACTTCTTGAAAAATACGGATTCAACTGCCTGGACTGGCTTGTGATGACGGAAAACAAGTCTGAAATCAGAATCGTCAGCAGACATACCGGAGCGGTCAGAACACTTGAAAAAATCTGAAAATACAGGGGAATTTGTTCCCCTGCCCTAATGCGACCGTGAAAACGGCGGTGACAAGTCCGCACAAACGCAGAGTCAGGGAAAAATGAAAAGAGGTGAAGAAAATGAGTCTGAAGAGTGAAAAAACAAGAAAAATATGCTATAAAAAGGCACTTGTCGATGGTATGAATTACTATGAGATTGTAAACGAAGTTTGTCAGATTATGGAAGAATGCGACGAAATCAGTTATTACAGCAAAGAAGATTTTGAAAACCTTGCTGACATTCTCGGCAATGATGAAATGGCATACGAGTTTAAAATGACGTTCGGTACTCTTTCGGCGGATTGTTACCGTCTTAGTGAAGATTTACAGGATTATGATATTCCTGAATATTTCAACGATTTCTTTGTGGCAGTCAAAGGTGGAAATTACGGGGACGGTCTACTTGGTTATGATGCAGACGAGGGAGACTATTTTGGTCTTGATACATCTGAAATCTGGGCTGCTGAGGAAATAAGCAGAAAACGAATAGAACGTCTTACAAAGTCTGAAATAATCAGTACAGCTACAAAGTGTTTCAGAATATTTATGGCGTTTATGGGCGTAAAGAGCCGTTACCAAGACCTGAAAACCGCTATCGATATTCTCAGGGACAGGCATTCAGGACTTTTGCAGGCGATTAAGCAAATCAATGAACTATACGATAAGTCCGCAGAAGAAATTTTTTACGGAGAAAAAACTAAGGAATTTGACAGACTTCTTGATGCACTTCCTTATGATGTCTGGGTGCAGTAGGGCGTGCGGAACAGTGGAGGTGAAAATTATGGAAAATGAAATATGTACATTCGCTGCCGACAAAACAGGAAGTTTCTGCAAAGTCCTTGTAGGTGAAAAGTGCGACGGCAGAAATAAATGCTGTTCGTTTTTCAAGACGGAAGAGCAGTTCCGGACTGAAAGGGACAGAGCGATAACTCTTAACCGTGAGCGTGGAAACTGCATTAACTGTAAGTATATGGGTGCTTACTGCAGGACGAGTGCGGAGGAAACGGTAGTCGAAAATTTCTTTTAAAGGGGGTGAATGATTTGAAAATAAGGCTGAACAATGACGAACTCTACCGGCTTATGAGAGAGCGGAAAATCGGAACGGTTAGGCAGCTCAGCAAGGAAAGCGGCATAAACGATTTGTGCCTGTACGGTGCGATAAACAGAGATGTAACATCGAAGGAAACCTACTGGAAACTTGCGAAATTTTTTGGCTGTCACGTCGAGGATTTACAGGTGCCGGACGAAACAATTTAAGGAGGATTTTTAATGAAACTTACAAAGAAAAAAGAAAAGGAATTCACTGAAAAAATCAGGACTATCAAAGAGCTTGAACAGCAGAAAAAGCAGACCGAAGAAACCATTTCCGACCTCAAGGACGAAATCAAGGCGTTCATGGAAAAGAACAAGACTTCCGAGCTTGCGGTGGACGTTTTCACGGTTCACTGGACGGAAAGCACGGCGGAACGCTTCGACAGCAAGGCTTTCAAAAAGGACAACGAGGAGCTTTATTCGGAGTACCTCAGACCCAGCACAACCAGGCGTTTCTCAATCACATGACAACACGCAGTCTTTACGCTATAGCGGCAAAAAACGGACTTGTCGAACACGGAAACAAGGACGACCCGTTTCACCAGATTATTTACAGCGTGACCGGAAAAACGTCCGTGAAAGACCTGACAGACCTTGAAATGCGACTGGTTGAAGCCGAAATCTACAACCGTACAAATGATAATATTTCAGGCGACAAAATCAGGAATCAGGAGGCAGTTCCGGACATGATGTCGCCCGCACAGCAGTCTCTTGCGTGGCGGCTTATGTACCAGATAAGGCGGTATGACGTGAAAATTTCCGATAAGACAGTCGGTGCAAGGCTTGCCGGAGTGGTCAGAAAATCGCTTGGAATCACTGCGTCAGACACCGACCCTTTGAAATGGGTGAACGCCGAAAACGGAAACAGGTTAATCGAAACCCTCAAACGCTACGTAAAAAGTGCGGAGAAAAAGTATAATCGACAGCAGTCTAAAAAGTTATAATAGACAGCAGTCGAAAAAGCCAAAATAGACAACAGTTGAAAAAGTCTGTGAAATGCAGTATAATTGACAGTAGTCGATTATGCTGCATTTTTTATCAGGAGGGATTGCTTTGGATATTGAAAAAATTACAAGCTTTGACCAGCTTTCAGGCGACCAGAGGGAACTTGCCGAAACCGTCGGACTTGAAGCTTACAGGAAACTTGTGGCGAATTACGGCGGAATGTGCATATATATTTACAAGCCGGAAACTGTCCTCCGGGAACTCCGCAACACTGAAATCTGTAATGAATTCAACGGCTTTAATTATCGTGAACTTGCGAAAAAATACAACCTTTCCGAAAAAACAGTGCGTGAAATTGTGTCCGGAAAAAAATACATACAAATCGATGGACAAATGGGATTTTTCTGAAAATTTATTAACCCACGTTAAAAGACATATTTTTAATCAAGTGCTATACTGATATTGAAAAAATATCGGTACGGCACTTTTTTCAGGTGGTGAAAATATGGAAATAAGCTACATAATTGAAATTTTACTTACGGCAGGAATCGGCGTTATTACGTTCTTTTTAAAGCGTACAATTGATGAATTAGACACGTGTCGAAAAGATATCGTCAGGATAAAAGAGGACTACATCACAAAAGAGGATTTTTTTCGTGAACAGAACGAAAACCGCCGGAAATTAGACCGCATTATGGACATTTTACTTGAGGTCAAAGGAGAGATAGGAAATGGATAAGGAAACGCTCAACAGACGTATTTCAGCCGGAAATTTCGTCGAAAACAACGGCTCTGTGCTGCGTGCAGTGAATATTTTAAAGACAAAATTCAACCGTCTCAAAGATATAAAGTACGCCCTGAATATCGACAAAAACGACATAGAAAACAGTGTGAATTACCTGCACGAAGCCGGCTATCTGCATCTCAGAAATTCAGAAAATAGACAGCCGTCGAGTTTGTCGGACGACGATTTTGACGTACTCGAAGGCAAGCTTACCGCAAAAGGCATACAGCTCCTCGCCGGAGTGATTCAGGACGAGTGTGTTGAGGTATGAAGAAGAAAAACCGCAGACATTCGATAATTGACGGTCTGCCGTCAGACCTTCGTGAAGCCGTTGACGAGATGATTAAAACGGACTTCACATACCACGAAATTGTTGAGTATATCCGCAAAAACGGCGTTGAGATTTCGATAAGTTCCGTACAGCGTTACGCCTCAAATCTGAACGCAACGCTTGAATCTTTGCGGCTCGCACAGGAGAACTTCCGTGCAGTCATGGAGGAGACAGAAAAGTACAAAAACCTCGACGTGACCGACGGAATACTGCGACTTCTCAGCAATCAGGTCTTTCAGGCAATCAACAATCTGCCCGAAGAACAGGCACAGAACGTCGACTTTGAAACGCTGATGAAGAACGCCGTCGCCCTGACCCGTGCGGTTGCGTACAAGAAAAAAATCGACATCGACAGTCAGAGCATTCTTGAAAACGGTGCAGACCAGTTTCAGTCGCTGATTTTCGAGGCTATGGCGGACGAAGAACCGGAACTTTACAAGAGAGTGAAAAAATTTATCAGGGAGAAACAGCCATGAAAATGTACGTTTTACAGGTTCGCTCCGGATATGAATTTCCGGTCTGTGAGAAACTGAAAAATCAGGGATTTGACGCAGTTTTGCCGGTGCGACAGGAGTTTATCAGACGTGGCGGACAGTGGCATATTTACGAAAAAATAATATTCACGCAGTACGTTTTTCTGCGGTCGGAAATTACGGAAAAAAATTATTATCAGATTAAAAAAATCGATGGCGTTGTGCGGTTTTTAGGCTTTGAAAACGGCGTATTACAGCCTTTAAACCATGCTGAGCAGAGTTACATTGAGTGGCTCTGGAACGGCGGAAAACCTGTTGAACCGTCGAAGATTTACGTCACTCCAAGTGGCGACAAAATGATTATGTCGGGCATTCTCCGGAAGTACTCCGGCGACAAAATCGACTACTGTCTAAGACAGCGGAAAGCCAGTATTTCCGTAGAAATTGCCGGACGTAAACACAAAGTAACTTTACCGGTGATTCAGATTTAAAACGGCACGATTTCAGAAACAGGGTTGATTCGTTCCCCTGATGATGAGCGTGGCTGCATACGAAAAAACGGATTTTTAAGTCACAAAAGTCCGAATGGCAGCGCACGCCCAGAAATATTACCATTTAAAAGCCGTTTAAATTCGTCTGTGTGCGTTTAAAAAAAATCGGTAGTCAAATTATACTACCAGAAATACAAGGCGAAAATCGGGCGTTTACACGCCTTATTTTTTATGTCCGAAAGGAGAGGACGGAAATGAGCGTCAAAAAACAGAGTATAAAGTCGCTTGCGGACGGGATTTCTAAATTTGAAAACAATAAAAATATCGTGAAAAAGTCCGATTTTTCGGACTTTAAACAGTTTTTAAAAACTTATTTGAATACTCCCGAACCCAAGCAACGCCGGAAATTGGCTGAGGAATTCAGAAAACGTCATTTTGAACTTTATGAATTTCTGAAAAATAACGGCGATTTAATCAGTGCGGAGACTGAAATTTCAAGGACAGTAGACGGAATTTTGTCCGGAAATACGGCAGATTCAGAAAATAGACAGCTGTCGAATTTGTTTGAAATAATTGAAGGCGGTCTTAAAAATGATGTATGAAAAACTGTCCCCGAAGCAGCTGAAATCAATGCTCTGGTGGTCGCAGTCCGACACAAAAAATTATGACGCTATTGTGTGCGACGGCTCTGTGCGTTCCGGAAAAACCATGTCCATGACGGTCGGATTTGTGCTGTGGAGCATGAAGAATTTCAACGGTGAAAACTTTGCTTTCTGTGGAAAAACCATTGATTCGCTGAAAAGAAATGTCATCACACCAATGCAGAAATGGCTTGAAGGAATTGTGAAAATCAAGGTCAATTTAAGTCGGAATTTCCTTGATATTTCGACAAATAATCACACAAACCGTTACTATTTTTTCGGCGGTAAGGACGAAAGTAGTTATCAGCTGATTCAGGGTATCACGCTTGCCGGAGTTCTGCTTGACGAGGTCGCACTCATGCCGAAATCTTTCGTAGAACAGGCACTTGCAAGGTGTTCTGTAACGGGTTCAAAGCTGTGGTTCAACTGCAATCCGGACAGTTCGGAACACTGGTTCTACAAAGAGTGGGTTGACGAAAATTCCCCGAAAACAAGGCAGAAAAACCGTCTGCACCTGCACTTCACTATGGACGACAATTTTTCACTGTCCGACGACGTAAAACAGCGTTACGAAAGAATGTATTCCGGTGTTTTCTATGACCGGTATATTCGTGGTCTGTGGGTGCTTGCGGAGGGTCTTGTGTACGGTACGACATTCAGAAAAGAGCGTCATATCGTCAAGAACTACACTCCGACGACTACCGTCGCTTATTATATATCTGTCGATTACGGTACTCTTAACCCGTGTTCAATGGGACTGTGGGCAGTCGAAAAAAACCGTGCTGTGAGAATTAAAGAGTACTATTACGACGGTCGTCGAAAAAGTATTCAAAAGACCGACGAAGAGTATTATTCGGAGCTTGAAAAGCTTGCGGAGGGTCACGAAATCCGGCACATAATTATTGACCCGTCCGCCGCCAGTTTCATTACAGCTATCAAAAAGTATGGGAAATTCAGCGTAAGAAAGGCAAGAAACGACGTACTTAACGGTATCCGCACAACAATGACTTTGCTTGACAATGACAGGCTGTTTTTCTGCGAAAACTGCAGGGATACAATCCGTGAATTCGGGCTTTACAGGTGGGACGAAAAGTCCGGAAAGGACGCTGTTATCAAGGAAAACGACCACGCTATGGACGATATCCGTTATTTCTGCTACACCGTTCTGCGACGGATTTTTCTGCATGAGGAGGGGTAAATCTGAACTTTTTCAGTCTTATAAAATCGGCGATAAATAAATTTTTCAACAAAAACGAAACAGTCGTTTCACACGAAATGCAGACCGAAAGTGAACTATGGCACGATATCTACTTAAATAACGGAATATGGCTGAAAAACGACGTTATTTCGCTCCGTCTGCCTACTGCGATTACGTCGGAACTGTCACGGCTCGTTTTCACGGAAAGCGAAATCACAACCGACGAAAAAAGCCCGTATAAAGCCATAACCGACGATTTTTCAAGCCGTCTTGACGATGAATTTGAGACCGCTCTGGCGTTCGGCGGAATGATGTTCAAGCCGTATCTTTCGCACGGAAAAATTTTCATTGACCTGATTCGTGCGGACTGTTTCGCACCTGTCGCTTTCGTCGGAAAAACCATGACATCAGCGATTTTTGTCAGCAGAAAAACCGTCGGAAACGCCTGTTTTACGCTGATTGAGTACCATGAATTCAACGCTGAAAAACGTACCCACACCATAAAAAACAAGGTCTGTAAAAGTCTGAACAGCGAAATTATCGGCTGGGAATGCGGATTTGACGAAGTTCCGGAGTGGTCGGGACTGGTCGAAAATATAACTTTTACAAACGTTGAAAAGCCGCTTTTTTCGTACTTTAAAGTACCGTCCGCAAACGATATTGACCTTGATTCACCGCTTGGCGTGTCGGTCTATGCGAGGGCGGTTGACCTGATTCGCCAGGCTGATGAACAGTGGGCGAGAATCGAGTGGGAGTACGAATCTAAGGAAACCGCCCTTGACGTGAGCATGGACATGATTAAGGAAAACGCCCTGCCTAAGCGGAAAAACCGCATTTACAGGCAGTACGACGTTGACAATCTGGACGGCAATTTCTACAATATTTTTTCGCCGGAAATCCGTGATTCTGCACAGTTTAATTATTTTAACAGAATATTACAGCGGATTGAGTTTAACTGCGGACTTGCTTACGGCACGCTGTCCGACCCTCAGACCGTCGAAAAGACCGCCGAAGAGATAAAGACCTCAAAACAGCGTTCGTATACGCAGGTTTCGGCAATTCAGAAAAACCTTGAAACTGCGATAAACGACCTGTTCTATGCGGTGTCGGTGTACGCAAAAATCGGCGGTATTTCGACGGAAAATGCAGAAATCGTCTGCACGTGGGGCGACAGCGTTCTTGAAGATACGGACAAGGAGTTTCAGCGACGTTTGCAGATGGTGAGTGCCGGACTTCTCACCAAGGAAAAATTTATTTCGTGGTATTTTCACTGCGACGAAAATCAGGCGGGCGAGTATATTCCGCAGTCTGACGGACTTTTCGGGGGCGTTTAAATGCTGTCGCCTGAATACTATGAAAGCTGTGCAGACGATATCATAAAGTTATACGAACAGCTTGAAAATGACATAATTTCCGACGTTGTCCGTCGGATTATGAAAACCGGAAAAGTCACTGAAACTGCGAAACACCAGATTGAACAGTTACAGGAAGCAGGTCTGCTTTATGACGATATTCTGCGGATTATCGCACAAAATACCGACGCAACAGGTCAGCAGGTAAGGGCGTTATTTGAGGACGCAGGAGTTGAGACGGTTCGGATTGACAACGAAGTCTATCGGGAAAATGGTTTGACTCCGGTTGATAT
>ENA-UALL01000862-UALL01000862.1-human-gut-metagenome-genome-assembly--contig:-NODE-862-length-12197-cov-6.000000_pt1 | contig 12197 bp, 13 predicted proteins | sample MGYA00243699_ERZ654466 | MGnify/ENA primary metagenome ERZ654466 (study PRJEB26926, sample SAMN06164635) | human gut metagenome | biome: ENVO:00009003; feature: ENVO:2100002; material: ENVO:00002003...
GGCAGCGTCAGATGTGTATAAGAGAAAGCTTCAAGAACGCCCGCAAGGGGATGGCGCTCACCGCGCTGGCCGGTCCGGTTTCCAACCTGCTGATGGCGATCCTGTCGATTGCGATTTTCCGGGTGTTGCTGCTGTTTGGCGGGGATGTGGTCAACGGCAGTATATATGTGAATATGGATGCGAATTGGTTGGTGTATGCGCACGTTATCCTAATCCAGGTGTTTGCCAGCGTCAACATCGGCTTGGCGGTGTTCAATCTGCTGCCCATCCCGCCGCTGGACGGCTCCCGCATTTTCAGCGCCATCTTGCCCCGCAAATGGGCATTCTATATGGAGCGGTATGAGCAGTACATCATGCTGGGGCTGATGCTGCTGCTGTTCACCGGCGTGCTGGATACTCCCCTTTATTGGCTGCGCCATACCGTGGGCGGGTTATTCTGTGCTTTGTTTGGTATGGCCAACCAATTTTAAGGAAGCGACAAAATGGATGCAATCTCCTATAAGCTGCCGGTGTTTGAGGGGCCGTTGGATCTGCTGCTCTATCTGGTGCAAAAGCATAAACTGAATATTTACGATATCCCCATTGCCGAGCTGTTGCAGCAGTATATGGATACCATCCGGCAGATGCAGCAGACCGATCTGGATGTGGCCACGGAGTTTTTAGAAATGGCGGCGCGGCTGGTCCAGATCAAGTCGGCCATGCTGTTGCCCCGCCATGAGGAGGCGGAGCAGCTCAAACGCGAGCTCAGCGGCGAGCTGATCGAATACCAGCTCTGCCAGCAGATGGCCGGGCAGCTGGCGCAGCTCTATGTGGGGGGCGACCTGTTTTTACGGCAGCCGGAAGAGGTGGAGCCGGATTTGACTTACCGCCGGGTGCATCCGCCCGAAACCATGCGTCAGGCATACCTGGCGGCCGCCGGAAGGGGACAGCGACGTCTGCCGCCTCCGGTGCAGGCGTTTCGGGGCATCGTTGCCCGTCAGATCGTTTCGGTTTCCTCCAAAATCACCTTTGTGCTGCGGCGGCTATATAAGGAAAAAACGGTGTCCTATCCAACGCTTTTTCAAACGGCGCAGAGCAAATCGGAACTGGTGGCGACCTTTCTCGCTCTTCTGGAGTTGATCAAAGGGCGCCGCATCCGGGTGGACGGTGAAGGTGAAGAGCAGACGGTGACCATGCTGGCCCGGCCTTCGAAGCTGGAAGCGGGGGAGGAATGAGGATGGAAACAAGAGAATACCAGGCGGCGATCGAAGCCATCCTGTTTGCCAGCGGTGAGCCGGTTCCGGTCAGCCGGCTGGCGCAGGCGCTGGAGCTGGAGGAAAGCGAAGTACAGTATCTCGCCGAAGGGCTGATGGAGCGCTACCGCCGGCAGGAGGGGGGCATCGCGCTGCGCCGTCTGGACGACGCCTATCAGCTTTGCAGCGAAGCGGCTTATGCCCCTTATGTGCGCAAGGCCATGGACATCCGCCGCAACACACCGCTGTCCCAGGCGGCAATGGAGGTGCTGGCGGTGGTCGCCTATAATCAGCCGGTCACCAAAGCGTTTGTGGAACAGGTGCGCGGTGTGGACTGCGGGGCTGTGCTGCAGGGGCTGATGACCAAAGGGCTGGTAGAGGAAAAGGGCCGGCTGGAGCTGCCCGGGCGGCCGCTGCTGTATGGGACCACCCCGCATTTTCTGTTGAGCTTTGGCCTGACCTCGTTGGAGGATCTTCCCCCGTTGCCCGAAAAGGAACTCCCGGACCTGCCTTCGGAAGAGGAAGAACCGGATGAAACACCAACCGTCCCAAACCAGGGGGAGGAGAACGCATGACCGCCGTGTATATCCTGCTGGGCGTGTTGGGGCTCATCCTGCTGTTGCTTCTCCTTCCGGTGCGGGTGGGCCTGCGCTATCAGGAGGATCTGAGGGTGTGGGTGGGGTATGGGCCGGTCAAGTTTCGGATATACCCCTCCCGGCGGGAAAAGGAAACCGTGCAAAGAAAAGGAAAGCCGGATGCCAAACGCCGTTCCCCGCAAAAAAAGACGGCGTCGGTTTCGGATAAACTATCCGAAATTGCCGACAATATGAAACGGGACAGCTTGTCAGAGACGCTCCATGAGGTGCAGGCGCTTTTGCAGCTGGCCGGGCGCACCGCCCGGCAGCTTTTGCGGGCGTTGACAGTCAGCCGCCTGCATGTAAAAATCCAGGTATCAGCCGGTGAGGCTGCCGATACCGCCGTACGGTACGGGCAGGTTTGTTCCGTTTTGTTCCCGGCGCTGGCCATTTTGGAACAGACACTGCGCATCCGCAACCGGCAGGTGGAGGTCACCCCCGGATTTGGACAGGAAGAAAGCCGGGCTTGGGCGGATATACGGGTGCGCGCCATACCGCTGCGCTTGCTATTTGTGGCCCTTATGGCGCTGCTTGGCTTTGTAAAGTGGACAAACGATACGACAAATGACCATACATTTCAGGACGAGAAAGGATGAGGAACATGGACAACAAGTTGCAGAATTTGCTGGGTATCTCCATGGAAAAGATCAAGGAGATGGTGGATGTCAACACGGTGGTGGGCAGCCCCATCGTGCTGCCGGAGGGGATCACCCTGATCCCGGTATCCAAAGTCAGTTGCGGATTTGCGGGGGGCGGTTCCGATCTGCCCACCAAAACCCCCAGCAAAGAATTGTTCGGCGGCGGCTCCGGCGTGGGGATGAACATCACGCCTATTGCGTTTATTGTGGTGAATAAGGGCGATGTGCGTCTGATGCAGCTGGTGGCCAAACCCGATTCCAATGACCGGCTGGTCAATATGATTCCCGATGTGGTGGACAAGGTAAGCGACATGTTCAAAAAGGACAAAAAAGACACCCATACCGCCCAATCGGAATAAAGGACTATCCACCCGCCCCCCTGCATACGCTTGTATAGAAAAACGGATGCAAAGGAGCGGGTGTTATTGTGAAAATCCGCAAGGCAGGAATAGCCGGGGTGCTCATCGGATGCATGCTGGCCAGCAGCCTCCCCGCGCAGGCGGCACAGGAAATCGAGGTGCCGGTATCAGCGGCGTCGGCTGTGCTGATAGAAGCGGACAGCGGCCGTGTCTTGTACCAAAAGGATGCCCACACGCCGCGCGCCATGGCCAGCACCACCAAGATCATGACAGCGCTTTTGGCGGCGGAACGGCTGGACCTGCAAAAAGAGGTTACCGTGACAGATGAAGCGGTGCGGGTGGAAGGGACTGCCGTGGGCCTGCGGGGTGGCGACAAGATCAGCGTGCGGGATCTCATTACCGGTCTGCTGCTGTCCTCCGGCAACGATGCGGCCAATGTCCTGGCACTGGAAATGGCCGGCAGCGAGGAGGCTTTTGCTGTACTGATGAATGAGCGGGCCGCCCGCATCGGGATGACCGAGAGCCGGTTTGTCACCCCTTCCGGATTGGATGCCCAGGGGCACCAGGCCTCGGCCTATGATATGGCGCTGCTGGCGCGGGAGGCCCTGAAAAACGAAACCCTCGCCCCGATTTTCGCCATGAAATCCGCCACCATCCATCTGGGAGACCCCAAGCGGGCGGTGACCATCTCCAATCACAACCGGCTGCTTTCGCTGTATCCCGACGCCATCGGCCTGAAAACCGGGTTCACCTCCAAAGCGGGGCGATGCCTGGTGTCAGCGGCGCGCCGGGACGGGATCACCTTTATCGCCGTGACCCTGAATTGTCCCGACGACTGGGACGATCATATGAATTTGTATGATGCGGCTTTCGCCCGGGTGGAAAAGGTGGACCTGCCTGTGGCACAGCTCCCCCGGCTGCCGGTGGCGGGCAGCGATGTGGAGGGGCTTGCTCTGACGGCGGATCCTCCCGGTTCGGTAACGCTTTTGAAAGGGGACGCCGAACGAATCGTGACGCGGCTGGAACTGCCCGCCTTTGTGTGGGGCGGTATTAAGCAGGGGGAAACCGTGGGGCAGATACGCTATCTTCTGGACGACAGGGAGCTGGCCCGTATCCCGGTAAAGGCGGCGGGCAATGCCGGCCAGTTGCCGGTGGCTCCGTATCACCGGCAGGTACAGCGGCTTTTCGGGGAGATGCTCAAGGGACTGCTGACCTGGTAAGGACATAGAAAAGAAAGTGGGAAGGAATCATATGGCACTGGAACGATTGCAAAAAATTTTGGCCGAGCGGGGGATCGCTTCCCGGCGGAAGGCGGAGGAACTGATTGCCGGAGGGAAGGTAAAGGTAAACGGACGCCCCGCCTCCTTGGGGGACAAAGCCGATCCGCGGCACGACCGGATCACCGTTTCGGGGAAAGCGATTGCCGCTGCGGAGGAAAAACGGTATATCCTGCTGCACAAACCGCGGGGATACATCACCACCATGCGGGATGAGCGGGGGCGTAAATGCGTGGAGGAACTGGTGCGGGACGCCGGCGTGCGGGCCTTTCCGGTGGGCCGGCTGGACCGGGAGTCGGAAGGAATGCTGCTGCTGACCAACGACGGGGATTTCGCTAACGCCATCATGCATCCCTCCGCCCATGTGGAAAAGCATTATCGGGTAACGCTGCGTTCCCGTGTCACGGACGAACAGCGCCTGGCGTTTCAGGAGGGGATAGAGCTGGATGGCCGCCGCACCGCGCCCGCTGAAATGACGGTGCTGCAGGAGGAGCCGGGCCGCACGGTGGTGGGGATCACCCTGCGGGAAGGGCGCAACCGCCAGATCCGCCGGATGTGTGAGCAGCTTGGCCTGGAAGTGATCCGCCTTAAGCGCACCTCGATCGGCCCGGTAAAGCTGGGGATGCTGCCCTCCGGAAAATGGCGGGACCTCACGCCTCAGGAGGTCAAGGCGCTGGTGATGGCGGCCCATGTGGAACAAAAGGTAGCGGCCGCCTACATAAAGAAAGGGCGCGCCGGCCAAAAAGGAGGGAATCCGCGTGCTGACCATCGTTCCCGCCGGTGAGGAACGCCGGCAGCAATTGGCCCGGCGGTTTGCGTGCCACGGTGCGCAGGGGATGATTGCCCGCGCGGGGAAAGAAGAACTCGGTGTGGGTGCGTACGTCCTGGAAGGGGAGACCCTGCGGCTGCTTGAGCTGGCCGCACAGGACAGCCTGCTGCTGGACGGCCTGCTGCGGGCTGTTTTGAATGCGGGACAGCGGGCCGGTGCCAAGCGGGCGGCCTGCTCGGTTGCGTCTTTGGCGGCCTTTTTGCAGGAGGAAGGGTTCCTCCCCGGACCGGATGGTTATGGGGTGGAACTATCCGCTTTTTTTGCCCGCCCCTGCCGGGGTGGATGAAAACAGCTCGAAAGCAAAAAAGCAGCGCACAGGATGCTGCTCTCAGGATGATGTTCGATAGTTTCGGCGGGGCTTTTGCAAAAGAGCACCCGCCTTTTTTCTGCCCTTCCGGCCCGAAAACACAGGGAAGGGGGAAAGAAGTTTTCAAAATCCGGTCTATCCTTTTGGCGTTTCGCATATAGTGTGACACAGATACTAAGTAGCGGACAGCAAAGGAGAGATGTGGGATGGATATGAAAACGCACAATACCACGGCGTCGGCCTGTAAAGTTTTGTTTGACGGATTTGACGAACGGCCGGTGGATATGGATTTTGTTCTGCCTGATTATTACCCGGATATAGCGGCCGTGCTCAAGTGCCAGCTGAAACCCATGATCCAATCCCGGCAGATCAGCGGGGATCGGGTTTTGGTGGACGGTACGGCGGTCATACAGGTCATGTATCTGGACGAAGCCCGCAAATGTGTGCGCAGCTGTGAGTTTTCTCAGCCGTTTAACAGCGCCTTTACCGTGGCGGGCCTGACCCCCGGCGCCTGTGTGCGCGTCTGTACCAAAACCGACTATGTCAACTGCCGGGCCACCAGTTCCCGGCGGCTGGATGTCCATGGAGCTTTCAGCGTGAAGCTGCGGGTCACAACCGAGGGCGGACAGGAAATTTTGCAGGATGTGGAAGGAGAAGGCTTTGAAAAACGGTGTTGCACCTTTACCTGTTCGGTCCCGGCCGCATCGGCGGAAAAATCCTTTACCATCAACGAGGTGCTGGAGCTCGACGGGGGCAAGCCCCCAGCTGAAGCGCTTATCCGCGGGGAAGCGGTTCCGGTTTTGACCGACTGCAAGATCATGGTGAACAAGGTGGTCCTGAAAGGATGCCTGTACTTGCGTAATCTGTATGCCAGTGATATGGCGAGCGGACAGATGGAACAGACCGAACACGAGATCCCCTTCAGCCAGATTGTGGATGTGGAAGGCCTTCAGGACGACTGGCAGTGCGATGTGGAACTGGATGTGGCCTCCAGCGATGTGCATATCAGCGTCAACCAGGGGGGAGAAGGCTCCCTGCTGGCGGTCAGCATCAAATTGACGGCGCATATCTGCTGTGTGCGCAGCGAGGAAACCACCGCCATGACCGACGTCTATTCCACCCGCGGGCCTTTGCACCTGGAGACGCGTCCGCTGGAAACCGAGCAGTTAATGGGTGTCCATCGCGACCGCGAGACCATCAAAGAGGTTTTCGATCTGCCGCCGGACGATATCGCGCAGATCGTGGATTTGTGGTGCGACGCTTCGGTGGTGGATGAAAAATGCGGGGCGGAAAAGGCCACGGTGGATGGCCGCCTGATGGTGTATATGCTCGCCCGGGATTCGGCCGGTGCAATTTCCTATTACGAACGGCCGGTCAATGTGATGCTGGAATATATGGAAAACTGCAGCCGGATGCCCACCACCCTCTGTGTGGTCCGGGTGGATTATGTGGTCAATTCCCAAAAACAGGTGGAGCTGAAGGTGGAACTGGCCGTCACCCGCTGCTGCTACCGCAGCAACCGCTGTATGGCGGTGTGCAATGTCACCGCGGATGACGCTGAACAGTTCCCCACCCAAAAGGCCGCTGTGAAAATTTATTATGCCGGTGCGGGAGAATCGCTTTGGGAGATCGCCAAGGCTTGCCATACTTCGATGGAAGAGGTCATGAAGGAAAACGACCTGACCGACGACACGCTGAAAGAGGATACCATGCTGCTCGTGCCCCTGTGTTAAAAGAACAAACTGCCTGCAAATAGGCAGTGGATAAAAAAATAAAAGCCGGGAAGGAACTGTACGTGCAGTTTTTCCCGGCTGTCTTTATGAAAAATACGAAAGCTTGCTTGGCAGTATAATGCGATGAAATTTAGTCAAAGGAGTGACATATACCAAAGCTGCCGAGGAAATGATTAATATTCAATGCCCCGGCGGGCACAAAGCCCATGGTCGTAAGGGTGGCGCAACTTTTTCATCTCGGTGAGATAGTCGGCCCTCTCGAGCAGGAAGGCGGGCAGGTCGTGGGTGGTGATGACCAACTCGGCGGGGCCGGCCGTCTCCCACAGCCGGTCTACGTCCTCTGCCGAGAACCATCCCTGTTCGCAGGCGTCGCCCCATTCGTCCAGGATCAGCAGGTCAATCGCTCCCCGCTGCAAAAGGGTGAGGATCTGCTCCCAGAGGGTGTGCACAAATGTGTGGTATTCCGTCTTTTGCGCAGGCGTCATGGCAAAAGTGAAGGGAAGGGAGGCGGGAGCAGGCAGCAGCGTGATCCCCGGGAGTTTTTTAAGCATCCGCCTCTCGCCGCTGTTGTTGTCCTTCAGAAACTGGGCGACGGCCACCCGCAGCCCCTGCCCGCTCCCGCGCAGGGCCAGACCCATGGCAGCCGTGGTTTTCCCGGGGCCATCTCCAAAATAAACATGTACATATCCCATTGCCATAATTCCTCCTTGCGGGGCCAGTATAGCACAGGTAAAAAAGCACATTCAAGAAAAAACGGTTCTTTCGGGTATATTTTTCCTTTCGGGTTCATAGATATCTATCACCAAGAATGCAACGGAAAAGAGGACGGAGCGTATGACAAGTACTAACATTTACCGGGATATTGCCACCCGTACGGACGGGGACATCTACATCGGCGTTGTGGGACCGGTCCGTACCGGGAAATCCACCTTTATCAAGCGGTTCATGGATACCCTGGTCATCCCCCACATCGACAGCGCGTTCCGGCGGGAACGGGCCACCGACGAGCTGCCCCAGTCGGCGGCAGGGCGTACCATCATGACCACGGAGCCCAAGTTCATTCCCGAACAGGCGGTGACCATCACCATGGACGGCAATGCCGCGCTGAATGTGCGGATGATCGACTGCGTGGGGTATATCGTGCCGTCCTCCCTGGGCTATATCGAAAACGATATGCCCCGGATGGTGAAGACCCCCTGGTTTGAAGAGGAGATCCCCTTTAACATGGCGGCGGAGATCGGCACCCATAAGGTGATTGAGGAGCACTCCACCATCGGCCTGGTGGTGACCACCGACGGCAGCATTGGGGAGATTGCGCGGGAGGAATACGAGGAAGCGGAAGAGCGGGTGATCCGGGAGCTGCAGGAGATACATAAGCCTTTTGTGGTGGTGCTCAACGCGGTGGACCCGCTTTCTCCCGATACGCTGCGGCTCAGCGCGGAGCTGGAGACCAAATACGGCGCGCCGGTCTGCGCGGTAAATTGCCTGGAAATGGATGAGGACCAGATCCGAGGCATCCTGGAAAAGGTGCTGTTTGAGTTCCCGGTGCGGGAAATCGGGGTGGAGCTTCCCCGCTGGCTGACCGGTGTGGACCGCAAACATCCCATCCGCAAAGCGATTTTCGATGCGGTGCGCAGCGCGGCGGCGGATGTGAAAAAGATCAGCCAGGTATCGGCCATGACCAGCGCCATCCTGGGCTGCGAGCATGTGGATGCCGCGCGGGTGGAAAGCGTGGAGCTGGGCCGGGGGGCAGCTCAGATCGTCGTGGTCATCAAACCGGACCTGTTCTACCGCATCCTGGCGGAGATCACCGGACTGGCGGTACAGGACGAAAGCGCCCTGATGGCCATGATGCTGCAGTTAGCGGATATCAAGAAACGGTACGATAAGATCAAAAATGCTTTGGATGAGGTGGAAGCGACCGGCTATGGCATTGTGATGCCCTCTCTGGAGGAGATGACGCTGGAAGAGCCGGAGATCATCAAGCAAAGCGGGCGGTACGGGGTGCGCCTGCGGGCACAGGCTCCCTCCATCCATATGATGAAAGCCGATATCACCACCGAAGTGTCCCCCATTGTGGGGTCGGAAAAGCAATCGGAAGAGTTGGTCAGCTATCTGCTGCGTGAGTTCGAGGAGACCCCGGAAAAGATCTGGGAATCCAACATCTTTGGAACCTCCCTGTATGGCCTGGTCAACGAAGGGCTGCATAACAAGCTCTACCGCATGCCCACCGATGCGCGCATGAAGCTTAAAGAGACCGTGGAACGGATCATCAACGAGGGCTGCAATGGCTTGATCTGTATTATCGTATAGGAGATGAAAGAGATGCCGGACGGAAAAACATCCCGCCGCTCGCCACAGGCCCGCCATTCTGCCGCGCGGTCAGGGAAAAAAGCCGCCCCGGGACTACAGATGGTGGCGGTGCAGAGCATAGCCTGCGCCGCCCTTCTGCTGGTCACCCTTCTGCTCAAGCTGGCGGGTGGAGACGCGTTTGCGCAGTTGCGCACCTCATTTGAACAGGCAGTCATGGACAACTCGGTGATGGCGACAATCGCGGCTTTGTTTGATACAGGGGAGCCGGATGAACAGCAGCTGGGCGGCGCGGCTGCATCATCCTCCTCACAAAGCACATCGACCACCACCTCTGCCGGTACGTCGGCTGCAAGTACAGCCTCCACCACCGGCGAAACCAACGGGCAGACGGCCGGGACACAAAAAACTGGAGAGGAACCGGCGGTCGTGTCGGTAGGAAAAGTGCTGGTGGAGGCTCCCACCGGCTCTTCCTTTGTCCGGCTGCGGACCAATCTGGTGGCACGCCTGCCGGTGGACAGCGGCGTTTTGACCTCCGGCTACGGCTACCGGGAGAATCCCACAGGGGAAGGGACTCAGTTCCACAGCGGCGTGGACATTGCCGCCGACGGAGGTGAGCCGATCTATGCCATGTTTTTTGGCGTGGTGGTGGATGCCGGCAGCAGCGCCAGCTATGGCAATTATATCCGTCTCTATCACGGAGGCGGGCTGGAGGTCCTGTATGCCCATTGCTCCGAGATAACGGCCGAGATCGGCGATGCGGTGAAGGCGGGCAGTAAGGTCGCTCTGGTGGGGGACACCGGCGATGCCACGGGCAACCATGTGCATATCGAGGCGTTTCAGGACGAGGTGCGCTACGATCCCACCGGCATTGTACCGGTAGAGGCGTATGTTTGAATGGAGCATCGGCAAAATACGCCTGTCGGTCACCGTGCCGTTTTTGGCGTCTCTGCTGGTGCTGATGCTGGGCGACACCGGCAGCATCCCGCTGTGGTGCGTCGCCGCGTCTTTGATGCATGAAACCGGACATGTCGTGGCGGTGTTGCTGCTGGAAAAGCAGCCGGTCGGGGTGGAGCTGGGTATTTTTGGCATGCGGATGCTGCATCAGGACACCGCCGGTGTGGGATACCGGCGAAAAATTGCGGTGCTGCTCGCCGGACCGGTTGTGAATCTGGCCTGTGCCGCGGTGCTGCTTATGGCGGGGCAGGCGGGGATGATCATGGGAGTGCACCTGGTGCTGGGCCTGTTCAATCTGCTGCCCATCGAACCGCTGGATGGCGGCCAGGCACTTCTTTGCCTGCTGGCCATGCGCGGCGACATCGGCCGGGCGGAAAAAACGGTGTTCGCCCTCTCGCTTGTGCTGCTCTTCTTCCTGCTGACCGGGGGCTTTTACCTTCTGCTGGCGGGTGGCTACAATTTTACGCTGTTGGCTATCAGCCTGTATCTCTCCCTGCTCATCTTTTTTAAACACCGGAAGAGCGACTGAAAAATCCGTTGCCCGGAGGGCGAAAGCCTTCCGGCATTTTTCTATGACGGAAAAAGGGCTTGCCGGTTGAAAAGGTCGGGGCTTTCCGTTATAATGCTGTCATACGGAAAGAATGGGCGGCTTTTGCCGATGAACAGGAGGAACACCATGAACAGCCAGATTGAGCGTCTGCTGACGCAGGTGCAAAAACCCGGCCGGTATGCGGGCGGGGAACTCAACAGCGCGGTCAAGCCTTTGAACGAGGTGGAAATCCGGTATGCCTTTTGTTTCCCCGATCTGTACGAGGTGGGGATGTCCCATCTGGGGATGAAGATATTGTACAGCCTGCTCAACAGCATGGACGGGGTGTGGTGTGAACGGGTGTTTGCGCCGGATACCGATATGGAACAGTTGATGCGGGAAAACGGGGTGGAGCTGTTCGGGCTGGAAAGCCGCGATTCCATCCGGCATTTTGACTTTATCGGGTTTACCCTGCAATATGAAATGAGCTATACCGGCGTTTTAAATATGCTGGAATTGGCGGGGGTGCCGCTCCTGGCGCGGGACCGGGACGATTCCTGCCCCATTGTGGTGGCGGGCGGTCCCTGCGCCTGCAATCCGGAACCTTTGGCCGATTTTGTGGATGTGTTTTCCCTGGGCGAAGGGGAAGAAGCCACCGTGGAGCTGACCGAGCTTTACCGCCGCCATAAGCGCAAGGGCTTTTGCAAGGCGGATTTTTTGCGGGAGGCGGCACAGATCGAGGGGCACTACGTCCCCTCCTTGTACGATGTGGCGTATAACGCGGATGGAACCGTGCAGTCGGTTACGCCAAAGGAGGGCGCTCCGGCCAGGGTGCGCAAACGCGTCATGCTGGATATGGACAAATCCTTTTACCCCGACAAATTCGTGGTTCCCTTTACCGAGATCGTGCACGACCGGGCGGTCAGCGAGATCTTTAGGGGCTGCATCCGCGGCTGCCGGTTCTGCCAGGCGGGCTACATCTACCGCCCGGTGAGGGAAAAATCGCCGGGGGTCATCAACCGCCAAAGCCACGACCTGTGCGCTTCCAGCGGCTATGAGGAATTTTCCCTGTCCTCCCTATCCACCAGCGATTACACCCGGCTTGAGGAGCTTTTGCCCATGCTGCTGGAATGGGCCGAAAAGGAGCACACCAATATTTCTCTGCCCTCCCTGCGGGTGGACGGGTTTTCCGAAGAACTGGCGAACCGCCTCAATGTGCTGCGGCGCAGCGGCCTCACCTTTGCCCCTGAGGCGGGCACCCAGCGCCTGCGGGATGCCATCAATAAAAATCTGTCCGAGGAGGAGATCCTGCGCACGGCGCAAAAGGCCTTCGCGGGGGGATGGACCTGTCTCTTATACACATCTCCGAGCCCACGAGACTCCTGAGCATC
>ENA-UALL01000865-UALL01000865.1-human-gut-metagenome-genome-assembly--contig:-NODE-865-length-12182-cov-6.607652_pt1 | contig 12182 bp, 13 predicted proteins | sample MGYA00243699_ERZ654466 | MGnify/ENA primary metagenome ERZ654466 (study PRJEB26926, sample SAMN06164635) | human gut metagenome | biome: ENVO:00009003; feature: ENVO:2100002; material: ENVO:00002003...
GAGATGCTCAGGAGTCTCGTGGGCTCGGAGATGTGTATAAGAGACAGGCTGTGCATCCGTCAAGGAGCTGTGCTACTTTTGTTCGGTCACGGCGGCGGTAGTTGCGGCGCTGGCCAAAAAGAATCTGGTGGAATACTACGAAAGTGAAGTGCTGCGTTCCCCGCATGCTCCGGTGCAGCGGACTGCGCCCGCCGCGCCGGCCCGCCTCAACGAAGAGCAGCAGGTGGCGTTTGACCAGCTGATGGAGCGTTACCGGTCGGGCAAACCGGCCGGCGCGCTTTTGTACGGCGTTACCGGAAGCGGGAAAACCCAGGTTTACATGAACCTCATCGATCAGGTCATCGCGGATGGACGGGGAGTGCTGGTGCTGGTTCCCGAAATTTCCCTCACCCCGCAAATGACGTCGCTGTTTTTGGAAAAATACGGCCGGCAGGTGGCGGTGCTGCACAGCGGCCTGGCCATCGGTGAGCGGATGGACGAGTGGAAACGCATCCGCCGGGGGGACGCCCGCATTGTGGTGGGCACCCGTTCGGCGGTCTTTGCCCCGGTGGAAAACCTGGGCCTGATCATTTTGGATGAGGAGCAGGAACACACCTATAAATCGGAATCCTCTCCCCGTTACCATGCGCGGGATGTGGCGCGCTTCCGCTGTGCGCACCATAACGCGCTGATGCTGCTCAGCTCCGCCACCCCTTCGGTGGAAAGCTATCACGCGGCGCTGTCCGGGCGGTATTCCCTGCACACCCTGCGCCAACGCTATGGCAATGCCCGGCTGCCGCAGGTAACGGTGGCGGACCGGCGTGCCGAAACCGCCGATACCGGTGTGATCGGGGAGATTCTGCGAAAGGAAATGGAAAGCTGCCTTGCAAAGGATAAGCAGGTCATCCTGCTGCTCAACCGCCGGGGCTACCACACCCATGTGTCCTGCCGGCATTGCGGGTATGTGTTCACCTGCCCCTCCTGCAGCATTTCCATGACCTATCACCGCGCCAATGGCCAGATGATGTGCCATTACTGCGGCCATATGCAGCCGCCGCCCTCCACCTGTCCGGAATGCGGCTCGGACCGGCTTCAGTTTGCCGGGCTGGGGACCCAGAAGGTGGAGCAGGAGTTGGGGGAACTGTTCCCCGGTTTGCCCGTGCTGCGGATGGACACCGACACCACCATGTCCCGGTTTGCCTATGAAAAGAAGTTTTCGGCCTTTGGCCGGGGAGAGTACCGCATCATGATCGGCACCCAGATGGTGGCCAAGGGGCTGGACTTTCCCGGCGTGGGCCTGGTCGGCGTTCTGTCGGCGGACCAATCCCTTTATACGGACGATTTCAGGGCATTTGAAACCACCTTTTCCCTGCTTACCCAGGTGATCGGCCGGGCCGGCCGCCGGGATGGCGGGGGCAAAGCGGTGGTGCAGACCTATACGCCCGATAATTATGTGATCGACCTGGCCGCCAAACAGGATTATGAGCATTTTTATGAATTGGAGATCGCCGCGCGGCGTATGATGAAATATCCGCCTTATACCGACCTGCTGCTGTTCGGCTTTGCCGGCGCGCAGGAACAGGCGGTGCGGGCGGCGGCTCTTGCCTTTTTGCAGGAACTGCGCGCCGCCGTGACCGGGCCCTATGCGGATGTGCCGGTGATCGTGCTGGACCCCACACCCGCATCGGTGGCCCGCACGGCGGGAAAATACCGGTATAAGATCCTGGTCAAGACCGTCAACAACGCCCGCTGCCGCCGGATGGCGGCGGAGCTTTTGGTGAAAACCGGCCGCGAGGCCCCCTACAAAGGTATCACAATTTTTGCGGATATGAACCCCGCAGGTTTGCTGTAAAGGAGAGCGATAGCATGGCAATACGCAATATACTTCGGGAAGACGATCCGGTACTGCATAAAATCTGCCGTCCCGTCACAGAATTTAACGAACGGCTCTGGCAGCTGCTGGACGATATGGCCGAAACGCTGCACAAGGCGGACGGCGTGGGCCTGGCCGCACCTCAGGTGGGCGTGCTGCGCCGGGTCTTCATCATGGACCTGGGGGAGGGCGTCATCGAGTGCATCAACCCCAAAATCGTCGCCCGCAAGGGCAAACAGGAGGATGTGGAAGGCTGCCTGTCCTGTCCGGGCGAATGGGGGGTCACCCGCCGGCCCAAAGAGGTCGTGCTCCAGGCTCAGGACCGCAACGGCAAGGAGTTCACCCTGCGGGGGGAGGACCTGATGGCCCGCTGCATCTGCCACGAAAACGACCATCTGGACGGCATCCTGTTCAAGCAGCACGCGATACGGATGCTGGGCCCGGACGAGATCTGATAAAAAAGCGAGGTGACGGGCATGCGAGTGGTTTTTATGGGCACGCCGGATTTTGCCGTCCCCAGTTTAAAGCGGTTGGAGCAGGATGGCCATACCGTAGCGCTGGTGGTGACCCAGGCGGATAAGCCGCGGGGGCGGGGGCAGGCGCTTACCCCGCCGCCGGTCAAGGCCTATGCGCAGGAGCGGGGGCTGGCCGTGTTCCAGCCGGAGCGGATGAAAGCCCCCGAAACACTGGACCGGATACGGGATGCCCGTCCGGATGTCATTGTGGTGGTGGCCTACGGCCGGATACTGCCTCCCGCTTTGCTGGCCCTGCCCCGGTACGGATGCATCAATGTGCACGGTTCCCTGCTTCCCAAGTACCGGGGGGCGGCGCCCATCCAGTGGGCGGTGCTCAACGGCGAAAGCCAGACCGGTGTGACCACCATGCAGATGAACGAAGGACTGGATACCGGCGATATCCTGCTGAAAAAGGCCCGGCCTCTTCCGGAAGATATGACGGCGGGTGAATTGTTTGACCTGCTGTGCGAAGATGGCGCCGCGCTGCTGTCGGATACACTGCGCGGGCTGGAGCAGGGGACGCTGCACCCGGAAAAGCAGGACGACGCCGGGGCGAGCTATGCGCCCATGCTGCAAAAATCCATGAGCCTCATCGACTGGAACAAAAGCGCCTGGGAGGTGCACAACCAGGTGCGGGGGCTCAATCCCTGGCCGTCGGCTTGTACCCTGTATCAGGGAAAAGTGCTCAAGATCCATGCCTCCAGAATGGGGGATGCCACCTCTCAGCCGCCGGGAACGGTGGTGGGCCTTTCGCCCCTGCAGGTGGCTTGCGGCGACGGTCGGGCACTGCAGCTGGACGTGGTCCAGATCGAAGGAGCCAGGCGGATGCCTGCCGCCGATTTTTTGCGGGGGCATCCCATGCAGGCCGGTATCCGATTGGCCGGCCGGGAAACGCAAGAAACCTCCACAGATGAGAAGGCGGCCACGCCGCCGGAAAGGGGGACATGCCCATGTTGACGGCTTATATTCCCTACATGTTTTTTGATTACTGGTACCTGGTCCTGGTGGTGCCCGCCCTGGCGGTAGCCATCTGGGCACAGATAAAAGTGTCCACCACCTTCAAAAAATACAGCCGGTATTCCATTTCCTCCGGCCTCACCGGGGAACAGGCTTCCCGGCTGATTCAGGAAAAGAACGGTATCCGTGTGCCCTGCCAGCCCATTGCCGGTTCCCTCAGCGACCATTACGACCCGAGAACCAATACCATCAGCCTGTCCGAACCGGTGTATGGGGTATCCAGTGTGGCGGCCGTGGGCGTGGCCGCCCACGAAACCGGGCATGCCCTGCAATATGCGCAGGGCTACCGCCCCATCCGCCTGCGGATGGGACTGGTGCCGGTCACCAATTTTGCGTCGGCCCTTTCCCCCTGGCTTCTGATCTTGGGGCTGGCTTTTTCTTTCCAGCCGCTGGCCTATCTGGGGGTGGCCTTTTTCGGCCTGTCGGTGGTATTCCAGCTGGTGACCCTGCCGGTGGAATTCAACGCCAGCTCCCGTGCTCTGGCCGCCCTGGCGGACGGGCAGATGCTCACGCAGGATGAACTGAAAGCCGCAAAAAAGGTTCTGTCGGCCGCCGCCATGACCTATGTGGCGGCCCTGCTGGTATCGCTGATGCAGTTTTTGCGGCTGCTGCTGATCGTGCTGGGACGCGGGCGGAGGAACGACTGATGGCACAAAGCGCGCGGCGCTGGGCGACCGAAGCCCTGATCCGGTTTCACCGGCAGAAAAGCTATTCCAATATTCTGCTGGAGGAGGAACTGCAAAAATCCGGCCTGCCTCCCCTGGAAAGGGCGCTGGCCACCCGGCTGTTTTACGGGGTCATCGAACGGAGGCTGACGCTGGACTATCTGCTGGCCTCCTGCTGCCGGATGAACCTCAAGCGGATGCACCCATACCTGCTGGATATCCTGCGGGTGGGGGCCTACCAAATCGTTTTTATGGAGAAGATCCCGGCGGCCGCCGCCGTGAATGAAGCGGTCGGTCTGACCCGCCGGATGGGTCAGGCCCGCGCCAGCGGACTGGTCAACGGCGTGCTGCGCTCGGTGAGCCGGGAACACGACCGCCTGCTGTCCGGGCTGCCGGATACACCGCAGGGATGGGAGATCCGTTATTCCTGTCCGGCGCCGTTGCTGGACCTGTGGATAAACGGATATGGTAAGGCACGCGCCCGAACGCTTGCGCAGCATCTCAACGACCTTCCTCCCCAGTATGTGCGGGTCAACACATTCGTGATTAGTACCGAAAAATTCAAGGATCACCTACATAAATCCGGCCTAACGTACAAAGATGTACCGGATCTGCCGGATTGCCTTGAAATTGAGGGAAAATCCTCACTGAAAAGGCTTGAAACTTTACCGAAAAACTGGTATTATCATCAAGATATGGCATCGCAGTGGTGCTGCCGCGCTTTGGCCCCGCAGCCCGGGGAACGGGTGGCGGATGTCTGCGCCGCGCCGGGAGGAAAAAGCTTTACCATTGCCCAGTACCTTGGCGGCGACGGCTGCGTTTGCGCCGGCGATGTCTATTCCGCAAAATGTGCGGTGATGGAAAAGCGGGCCGCCGAATTGGAGATCCGCGGCCTGAAGGTCCTCTGCCGGGATGCGGCCGCCCCCTGCGCCCCAAAGGAGCGCGGTGCTTTTGACCGTGTCCTGTGCGACGTTCCCTGCTCCGGACTGGGCGTCATCCGCCGCAAACCGGAGATCCGGTATAAGGACCCGGCCGAGTGGGCCGGGCTGCCGCAGCTCCAGTTGCAAATTCTGGAGGAATCGGCTTCGCTGGTGCGCCCGGGCGGTGTGCTGCAATACTCCACCTGCACCCTTCGCCCACAGGAAAACGAAGAGGTGGTGGAGCGCTTTGCCGCCTCTCATCCGGAATTTTCCCCCCGCACCCTTCCGCTGGATGTCTGCTTTCACCGGGCGGGGCTTTCTCCCTCCCACATGCTGACCCTTTTCCCCGATGAACAGGGGACCGATGGCTTTTTTATAGCCGGCTTTATCAGAAAATGAGGTGACTCTTTGGAGCGGTTGGATATCCGCACCCTGACAGACGAAGCTCTGCAGGCGCAGGTACTCGAATGGGGACAGCCGGCTTTCCGGGCGCGCCAGGTGCGCGACTGGCTGGATAAAGGCGTCACCGGCTTTGAACAGATGACCAATCTGCCGCACTCCCTGCGGGAGCGGCTGGCAGACAGCTACTTAATTCCCCATGTGGAGATCCGGCGGCGTCTCGTCTCCCAAATCGATTCCACCGTGAAATACCTCTACCGCCTGCCGGACGGGGAAACGGTGGAGTCGGTGCTCATGCAGTACCACCACGGCTGGTCCCAGTGCCTGTCCACCCAGGCGGGCTGCCGGATGAACTGTGCCTTTTGCGCCACCGGCATGGGCGGCTTGCGCCGCAACCTGACGGCCAGTGAAATGATGTCCCAGATCGAGACGGCGCAGCAGGACCGGGGTATCCGGGTATCCTCGCTGGTGCTGATGGGAATGGGGGAGCCGCTGGACAATTTTGAAGAGGTCACGGCCTTCCTTTCCCGGCTTTCACAGGAGGGCGGCGTGCACATCGGCATGCGCCATGTGTCCCTGTCCACCTGCGGCCTGGTCGAGCCGCTCTACCGGCTGATGGAATACCGCTGGCCGCTCACCCTCTCGGTTTCTTTGCACGCGCCAAACAATGAGCTGCGTTCCCGCCTGATGCCGGTCAACCGCCGGTATCCCGTCGAGGTCCTTTTGCAGGCCTGCCGGGATTATATCGACAAGGTGGGGCGGCGCATCTCTTTTGAATATGCCATGATGGACGGGATCAACGACAGCGACGACTGCGCCAGAGAGCTGGCGGCACGCCTCAAAGGAATGCTGTGCCACGTCAACCTGATCCCGGCCAATGCGGTCGCCGGTAAGCATCACCGCCGCAGCACGGCCGCCCGTCTGGAGGCATTCCGGACCATCATCGAAAAAAAGGGGATCCCGGTGACGGTGCGCCGCACGCTGGGAGCCGATATCAACGCTTCCTGCGGGCAGCTCCGCCGGGAGGAAGAACAGACGGGAAAGGAGGACCTGTCGTGAGAATATACGGACAAACCGACACCGGATGCATCCGGCCCAACAACCAGGATGCGTTTTGCTTCGGCGAGTTGTCACCCGGGGCCTCCTTTGCGGTGGTATGCGACGGGATGGGGGGCGCCAACGGGGGCAGCGTGGCCAGCTCCCTTGCGGTGGATACCATAGCCGAAAAGCTGAAAAGCGGCTATCAGGATGGCATGACCCAAGCGTCGTTTTTGCATCTGCTGGAATCCGCCGTGTCCGCCGCCAACGCTCTGGTGTATGACGAATCCATGGCCGACGCCGACCTGCGGGGGATGGGAACCACCGTGGTGGCGGCCATTGTGCAGGACGGCCAGGCTTACCTGGCCCATGTGGGGGACAGCCGGATCTATCTGGCGGACGGGGATACCCTGCAGCAGCTGACCCGGGACCATTCCATCGTGCAGGAAATGGTGGAAAAAGGCCAGCTCACCCCCCAGGAGGCCAAATACCATCCCCGCAAGCATTTCATCACGCGGGCGGTGGGCGTGGACAGCCGGGTCACCTGTGACTTTCTTGTGACGGATTTTCCCTCCACAGCCCGGCTGCTGCTTTGCACCGACGGCCTGACCAATATGCTCGAGACGGACAGCATCCTGTCGGTCGTGGGCGAGACGGAAGACCCCGCACAGATCCCCGCCCGGCTGATCGACCTGGCCAAGCAGGCCGGCGGCAACGATAATATCACGGTGGTGTTGATTCTTCCCTGAAAATCCACACGCCTTAGCGATACCAAACCGAAATGCAGGAGTGAAGTCGAATGGATAAATACCTGGGAAAGCGGCTGGACGGCCGGTATGAGATCAAGGAGATTATGGGCGTGGGCGGCATGGCCTGCGTGTATAAGGCCTATGATACCATAGACGACCGTATCGTGGCGGTCAAGATACTCAAAGACGAGTATATGGCCAATGAGGAGGTCACCCGTCGGTTCAAGAATGAATCCAAGGCCATTGCCATTTTGTCCCACCCCAATATTGTCAAGGTGTACGACGTCAGCTTTGGCGAACGGTTTCAGTATATCGTCATGGAATACGTCGACGGGATCACCCTCAAGGAGTACATCGACCAGCAAAAAGAGATCCCGTGGAAGGAAGCGGTCCACTTCACGGTACAGATCCTGCGTGCCCTGCAGCATGCGCACGATAAGGGGATCATCCACCGGGACATCAAACCGCAGAACATCATGTTGCTGCCCGACGGCACCATTAAGGTCACCGATTTCGGGATTGCGCAGTTCTCCCGCCAGGAAGCCCGGCTGAATACAAACGGCGAAAACAAGGCCATCGGTTCGGTGCATTATATCAGCCCGGAACAGGCGCGGGGCGAAATCACCGATGAAAAGGCGGATATTTATTCGGTGGGGGTCATGCTTTATGAAATGCTGACCGGCCGCCTCCCCTTTGAAGCGGATAATGCGGTGTCGGTGGCCATCATGCAGCTTCAAACCGAGCCACGGCGGCCGAGCACCATCAATCCTCAGATTCCGGAAGGGCTGGAGGAGATCACCCTTAAAGCCATGCAGAAAGATCCGCAGGCGCGTTACCAGTCGGCGGCGGAAATGCTGTATGACATCGATGAATTCAAACGCAATCCCAGCATCCATTTTGAATATAAGTATTTTGAAGATAAAAACCCCACCCGGTTTGTGGAGACCGTCTCCCGGATTAAAAACGAGCCGCCTGCTCCTCAGGAACCGGAGGAGGATGAGGAGGACGACGGGGAAAAGAAAAGCTCTCTCATCCCCATTCTGGCCGCAGTGGCCGGCGCCCTGGTGCTTGTCACTATGATCTTTGTGGGGATCTGGGCGGTCAACAAGCTGCTGAACGACCCGCGACGGGAGAATGTGGTGGTCCCCCAGCTGGTGGGGCAGAATTACGCGGATGTCACCGCCAATGCGGAGTATAATGAAAACTTCACCTTCCTCACCAACAGCGAGTGGAGCGATACCGTCCCCAAAGGGGAGATCATGGAGCAAGACCCTGTTGCCGGACGTGAAGTGAAGATCAAATCTGAAATTGAGCTGACCATCAGCGGCGGCCCGCAGGAGATCGAGGTCCCGGAGATCAAGGAGGGACGCGACAAAACCACGGCTGCTTCCGAGTTGGTGAGTGCCGGGTTCCAGGTGCAGGAGGTCAGCGAAAGCAGCGATACCGTGGCCGAAGGGCTGGTCATCCGCACCGAGCCGGCCTATCCGGAAAAGGCGCCCAAGGGCAGCACAGTGGTGCTTTATGTCAGCAACGGCCCGGAACCGGTGCCGGAGGTAGAGGTTCCGGATATAACCAAGCTGGCTCAGGAGGATGCGATCTCCAAGCTCAAGGAGAGGGGCTTCTTGGTGGATGAAGAGGCTATTGAAGTGGTGAACGAACGGGGATATCAGGCCGGCTTTGTCGTCAGCCAGACCCCGGCCGGCAATACCATGGCGCAGCCGGGCACCAAGATCCAGCTCACCGTCAGCTCCGGATTTGTGGATGTGCAGTTGCCCATCGACCTGCCGGACACCACCACGGCTGTGGATTTGCAGGTTTATGTCAACGGCGAGCTGCAATCGCCCAGTGAGCTGGGGGTGGATAACCTGAGCTATTTGCTCCCCAGTGATAAAAAGACCATCACCCTGACCCTCACGGCTCAACAGGAGAACTATCCGGTGACGGTGCGTATTGCTGCGGCCGATACGGGGAATTTCCAGGTGTATAAGAGCTTTACCGTCAACGGAGTGACCGGCGAGGCGGTAGAAAACGAATCCCATCCTTTTAATGATCCTTACAAGATAGAATAAAGGGGTAGGCGTGATGATGGCGCAGCAACAAAAAGGACGGATTATTGGTAGCATTGGCGGCTTCTATTATGTAGAAGCCGCCAATGCGGTATATGAATGCCGGGCAAGGGGGATCTTCCGCAAAGAGGGGGTCACCCCCCTGGTGGGAGACCGTGTTGTGATCGACCTTCTCGATGAGGAAGGCAAAGGCGCGCTTTCCGAAATTTTGGAACGGAGAAACCGTTTGGTGCGCCCGCCGGTGGCCAATCTGGACTGCCTGGTGGTCGTGATCGCGGTGGCTGATCCGGCCCCGGTCCCTCTGGTGGTAGACCAGATGATCGCCATTGCCGAGCGCAATAAAATCCAACCGGTTGTGGTCATCAATAAGGCGGACTTAGGGGACACGACCGTGTGGGAGGAAACCTACCGCCTGGCCGGATTTCCGGTGTATCCTCTTTGCGCACTGGACACGCAGGCGGTGCAGCCTCTGCGCCGGGCTCTGGCGGGAAAGCTGAGCGCTTTTACCGGGAATTCCGGTGTGGGAAAATCCAGTCTTCTCAACGCCATGTATCCCGATCTGCAGCTGGCAACCGGTGACATCAGCCGCAAGCTGGGGAGGGGGAGGCATACCACCCGCACCGTGACACTCTATCCCCTTCCAGAGGGCGGTTACATTGCGGATACACCGGGATTTTCCTCTCTGGACATGCAGAGGGCCGAACCCATTTTAAAAGAGGACCTCCCCGGCTGTTTTCGGGAGTTCGCCCCTTATTTGGGCGAATGCCGGTTTACCTCCTGCGCCCATGTCAAGGAAAAGGACTGCGCCGTGCGCCGCGCCGTGGAGGAAGGAAAGATTGTGCGTTCCCGTTACGAAAGCTATGTGACGATGTATGAGCAGGTGAAGGATGTGGAAGAGTGGACATTGCGCTGAACCGGTGTGTGATTGTGGGGGCGGCTCCGGTGAAGGACCCGGCCCGGCTGGCGGAATATCTGCACCGGGATGACTTCCTGGTGGCGGCCGACGGCGGCTGGCAGACGCTGTGCGCCATGGGACAAGCCCCGGCCCTTCTGGTGGCGGACTTCGATTCTTTCCCGCCGGACCAGGCGCCCCCTGCAGATGGAACAGAGGTTTTGCGCCTGCCGGTGCGCAAGGATGAGACCGATACCCTGGCAGCGGTTCAGGTGGCGCTTGCACGGGGATTTCGCGATTTTCTGCTGCTGGGCTGCTTGGGAGGACGGCTGGACCATACCTTGGGCAACATCCAGGTTCTGGCCGCTTTGGCAGCCAAAGGCTGCCGGGCTGTGCTGGCGGACGAGCAAAACGAAGTGATGCTGTGGCAGCCCGGAACTTACCGGCTGGCCTTTTGCCCGGACCGGGGCTTCTCCCTGTTGGCCTATGACCCGCAGGTCACCGGCGTTACCATCCGGCAGGCGGCTTATCCGCTGACAGACGGCGTGCTCACGTCGGACCATCCTCTGGGGGTGAGCAATGCCTTTCTGCCGGGGCAGGATGCCCAAATTTCCTTTGAAACCGGCCGCCTGCTGGTTTTTTTATCAAAAGATTGACACCACCCCCTCCCTTTTGGAATATGCTGTGATTGATAGGAGCAATGTCACACAGAATAAGCCGGAACGGAGGCGGTACGCTTTATGAGATGTGGTGACAGAAATCGGAATGCCGGATGCAGCTGTGCTGCTTTTGGGGCAGGGCTCCTGGTTGCCACCCTGCTTCCGCTCAAGCTGATGCTGATCGTGGTTGCCGCTATGCTGGTGCTGGCGGGGATCGCCGCCGGCAAAAACCGATAGGAGGAATGACCTGTGAAAATTGTCATTGTCAAAAGCCCCAAGGTAATCGGAGGGATCCTGCGCAAATTGTTCGGCATCCAGAAAGAACATTCCATGGATACATAAAAAGCCATGGCAGGCTGTATAGCCCAGCTCCGCATTCCGAAAAAGGCGGTGCGATCTTTGGGATCGCCCGCTTTTTTTCTGTCCTTTTTGCGGTGAAAAAAGAAGGGGGGAGACGTTCATAAAGACTTTACAAATGCCGTGTTGACAGGAGAAATCCTGCGTCATATAATTAACAATGTTAATCATTTGCACGGTTAAGGAGGAACGGTATGGAGCCGGATGGACTGATTCTTTTGGACAGTATGCGTCGTATGCGGCAGCTTCATCAAAAGCTTAGCGGACGATTGTATACGATGTCCCACGGCGAAACGGGTATCCTACAAAGTATTGAGCAGCGGGGAGGATACGCCGGTGTTTCCGATATTGCCAAGGAAATGGTGGTATCGCCCCCCGCCATTTCCCGTACTCTACGGCAGCTGCGGGAAAGAGGGTATGTGGAGAGCCGGACGGATGAAAATGACCGGCGCAATGTGTATTTGGCCATGACACCGGCCGGAAAAATCGCGCTCAAACAGGAGATCGAGCGGCGGCAATGCTTTTACCAGGTGGTTGTGGAGCGTATGGGCCGGGACAAATGGGATCAGATGTGTTCCCTGCTCGACGAGTTTTACGATTGTATGCGGCAGGAGATAGACCGGCTGCCCGCCGTTGCACAGAAGGGAGGAGCCTGATAACATGATGACCATGATCCGCTATATGAAAAAGCAGTGGAAAACGGTGATTGCGGTGATTGTGCTGCTGTTTGTGCAGGCAATCTGCGATCTGTCCCTGCCCAGCTACACATCCGACCTGATCGATGTGGGCATCCAGAACAGCGGCATTGAATTTGCCACCCCTACGGTGATCCGTGCCTCTGAATACCAGAAGGTGCAAACCTTTATGACACCGGAGGAAAAAGAATTGTGGACGGATTCCTATGAAATGGGGGAGGACGGCCATTATCATGTGAAGGATGATTCCTCCAGTAATATGGAAAAGCTGGACGAAACCTTTACCCATCCGATTTTGATCACCTATATGCCTGTCTCTTATACACATCTGACGCTGCCGACGATAAGGCTCGTGTAG
>ENA-UALL01000873-UALL01000873.1-human-gut-metagenome-genome-assembly--contig:-NODE-873-length-12090-cov-6.328459_pt1 | contig 12090 bp, 12 predicted proteins | sample MGYA00243699_ERZ654466 | MGnify/ENA primary metagenome ERZ654466 (study PRJEB26926, sample SAMN06164635) | human gut metagenome | biome: ENVO:00009003; feature: ENVO:2100002; material: ENVO:00002003...
GCATTCAAGAGGTCAGCGGTTCGATCCCGCTTATCTCCACCAACAAGAAAAGGCTTGAAACTTAGCGTTTCAAGCCTTTTCTTGTTGTCAAGCCAAATGCGGGATTTTGGTCATTCTCATAATCCCCAAAAAGTGGAATAAAAGCAGAATCGTATTTTTTCCGAAACAAGCGGTCCAACGGCGTCCTACGCCGAATGGGGATTCCATTTGGCCCAAAATACAAATTACTTGTGTCGCTGCTAAATACTCGGACAGGGAATCCGCCTGCCCGGGTATTTTTATGCCAGATTCAGCACAATTTTCCCTTGCTTACCAGCCTTTTTGGCGTACTGCGCTGCACCGCCCCAACTGTGAGTGACATACGTCACCACCATATCGGCACGCCGGAGCATCCACTCGTTGCGCCGGGAGATGGCAAAACGGGGCGGCACATCCTCCATACCCTCCGGGAAAATTGCATCGGAAAAACACCGGGCATCACCCCGCAGCTTTGGCAACTGCTCAAGCACCACAGCATAACGGATTTGGGGGTGGGTTTTCGCCAGCTCCCGCAAAACGGCCCGCACCATGGTGTCAAAGTTCCCCTGCCGCCCCACATAAAACAGCTCCACACCATGATGCTCAATCAGATCCACCAGCACCGTCCGCAGCTTTGGCATAACAGACGCCGGACAAACCCGGTGTCCGAAGAAGGTACACGTCTTTTTCATTGTATGCGCACTCCCTATTAGGCTATGTATAGCCTAATAGTAGCATGCATAGCCTACAAAGTCCATCCAAATTGGATATGCTATTAGCAAGAAAATTTGGAGGAGGGAAGAGCGTGGACACGATTGCCGCCGTCAGAAATCGCATTTTGGAGCTATGTGGTAAACGGGGAATCAGCATTAATAAATTGGCGAATATTTCAGCTCTGCCGCCCTCCAGCATTAAAAATATCCTCTATGGTAAGAGTCAAAATCCCAAGTTGTTAACCATTAAGATGATTTGTGATGGCCTGGGCATCACCTTAGGCGAGTTCTTTGCCACACCGGAATTTGATGCACTGGAACAAGAAATAAAATGAGCACTGACGCTTGCCAAGGCAAAGATCGTCAGTGCTTTCTTTTATCCATCCGCCCATTCAAAGAATAGAAGCTCTCAACCGGTCGCGGTTTATTTTGTATCACATACGGTGTTAATAGTTGCAACCAATATCGTTTGATGGCTATACAGGACGAGCCAACTCCTTAATCGAGATGGCGAAAACTATAAGCCGTGTCAATATGTCAGGCAAATATTACGCGTAGTCCGGCATAGGTTTTGCGGTGAACATTTCTTCCAATGTGTAATTTTGAAGTCGTAATCCAAACCCATAACGTGGTTTTCCTTGTTCTGCACCACATTGGAGGTTTACATGAATTTTGTGATGGCCGCACATTTGTATTGATTTTGGGGCACATATATGGTATTTTAAGTATGCTACAACTTTATGAGATTGGAAGTGTTCGTATGTTGAGTGCCTCTTATTCCAGCGATGATACCATCGCCATTAATATCATATTTATGCTGATCGTTGCAGGCGTTTTCATTGCAATCCTTGTTTGGATACTGCATCAAATTAGCCGCCAGACACGTGGCATAGAGGAAATCTACAAGCTACTGTACCACATGCAATTAAAAAATAATACAACCGATGTTACCACGCAAACCCCTGTAAGTGCTGACCCACCCTCTTATATGCAGGAATTGATAGATGATGAGAAACGATCAGAACATACAGAAGATCTCGAAGTACAAAACAAAACATCTCCAACCAACCTTATTGTAGGAGTGGTTATTTTGGGCATTATTCTTATTGCCGTATCGATTATCGCAATCGTCACAACTTGAAACAGCTTGGGAGCGACCGCTTAGCCGCTCCCTCCTTTTATTTTTATCTTGATTGATCGTCGCCGAGAATACGATTATGAATAACTTTTACGATGTCTTCCCGTTTATTTATAATCTTTAGGAGAAGATCCTACCTCAACAAAGTGGCGTTGCTTTTTTCAGCCTGGCAAAGTATAATTTGAATAAGCCCACACCTTTTGCTACGCCGGGTTATGCCGGGGCGACATCTCAGTGCGGTACACGTTTCTTGCAAGCACCGTGTGCGCAAAGGGAGAGCCAGCGGCCAACCACTTTCGTCCTCTTCTGCCGGGCAGAGAGCGCTTGCCCTTTCCACCTGGCACAAGCCCGCACGTCCTGCCCAAACCAAAATCAGGAGGAATTGTTTTTATGCCCTTTTTACCCATTACACGGGAGGAAATGGCCGCCCGCGGCTGGGACCAACCGGATATTGTGGTGGTCACCGGAGACGCCTATGTGGACCATCCCAGCTTTGGCACCGCCATTGTGTCGCGGGTGCTGGAGGATGCGGGATTTCGGGTCTGCATTCTGCCGCAGCCCCGCTCCCCACAGGATTATACCCGGTTTGGCCGCCCGCGGCTGGCCTTTTTCGTCAACGGCGGCAATATTGATTCCATGGTGGCCCACTACACGGCAGCCAAGCGCCGCCGTCATGACGACGCCTATACCGCAGGGGGCAAAACAGGGGGACGGCCCGACCGCGCCACCATCGTGTACTGCCGTCATATCCGCGAAATCTATGGGGATATCCCCCTGGCTATCGGCGGGCTGGAGGCCTCCCTTCGCCGCTTTGCCCACTATGATTATTGGGACGATGCCGTGCGCCCCTCCATCCTCATCGACAGCGGGGCCGATCTTTTGATGTTTGGCATGGGGGAGCACCAGGTGGTGGAGATCGCCCGGCGGCTGGAGGCAGGGGAACCGGTGGATTCTCTTACCGACATCCGGGGAACGGTGTACAGTCTGCCGGTGAAGGATTACACCCCCCGTTCCTGTGCCGAGTGCCCTTCTTTCGAGCAGGTGCGCGACCCCTCCCCCACCGGGAAACGACAGTATGCCCAGTCCTGCCGCATCCAGCAGGATGAGCACGACGCCATGCGGGGAAAAACGGTGATCCAGCGGCATGGCGACCGGATGGTGGTGCAAAACCCGCCCTCCCCTCCGCTGACCACCGAGGAACTCGATCATGTCTACGAACTGCCGTATATGCGGGATTATCACCCCTCCTATGAAGCGCTGGGGGGCGTGCCCGGCATCGAGGAGGTCAAGTTTTCGCTGGTGCACAACCGGGGCTGCTTTGGGGCATGTAACTTCTGTTCCCTGGCCTATCACCAGGGGCGGTTCATCTCCTGCCGCAGCGAGGATTCGGTTGTGCGGGAGGCAATCGCTCTAACCAAACGCCCCGATTTTAAGGGATATATCCACGATGTGGGCGGCCCCACCGCCAATTTTCGGCACCCCGCCTGTGAAAAGCAGCGCACCGCCGGGCTGTGCAAGGGGAAAAAGTGCCTGGCCCCCATCCCCTGCCCGGCCTTACAGGTGGACCATATGGAATATCTGCACCTGCTGCGACGGCTGCGGAGCTTGCCCGGTGTCAAAAAGGTGTTCATCCGCTCCGGCATCCGGTTTGATTATCTCACCGAGGACAAAGACGAAACCTTTTTTAAGGAATTGGTGGCGCATCATATCAGCGGGCAGCTCAAGGTAGCGCCGGAGCATTGCTCTCTGGCCGTGCTTGACAAAATGGGGAAACCCGCCATCCAGGTCTACAAACGCTTCCAAAAGCGGTTTTATGAGCTGACCAAAAGCGCTGGCAAAAAGCAGTATCTGGTGCCGTATCTCATGTCCTCTCACCCCGGCAGCACCATGAAAGACGCCATCGAACTGGCTGTGTTCTTAAAAAAAGAGGGGCTGCATCCCGAACAGGTGCAGGATTTTTACCCCACCCCCGGCACCATCTCCACCTGCATGTTTTATACCGGGCTGGACCCCTACACCATGGAAGAGGTCTACGTCCCCCGCACCCCGCAGGAAAAGGCCGAACAGCGGGCACTGCTGCAATATTTTCGCCCCGAAAACCGACAAAAGGTGCTTTCCGCCCTGAAGGCGGCCGGGCGATACGACCTGATTGGCACCGGGCCTTCCTGCCTGGTGCCCCCCGACCCATCCCCCCGGCAGGGGAAGAGAAGCGCGGCCGGGCAGCGCCGCTCCAAAAATCCGTCCAGGAACCAGCGCCGCCCGTCCAAAAAGCGGCGATGACCATGCTGTTTCCTCTTTCAAAGGCTGTCCCCACACGCAAAACATGTGGGAGACAGCCCTTTTTTGATACCGGCCGGTTTCGGAGAGGCTGCCCCACCGGCGGGTAGGGCGAACATGATTCACCTCTTCTACCATTTGCTTATGAGCCCCCTCCCTCCGTCAGGATGGGAGGACTCTACAGCCTTCTTCTGCTTTGCTCTTTCGTTCCCGTCTGTTGGCGGACAGACCGGCGAATTTTCAGTTGAGACGAGCTATTTTAGCGATACAGCGCAGCCCATACTGGAGATGGGGCACCTTCCCAAATCCCTCTTTTTTTGCGGGGACAAGTATGCTATGATAAGCGTGAGGAATATTACGGTTATGGAGGCCTGAACCATGAAACTGTTGTCCTATCGATACGACTGCAAACCGCACATTGGGATATTGCAGGGGGCGTGCGTTTACGAGATCCCCGGATTTTCCAGTATGAACGACTGGATACTCGATGGATGCCGCAGACAGGCGGGTAGCTGCTGGCATCCGCTTTCGGAGGTGGAACTGCTCGCCCCCATTCCCCACCCGATGCAGGACGTGATCTGCCTGGGGCTCAACTACCGGGAGCACGCGGAGGAATCCGCCCGCGCGGCCATGCCCTCCTGCGATTCCGACCAGGAATACGCCGCCTATTTTTCCAAGCGGGTGGACGAAGTCGTGCCGCCCGGCGGGGTAATCGACGGCCACTTTGACATTGTGGACGATCTGGATTATGAGGTGGAACTGGCGGTGATCCTGTCGCGGGACGCCTACCACGTAAAAAAGGAAGACGCCCTGTCGTATGTGCTGGGATACACCATCTTAAACGATGTGAGCGCCCGCACCATCCAGCGGCGGCATCACCAGTGGTTTTTCGGCAAAAGCCTGAAAGGGTTCACCCCCATGGGGCCGTGGATCGTCACCGCCGATGAGATTCCCGGCCTGCCCGCGCTGGATATTTCCTGCCGGGTCAACGGCGAAGTGCGCCAGCACAGCAACACCCGGCAGATGATCTTTGGGGTGGACGATGTGATCGCCGAGCTGTCGGGCGGTATGCTGCTGAAAGCCGGCACCATCCTGTCCATGGGCACCCCCTCCGGTGTGGCGATGGGGATGTCCTCCCCCCGCTACCTGAAGGATGGAGATATTGTGGAATGCGACATCGAGGGGATCGGCCGCCTGACCAATGTGGTGCGGGATACCCGCGCCGCTCAAACAACCGGCCAAAAGAGCGCGGACAGGCGGAAGAAAAGCATCGGATAAAATCCGCCGCTTCACCTGTAAAAAATGGTCTGAGCGTAACGCTCAGACCATTTTTTGCGACAGCTTTTTTGGAATGGTATGCCATCCTTGGCCTAACAGGCCTGTTTTAGCCGGTTGTTTATATCACAAATCCCCCGTTTGGGCTGAGGACCTGCCCGGTGATGAAGCCCGCGCCGTCGGACGCCAAAAAGGCGGCGGCGTCCGCCACCTCTTGCGGGGTTCCGGTGCGCCCCAGCGGGGTTTCGTCCCGCAGGGCCTGCATGGCCGCTTCGTCCAGGTGGTGGTTCATGGGGGTATCAATCACACCGGGGGCCAGGCAATTCACCCGGATGTGGGAAGGCCCCACCTCCTTGGCCAGTGCTTTGGTCATTCCGATGAGCCCGGCCTTTGCGGTGGAATAAGCCACCTCACAGGAGGCGCCCACCATCCCCCAGACCGATGACACCAGGATCACGCAGCCGCTTTGGCGGCGGATCATGCCCGGCAGCACTGCCTGGCAGGCCAGAAAAGCGCCATCCAGGTGCACTCGCATCATGTCCCGCCACTGCGCAAGGGTCACATCGCCAAACAATTCCTGCCGGGCGATACCGGCGCTGTGCACCAGCACATCGATATGCCCGAACCGTCCGCACGCTTCCTGCGCGGCCCGCTGCATATCCTCCGGGTCAGCCACATCCGCACAAAAACAGGCGGCGTCGGCTCCCCCGCGGGTAAGTTCGTCCACAAGGTGCTCCGCCGTCTGGCGGCTGCGGTGATACTGCAAAAAGACCCCGTATCCCTCCTGTGCAAACCGGCGGGCCACCGCCGCACCGATACCGCCACTGGCCCCGGTGATCCACACATTGCGTTTCATCTGCCGTCCTCCTGTTTTGCCAGTTCCCCGATCTGCCGGGTGTAAGCCGAAAAGGCGCTGGGCAGCGCATAGACCGTCTCAAGCTCGCACAGCTCGGCCCAGACACAGCCGGAGGGGACCCGGCCGCCGTCCACCCACAGGCAGACCCCCTGCATTTTCCACTCGATATGGGAAAACAGATGGCGGGCCGGGCCAAGCGGCTGCAACCGCTTTATCCTTCCCCCCAGCCAGGAGGCGGCATACCGCCGCACATTCTCCCCGCTGGGCGAACCCTCCAGCGAGGGCAGCTCCCACAGCCCGGCCAGCAGCCCCTGTGCGGGGCGTTTGGCCAAAAGCACCTGCCACGTGCCCTTTTCCTGCCGGAGCACCACCAACACATAGCGGTGTTCCACCCGCCGTTCCTTCTTGGGGGACCGCACCGGCAGCTCGCCTGCGCAGCCCAACCGACAGGCCTCGCACAGATCCGCCAGGGGGCAGCGGCCGCATTCCGGTGCAGCATGGGGCAGGCAGACCGTCTCCCCCAGTTCCATAATGGCCTGGTTAAACACTCCCGGCTTTTGGGGCGGTACCATCCGGGCCGCCAACCGGGTAAATTCCTTTTTCACCGCCGGACGCAGCACATCCTGCCGGCTGGCGGTCAGGCGGGCCAACACCCGCAGCACGTTGCCGTCCACCGCCGGCACCGGTATCCCAAAGGAAATGGAAGCGATGGCCCCCGCCGTGTATTCCCCAATCCCCGGCAGCGCCAGCAGCGCGTCATAGGAGGCGGGAAGCTGTCCATCGTACTGCTCCATCACCACACAGGCCGCCTTTTTCAGGTTGCGGGCACGGCTGTAATAACCCAGGCCCTCCCACAGCTTCAAAAGGGCGTCCTCCTCCACGGCCGCCAGGTCAGCCACCGTGGGCAGGGCCTGCATAAACCGCCGGTAATGCTCCAATGCAGCCTCGATGCGGGTTTGCTGCAGCATGATCTCGGATACCCACACCCGGTACGGGTCGGTATCCCGCCGCCAGGGGAGATCCCGCCCCTGGCGCTCATACCACGCCACCAACCGCTCGGCCCATTCGGGGCAAAACGTTAGCTGTTCGCCGGATACGCCGGTCATGGCGCACCTGCCTGTGCTTTTTCCTCATCCGTCGCCTCTTCCAACACCGAGGTGCAGTGGGGACAACGGATGGCTTTTACCGGGATCTCGCTGCAGCAGAAGGGGCAGGTCTTGGTGGTGGGCTGGGCCTCATCGGAATCGTGTTTACGCTTGCGGTTGAGCCGGTTGATGGCCTTTACCATCAGGAAGATGATAAACGCCATAATGGTGAAATCGATCACAGCGGTAATAAACGCGCCGTAATTGAAGGTGGTGGCCCCCGCCTCCTTCGCAGCTTCCAACGATGAATAGGTGGCTTTCTCCACCCCTTCGGGATATTTGAGCACCACGAACTGGTCGGTCAGGTTGATCCCGCCCGTCAGAAGGCCGGCAAAGGGCATAATCAAGTCGTTGACCACCGAGGTCACGATCTTTTGGAACGCCCCGCCGATGATGACGCCCACGGCCAGGTCCACCACATTGCCACGCAGGGCAAACTGGCGGAATTCGCCCAACACACCGCCCACCTTTTTCATCTGCTTGGATACGTCTTCCTTTACCAGATTACGTCTCTTCTCCTTCACCGTTTTTCCCTTCTTCCTTTTCATCCGGCGTTTTGAGAGGCTGTTTCTCGCTCAACTTGCGTTTGATGTCCACACCGTCGTATTTTTGCTTGAACTGCACCCGGCCCACATAGTCTTTCGCGCAGGATTTGCAGTGCAGATCGGCATAAAAAGCATGGCCGCGGAAACCCCATCGGGTGGCGCGATGCAGCGGATGCCCGCAGCCAGGGCAGGAAAACCGCAGCGCGTTGCGGTCGATCAGCGGGCTTTGGATGTCCCGCAGGACCACCGGCTTGAACAGGGCGCGGTTGTAGAATTCCTTATCCGCTTTTTGCAGCACCTGCGGGAAGGTGGACGCTTCCCCCACCCGTTGCAACACCTGTGCTGTCAGCAGGCTGTCGCCCAGCGCCCGGTGGGCCTGCATCCCCTCGGTGGGGATACCCAGCTGCCCACAGGCGTTGCCCAGTCCAATCTGCTGGTGAAGGTCCAGTCCCATTTGCTTTTGGCAATAGCGCTGCACATCCGCGTAATATGCCATAAACGGGATGGCGTGCTTTCGGTAATAATAGTTAAAATTTTCCATCAGCACCAGCAGGTCGGTCTGGCTCCAGGTCAAAAAGGCAGCCGGCTGGGGACCTATCCAGTCCCGCAGCCGGTCCATCGCCTGCAAAAAGGTGCCTCCCTTTTCCAGTTCTTCCGCCTGGATATGGGTCAGGTCCTGCACAATCTGGGAAAGCTTGCGGCTGACAGCCGGGCGGATCACCGCCTGGAACTGTGACACGGCGGTAAAGTCCATATCCAGCTTGACCGCGCCAATGTCAATAATCTCGTTAAAATAGCCGTGGGCTTGTTTGGAATACGCACCGTTCCATTCCAGGTCCAGTACAATGTAAACGATGGAAAAGCGCCCCCTTTTATCCCATTTCTCCCAGCGTTTTCCCGGCCAGGATATGGAAATGCAGATGGGGGACCGTCTGCCCGGCGGCCGGACCGTTGTTGGTGACCACCCGGAAATCCCCAATCTTCTCCTGCTTGGCGATATGGGCAATCACCTCAAAGACATGGGCCACCACCGCCGCGTTTTCCGCGTCAATGGCCCCCGCCCCCTCAATATGCTGCTTGGGGATGACCAGAATATGTACCGGCGCTTTGGGTTCTATGTCCAAAAAGGCCAGTACCTGTTCGTCCTCGTACACCTTTTTGGAAGGGATGCTCCCCTCCACGATCTTGCAGAATACGCAGTCCATAACTGTTTCCTCCCTGTTTATCAAACCGGTTCAGTGCCCGGCCACCTGACCGGCCACAATGTCGTCCACCGCGTTCATGGCGTCGTCCACCCGCGTCAGGTCCTTGCCGGCGCCCTGCGCCATATCGGGACGGCCGCCCCCCTTGCCGGAGCAGATGGCCGTCACCCCCTGGATGATCTTGCCCGCATGGGTTCCCAGAGCCACGGCCGCCGGGGAACAATAGCAGGCAAAGGAGACCGTGTTTGTCCCCTCCTGCATACCGGCCAGCAGCACCACGGTGGCGTGATCGCCCACAAAGTCCCGGCTTCGGTTGCACATCTCCCGCACGGTTGCCGCGCCGGTGGAGGTGAAAGCCGCCGCAACGATCTTCACGCCGCCCACCACCTTGGCATTTTCAAACAAGCCCTGCACCTTCTGAGAGGCCATACGGGCCTTGATGTCTTCCAGTTCCTTCTGGGCGGTTTTCAGTTCCGCCATCAGCTGGGCGCTGCGGCGGGCCACATCGTCCACATTGCTGGCTTTGATGGTTTCGGCGGTGTATTCCAGCAGCTGCCGCTGCTCGTCCATCACCTCCAGCAGGTTGAACCCGGTCACCGCTTCGATGCGGCGCACACCGGATGCCACCGAGCCTTCCGACAGGATGCGGAACAGTCCCAGCTTGGCGGTATTGTCCACATGGGTGCCGCCGCACAGCTCGGCCGACACATCCCCCATGCGCACCACCCGCACAATATCGCCGTATTTTTCCCCGAACAGGGCCATGGCCCCCAGTTTTTTCGCCTCATCAATGGGCATTTCGCGGATATCCGCCGGCAGCCCGGCCAGAATCCAGCGGTTGACCATTTCTTCCACCCGGTGCAGCTCGTCCGGCGTCATGGCCGAAAAATGGGTGAAGTCAAACCGCACCCGGCGGGGGTCCACCAGCTGGCCGGCCTGTTCCACATGGGAACCCAGCACCCGGCGCAGGGCGGCCTGCAGCAGATGGGCGGCGGTGTGGTTGCGCATGGTCGCCCAACGCACCTCGTCGTTGACCGCTGCGGTCAACACATCCCCCACCCGCAGCTCACCGGTTTTCTGAACGCCGATGTGGGCGATCACCCCGTTGTGGCCCTTGATGGTGTTTTCCACATCAAACTGCGCGCCGTCCCCGATCAGGGAGCCGGTATCGCCCACCTGTCCGCCGCTTTCGGCATAGAAGGGGGTGCTGTCCAGCACCACGGCCGCCTTTTCCCCGGCGGATACGGTCTCCACCAGTTCGTTGTTGACCACAATGGCCGTCACCACTGCCTGGCTGCTCAGGGTATCATACCCCACAAAATCACCGGGAAGCAGCTGCTCAAGCACACTGGCCTGGTTTTTCCAGGCGTTGGTGTCGTCGCTGCTCTGGGCGCTGCGGGCGCGCTGGCGCTGTTCGGCCATCAACTGGGAAAAGGCCTCTTCGTCCACCGTCAGGCCCTTTTCCTCCAGAATATCCTGGGTCAAATCCAGCGGGAATCCATAGGTATCGTACAGCTTAAACGCGTCCGCGCCGGGCAGGACCGTCCCGTCCAGATGCGCCAGCATGTCGTCCAGCAGCGCCAGACCGCTGTCGATGGTCTTGGAAAAGGAATTCTCCTCCACCTGGATGAGCTTGGCGATAAAGTCCTTCTTTTCAAACAGCTCCGGATAGGCGTTCAGGTTTTCCTGTATCACCGTTTCGCACACTTCATACAAGAAGGGCTTGTGGATGCCCAGCAACCGCCCATGCCGCGCGGCGCGGCGGAGCAGACGGCGCAGCACATAGCCCCGCCCCTCGTTGGAGGGCATCACCCCGTCCCCGATCATAAAGGTGGTGGAACGGATGTGGTCGGTGATCACCCGCAGGGACACGTCGGTTTTCGGATCGTCCCCGTAGTGCACCCCTGCGATGCGGCTGACATGCTTCATGATATTCTGAACCGTGTCCACCTCAAACAGGTTGTCCACCCCCTGCATGATGCAGGCCAGCCGTTCCAGGCCCATACCGGTGTCGATGTTGGGATGCTCCAGAGGAGTGTAATGGCCGTTGCCGTCGCTGTCGAACTGGGTGAACACCAGGTTCCAGAACTCCACATACCGGTCGCAGTCGCAGCCCACGCCGCAGGTGGGCGAGCCGCAGCCGAATTCCTCGCCGCGGTCAAAATACAGCTCGGAGCAGGGGCCGCAGGGGCCGGTGCCATGCTCCCAGAAGTTGTCTTCTTTTCCAAGGCGGACGATCCGCTCCGGCGCCACACCGACCTCTTTTGTCCAGATGTCAAAGGCCTCGTCGTCGTTTTCGTAAATGCTCACCCAGATGCGGTCCACCGGCAGCTTGAGCACTTTGGTGCAAAACTCCCATGCCCAGGCGGTGGCCTCGTGCTTGAAATAGTCGCCAAAGCTGAAGTTGCCCAGCATCTCAAAATAGGTGCCGTGGCGGGCGGTCTTGCCCACCCGCTCAATGTCGGGGGTGCGGATGCACTTCTGGCAGGTGGTCACCCGCTTACGGGGAGGGGTGATCTCCCCGGTGAAAAACTTTTTCATCGGCGCCATGCCGGAATTGATGAGCAACAGCGATTTGTCGTTTTTGGGGATCAGCCCAAAGCTGGGCAGCCGCAGGTGCCCCTTGCTTTCAAAAAAGGAAAGAAATTTCTCTCTCAGTTCGTTCACGCCTGTCCACTGCATAACCATCGGTCTCCTTTGTCCGTAAAAAATCCTCCGCCCGGCCACAGACGGAGGTGCCATCCGGCGTTGCCGCTTTTACCGGCTGTTTTAAAAAGAATCACCGGCCGCTTATTCTTTACCGATTATAAGACAAGCGCCATATTTTGTCAATCGGCGAGTCAAAAAACCCGGCCCGCCCACGGGTGGCATTTGGGATGCGGACAACCCCCGTCAAACAAGAGGGCCACCCCCTCCCCCGT
>ENA-UALL01000881-UALL01000881.1-human-gut-metagenome-genome-assembly--contig:-NODE-881-length-11990-cov-6.347382_pt1 | contig 11990 bp, 11 predicted proteins | sample MGYA00243699_ERZ654466 | MGnify/ENA primary metagenome ERZ654466 (study PRJEB26926, sample SAMN06164635) | human gut metagenome | biome: ENVO:00009003; feature: ENVO:2100002; material: ENVO:00002003...
CGCCCATTCCCCACGCCACCGGCCCTGCCTTCTGGCGCAACGGGTTTGAGCGCCGTCCCGCCTGCCTGACTGTGGCACGGGGACAGACCAAAGCCGAGCAGTTGCGCCCGGTGGACGTGTGCGACGCCCACGCCGGGATTCTGGAGCAGGAGGCGGTTCAGCTGGAAACGGCGGCGGTGGTCTGCGGCCGTCGGGGGGATGTGTGCTATACCGGCAGCGGCGCCTTTGGATTTAGCGGTATCGCCATGACCGGCGGCCGGTGCTTTGTCCACTACCGGCTGGCCAAGACCTGTATCCCGGTCAACGGCGGGATGACTCTTTCCTACATGCTGCGGCCCCTTAACGAGGCCGGACAGCGGGTGGGGGTGGATCTGCTGTTTGACGACGGCAGCCGCCTGAGCGACTATGACCCGGCGGTGCTGTCCGCTAAGGAAGCGCCCATGCGTCACGGGGTGCATCCCCACGGCTTTTCCAGCGAATGGAGGCGGGTGACACTTCCCCTGGGCCGTGCGCTGCAGGGCAAGACGGTCTGCGCCGTCACGGTGGCCTACGATGCCCAGGGGGAAGCGCGGTTTGCCGCTTATCTCGACGACATCCGGCTGGAAGCCACGGCCGGATAAAAATGAAAGGCGCGGCATAAGCCGCAAAAGCGGATAATATAAAAAACGCCTTGCACCCAGGGACAAACCTGTGTGCAAGGCGTTTTTCTGTTGTGAAAAGTGGGGCCGGGAGTGAACCCCGGCTCCACTTTAAACCCATTTGCTCAGTTTGCGGGGGTGTGCCACACCCAGTCGCGGATCTCTTCCAGATCCTGACCGTATTCCGCAATGTACTGTTTGTGCTCCACCAGCTTGTCGTTCATCTCCTGGATGAGATGGGAGCCCTTGTTCCCCAGCTGGGGCAGATGGATGATGGCGTCCTTTACCAGATTGAACCGGTCGATCTGGTTTTGCACCCGCATGTCAAAGGGGGTGGTGATGGTGCCCTCTTCCTGATAGCCGTGGACCGACATATTGTGGTTGGTCCGCTCATAGGCCAGCTCGTGGATAAGGGTGGGATATCCATGGAAAGCAAAGATAATGGGCTTATCCTTGGTGAAGATGGCGTCATATTCTGCGTCGCTCAGGCCATGAGGATGCTTTGCGTCGGTCTGCATCTTGAACAGGTCCACCACATTGACCACCCGGATCTTCAGGTTGGGCATCTTATCCCGCAGGATGGTGACCGCCGCCATGGTTTCCAGGGTGGGGGTATCGCCGCAACAGGCCATGACCAGATCGGGTTCCTCGCCGCAGTCGTTGCTGGCCCACTCCCAAATGCCAATGCCCTGGGTGCAGTGCTTCACAGCCTGGTCCATGGACAGCCACTGGCAGCTGGGATGCTTGGAGGCCACGATGACGTTGACGTAGTTCTTGCTCTTGATGCAGTGATCGAAGCAGGAAAGCAGGCAGTTGGTGTCCGGGGGCAGATACATGCGCACCACATCCGCCTTCTTATTGGTGATGTGATCCAGGAATCCCGGATCCTGGTGGGTAAAGCCGTTGTGGTCCTGCTGCCACACATTGGAGGTAAGGATGAAGTTGAGGGAAGCGATGGGCTGCCGCCAGGAAAGCTGGTTGCAGACCTTCAGCCATTTGGCATGCTGGGCGGCCATGGAGTCCACAATGCGGATGAAGGCCTCATAGCTGGCAAAGAAGCCGTGGCGGCCGGTGAGCAGGTAGCCTTCCAGCCAACCCTCGCACATGTGCTCGCTGAGCATGCCGTCCATGATCCGGCCGTCCCGCGCCAGGCATTCGTCGCTGTCGAGCAGGCCGGCGTTCCAGTCGCGGTTCTGGGCCTCAAACACCTTGTACAGGCGGTTGGACATGCTTTCGTCCGGCCCGAAAATGCGGAAATTCCGGTTCTCCTGGTTGAGGCGGAAGATGTCGCGGATGTAGCCGCCCAGCTCGATCATATCCTGGGCCTTGGTTTTGCCGGGGTCCACCTCGATCCCGTAGGTGCGGAAATCGGGCAGGCGCAGGTCTTTAAGCAGCAGACCACCATTGGCATGCGGGTTGGCGCCCAGGCGGGCATTGCCCTTGGGGGCCAGTTCCTGCAGCTCGGGGATCAGCCTGCCGTTTTCGTCAAACAGCTCTTCGGCGTGGTAGCTTTCCAGCCACTCGCGCAGCAACTGAAGATGCTCGGGGAATTCCATGGTCAGCGGCACCTGATGCGCCCGGAAGGAACCCTCGATCTGTTTGCCGTCCACCACCTTAGGGCCGGTCCAGCCCTTGGGAGTGCGCAGCACGATCATGGGCCAGAAGGGACGCTCGGGGTCGTTGTTATCCCGGGCATTCTTCTGGATGGCCCTGATCTCCTCGATCACTGTATCCATGGTTTCGGCCATTTGCCGGTGCATGGTCATGGGATCGTCGCCCTCGACAAAGTAGGGCTTCCAGCCGCAGCCTTTGAAAAAGCTTTCGATCTCCTCGTGAGAGATGCGGGAGAAAATGGTGGGGTTGCTGATTTTATAACCGTTTAAATGCAGAATAGGCAACACAGCCCCGTCGGTGACGGGATTTAAAAATTTGTTGGACTGCCAGGAGGTGGCCAGCGGGCCGGTCTCCGCCTCGCCGTCGCCCACCACCACAGTGGCGATCAGGTCAGGGTTGTCAAACACGGCGCCGAAGGCATGGGCGATGGAATAGCCCAGCTCGCCCCCTTCGTTGATGGAACCGGGGGTCTCCGGGGCACAGTGGCTGGGGACGCCACAGGGGAAGGAGAACTGCTTGAACAGCTTTTTCATGCCCTCTTCATCACGGCTGACATTGGGATAGACCTCGCTGTAGCTGCCGTCCAGGTAGGTATTGGCAATGAGGAAGTTGCCGCCATGACCGGGGCCGGAAAGCAGGATCATGTCCAGGTCATACCGCTTGATGGCGCGGTTGCAATGGACATACACAAAGTTCTGTCCGGGTACGGTGCCCCAGTGGCCCACGATCTTCTTTTTGATGTGGTCCATGGTGAGGGGTTCCCGCAGCAGGGGATTATCCAGCAGATACAGCTGCCCTGCGGACAGATAATTTGCCGCACGCCAGTAGGCGTCCATTTTTTCCAGCATTTCCTGGGACAACGGCTGTTTTTCCAGGCAGGTTGTTTCTTGCATACTGTTCCCTCTTTCTTTTTTATTTTTTCGGCGGCGAAGCCACCGGCCGCGCAGGGAAAGCTTTGGGCTGCATCGGTCGCAACGGGCGGGTGGGCAAACAACACCCGGCCCATCGCCTTTGCGCCCAGCCGCTTTTCCTGCAAGAATTTACCATCATTTAAATTATACCACAACCCACGCTGTTATGGGAAGATGTTTTGAAAAATTTTGTCGAAGGGCAAGAGGGAAAAGGCTGTTTTTCCTCCCCGCTGTCACCCGAAGCAGGGGCTCTATTGCAGGCAAATCCGTCCTGCTCCATGCTGTGTACGGCAGTCTTCCAGATACCGGATAGCAGACAAAAACCTCCCCCATGAAAAAACCGCCCAGCCGTGGGGAACCATAACAGCAAGGGAACGGCGTCACTTCATAAAGAGGAGGGAAGCACAATTGAACCCCAAGCATTACCGTTTTGAAGCCGTGATTCAAAAGGTCCCGGAAATAGACGGCGCATATGTCATTTTTCCCTACGATGTGCGGGCTGAATTCGGAAAAGGGCGGGTAAAGGTGCATGCCGAATTCGACGGCGTGGCTTATGACGGCAGCCTGGTCCGCCGGGGCACTCCCTACTTTATTTTGGGCTTGCGCAAGGATATCCGCCGCCGGATCGGCAAGCAGCCGGGAGACCGGGTGCAGGTCGTGCTCTACGAACGGGAATGACCCACGCGATTTTGCATCGCTAAAAAGACAAAAGGGCCGATATCGTTATCGTTAATCCCAATTTGTTTTCCAAGGATATACCCCTGAAAAGCATCTTACCGGCAGAGCCGGTCCGAATGGTAGCATTCGGACCGGCTCTTATATTTTTATAATGGTGTGGTGGGACCCGGACAAGAGGCGGGGAGTTATTCCTCTTCCCGAAAGCATAATGCGGCGCTCATGTAAAGCTGTCCGGCGCTTCTCCCTGCGGCGGCCTTATCCGCTTGAAGGGGGGCAGCAGCGGACGGTATTCCTCCCACCGGTGCTGGCGGATGGGCATGACCGGATGGCGGATGTCATCAAATACCAGCACAAGCGCCGGAGCGATATGCCGGTATCGCCGGACATAGTAATAGCCGGTCAGCCGTCCCTGACGTATCAGCCGCTTGGCCGTGCCGTGATAAGAAAAATACGCCATATTCCTCTCCTTTCAGAAGGGTGGTTTTCCCTCCCTGCGGGTTTCCCCTTCATTTTGCAAGTGAAAAAGCAATACGGCCGCCTCATACGGTATATTAAAACTATCTTTAGCGTTTAACGCTCTATTTACATTTTTATTATTTATTCCGCAAAATTCGTCTTTTTTTGATGGGTTTTTTACAATGTGAATCATAAATCGTTTTCTTTTCGCCATAAACATTATAAAATTCAGAGGAAAACAAACCACATAGGAGGTATTTTATGTCTCAAGATATCGGAAAAATCCTGGGACCGGAGCTGTCGCGCCAGCGCGAATCCAAAAAGATGACCCAGGCTCAGGTGGCGGAGGGCTGCGGGATCTGCCTGCGTTATTATCAAAAGCTGGAAAAGGGTGCGGTCAACAACCCCGGACTGAAAACAGCGCTGCAGCTGGCCAATGTGCTGGACATCAGCCTGGACAGCATGGTGCCGTCGGTGTGTGACTGATATGTACGGATACAGGTTATGCCTCCACCGGATATCCGGCCGGGAGGGATGTCCACTCCGCATCGCTTATGGTTTGGAATTGTGGCAATACAGCTGCAAGGGGGAACAGCTGCTGCAAACCATAAAGGATTTGTCCCCCGACCGCACGGCTGTGCTTCTGCTGGCCATGCGGTGCACCGCATGGCAGCTACATCCGCTGCACCTGGCGGATGTGATTGAGGATTTTCTGGCGCAAGGGTGACCCCGCTGTGATGTTGGCGGGGGCACCCTTGCGTCTTTATAGCGGCGGGGTCTTCAGGATGAAGACGGCGTATTCAGACAGGATGTGAGCTGCTCGCAGATCTGCTTAAATGCCGGAGCACATTGCCCGCCGGTGTTGTCGGCGTCTTCCGCCAAGACCACCACCGTCACCTTGGGGTCCTGCGCCGGGTAGAAACCGGCAAACCAACTTTGTACCACTTCTTCGTTTTCCTGCTTCCAGCCGGTTTCGGCGGTCCCGGTCTTTCCACCCGCACCGCCGCTCACCGGACGGGCCGCTTTACCGGTTCCGGTCTGGACAGTGCTGATCATCATCTCCCGCAGGATCTGCGCTGTTTCCTCGGAAAAGGCGGTCTGTACCGGGGGCAGCTCCTCTTCGGTGAGCTCCAAATTTTCGTTGACAATCCCTTTCAGGATGGAGGGAGAACGCACCTGTCCATCATTCACCACGGCCCCCACCAACTGGGCGATATGCAGCGGGGTGGCCATCAATTCTCCTTGTCCAAAGGACAGGTTGGCCAGCGCCGCGCCGGTCAGCATATCCTGCCCCGGCAGAATGGCCCGCGCTGTTTGAAGCCCTTCGGTCAGAGTAAGAGCACGGTCAAATCCGAGGGTGGAGGCCATCCGGTAAAGCTGCTGCCCCCCCATCCGTTGGGCCAGCTGAATGAAATACGGGTTGCAGGACTGGGCAAACCCTCCGGTCATGTTCTGGGTGCCATGCCCCAACTGGTTATGGCAATGGAAGGTGACCCCCTGCACATCGATCCGCCCGGTACAGGAGAACCGCGTGCTGGCCGGGATGCCTCCTTCCAGCGCAGCAGCGGCTGTGACGATCTTGAAAACCGATCCCAGGTTGTAATTGCAGAGTGTGCGGGTGAGCAGGGGGGAACGTTCATCCTCCAACAGGTCTGCCACTGTATCCGGCTGGTATCCGGGAGTGCTGACCATGGCCAGTATCCGCCCGGTATCCGCTTCGCAGACCACCACCGCCCCCTGCGGAAGATACCGGTCGGCCGCCCGCTGGGCAATCTTCTGTACGGTGCTGTCCAGGGTGAGCACCACCCCGCCCCGGCTGCGGGAAAGGGTGTTTTCTACCACCGGCTGCACCCCCTGCAGCACCTGTCCGGAACCGTCGGTGGTATAGGTGACGGTGGCCTCCCCCGCGTATTCGTTGAGCACGTCGTCAAACAGCAGCTCTATCCCGGTTTTCCCGTGCTGGCCATCGCTGTCCAGATATCCCAGCAAATGGGAGGCGGGCAGGTATTCGGAATATCGTACCGGCGCCTGGAACACCGTCATACCCTCCACCGTGTCCGGCACTTCGTCCATGGAAAAGGCCACCGGGGCGCCCCCCGACAGCCGTTCGCTGACCGATTCCCACTCCTTCTCATCCAACTGTCCGGACAGGGTGGTCAACACCTCTGGAAAAGGCGCCACGCTCAGGCGGTATTCGGTATCGGTATTGACAAGCGGCGTCATATGGGTGTCGTAAATCGTTCCGCGGGAACGCGCCGCTGTCACGGTGTAGCTGGCCTGCTGTCCGGCCGCCGAGGAAAGTTCGCCCCCTGTCAGGAAATACAACCGCACCACCAGACCGCTGCACAGCACGCCCATCCCGGCCAGCAGCGCAATGGCTCTTCTTTTTATCATAAAACAAAATCCCCCTTTGCCTGCACACTGGTAGTGTGCCCGTGGCAAGGGGGATTTAATCGCGTTACCCTTTACATAATCATGGCTCGGAAATTCAAATCATTCGCTTTGGCATAGCTTTCCGCTGTGGAACCCGCCGCCCCCACAAGGGAGAGATTTTCGTGGCAGCCCAGGAAAGCGCTGTCCCCGATCTGGGTGACCGATGTGGGGATCCGAATATTCTGAAGGCCACTGCACCCGGCAAAAGCCGTATTTCCAATGCTCTTAAGCGCATTCGGCAGGTTAACGTTGCCCAAGTGCTCACAGGAGGCAAACGCACTGTCCTGGATGCTGGTGACGGTGGCGGGCAGCGTGATAGATGTCAGGCTCGAACAATACTCAAACGCACTGCTGCTCACAGTGGTCATGGTTTCGGGAAACTTGATCCGGGTGAGCTGGGTGCAACTGGAAAAAGCCCCTGTCCCAATGGAGGTGAGGCTGTCCGGCAACGACAGCGTTTGCAGCCTGCCGCACCCGGCAAAGCTTTCCTCACCGATCGAGGTGACCCCGTCAGGAATAGAGATCGACTTCAACCCGTCGCAGTAACGGAAGGCCGTGTCCCCAATGGTTTTGACGGTGGCCGGAATGTTGAAAGTGCGAATGCTTTGGCAGTCGCGGAAAGTGCCTTCAGGGATGGCAGTAATGCCCTCAGGCAAAACCACATTGCTCATGTCCACGCAAAGCTCGAACACATGAACGCCCAGCTTTTTCACACTATTGGGTAGGGTGATGGAACGCAAACTGCTGCAATTGTAAAACGCTTTGTCCCCCACTGTGGTGACCGAATTGGGGATGGTTACATTGCGCACCCGTTTGCGGTCGGCAAAAGCCTCCTCACCGATCGCGGTAACCGGATAACCGGCAATGCTGGAGGGGATGGTGACCTCGCTCTCCGAGCCCCGGTACCGCACGATGGTGATCTGCCCGTTTTGGACCCTGTACTGAAAGCCAGACGACGTGGTGGGCAGGGTGGTCTGCGTGGTACGCTCCGCAGAGGCGGTCGTGCTTTCCGGGGCGGTCGTGGTGGCAGTGGTTTCCTCCTGCTCCCCGCGGGTGGTGGATGTAGTCCGCGATGTGGTGGACGTAATGGGACCCTGATCGCCTCCCGTAACAGAAAAACTTGTTCCGGAAGAGCAGGCCCCGGCCGACAACGTCAAGGCTGCCGCCAGCAGACCGGCGGCTGTACGGATGTACAGTGGTTTATTCATAAAAACTTACTCCTTATGCACAGGCTGCGCATGCGCTGCAAGACGCACACGATCCATAAAATATTCCCATTGCCAGCATACGATGACCGCCGGGCAAAACCGGCTGCCGCAGGCGGACCAGACAAATTCGCCCCACTGCCCGCTCACGATCCGGGAAAGCCATTCGCCGCTCAGGGTATCCTTTGCACCAAAGGCGGGCAGGCCCCGGCCAGTCCATTTGGCGGCCGCTTCCTTGCGGGTCCACAGGGTCAGGCGGCGGACAGGGTCTTGTCCGGCCCACCCCTGCTCGGCGGGGGAAAACCAACGGGCAGCCACGCGGTCGCTCACCGGGCGCAGCGCTTCGATGTCCACTCCCACCGGGCGGCCCGAAAACCCGCACAAGATCCCCCCACAGGTGTGGGAAAGGTTGAAATGCACGTCCGGATGGCCGGGTAAAAAGGGCTTCCCCGCAGCGGTGGCGGAAAGCCGCAGTTCCCACGGGGGTATTTTCACCAGCTCCCCGACCAGGAGCCGGATCAGCACAGCGCCGGTCAAATGCTCTTGCTGCGCTTGCCTGTGGGTGATACGGGCAAGCTGCCGTTGCTTTTCGCTGTCCACACAGTCAAAAAGCAGCTTTTCCTCCTTAGCCGAAAACGGCCGGTTCATACGCAGCAGAACAAGTCTGTCTTCCATGCAAGCCCTCCCTATCCGTTTTAGTATAGCATACCGCCTTTTTTTTGGCTATGCGGAAAATGTGGAAAATCACCGCTTGATTTTAGGCGGTATTCCCGGATAATGGTGGTAGATATGAGATTTTTTGATGGTGGTGAATGGAGTATGCCGGACCCGAACAGACGCAAAACCGTCCTATTGGCTGCGGCTATGGTTCTGCTGGCCGCTGGAACATTTCTGGCCGCTGTTTTTTCCCTTCCCACGCTGGACAGCGTACAGGTGGTATACGTGGACACTTCCGTGCGCACCGGGTCCTTTGATACCCGCGGCTCTATCGCCACCGGCGCATCGGAACAGATTTCCCGCGCATCCTCGGCCGATCAAACGCATTCCGTTCCGCAGGACACCTCCTCTATCGTCACCACTGGCAGCCCTTCCACGGCCACGCCGGCCACCTCCTCCACCGCCGTACAGATGTCCTCTTTCCTCGCGGAGTCCGCCGGCACCACCCTTTCCGATGTATCGTATCCCATCAATATCAATACGGCAAGTCTCGATACGCTGGACAAGCTGGACGGCATAGGTCCGGTACTGGCACAGCGCATCATCGATTACCGAACCGAGCACGGAGGTTTTGGCTCGGTGGATGAACTGCTCAACGTGAAGGGCATCGGGGAAAAGAGATTGGCCGCTATCCGCGATTTTGTGACAGTGGGCTGAAGAATTGTTTTGGTTTTTTTGTTGAAGAAACGGGCGGCATATGCTATACTGGATAGGAATATCGCTGTTTTATCAGGAAAAGAGGCCTTTGCCATGATCCATGTCACCCTGCTGGCACACACTCCCGCGCCGGAGCACCTTGTCGCCTCCGCCGCCCGGCTGTGTTACTCGCCGGCCACCATTGAGACCATCCAGGAAAAGCTGACCGACGAAAAGGTCGCTTCCTTTGTGGATATGCTGGCCGAAATCGGCCATGAATCCCCCATCGAGCACGCCTCCTTCACCTTTGGCATTGAAGGGGTGTCCCGCTCCCTGCTGGCGCAGATCACCCGGCACCGCATCGCTTCGTTCAGCGTGCAGAGCCAGCGGTATGTGGCGGAAAATGCGTTTGAATATGTGCTTCCCCCCGAAATTGCTGCCATTCCTGAGGCGGCGGAGGAATACCGCCGCGCCATGGAGGAGGACCAAGCCCATTACGAGCGCCTGACCGCCCTGCTCAAGGAAAAGCACCGCCAGCAATTTCTGAAACAGGGAATGGAGGAAAAGGCCGCCGATCGTGCCGCTGAAAAAAAGGCGATTGAAGATGCGCGGTTTGTGCTGCCCAATGCCTGCACCACCAAGATGGTGGTGACCATGAACGCCCGTAGCCTGCTCAACTTCTTCCGTCACCGCTGCTGCAACCGCGCGCAGTGGGAGATCCGGGAGTTGGCCCGGCAGATGCTGCGCTTGTGCCTGCAGGTGGCGCCCCACCTGTTTTCGGGCGCCGGTCCGGCTTGCCTGAACGGTCCTTGCCCGGAAGGGAAAATGTCCTGCGGGCAGATGGAGCAGGTGCGCAAAGAATACGCACAACTAAAGGAGAAACCGTAAAAATGGGCAGATTGATCGTGATTGACGGGCTCGACGGCAGCGGTAAGTCTACCCAGCTGACCCATTTGGATGCGTATCTGCAAAAAAGCGGGATACGCTATAAACAAATCTGTTTTCCGGACTACGCGCAGCCCTCTTCGGCTTTGGTGAAGATGTACCTGGCCGGGGAATTCGGAACAAACGCCGATGCAGTAAACGCTTATGCCGCCTCCTCGTTCTACGCGGTGGACCGGTATGCCAGCTACAAAAAGTTCTGGCAGGCCGATTACGAACAGGGCGCCCTGATCGTAGCGGCCCGGTACACCACCTCCAACGCCATCCACCAGATGGCCAAGCTGCCCCGCTGCGAATGGGATGCGTACCTGCACTGGCTGGAAGACTACGAATACCACCTGCTTGCGCTGCCCCGTCCGGACGCGGTCCTGTTTCTCGACATGCCCCCTGCCGTGTCACAGCAGCTGCTTTCCCACCGTTATGAAGGGGACGAAAGCAAAAAGGATATTCACGAACGGGATGCCGCTTATCTGCGCAGCTGCCGGGAGTGCGCGCTGTATGCCGCCGGACGGCAGCACTGGCACTGTATCCCCTGCGGAGACGAAAAGGGGCCTTTTGCCGAGGAAGCGATCACACAACGGATTATTGCTTGTGTAAAGGATGTAATCGCCCATGATAAGTTTGCAGGAACGCCTGCAATTTAACCCTGTATCCATCGACGACGCGGCCGGTCTGATTCCGATTTTGCAAAACAGCGGCTATACCGGCTGCGAATTCGCCTTTTCCACCCTTTATATGTGGCGGCACATGAACCACAACTCCGTCGCCCGGTGGGGGGACGCGGTCTTTTTCCGCTCGGATATGCCAAGCCCTGTCTTTTCCGCTCCGGTAGGGGGCGATTTTGGGAAGAATATCTCCCTGCTGCGAAGCTGGGCGCACCGGCAGGGAATCCCGCTGGTGCTGTACGGTTCGGCCGAAAACCTGACCGGCCGGCTGCAACAAATCTTTCCCGGCGAGTTTTCCATTGTCCCCTCCCCGCCGGATCATGATTATCTTTACAACACCTCCGACCTGGCCGAACTGCCCGGAAAAAAATACCACGCCAAACGTAACCATATCGCCGCCTTTTCCCGACAGTATGACTGGCGGTATGAGCCCATTGGGGAGGACAACCTCCCCCAGGTGCTGGAAATGGCACAGGAATGGTACCGTTCCCGTCAGCCGTTGAGCGACGGCCTGCTGGCCGAACAGGAGGCCATCGGCGATGTGCTGCGCCACCGGAAAATCCTGAATGTGTGCGGCGGTCTGATCCGGGTGGAAGACCGGGTGGTGGCCTTCACCTTCGGCGCGCCGGTATCCTCTTTGGAATTTGATATCCAGGTGGAGAAAGCCCTCCCCACCTATCCGGGAGCCTACGCCGTAATCAACCGGGAATTTGCCGCCCGCGAGTTGTCCTCTTTCCAGTGGATCAACCGGGAAAACGACGTGGGGGTGGAGGGCCTGCGCCGGGCCAAGCAGTCGTATCATCCCGTGCGGCTGATCGAGAAATACCTTTGCACGGAAATAGATTTTAAAGGATAGGCGTTTGATTTTAAATGTCAGGTGCTGCCGATGATCGGACAGCGGGAAAAGAGGTGCTGGAGTTGGATGAGCAACGCCCCGCCTGCGAGGCAGACCTTGCTGCGTTAAAGGAAATCTGGCTTTCCTCCTTTCCAGAGGATACCCCCGCCGACGTGGAAGCTTTCTTTGAAGGGGGCTTTTCCCCGCAGCAGCTGTCTCTTATACACATCTGACGCTGCCGACGATAAGGCTCGTGTAGA
>ENA-UALL01000882-UALL01000882.1-human-gut-metagenome-genome-assembly--contig:-NODE-882-length-11986-cov-4.301484_pt1 | contig 11986 bp, 8 predicted proteins | sample MGYA00243699_ERZ654466 | MGnify/ENA primary metagenome ERZ654466 (study PRJEB26926, sample SAMN06164635) | human gut metagenome | biome: ENVO:00009003; feature: ENVO:2100002; material: ENVO:00002003...
TCAGATGTGTATAAGAGACAGTTCCTGCGCTGCGGGAACTCTGCCTTTTTAACATAAATCTGTCCGAAGAACAGCGTGCGGCTCTTCCTGAAGGCCTTAAACTGTTGACATAAAACGCTCCCGGTTCTAAATTGGCCGAAACAAAACCTATAATTTTAGAAAATTATGAACAAAGAACTGCTTTATGCTGCGCATCAGTTGCACGGCATGATTAAAATCAAAGATGAAGAACTTATCGATCCCCGCGGCAGCTACCCTCGGATTAAACTGAATCCCGGTGCGGCGTTTGTCTGTTTTGCCGACGACATTCCCGCTCTGATAGCCATCGGTCATCTCTGCCGGATAACCCGTCAAAAGCGTTGCAAAATCGTTGCCGACCGTATGACGGAGGAACTTTTGCCCGCAGACGAAAAGCTGTTGCGGGCTTTCGGCGGCGAGAATATTTTCGTCGATGTCGCCGGAAACTGTACCCGCAGCCCGAATGCCGCGGCAATCGTTTCTCAAAGCCGTTATCTGCCGGCAAAAAAATATTACGGCCGGGTTTTCGGAATCAGAGAAGATTTTGACGAAGTCTGCAATGCGCCGGAAACTTATCTGCCGCAGTTTTTGTCCCGCTTAAACGAAAGTTTTCGCTGCGGCGTCAACTTTCGCGGCTACATGGACGGCAAGGACAAATACCGCCTTTATGCCGTTTGGTGCGAGTGTTACCGGCCGCAGGAAATTGTCCGCCCCGAAGACTGGGAAAAAGCCAGAAATGCCTTTGAAAGAAAAGTCGATGAAATCTGCCTTAAGGCATGATTTTTGCATCTTTGCGCCAGCCCTGAACCGTTGCCTGCGGTTTGGGGCTTTTCTGTTTAAATCTGAAATGCGGAGTTGCCAAATTTTGTCAAACCTGCTAAAACATGATTATTCTTAACTACGCAGCAAAGGAAAACCGTTATGGAACAGAGAACTATCGAAATCGGCAGCTTCAAAATCGGCAACAAACTGCCCTTAGCACTGCTTGCCGGCCCTTGTCAGATTGAAAGCCGCCAGCATGCGATTGACATGGCCGGCGCCATGGTCGAAATTACCGGAGAGCTTGGCATAAACTATATTTTCAAGGCTTCCTTCGACAAAGCCAACCGCACATCCATCAACGGCGCCCGCGGGGTTGGCCTTGAAGAGGGAATGCTGACTTTTGAGGAAATCAAAAAGCTCTACAATAACGTTCCGATTGTTACCGATGTTCATGAAAAGGAACAGTGCGGCATTGTTGCCCAGTATGTTGACATGCTTCAGATACCGGCTTTTCTGTGCCGGCAGACCGACCTGGTGGTCGCTGCCGCCAAAACCGGCAAGGTCGTCAACATTAAAAAAGGTCAGTTCTGTGCACCCTGGGATATGAAACATATTGTCAAAAAAGCCGAAGATTCGGGCAATGCCAATGTTTGCCTGACCGAACGCGGCGCCAGTTTCGGCTATAATACGCTGGTAACCGACTTCCGCGGTCTGCCGATCATGGCCAAAGAAACCGGCTGTCCGGTTATTTTCGATGCAACCCATTCCGTCCAGCAGCCCAGCGGGCAGGGCGGAACTTCCGGCGGCCAGCGCGAATTTGCGCCGGTGCTTGCCCGCGCTGCCGTTGCCGTCGGCGTTGCCGCTGTGTTCATTGAAACTCACGACAATCCGGACAAGGCTCTGTCCGACGGACCAAACATGATTCCGCTTAAAGACATGAAACGGGTTTTAAGTGAGCTGATGACTTACGACAGCGTTACCAAGTCCATCATTCACGATTATTAGTAATTTTCTCCCCGGATGCATTTCGGGGAGAATTTTTCGAAAGATGCGGAAAATGAAAGATTTCTTCAAACAAAGGGGTTTTTGGCTGCTGCTGGCCTGCACGCTGCTGGCGGTTCTTTCCGCCTGGCGTTTTGACGCCAATCCGCCGGCCTGGGTTTATGAAGTCATGACAAGGAAATAGATTTGCAGTTTACGGACGAAGGGTACATCATCAATGTCAGAAAACACGGCGAAACCTCGCTTATTCTGACTCTGATAACCCGCGCACACGGCAAGCTTGTCGGCTATGTCCGGGGCGGGCACAGCAAAAAGAACCTTGGCGTCTATCAGCCCGGCAACCTGATTGCGGTTGATGCCTATGCCCGGATTGAAGAAAATATGCTTTCCTTTCGCGCCGAACTTCTCAAGCCGACTGCCGTTCGTTTTCTCGGCAGCAGCGGCAAATTGTCCGCGCTTTCCGCTTTCTGCGAACTGGCAAATGCCTGCATGCCCGAAAAGGCGGAATTGGAACGCTTTTACTATCTGATTGACAGTTTTTTTAATTTTATAGATGAAGATGATTGGATAGTGCATTATTCTTACTTCGAATTTTATCTTCTTGATTTTCTTGGTATAGGCTTGGATCTCAGCGAATGTTCCGCTACCGGCACAACCGAAAATTTGGCTTACGTTTCGCCTAAAACCGGCCGCGCCGTTTGTGCCGAGGCCGGTGAACCTTATAAAAGCCGGCTGTTCAGATTTCCGCAGTATATTGTCGATAAAAACTATAATCCTGAACTTTCGGAAGTGGCAGATCTGCTGCGGATGACCGAGTTTTTCCTCAATAAAAACTTTTTTCAAACTCATAACTTGAAATTCCCGCCGAACCGTGCTAATTTGCTGCATAACTTAGGCCTATAAACGATTTTAGAGTATTTTTGACATGCAGGAAGTAGAAGAAAAAATCAGAGATGTTCACCTCTCGGAGGAATTGAGCAAAAGATACCTGTCTTATGCCATGTCGACCATTGTCGACCGCGCGCTGCCGGATGTCCGCGACGGATTGAAACCGGTTCACCGCCGTCTGCTTTTTGCCATGCGCCAGCTGCATCTGGATCCGAAGTCCGGTTTTAAGAAATGCGCCCGTGTCGTCGGCGATGTCATCGGTAAATATCATCCGCACGGCGACAGTGCGGTTTACGGTGCCATGGTGCGCCTGGCTCAGGATTTTTCCGTACGTTATCCGCTGGTTGACGGCCAGGGAAACTTCGGTAATATCGACGGCGACGGTGCGGCCGCCATGCGTTATACCGAAGCCCGCCTGACTGAATTTGCCATGGCTCTGATGGAAGGTCTCAACGACAATGCCGTCGATTTTCGCGAAACCTATGACGGCGAGGAGGAAGAACCGGTCGTCATGCCGTCCATGGTACCCAATCTGCTCTGCAACGGTTCGGCGGGAATTGCCGTCGGCATGGCCACCAATATCCCGCCGCATAACCTCAGCGAGGTCTGTGACGCGCTTCTGTATCTGATCGAAAAACCCGACTGCGAAATGGAACCGCTGGTTCGCCGCATCAAGGGGCCGGATTTCCCGACCGGCGGCATTGTCATCGACAGTTTTGAAAGCATTCTTAACACCTATAGGCAGGGAAAGGGAACTTTCCGCATTCGCGCCAAATGGGAGAAGGAAGACCTCGGACACGGACAGTATCAGATTATCGTAACCGAAATTCCCTATCAGGTCATCAAATCCAAACTGATTGAGAAAATAGCCCAGTTGCTGATGGACAAAAAGCTGCCGATGCTCAGCGATGTCCGCGATGAATCGACCCATGACGTCCGTATTGTTCTTGAACCCAAAAACCGTACGGTCGACGCCGGTCTTCTGATGGAACATCTGTTTAAAAACACCGATTTGGAAAGCCGTTTTCCGATGAACATGAATGTTCTTGATTCCGATGGTGTTCCGCGGGTTATGTGCATTAAAGATGTACTGGTCGAGTTTTTGAATCACCGCCATGAGGTTCTAAAACGCCGCTCTCAGTATCGTCTGGACAAGATAAACAACCGTCTCGAAATTCTGTCCGGATATCTGATTGCCTATCTTAATCTGGACGAGATTATCCGTATTATCCGTGAAGAAGATGATGCCAAAGCGGTAATGATGAAAGAATTTTCGCTGACTGAAAACCAGACCGAAGCGATTTTGAACATGAAGCTGCGTTCGCTGCGTAAACTGGAAGAAACCGAAATCCGCCGCGAATTTGACGATCTCTCGTCCGAAAAGGGCGAGCTTGAGGCGCTGCTTGGCGACGAAAACAAACGCTGGCAGGCTTTGGCCGAAGAAATCAAGGCCGTACGTGAAAAATTCGGCAAAAAGACGGCTCTCGGCAAACGCCGTACCGAATTTGCCGAGGTCTCGGAAGAGATTGAAGTGCCGCTGGAAGTCTTTGTCGAAAAAGAACCGATTACGGTTATCCTGTCGCAAAAAGGCTGGATACGGTGTATTAAGGGGCATGCAGCCCTTGATGATGACTTCAAGTTCAAGGACGACGATGCGTTGCAGATTGCTCTGCATGCGCAGACGACCGACCGGATTATCTTTTTTGACACTTCAGGAAAGTTCTTTACGGTTCAGGCTTCCGAAATTCCCAGCGGCCGCGGGTTCGGCCAGCCGCTGCGTCTGATGATTGATCTGGGAAACAACGATCAGATTTGTCAGGCTTTTGTCTTTGAGCCGAAAGCCTCTTATGTCATTGCCTCCAATACCGGCAAGGGTTTCATGGTTGACGAAAACCATATCATTGCCCAAACCCGCAACGGCCGCAAGATTATGAATCTGGGTGACGGCGAAAAGGCCGTTTTCTGCGTCAAAGTTACCGGCGACAGTCTTGCCGTCGTCGGCGATAACCGCAAACTGCTGATTTTCCCTGTCGAAGAAGTGCCGACAATGGCACGCGGCCGCGGCGTAACCTTGCAGAAATACAAAGACGGCGGACTGGCGGACATTCAGAGCTTTAACGCTGCGGAGGGCTTTTCCTATGCCCGTAGCGGCGGCATTAAAGTTGAAACCGATTTGCTGGCATGGCTCGGACATCGTGCTCAGGTGGGCAAACTGGTTCCGTTCGGTTTTCCAAAAAATAACCGTTTTCTGGGCAAGTAATGACGGAAATTCTGTTTGAATTCGTGCGGGTAGGGCACAGCGTCAAAGTTACCGCCATCGAACCGGAAACCAAAATTGAGGCTTCCGTCGTCGTACCTGATACCCTTTCGCAGGATCAGATGAAGTTTCAGGCGCTGAACCGTCTCAAATACGTTCTCAGAAAAAAAGAAAACGAATAAATTCCCTGTTTACACGTTTTCAGTGATGTGTTATCTAATGTGGGATAACGTTTTGGGGAGCCTGTGATGAATTCGCAAATGGGATTGGGACGCCGCAGTTTAAACGGCGTTGACCACTGGGAAAGCAATATTTCCGCCGACTGTTTTCTGCACGGAACAAACATTTTGATACTCCCGGGCGACGGTACCAATGGCGAATATGATGCCAACGCCATCTGCAAAATCGTTGAGCGTTTTCTTAACAACAATTTTATATCCGGCTTCGACGGACATATTTTCAGCGCCTATTACCCGGACAGTGCCAACTGCGGCACTCACAGGCTGAATCAGGATGCGGAACTCGGCAGGCTGGATGACAGGTTATATCCGGTTGCCAAAAAACATTATGACTATTACGGAAAGTTTTTTGACGTCTGGCTGTTGCCGCTTATTTCAAAAGACGGCGGACAGACACGGTTCGATACGGAAACCGCGGCGCAGAATCTCAGCCGGCTGCCCGTTGTCAGCCATTGTCACGGCGGACCGGTTTTGCTTGAGCTGGAAAAACTGTTTCAGCAGAATATGCAGCGGCTCGGCTATACGGAAGAGGAGCGGAGATATATCCAGAAACAGCTGTTTGTCCTCGACGTGGCTTCGGCCATGCCCTTCGGACAAAGCCGTTCGACAGTGCTGCATATCGTTTCCCAGCATGATGACGCGGCCGTGAAAAACTGGCGGCTGGGCAGTCTCAACCGCTTTGCTCAGGATTTTATGCTGAAAGATTCTCCCGGCGCTTTGCTGGAACTCTCGCCGAATGAAAATCTCGTTCTTTTAAACCGCGTTTATGACAACGTCAAATGTATGGAACAAAACATCTTTACGCCGTCGGAACATTCCGCCGACATCTATCTTGACATTTCGACCAACAGCGACATTCGCGATTTTGCGGCCGATCTGGTTCTGAATGAGGCTTTGCTTGCCGCGTCCGCCGCCTTTTCAAATGCCGGCGAACGGCCTGACGCAGCCGCATTGTTTCAGTCTTCGCCGCAGGTGGAACAAATGCGCCGCGACGGACAAACCTATTTGTCACGTTTCCAATATTACCGTGCCGGACTGCTCGACGCCGAACTGAAAATGTTTGACGGCGTTTTGCGGCATAATCCGCAGACATTTAAGGAGCTTCCTTTCGCCGAACTGCTTTTCCGTCGTGACACTTACGGAAAATCGGCTTTTGAATATGTTGTCCAGAACGGCGATGAACCTCAGGTCAAAAAGATGATGGCATATCTCGGCTCACAGAACAAGAACAGTCCGTTCCGTCCGGTTCCTTACCGGCACCTGGAGGCTGCCCGCGACTATAACTTCCTCCAGAAACGCTTTGACATCTATAATATGCTGATTGAAAACGGCCACGGCGACGTTCCGGCTCAAATACGCGCTGAAAACATGACTGCCGAAGATATCCCGTCCGTTATCCCGGCTCTGAAAAAATGCCGTTTCAACAGTCAGAGCCTTTTCACTCTGCTGCCGGTTTATCTGAAGGCCGCAGACATTGCCGACGGCTCCCGTCGCGACGAGACCCGTGCGGCACTGTTCGAAATGCTCACGCCGCCGAAACTTGATATAAAAAACGCCTTTCTGCTGTATAAAAAAGCCGGCGAGCATCCCGAAGCCAAACCGCAGAAACTGCAAAAGGCCTACCAGCAGCATATTTCCGCCGAAGTTCTTAAAGGCAAAAGTTTCCCTGAACTCTGCGAAGTGGAAAAGTCCCGCCAAACTGACGGCCGTCTTTACGCATTGCTCAGCGCCAAGGCCAGAGAACATCTGGAAGATGTCTGCCGCCGGGAAAAAATCCAGGTTTTTGAACGTTATGTTGCTTCCGTTTTGCGGTCCGGCGCTTTGTCCGACTACAAAAGCTATACATTGCTTTACACCCGCGAACTCGACGAAGCGGGCAGGGTTGACTTTTTGGCGCGCCTGAAAGACTTTCATGCGAGAAACTGCTCAAAATCCGAACCTGTTTCCGCATTGCGTGCCGAACTCAAAAAATATGTCCGTGCGTGCAATCCTGACATGAATCCGGCTTCCGAAACCGCCGTTTTCGAACGGCTTGGCGGCCGCGGCGCCTAAGCTTGTGGATAACTGAAATCTTTTGCCCCTAATCGCTTTGAATTTATAAATTTTTGCTATATTCTATGCCCGACAATTTTTATATTTGGGGAAATATAGGGGATTATATTTATGTCAAACCAAAATTCGGAAAACCGCGAAGGTTCCAACCTGCCTGATTTTATGTCCGAAAAAAATAAGTTCAGCTATGTCGAAGACGCTGAAACGGAAAACTCGTGGCTTAACAACAATCTGCACCGGCTGATGATATGGGTCAGCGTCATCTGGTTTGCCGTTGTGCTCATTTACATCACGCAGTTTTTCGGCTGGTCCAATCTGTTTTTGATGATGCCGGACGAGTTCGGCGGTTTTCTGGCCGGCGTTACGCTTCCGCTGGCAATTATCTGGGTCGTTATGGCCTATATTGACCGCGGTTCCAGTTTCAAACGCGAGGCCAAGTTTCTCCGCGCCTATATGAACCAGCTCGTTTATCCCGAAGAAGGGAGCGCCACCACGGCCAAAGCCATGGCCGATGCCATCCGCTCGCAGGTTGTTGAACTTCAGGAAGTAACCAAACTTGCAACGGCGCAGACCGAAAAAATCAAACAGGAACTCGGCGGCCGCGTAGATGACTTTGCCAAGCTTGTCGGCGTTTTGGACAATTATTCCTCAAAAACCATGACCGAACTGACCGACGGCGTCAAAACGCTGGTTAAAAGCTTTGATTATGTTGCCGAGCGTGCCGAAAACTCGACCGGCGTCTTCAAGGATCAAATCCGCGATTTTACCAATTCGGCCGTCATCATCAAAAAGGAAGTTTCCGACCTCCTTAACGAAATATCTCCCCGCATTAAGGAAATTCGCGAATCATCCGAGGCTCTCGGCGCCATTTCCGAAAGCAACAGCACCAAATTGGCCCGAGCCAATGAAATGCTGCTCGAATACGGCAACAAAACCGGCGAAACCATAGCCCATGTTTCCGACGTTCTTTCCGGGCAGAGCGACCGGCTTGAGCAGGTTTCTTCCAAAGCGGTCAAAAGCTGCGAAGAGGTTTTCGCTCATTTGGACGACGGAATCAGCCGTATTGACGGCACTCTGCGCGGTCAGAGCAAGTTTATTCTTGACCATATTGAATCGCTCGGCAAGCAAAATGACGCGCTCAGCAAAAGTTTCAGCCGTCAGGGAGAATTTCTTGCCGCCGAAGTTGACAAAGTTATGGCCCGTGCCAATGTTATTGAAGAAAGCATTTCCAATCAGGTTCGGGAACTGGAAGGCGTTTCCGACCACATCCTCGACAGCCTGAATAACGTCAGCAGCGGTATCGACGAAAAAACTTCCGCGCTTGAACTCAAATCCGAAGCCGCCGTCAGCCGTATCAACGAAGTTGTTGCCACACTGGATAATGAAACCGCCAAACTCGGCGCGCTGACCGATGCCACGGTTGAAAAGACTTCGGCTGTCGCTTCGGATATTGAAGAAAAGCGCAATTACCTGCGTACGCTGGCCGATGAAGTTACCGCCAGCCTCCAGAAACTCAATCAACAGCTGAGCGAAAACGCCGACGGTGTCAATATTCAGACCAAAGTTTCGATAGAACAGTTGGATAAGGTTGCCGAAATCATGGCCAAACATCGCGATAATCTGGTCGAGGCTTCCAACATTGTCGTCACGCAGAGCAAAATCAGCGAAACCTCACTGGCTCAACAGCAGCGCCATATCAGCGGTTCGGTCAATAAAATTGAAGAAACCAAGGCCGAACTCAAACGCCAGATTGAGGAACTTACCCGCGCCGCCGCCATTATCGACAGCGAAGCCGGCTCAGCCATCGGACGCCTCAAAACTCAGATGGATCAGGCGCTTAAAGCTTCCGAAGAAGTTGTCATCAGAACCAAAGACATCGGAACAAATCTGCAGGAGCAGCTGGAAATCTTTGATGATTCCGCTTCCAACACGCTGGCCAAAATCAGCCAGTTTGAAAATATCGTTTCCGAACAGCACAACAAGCTGGAAGGCATTTCCGGTCGCATTACCGACCGCGCTTCAACCGTTGCCAATGTCTTGATAGAACAGGCTAAAGTCATCGACAAGTCAACCGAGAACTCGACCAAAACCTTTAACGAGATTCTCAATTCGTTCGAATCTCAGTCGACCATGCTCAATTCGGTTGCCGAAAACACGGTCGGCTATGTTTCCGACGTCGTTCGTGCCCTTGACGAAAAGGCCGAAGCCATTAATTTGCTGTTTAAACATCAGGAAAATGAATTTTTCGACATCTGCGACCGCATTTCCGAAAACACCAACAATATCGGCAGTTCGCTGAAAAATCAGGTTTCGGTTATTGAACAAAGCGCCGACCGCGTTTTTGCGCGCATGGCTCTGCTTGAAGAAGACGTAAGCAAACGCGCCGAAAACGTCGTTGCCAATTCGACCAAATCGATTGACCGTCTGGCTGAAATCGACAAGACGGTTGCCGAACAAAATGCCGAAATCAACAAGTTTATGCAGGATATCGCCCAGAAGCTCAACGATGTGTCAACCGACTTCCGCACCAATCTGGATACTTTCTCCAACATCGTCAAAGATGTTCGCGAAGAGTCAAACACCGCAACGCTGACCCTGCTGAACAACTGCGAAAAACTCAAACAGGCCAACGCTGGTCTTGCTGATGAAACCCGCGGCATTTCGGCGCAGATTGACGGACAGATTAAGGAAATTGATCAAACCATTGTCAAAACTCAGGCACAGGCCGATACGCTGCGCGAAACTTTCGACCATCAGAAAGAAAGCCTGACCGACATCGTCAATGTCGTTTCCACTCAGGCGCGGCTGGGTGAGGCGTCAATGGCCCAACAGTATAAGTATTTGTCTGACACCGCTTCCGACGTCGCTCAGAAAATGAGCGAAATCAACGCCAAATTCAAAGAAAATACCGATAATGTCGTCGAAACTTCCGCAAAGGCCGCCTATGAGTTCGACGTTTTGGGCGACCGTCTGCTGAAAGTAAGCGAAGACATAGCCAAAGCCTCCAAAAACTCGATTAAGAACATTGAACAGGTCAACATGAGCCTGAATCAGTGCGCCGAAGACCTGTCGCTGACCGTTGACAATTCCGGCAAAAAGCTGGGCGCTTCGGTAGCCGATTACGAGAAGTACATCGCCGGTTTCAATACGGTTACGGCCGAGGCCAGCAGCGGCGTTGCCGAAATCAGCAACATGATTGCCGACCAGTCGGACAAAATGATTAAGATATCCGAGGACACCAAGGAACTGGTCGATTGTTTCAATGTCGTCCTGATGGATACTTCCAAACAGCTTTCCAACCGTGCCAATCAGGCCTATGACAAAGTCAAGGGACTGGGCGAAAATCTCAAAACGCTGAGTTTGCAGGTTGAAGAAGCTGCCAATATGAGCGCCAAACATTTTGAAAACTCTGGCGACAAACTGCGCGCATCCATCAGCGAAGCGGCCGCCAACGCCGAACGCATTTCAAACGAAATCCGCAGTTCCGGCGAGGTTTTCCTCAAGCAGTCGGGCGTTTTGGTTGCAGCCACGGACGACACGCTCAATAAAATCAACAACGTCATGGACGTATTGAATACGTCGACGGAAGAATTCTCCCGCCGCGGCAGCGAACTGGTCAGCAAATCGGGCAGTTTCAACGAACTGTTCAACAAACAGCTTAAAATTCTTATCGAAACTTCAGACAAGGCCGACACCAAGCTGGCTGACCTGCAAAAACGCTATGAAGGCATCAGGGTAGACACTTTCCTCAAAGACGCTTCTTTCATCATCGAAAAGCTTGAAACCGCAGCTGTCGACATCAACCGCATCTTCAATCCCGATGCCGAAGAAGACTTGTGGAAGAAGTATTATAACGGCGACACGGCGGCCTTTGTCCGTCATCTGTCCAGAACCATGAGCAAAAGCCAGATTCTTTCCATACGCTCCGAGTTTGAAAAGAACCTCGAATTCCGCAATATCGTTACCAAATATCTGTCCGAATTTGAAACGCTGGTCAGCAAAGCCCGCGAAAACGAACGCTCCGGCATTCTGCTTTCGGTCATTTCCGGTGCCGACATCGGCAAGCTCTATTATATTCTGGCTCGCTCGCTGGACAAACTCAACTGAGAGGTGTAGATGATTTCTGCGGCAGTAAACAGCCTGTCTCCCGATTTCTCCGGCCTGACCGCCGAAATATCCAAATCGGTCAGCCATATCCGGGCTAAAGCGGCCGCTCTGCATCTCAACTCGACCGAAACGGCCGGAACCGAAAACGTAAACGGCTTTCAGCTCAACGGCTGCGCCGTTTCCTATCTGGAACCGCAGTCGTTGTTTGCGGTGCAGAAGTTTGTTTCCGAAGCCGGAGAAGGCGAAAGACTGAATCGCCAGCCCCGGCAGAAAAACGTCTTTAACGAAGAGGGAAAAAACGCGCCGGAAATCGGACAGGCCGAAACGCCGGTCAGCTTTTGGGAAGAACTGGCGTCCGTCGCCGATTATTCTTCGTTTCGCCAAGGCCTGTTTGCTTACGGAACCGCAGCGGCCGAAACCGGCAACCTGTTCATTATGCCCGGACAGGAGGCCGTTTCCGGAGCTTATGCCGCCAATGCCTATGACTATGTCGCGGGCATCAATTCCCGGCCGCAGGTTCTGATAGATTTTATGCACGAATTTAACCGCAGTTTTGATTATACGATATGAGCAGATTTTTTAACGGTTTTGACAGCAATGTCTTTTTAGCCCCCATGGCCTGTCTCTTATACACATCTGACGCTGCCGACGATAAGGCTCG
>ENA-UALL01000888-UALL01000888.1-human-gut-metagenome-genome-assembly--contig:-NODE-888-length-11917-cov-8.161946_pt1 | contig 11917 bp, 10 predicted proteins | sample MGYA00243699_ERZ654466 | MGnify/ENA primary metagenome ERZ654466 (study PRJEB26926, sample SAMN06164635) | human gut metagenome | biome: ENVO:00009003; feature: ENVO:2100002; material: ENVO:00002003...
GTCTCGTGGGCTCGGAGATGTGTATAAGAGACAGCCTTATAATGAGAAAAACCGGCAGCTTTTTGAATATGCAAAAAAACTTGGCAAAGTATGTGCAGAGATATAATTATATAAAATGCCATTTTTGCCTGTGTGAAATCTTGGAGTGCGAACTGTATTTAGCTATATAATTTTGGGGCATATAAAAGTATATCACCTTCATTTCATGCTATTGCAGAACCTAGATGGGACATATGTAAAAAAGCAGGGGAGAAAGTCCCGCGAATCTAAAGAAGAGGGACATATAGAAAAAAGCAGAGGAAAAAGTCCCGCGAGTCCAAGGAAGAGGGACATATAAAGAAAAAGCAGAGGAAAAAGTCCCGTAAGTCTAAAGAAGAGGGACATATAGCGAAAAAGCAGGAGAAAAAGTCCCGTGTGTCCAAGAAAGAGGGACATAGCTCCGGAAAAATCTTCTATATATCCCAGACACCAGATGTTATGGGACATAATTGCTCACAAAATCTACATATGTCCCAAGAAGCAAAAGCCGTGGGACATAATCCCACAAAAAACCTGTATATGTCCTGCCCCCTCTTGATTCCTGCAAAAATGTGAGGTATAAAACAGAGGAAGGAGTTCATCCTTCCAAATAATTCAAAACAGAGCACGAAAAGGAGTGAATTAATATGGCAAGAAAAGATTTTGGAGCAAAACCATACACCTATCCACAGCCGGTATTTATTCTCGCAACATACAATGAGGACGGCACGGCGAATGCAATGAACGCAGCATGGGGCGGAATCAGTGAAGGAAACGAGATTTCTTTCTGCATCAGTGCCGGACATAAGACAACAAAGAATTTCCAGAGAACCGGGGCATTTACCGTAAGCATGGCAGATGCAAAGCATGTGGCAGCCTGTGATTATGTGGGAATCGAATCTGCAAACAATGTGGCAGGAAAACTGGACAAAGCAGGTTTTACCGTGACAAAGAGTGCAAATGTAGACGCTCCGATCATCAATGAACTGGCAGTCTGCGCAGAGTGCAAAGTAAAAAGTTATGATCCGGAAAGCTGCAGACTGGTAGCGGAGATTGTCAATGTCAGTGTGGATGAAGCTGCAATGACCGACGGAAAAGTAGATGTGGCAAAAGTACAGCCGATCACATTTGATCCGTTCAACAATGAGTATTATGTGCTGGGCGAAAAAGTGGGAAATGCTTTTTCAGATGGGAAAAATCTAAAATAATTCTAAACAAAATCTAAAAAAAACAGGACGTATCCTTGACGTTTTTTAAAAATCGAGGTATAGTACGCTACGCTTTGTGATATCGTTGCACCACAAAGCCAGCGTACTTTTTTATTAAAAAAACGAGGGGGAATCAGACGATGACTTTTTACCAGGAACTACAACTGAGTTCAGTTGGCTCAAAACAGCTGATCAAAAACACAACAGACAAAAAAGAAAAACGCAAACATATCCTGATCTATAATTTTAAAGTCTATCTTGTTATGGTATTCTGCGTCGCTGTGGTTACACTGTTCAGTAAAATATTCGGTGCAGATAACAGTGTACCGGGAGTGGTTGTGCTGCTGGCAGTACTTGTGCTCCGGCAGGCAGATTTCGGGGTGCGTACCAGTCATGGGCTGCTCTGTATTGCGGGAATTTTTGGGATTTTAATCGCAGGACCGAGAATTACCAATATGATGCATCCGGTTCCGGCATTTTTTGTGAATATGGCATGTATTCTGATTCTCATGATTTTCGGATGCCACAATGTGATCATGTCAAACCAGTCCACGTTTGTCCTTGGATATCTGCTTTTGCAGGGGTATGATGTGAGTGGACATGCCTATGTGCTACGTGTGATCAGTCTGCTGATTGGTATGGGAATCTGTATGGCTGTATTTTATAAGAATCAGAAAAACCGTCCATACCGCCGGACGTTCCTGGATCTGTTCCGGGAATTTGATGTACGTTCCGCGCGGAACTGGTGGTATATTAAGCTGACACTGATTGTTTCTTCGGCACTGCTGATCGTGTCACTGCTCGGATGGCCGCGTGCCATGTGGGCGGGAATCGCCTGCATGTCTGTATGTCTTCCATTTCATGAGGACAGTGTGGAGCGTGCAAAACGCAGGGGACCGTTTAATATTGTGGGGTGCATGATCTTCCTTATTTTGTATCATGTGTTACCGGAATCCATGTATCCGTATATCGGGATGATCGGTGGAATTGGTGTGGGTTATTCTGCAGGATATGCATGGCAGACCGTATTTAATACGTTTGGCGCACTGTCGATTGCATCGGGGTTATTCGGTGCAGGTACGGCAGTGACGCTGCGAATTATATTCAATGTGATGGGATCTGTATATACCGTCGTATGTGACAGATTTTTGGATTTCCTCAGAAAAAGAACGGAAATCCACCGGGTGGGTGAGATGGCATAAAATCAGTAGATCACCCGGTTCCGCCCACTCTCTTTGCCGAGATAAAGCTTGCGGTCGGCTTCCTGAATGACAGATTCCATGGTATGATTTCTGCCAAATTCTTCGACTCCGAATGTCATGGTTACATGAATCAGTTTGCGTTCGTATAATACAGGAGTGTGCCGGATATCATCCAGAAGGTCGGACATCAAAAGCTGAACCTCCTCCATATCCATGCCGGGAAATACAAACAGGAATTCTTCTCCGCCCCAGCGGCAGACTTCCCCTTTTTCGCCTATTACCGTGCAAAACAATCTGGAAAGTGTGCGGAGAACTTCATCCCCGGCATCATGCCCGTAAGTATCATTTACATGTTTGAAAAAGTCGATATCCCCCATGGCAACAGTCAGGGTCTGTAATTTATGCTGCGTGTATCTGGAAATACATGTTTCCAGACGCTTATACATCTGCCAACGGTTGAAAAGCCCGGTCAGGGGATCTGTGGATGCGATGTGTTCCAGTTCCAGATTGTAACGTATAAGCTTGTGTTCCATCTGCTGGGAATTCTGGGTGAAAATAATCATAACCGTGATCAGTTCTGCAAAAATAAACAAAGTGTCTATGGTCTGTATGCAGATACTGGCATCTGTGGAAAGCTGGATGACCGGCAGATGATACCGTGTATAGGAATACAAAAGCAGACGGTAAGCACATGTGCAGATTCCAACAAAGATTTTAGTGCGTATGCGGTGGAAACTGACTGCAAAATTTAATACGAGAAGTACAAACAGGAAGTGCTGTACACCGCAGTCCCACCCGAATCTCTGTATAAATACAGTAATCCACAATAACGTCAGTAATTGTGAAAAAATGGAAGCAAAATGTGTATGGTTTAGATAGGTAATCCGGAAAGCAAATACATATAAAATGCCACAGATGAGCGTCAGCAGGGAGGAAGGAACATCCCGAAGAAAGCAGCAGACACAAAAAAGGACAAGAAAATAAACGCTGAGAATCAGTGCGTACAGACGCAGGGTCACAGCAGTGGTTTTTGTCTCATTTGGATTTTGTACATCCTGAAATATAAACGCCCCTATTTTTTTATGAATCATATGTAATCCCCCAATAAACATATGCCGTTCCAAAACATCTATAAGAATTATATCACAGTATAAGAAAAAGAAAAGCGCATTTTTCACATACTATCCATACTTGAATTCATGGAAATTACATTGTATAATCAGTAAGGTTGAGGAATAAAATAACAAAGAACATATAGGAGGAATCTATTATGGTTACTTGGGACAACTTGGATACCCTTGCTTCTTTTCAGAACCTTTCAAAAACAGGTCGCATAGATCTGAAAAAAGTAATGTCTGGCGAGAACGGGGCAGAGCGTGTGAAAAATTACAGTATTCCAATGGCAGAGGGATTGGTGTACAACTATGCTGCAAAGCAGGTGGATGATGATGTACTGGAAGCTTTGGTTAAGCTTGCAGAAGAAGCACAGCTTTCCGAAAAATTTGAGGAGCTTTACAACGGTGCAGTGATTAACACCGGAGAGAATCGTCTGGTTCTTCATCAGCTGACCCGTGGACAGCTTGGAAAAGCCGTTGTAGCAGATGGTGTGGATAAGCGTAAATTCTATGTGGAGCAGCAGCAGAGAATTGCTGATTTTGCCAATAAGGTACACGCTGGTGAGATTACAAACGCTGCTGGTGAAAAATTCACAACAGTTGTCCAGATCGGTATCGGTGGAAGTGACCTGGGTCCCCGCGCTATGTATTTAGCACTTGAGAATTGGGCAAAGAAAAACAACACATTCAGGATGGAAGCAAAATTCATCAGCAATGTAGATCCGGATGATGCAGCAGCGGTATTGAATTCTGTAGATGTTGCCCATTCTATTTTCGTACTTGTTTCCAAATCAGGTACTACACTTGAGACACTGACCAATGAGTCTTTCGTTAAGGACGCGTTAAAGAAAGCAGGCCTGGATGCTTCTAAGCATATGATCGCAGTTACCAGTGAGACTTCTCCGCTGGCAAAGAGTGATGATTATCTGGCAGCATTCTTTATGGATGATTACATCGGAGGACGTTATTCTTCTACATCAGCCGTTGGTGGAGCTGTATTATCCCTGGCATTCGGACCGGATGTATTTGCACAGTTCCTGGATGGCGCCGCAGCAGAGGATAAACTCTCCGCAGAAAAAGACGTATTGAAGAACCCTGAGATGCTGGATGCACTGATCGGTGTGTATGAGCGTAACGTACTGGGATATCCGAGCACTGCTGTGCTTCCATATTCACAGGCACTCAATCGTTTCCCGGCACATTTACAGCAGGTAGATATGGAGTCCAATGGTAAATCCGTAAACCGTTTTGGAGAGCCTGTAAATTACCCGACAGGTCCTGTCATTTTCGGTGAGCCTGGAACAAACGGACAGCATTCCTTCTATCAGTTACTGCATCAGGGAACCGATATTGTACCACTGCAGTTTGTTGGATTTAAGAATAACCAGCTTGACACAGATGTTGTCATTCAGGACAGCACAAGCCAGCAGAAGCTTTGCGCAAACGTAGCAGCACAGATCGTTGCTTTTGCATGCGGCAAGGAAGATGAAAACCGCAACAAGAATTTCGAGGGTGGACGCCCATCTTCTATTATTATCGGAGAGCAGGTTAATCCGAAGACACTCGGTGCATTGCTTGCACACTTTGAGAACAAGATCATGTTCCAGGGATTCTTATGGAATGTCAACAGCTTCGATCAGGAAGGTGTTCAGCTTGGTAAAGTTCTTGCAAAGCGCGTACTTGCACATGAGACAGACGGAGCACTTAAAGTATTCAGTGATCTGTTAAACATCTAATCGGATTTTTGTCTGAAGCAGGTCAGAGATATAAGACATATATAATAAGAAAAAGGAGTATGGAAAACAACTGTGTTTTTCATACTCCTTTTTATTGGTATTGTTCTAACGTTTTATCCGCGCATCAGATAATCCATGATCTTTCTGGAATCCTCTGCTTCATGTGCGATGATTTCCATCTCCGGGATGGTGGAAGCAGATTCAAAAATGGTAGATAAGGATACCAGCTGGCATAATTTTGATTTCAGATTCAGGCGGTCACCGTCAGCAGTGACAAGCTCAACCTGTCCGGAACAACTGTCAATTACTTTCAAAAACTCCTGTGGGTTTTCAATGTTCATTACCTTCATAATGCATCTCCCTTTCCTTTATACAATATTGTTCTGTTTGGTGATTCAATCATAGCATTTGTGCCGGGAAAGTGCAATGTCGTGCCTCTCTTTGCACATAGACAGTTGTATTTAATGGCAGGTGTTCATGAGATGAAAACGTACAAGTGTGTACATGAAGCAAGTTGTATTGCAATAGCGAAAGAAATCAAGAATAAAATACACAAAACGCACAAAACGACAGTAAAACAAAGGAAAAATAAAATGAAAACCAGTCAAAATGCACATAATCGTATGAAAAATAGAAAATTTAACAGTTAAATTGCAATATAACAATACAACTTTACGAAAAAATATTGTTGTATTTTATTGAAAAACAGGAGAGGACCGTCTATAATTAGAATTACAAAAAGCAAATACGTATCAAAGTAGAGGGAGGACAACGTATGAAGAAAATTTTAAAGAAGGTAGCTGCAACGATCCTGGCAGCATCAATGGTAATTGGTATGACAGCCTGTGGAACCGGCGGGGGAGGATCTTCCACACAGGGAGGTACATCATCAAACAAATCCGGAAAGATTAAGATTGGTGTTTCCATCTGGTCATCCACCGATGTACTTGGTTCTCAGTGTAAGAAGATTCTGGATGAGGCAGCAAAGGCATTGGATGTCGATGTACAGTATGTGGATCAGGGACATGTATCTGAGAAAGTTACCGCTTCTGTTGAGCAGTTGGCAGCAGCAGGATGTCAGGGAATTATCATCTGTAACTCATCTGATACAGAGATGACTTCCGCAATTAAGACCTGTAATGACAATAAAGTATATCTGGCACAGTTCTTCCGTGTTATCAGTCAGGAAAACAGTGCAGATATTTATCAGGCAGCAAAAGATTCTGATTATTATATCGGAGCTGTTCACGAGGATGAGCCGGCAAACGGTGAAGAACTTGTAAACATTCTTTTAAACAAAGGTGACAGAAACATTGGTCTGATCGGCTGGGAGCAGGGAGATGCTACATGGCTCGGCAGATGGGAAGGCTATAAAGCTGGCGTAGATAAGTGGAACGAAGAACATCCAGATGATCAGGCAAAGCTTTCTGAGCCACAGTACGCAGGAACAACTTCCGAAGGTGGTTCTAAGGCAGCAGAAGCTCTGATGGCAGCAGATCCAAACCTGGATGCACTTATTCCAGCAGGTGGTGGTGGAGATCCTCTCCAGGGTGCAATCGCAGCAGTTGAGCGTGCCGGAAAGACCGCAGATATCGACATCGTTTCTACAGACTTCCTTCCAGACCTTGGAGACAGACTTGAGAATGGTTCCATGGCTGGTGAGTCCGGAGGACATTTCTGTGATCCATTGATCGCATTCATGATGGTATACAATGCAGTAAAGGGTAACTACAAAGACTTTGGTGGTAAGTTCGAAGATGTTCCATTCCCATATCTGTATGTATCATCTGCAGATGATTACAAGAATTATGAGAAGTATTTCGTAGATCAGCTTCCATATACTGATCAGGAACTGGTTGATATGTCTAAGCTGAGTCTGGAAGACTTAAGAATTACTGCACAGAGCGTATCTATTGAAGATGCAGCAGCACGTGCGGGTAAATAAAACAATAACCACAAGGGGTGGCGCTGCTTGCGGCGCCACCTTTTTCCATCAATGTGACGTTTATCAGAATTGACAAAAAGAGGTAGATAATATGAGTACTACGAAAAAATTTTCGGGAAAAGCAATGGGGTATCTGATCCTGCTCGGTCTGGTTGTGCTTTCCTGGGCCATCTTTAAAATACTTTCGCCGCATAACTTTGGATCTTTCGGCAATATGCTTAACTATTTTCAGGCCAGCCTGATTGCAACTGTTGGTGCCGTAGGATTCTACTTTGTAATGGTAATGGGAATGTTCGACTTTTCCATTGGCGCAAATATCATGCTTTCCGCAATCGTTGGGTGTGTATTCGCCACCCGTTTTAATCTCGGATATTTCGGATTGATCGTCGGATGTATCTTAACAGGAACAATTGTCGGTGCATTAAACGGTATGTTTTATGTAAAACTCCGTATCCCGTCCATGATTGTAACAACAGGACTTGCACTGATCTATGAGTCTCTGGCAAACTACATTGCAGGCGGCGTAGAGCAGACACTTCCATCCAATTTACGTGCATTTGGCCAGATGCCTTGGGATATCATCCTTGCACTTGTGGCATGTGTCGTTGCTTACATATTCTTAAATTACACAAAAATTGGAACATACACCTATGCTATCGGCAGTGATGAGTTTGTTGCCAAGAACATGGGTATTAACGTAAATAAGTATAAAGTTCTTGCATTTATTTTAAGTGGTGCATTCCTCGGTGTTATGGCGATCCTGACCATCAGTTACGGATCTTCCATGGTAGCCGTTACCGGAATGGCATCTATGAGCCGAAACTTCGTACCGACCATGGGATGTTTCTTTGGTCTGGCATTTAAGAAATACGGAATGCCACTTCCGGCAATTATCATCGGTGAGTTTGTCATCAACATCATCTTCTTCGGTTTCATTGCTCTTGGAGCACCAACCGCTATCCAGGATGTGATCACAGGACTTGCACTGCTTATTATCATTACTCTGACAACAAAGGCTACAAAGGGCGAGATCGTCAAGTAATGAAAGGGGGAAGACAGCAATGAGTGAAGTAAGATTACAAGTAAAAAATCTCTGCAAGAACTTCGGTATTACAAAAGCCGTACAGAACGTTTCCTTTAACGTTAACAAGGGAGAAGTTCATGCACTGATCGGAGAAAACGGCTCCGGAAAATCCACCCTGACCAACATGCTTACCGGTATTTACAGCATTGGCAGCGGTACATTTATTCTGGATGGCAAGGAAGTTCATCCAAAGAATCAGGTAGAAGCAAACAATGAAGGAATCTCCATCATTGTACAGGAGCTTGGTACATTGTCCGGACTGACTGTTGCAGAGAATATTTTCCTCGGTCATGAGGATCAGTTCGTACACTGTGGCATCAAAAATACAAATGCCATGAACAAAAAAGCAACAGAGCTGTTAAAGCAGTATGGATTTGAAAGAATCAAGGCTGCTGATATGATCGACTCTTACAACTTCGAGGATCGTAAGCTCGTAGAGATCGTAAAGGCAACCTACTTTAATCCAAAGATCGTTGTTATTGATGAGACAACGACAGCGCTTTCCCAGGAGGGGCGTGAAGAACTGTACAAACATATGGAGCGTATCCGAAAGAGCGGCAACACTGTCATCTTTATTTCCCACGATCTCCCGGAGATCATTGAGAAATCCGATACAATCACCATTCTCCGTGATGGTGTATACATTGATACCGTAAAGAGTAAAGATGTCAACGAAAATGATTTAAAGAAACTCATGGTTGGACGTGAAGTAACGGGCGATTACTACCGCAGCGATTACGGGGAGAAAGTTTCCGATGAAGTCGTACTTTCGGTAAAGGATGTAACCGTTCCGGGATTGATCGAGAATGTAAGTTTTGATCTGCACAAAGGTGAGATCCTTGGATTTGGTGGACTTTCCGAGTCTGGTATGCATGAGATCGGTAAAGCAATCTTTGGTGCATCCTATGACAGGGAAGGAACCGTAGAGCTGGCAGATGGAACCCAGATCAACGATATTCCGACCGCAATCAAACACAGCATTGCATATACATCGAAGGATCGTGATAACGAGTCGGTTGTGTTAAATCAGAGCATTGGAGATAACATTTGTCTCCCGTCACTGGATGAACTGTCCGGACCGGCACATCTGATCAGCGATAAGAAGAAAAAAGATTTTGCAAACAAATTTGCAAAGCAGATGTCCGTTAAGATGGTCGATGTCAACCAGTTCGTTTCCAACCTGTCCGGTGGAAATAAGCAGAAAGTCGTTCTGGCAAGATGGATCGGAAAAGATTCCGATATCGTCGTACTCGACAGCCCGACACGAGGCATTGATATCAAGGTAAAGCAGGATATTTACCAGTTGATGAATCAGATGAGAAAAAATGGAAAATCCATTATCATGATCTCCGAGGAATTGATGGAGCTGATCGGTATGTGTGACCGCATCATGATCATGAAAGACGGCAAGATCAGCGGAGAACTTGAGCGTGACCAGAACCTTGATGAAAATGGTCTGATTACGATGATGGTATAAGGAGGCAGCTATGGGAAGTCAAGCAAGTGTAAATACAAACGATAAAGAGCAGCAGCTCAAAAAAGCATCAAAAATGTCGCTGATCCGTTCACTTCTTCCGATTGTAGGACTGGTGGTTATTTTCCTGTTATTCAATTTCCTGACAGATTTTCGAATGATGGGTAATATGTCACTGGTACTCTCACAGGTATATGTGACGATGATTTCTGCGATGGGCGTATTTTTCATTATGACAATGGGTGGTCTGGATTTCTCCCAGGGATCTATTCTTGGTATTTCCTCCATTGTAGTATGTATGCTCTCAAAATACAGCATTCCATTGGCGATTATCGGTGGTATTGCAGCCGGAGCAGCAATCGGTGCGATTAACGGTTATTTCTATGTAAACCGTAAGATCAAATCCTTTATTGTAACAATTTGTACCATGTTCTTATTCCGTGGTTTTATCAAGTACCTGACAACCAACGCTCCGGTAGCCGGATCTGCAAAGCTGATCAATTATGACAGCACAGCACTGAAAGTTGCCTGCACGGTTATGATACTTGCCATTGGATTTGTGGCATTCCGCTTTACAAAGTTCGGAACTTATTTAAAGGCCATCGGTGCCGGTGAGAAAGCAGCTATGTTTTCCGGTATCCGTACAGACCGGATGAAATTCCTGATTTATGTACTGGCAGGTGCCATTACAGGATTTGCAGCATTTATCAATGTTATCAAAGTCGGATCGGTAACATCTTCCGGTGGAAACCAGTTAGAGACACAGATCCTGATCGCACTGGTACTTGGTGGAATGCCAATTTCCGGTGGTGCAAAGGTTCGTTTCGAGAATATTATTGTCGGATCATTACTTTACATCGTATTAAACAGTGGATTAACTATGATGGGATTCTCTACACAGATGATGCAGCTCATTCAGGGTATCGTATTCCTGATCTTCGTTGCAGTATTTGCAGATCGTGAGTCTATTCAGGTTATCAAGTAAAAACATAAAAAGGCAAATGGAGAGGCTATGCGTAATACAGAACAGGATAATTTGAAATATCAGAAATTATATCATTGGGCACATACGTTAATCACCAGTGGCGTAATTAAAAATATGGATAAGTTTCCGTCTGAGACCATTCTGCAGAAGAAATTCGGTTATTCCAGGCAGACGGTGCGCACAGCTCTCCAACAGTTAGAGGATGAGGGGCTGATCACCCGGGTACGCGGAAGCGGAACGTACGTGTCTTATGAAGGCAGTACCGAGAACGAATCGCGTCAACGGGTTGGTCTGCTCCTTAGTTATTATTCCGATTATTTATTTCCGCAGGTGTATGATGGAATTGAATCTGCGCTGACAGAAAAGGGATATGGGATTGAGGTTGCGGTAACCAAAAACCGTCTGAATGATGAGGCACTTTATCTGGAAGGGCTGATAAAAAGCAATGTTTCCGGATTGATTATCGAAGGTTCGCGGTCCGCGTTTCCCAATCCAAATATCCGCCTGTTCAGAGAAATTCGAAAGCGCAACATACCGACGCTTTTTATCCATAATCATTATGAAAATCAGCTGTTTGACAGCGTAGAGATGGAAGACGCCAGAGCGGCATACGAGTTGACAAAGATACTGATCGAACACGGACATCGCCGGATTGGTGGAATTTTTAAATACGATGATATGCAGGGAATTGAGCGCTATAAAGGATTTATCCAGTGTCTTTCCGATTATGGCGTGAAATTCGATGATGATTGTGTGCGTTGGTATTCCACGAAAGATATGGATGAAAAGCTCAGCAAGAAGGGAATGCTCCGGATGTATCGCAGGACAAAGGATTGTACCGCAATGATTGTGTACAACGATGAAGTCGCCGGATATTATATGGAATTTCTGGCAGATCGCGGGCTTTCCGTTCCGGAAGATGTCTCGGTGGTATCTTTTGATGATGCGGAGCTGCAGCAGGAGCAGAAAGTGAAATTACTATCGGCTGTGCATCCGAAGTATCAGCTGGGACGGATTACCGCCAAAAATCTTTTGCGGATGATGGAGGATGAGAACTGGCAGGAAAGAAATTATTCGTATCGTTTTCCGGTGAAGCTAAATGCTGTCTCTTATACACATCTGACGCTGCCGACGATAAGGCTCGTGTAGA
>ENA-UALL01000892-UALL01000892.1-human-gut-metagenome-genome-assembly--contig:-NODE-892-length-11870-cov-5.963775_pt1 | contig 11870 bp, 15 predicted proteins | sample MGYA00243699_ERZ654466 | MGnify/ENA primary metagenome ERZ654466 (study PRJEB26926, sample SAMN06164635) | human gut metagenome | biome: ENVO:00009003; feature: ENVO:2100002; material: ENVO:00002003...
TCTACACGAGCCTTATCGTCGGCAGCGTCAGATGTGTATAAGAGACAGGTATGCACCCTGCTGTCATTTTTGTCAACCCTTTTTTGTGTAATTTTTCCTATTTCTCCGTTTACCGCTCTGACATGTAATGCATGAGCCGTATTCAAATCGTAAGCTTCTGCATTTTTGAATAAAGGCGTTTTCCTTATCAAGGACAGCTTAAACCCGGCAATGCCTGCAAAAAGCCGGGATGAAGGATTTTTCCTTCATCCCGGCGCCGCTTACGGTTCGTTTACAAAAAAGCGGTAGATGGTTCTGGAGCGGAATTCCTCCCCTGCGCGCAGTACCGTGGAAGGAAAGTCCGGATGATGGGGGCTGTCGGGATAGTGCTGGGTCTCCAGGCAGAATCCCTGGTGCTTATACAGAGGCACCCCGCCCTTTCCGGCGGTTTCATGCAGGCCGTTGGAAACATACACCTGCATACCCGGCTGGTCGGTGAGGCATTCCAGGCCAATGCCGCTCTTTTTCGACACGGCGCGGGCCGCAGGCCGGACCGTGTCCCCCGGCTCCAGCACAAAGTTATGGTCGTAACCCCCACAAATAGCCAGCTGGGGATCGCTCAGGTCCATATCCCGGCCGATGGGTTTGGCCATGCGGAAATCAAAGGGAGTGCCCTCCACCGGGCGGATCTCTCCCGTGGGGATGAACCGCTCATCCACCGGGGTGATAGCGCCGGCCAGAACCTGAAGCTCCACATCCAGGATTGTGCCATTTTCCCAGCCATGCAGATTGAAATAGGTGTGATTGGTCAGGTTGACCACCGTGTCCTTGTCGCTGACGGCCCGGTAATCCAGCTCAAGCGCGTTGTCCGCTGTCACAGTGACATCCACCGACACCCGCAGGCAGCCGGGATAGCCTTCCTCTCCATCCCCGGCCGTATAGGAAAACCGCACCGATGGCTCCTCCCCTGCGGCAATGGTCTGCGCCGACCAAAGCCGGGTATGAAAGCCATGCGCGCCGCCGTGAAGGTGGCCAAATCCACCCTCGTTGCAGCCCACGGCGTATTCCTGCCCGTCAAGGCTGAAGCGGCCGGCGGCGATACGGTTGGCATACCGGCCGATCATGGCCCCCTGGAAAGAGGTGCCGTTCAGATAATCTTCGAGGCTGTCGAACCCAAGCGCCACATCCCGCCCGGCAAACAAAATCTCCTGTACGGCCGCGCCGTAGGTAATCAGAGATACGGTCAGCCCGCCTGCTCCTTTTAAGGTAATTTTTTCCACCATCTGTCCGTCCGGCAAGCGGCCGAACACCGCACTGGTCACGCTCATTTTCCTGTCACTACCCTTCCCATAATCTTCCTGTTCATTAAAACATAAATTCTTCCCAAAATCAATATGTATCTTATCAGACAGGAGGGGAACAGCATGCGATTTCTCACGGCTTGCCTGATTGGCGTGGGGCTGGCGGCCGACGCGTTTGCGGTATCACTGTCCGGCGGCATGTGCGCCCGTATTGTGCGGTTGCGGCACATTTTGCGTATGGCGGGCTGTTTTGGCCTGTTTCAGGGGTTGATGCCCCTGCTCGGTTACACGATAGCCCGCACCTTTGCCAGCCACATTCAGGCGATCGACCATTGGGTGGCCTTTGGTCTGTTGAGCCTTGTGGGGGTCGGTATGATCCGCGAGGCGCGAAAAAAGCGGCCGGGAGCTGGATGGGCAAGGGCGGGCGTATTTGCCTGGCGCCGCGTTCTTCCCATGGCGCTGGCCACCAGCATTGATGCGCTGGCTGCCGGTGCTTCCATGGCGGTGCTGCCCCATGTGGGCCTGCTGGCTCTGCCGGGAGGGGTGCTGCTTTGCTGCCTGACCATTGCGCTCATCACCTTTGCGCTGTGCACAGTCGGTATCCTACTGGGCTGCCGCAGTGGCAGCCGGCTGGGACAAAAGGCGCAATGGACCGGCGGGTTGCTGCTGATCGGCATTGGTCTGAAAATATTACTGACCGACCTGTTCGGGGGATAGACGCCGCCTTTCCTTTATGCTATACTACAGGTACTTTTCCCCGAAAGGATGACCGCCTGTGAAAACCGCCGTCTGGCGGCGGGAGGATTATGAACGCCTTCCCGTCATTGAAAGCGACAGCCAATGGATGGATCTGCTGCATGAGTGCCGCCAAACCGAAACCGACATAACCGGTGTCCATGTCCGGCAGCTGGATTTTACAGAGGAGAGCTGGGAGGGACTGGACTTTTCCCGTGTTTGGTTTGAAGGCTGCCGGCTTGCCGGCGTTCGCATTTCCCAGTGCGGCTTTGGGGACGTATGGTGGGACGGATGCGACCTTTCGGGGGTGGAATTTCGCCGCAGCCGTCTGCGTGGCTGCCGGTTTGAAAAGGGCAAGGGGGTTGGCCTGACAGCCAGCGACAGTTATATCCGCCAAACACGGTTTACCGGCTGGAACGGCCGGTACGGCCAGTGGTCGTCCTGTACGCTGGAGCACACCCACTGGCTGGATTGCGACTGCCGGGAAGCGCTGTTTTCCGACTGTCCGCTGAAAGATGTGACCTTTTCGCAAACCGGCCTGCAGCAGGCTCAGTTTTTCAAGACCTATCTTAAGGGAATCGACCTGACCACCTGTTCCCTGGACGGACTGTCGGTGTCCGAGAGGATGACCGAACTGCAAGGGGCAGTGGTGGACTTGTACCAGGCGGCCGATCTGGCGCGGATGCTGGGGATTGTGATCCGCTGACAGCTGCATGAGGGCGTCTGACCCTTCGTGTGCTTGTGCGCAGGACCAGGCGCTTTGGAAAGATACGCAAACCGGCCGGAGCAGAGGCATCTGCTCCGGCCGGTTTTATATGTGTACCTACGCGCGGCGGCGCTTCTTCCACGATGCTTAAGTTGCCGGGTGTCGAACCCGATATGCCGAAAACGCACCGGTGCGGATGGATTTTCGGTGCGAAGCAGTTTTGGGTGAGGGGATTTTTGTGCGGGCAAGGCACAAATGCGCAGGAATACTGACGTATTGCAAGCATTTTAACGCTGCCCGCGCGAAAATAAACCACCCAAAACCATATTGTGTTCGATTCCCGGCAGCTTAAAGGGGCAGCAGGCGTTCGGCGATCCACACCGTTAGGGTGGAAGCTGCCGCCACCGGCAAAAGAGGAAGGCGAAAATAGGCCATGGCCAGGGCCACCACCATGCCCGCCAACGCCGACCAGGGGGTGGCTGTGGCATAGAGAATGGAGGGGAAGGTCATGGCGCCCAGCACCGCCACCGGCATGTAATGCAAAAAGGACTGCACAAACCGGTTTTGTACCTTCTGACGCACCAACACAAAAGGCAGCGCGCGCGGCAAGTAGGTGACTGCCGCCATGACCAGTACCCCGGCCAGATAATACAGCCACTGCGATTGCTGTGTCATGCGGACTGGCCCCCTTCCTCCTGTGTGCTGACCGGAAACAGCCAGGCTCCCAGCAGGGAAGCCGCCACCGCACTGATGATCAGTGCCCAGCCCGACGGGACCCGGTTGAGCAGTGGCAGATAGTGAAAGGCGCAGGAAAGTCCCACCGCGCACAGCACCACCAGGATGGCGGGATGCTCCCGGCGCATCTCCGGGACCACAATGGCGATAAACATCGCATACAGCGCAATCCCCAGAGCCGAGGAAAGGGACGGGGGCAGCATGGTCCCCGCCAGAGCCCCGGCCAGCGTACCGGCGGCCCATCCCGCATAGGGGCCGGCGGCAAGGCCGGCAAAAAAGCTCCCAGATAGTTCCGGCTTCTGCATGCCCAAGAAGAAAATCTCATCCGTCACCCCGTTGGCCAGCAACAGCCGTTTGCCCAGCGGGATACGCAGCATTTTCTGCGACAGGGATAGGGACATGAGCATATAACGGATGTTGATGACCAACACCGTGACGCCGATCTCCGGCAGGGGCGCTCCCGCCGCCAACAGCCCGGCACCCGCCTGTTGTCCCGCTGAGGTGAAATTGGTCAGTGAAATGAGCACCACCACCGGCCAGGGCAGACCGCTGCCCACGGCGGCCACCGCAAACGCAAAGGACACCGGCGCATAGCCCAGCATCACCGGCGCCCCATAGCGCAGGCCTGCCCCAAACGAGCGCAGGCGCTGTCCCTGTTTCAAGCCTCTCTCCCCTTTCCGAAACGAAGCGGGACCGACCCGGTTGCCCGGGCGTTCCCGCTAAAAGCCGGTACAATGCCGGCGGATATTCGTTTTGCTCTGCCTTACCGATTGCGCACCGTCAGGTATCCCTCAATAATCTCCACACATTTATCGTACCCCAGCCGGCTGCTGTCCAGGCAAAGGTCATAATTGCGGGCGTTGTCCCAATCGTGGCCGGTATAATACCGGTAATAGGCGCTGCGGGTGCGGTCGATGCGTTCCATATCCCGCTCGGCCTCTTTTTCCGACACGCCGTACATCTCCACGATATTGCGGATGCAAGCCTCTTTACAGGCGTGGATAAATACCCGCACCACCCCCGGATGGTCGCGCAGCACAAAGTCGCCGCAGCGGCCCACGATCACGCAGGACTGTTCCTCCGCCAGCCGCCGGATGGTCTGCGCCTGAAGGGCAAACAGGTTGTCGTCGGAAACAAAATCGTCGCTTCCCGGCGAGGCGGGGGTCTCCCGGTAGCCGCTGCCCTTTTTGAACAGGCTGCCCTTCAACCGCTCGTCCACCTGGCCGAACAGCCGCTCATGTATGCCGCTCTCTTCTGATGCAATGCGGATGAGGTCACGGTCATAGTAAGCGATGCCAAGCTGTTGCGCCAGGCGCTTTCCCACTGTTTTTCCGCCGCTGCCGTACCCTCTGGCAATGGTGATCACATTGTGCGCCATAATCAGCACCTCCCGCTTATTCTCCCAGATAGGCTTTTTTCACCGAGTCGTCGTTCATCAGGTCCGCCGCGTTGCCCGACAGCGCAATGGAGCCGGTCTCCAGCACATAGGCGCGGTCGGCCACAGACAGGGCCTTTTTCGCGTTTTGCTCCACCAGCAGCACCGTGGTGCCGGCGGCTTTGATCTCCTGTATAATATCGAATATTTCCGTCACCAGAAGGGGGGAAAGCCCCATGGAGGGTTCGTCCATCAAAATGATCTTGGGGTTGGACATCAGCGCCCGCCCCATGGCCAGCATCTGCTGTTCCCCGCCGCTGAGCGTACCGGCCACCTGATTTTTGCGTTCCTTGAGCCGCGGAAAACGCTCGTATACTTTGGCGAGGGTGTGGGCGATCTGCCCCTTGTCCCGCCGGGTATAGGCGCCCAGCTTCAGGTTTTCCAGCACCGTAAGCTGCTGAAACACCCGCCGGCCTTCCGGCACATGCGCCATTCCCATGGAAACAATCTTATGAGCGGGGATCTTGGTCAGTTCCTTGCCTTCAAACTGAATGGAACCCGACCGGGCGCGCAGCAGGCCGGTCACCGTGTGCAGGGTGGTGGTTTTTCCGGCCCCGTTGGAGCCGATCAGCGCCACGACCTCCCCTTCGTTGACCTCAAAGGAGATCCCCTTGAGCGCCCGGATGACACCGTAATAAACTTCGAGATTTTCCACTGTGAGCAATGCCATGCGATCTCCCCCCTATTCGCCTAAATATGCGGCGATCACCTGCGGGTCCTTGAGCACCTGCGACGTGTCGCCATGGGCCAGCTCGGTGCCGAAGTTGAGCACCGTTATCTGGTCGCAGATGCCCGACACCAGCCGCATGTCGTGCTCGATCAGCAGGATTGTCATATCAAAGGCGTCCCGCACAAAGCGGATGGTCTCCATCAGCGCCTCGGTCTCGTTGGGATTCATACCCGCCGCAGGCTCATCCAGCAGCAGCAGCTTGGGATGGGTGGCCAGCGCCCGCGCGATCTCAAGCTGGCGCTGCTTACCGTAGGGCAGATTATCCGCCAGGTACCCGGCCTCGTCCTCCAGTCCGAACACCTTCAAAAGCTCCATGGCCTCCTGTGTCATCGCCTTTTCCGCCTTGAAATACCGGGGCAGGCGCAGCACGCCGGTCAAAAAGGAATAGGGCTTTTGGTTGTGCAGTCCCACCTTCACGTTATCCAGCACGCTCATGTTCTTAAACAGGCGGATGTTCTGGAAGGTCCGGGCGATCCCCTGTTTGTTGATCTCCACCGGGGAGTGGCCGGTGAGGTTTTTTCCGTCCAGATAAAAGGTGCCGCCGGTCGGTTTATACACACCGGTCAACAGGTTGAATACGGTGGTTTTTCCGGCGCCGTTGGGACCGATCAGGCCGTACAGCTGCCCTTTTTCGATGGTCAGGTTAAAATCGTCCACAGCCCGCAGGCCGCCGAACGATATACTCAGGTTTTTTACCTCCAGAAGCGCCATCACTTCGCCCCCTCTCCGGCCGGCTTTTTGAACCTCTTAAACCAGCCTTTGATCCGTCCTGTCACTTTTTTGACCGCTGTTTTCACCTTTTCGTTATTATTGAGGATCATGGCCAAAATCAGGATGATCGAATAGATCAGCATCCGGTAATCCTGCAGGCCGCGGAGCAGCTCGGGCAGGGCCGTCAGCAAAACGGCGGCGATCACCGAGCCGCGGATGCTGCCCATGCCGCCTAGCACCACCATAACCAAAATCATGATGGACATGTTGTAATCAAACGTATTCGGGGGCACCGTCGCCAGGTTGTGAGAATACAGCGTGCCCGCAATACCGGCAAAGAAAGCGGATACTGAAAAGGCCAGCAGCTTGTATTTGGTGATGTTGATGCCCACCGATTCGGCTGCGATGCGGTTGTCCCGAATGGACATGACCGCCCGTCCGGCCCGGGAATCCATCATATTGGTGACCACAAACAGGGTGATCAGGATCAGGATGATGCCCACCGTAAAGGAGGCATCCCGGGGAGTGGACATGATTCCCTGAGGGCCCTGGAATATTTCCCGTCCTCCGGCTTCCAGCTGCATGGAAGAGTTCTGCCCAAAAGCGACATGCAGGCCGCTGCTGTCCTGTCCCAGGTACAACACCCCCGCCAGGGCACGGATGATCTCGCCAAACGCAAGGGTGACAATGGCCAGATAGTCTCCCCGCAGCCGCAGCACCGGCAGTCCGATCAGAACGCCAAACACGGCCGCCGCAATTCCCCCGACCAGCAGCGCCAACGGGAAGCGGACCCAAGCCGATGTCAGCACATCCTGGGTGACAATGGCGAACATGGACCCCGCATAAGCGCCCACACACATGAACCCGGCATGGCCCAGGCTCAGCTCGCCCAACACCCCCACCGTCAGGTTCAGGGAAACCGCTAAAATCACATACACACAGATGGGGACCAGCAGACCGGTGAACAGATAGGAAAGGCTGCCGGTGGCACTGAGGATCTGCACCACCACATAGGCCAGGATAATGATGGCATAGGTGATCATATTGCGCCTGGTCACCGGCCGCAACGACGAAGCTTTCATGTTCATCCCCCCTTACACCTTTTCGTTGATCTTTTTGCCGAGGATACCGGTGGGCCGGACCACCAACACCACAATCAGCACCCCAAAGACGATCGCATCCGCCAATTCAGAGGAAATATAGGCCCGGCTTAAAATTTCAATAATTCCCAGCAGGACCCCGCCGATCATGGCGCCGGGAATGGAACCGATCCCGCCGAACACGGCCGCCACAAACGCTTTGATGCCCGGCATGGCCCCGGTATATGGGGTCAGCTGCGGATAGGTGGAACACAGCAGCACCCCGGCAATCGCCGCCAGACCGGACCCGATGGCAAAGGTGAGGGTGATGGTGCCGTTGACGTTAACCCCCATCAGCTGGGCGGCGCCGCGGTCCTCCGACACAGCCTTCATCGCCTTGCCCGGCTTGGATTTGTTAATAAACAGCACCAACGCCACCATGATGACAACCGAAAGCAGGATGGTCACAATGGTCTCACCCGAAATGGTGAGCTGCCCCCCGGCAAGCTGCCAGTCGGACACAGGGACAACCGATGTAAACGATTTTGGGTCGGAGCCAAAGATGAGCAGCGCGATATTCTGCAAAAAATAGCTCACGCCGATGGCGGTGATGAGCACGGCCAGGGATGTGGCTTGCCGCAGTGGTTTGTAGGCCACCCGCTCGATCAGCATTCCCAGCAGGGTACACACCACAATGGCGGCTACAATGCCCAGCCATGGGCTCATTTGCCAGGTGCTCACCACCGTATACGTCACAAACGCACCGATCATGATGACGTCCCCATGCGCAAAGTTGAGCATTTTGGCAATGCCGTACACCATGGTGTAGCCCAAGGCGATGAGCGCATAAATGCTTCCCAAGCTGACCCCGTTGATCAGATAAGATATGAAGCTCATATCTTGTTCCCCCTTTAAAAATCTGCCAAACCGCCGCAGACGATATCCCTATAAAAACAAAGTATAACTTGATTGATTATATCATAGCTTTGCGGGGCGCACAACTGTTTTTCTGTCGTTTTGACAAATTTCTTCCCCCAAGCCCGGAAATACCCCTGCCCCGGTGGAAAAAATTGTTGTTGACAAAACCGTTTCAACCGTATATACTGTGTATTAACAGATGGATTGGAGGTGGCCGGTATCGACATTATCATCCGCAACGCCAGTGATCAGCCGATTTACGACCAGATCTATTCCCAAATCAAGGGATTGATCCTGACCGGTAAGCTGCAGGAGGGGGACGCTCTCCCCTCCATCCGCGGGCTGGCAAAGGATCTGCGCATCAGCGTCATCACCACCAAGCGCGCCTATGACGAGCTGGAACGGGAAGGCTTTATCGACACGGTGGCCGGAAAAGGCTGCTTTGTCGCGCACAAAAACATTCAGCTGGTGCGGGAGGAATATCTCAAGCAAATTGAGGAGCATATGGAAAAAATACGGGATTTGGCCGCCGTGTGCCAACTCGACCGGCAGGAGCTGCTGCAAATGCTGGAACTCATCATGAAGGAGGAATCTCTATGAACGCGCTGCAAATGCGCCATGTCAGCAAAGCCTATCCGGGTTTTGCCCTCAAGGATGTCAGTTTTTCCCTGCCCGAAGGCTGCATTATGGGGCTGATCGGTGAAAACGGGGCCGGAAAAAGCACCACCATCCGGTTGATCCTAAACAATATCCGCCGCGATGCCGGAACCATCCAGGTGTTGGGGCGAGACAACCGCGACCACTTTGAGCTGACCAAGCAGGACATCGGCGTGGTGCTGGACGAAGCCTATTTCCCTGCTGTCATCACCGCCCGGCAGGTGGATGCCATCATGCGGCACACCTATACCCGCTGGGACAGCAGCCGCTTCTTTGGATATATCCGCCGGTTTTCCCTTCCCGAAAATCAGCCCTTCAAATCCTTTTCCCGCGGCATGAAGATGAAGCTCGCCATTGCGGTGGCCCTGTCCCACGAGGCCCGCCTGCTGATTTTGGATGAAGCGACCAGCGGCTTGGACCCGGTGGCACGGGACGATATTCTGGATATGCTCATCGAGTATACCCGCGACGAGCACCACACGGTCCTGATCTCCTCCCATATTGTCAGCGATCTGGAAAAACTGTGCGATTATATCCTGTTCCTGCACAAAGGGCAGGTGGTTTTCTGCGAGGAAAAGGACCGGCTGCTTGAGCAATACGGCATGCTGCATTGTTCCAAAGAAACCTTTTCCGCCCTGGACCCCGCCGCTGTGAAGGGGCACCGCTCCTCCCCCTACGGTGTGGATGTGCTGGCTGAGCGCAGCCGCCTGCCCGCCGGATTTTCGCCGGAAGCGGTCTCTATAGAGGATATCATCGTCTTTATCTCCAAAGGAGGGAAACGCATATGAAAGGCTTGCTGCTCAAGGACTGGTTTGTCATCCTGAAACAGTGTAAATATCTGCTGGTGGTACCCTGCGTGTTCATGGTTGCAGCGGCTGTGCAGGTTCAGGATGGCGGGCTCTTTTTTGCCCTGATGGGCGGGCTGCTGCTGTGCATGCTGCCGGTCACGGTGATGGGATTCGACGAACAGAGCAAGTGGGAGCAGTTGGCTGTCACCATGCCCTATACCCGCCGCGCCATGGTTTTGAGCAAGTATCTTCTGGCCCTGCTGGGTTCCCTTGCCGCCTGTCTGCTGTACCTGGCTGTGTCCGCCATCGTCTGCCTTGTCCAGAATACGGCTTTTTCCTTTTCCGCCATCTGGCCGGCGATGGCCGCCATTTTCATTCTGTGCGGCCTGTACACATCGCTGAGCTATCCCGTATTGTTCAAACTGGGCGTGGAAAAAGGCCGCCTGTGGTTCCTCATTGGGATTGTTGTGCTGTTTTCCATCGCCGGTGCAGCCGGCTCCCTGGTGCAGCCGGAAAACGGTGTGGCCATAACCGAATGGTTTTCCCGCTCTCCCCTGTCCTCTTTGCTGCTCTACGGCCTGCCGGTACTGGCACTGGTGCTGATGGCCCTGTCGGCCTGTGTTGCGGTGCGGCTTTACAGCCGCCGGGAATTTTGATCTCTGCGCGCTGCGCCCCTTGTCAGGATGTATACGCAAGGGGAAGTATGATTAAAACTGGAAAAGGACAGGGAAGCCGCATGCAGCTTCCCTGTCCTTTTTCGCACCAATCCGCCCAAATCCGACTCCCCTGCAGGGCGATCAAAGCAGGCGGCAAAGCAGGTACAGTACCATCAGGTGTACCGGATAAAACCAATAAAAGCCCCATTGAATCCACCGGCTCTTTTGTCCCCGCTCCCCGCTATAAAGCAAAAGCAAAGGGATGGCGAGAAACACCCCAAAACGGCTGATAAAGGGCAGGAAACCGGCCGAAAAAACGCCCTGCAAGAGGTAAAGGCATCCCACCCCTGCCAGCACAAGCATTTGCCCCCGCCGGTTGCCGCGAAACATCCCGAATCCCAAAATCCAGAACACCGCTATATAGTTCCAGTCCGCCGAAAGGGACAACAGGCAGCAGGCCATAATGGCAAGCAGCTTTTGCCAGGGCGCCAGCCGGACGTTTTGACAGACGGCCAGCGCCGCCAATCCGGCAAGGAGAGAAAACAGGACATCGGTCCCCCGCCATCCCCGCCAAAGTCCCCCGCTGACACAGAGAGTATACGGAATATGGGAAACAACACCGACAAGCAGCAGTCTCCCCATATACCGCCCCAGGTGGGAGGTGTGAAAATAGCCCTCCGCAATAAAAAAGCACAGGATGGGGGCTGCCAGCCGTCCAATGGCGCGCAGCAGAAAAAGGCCGGGAAAATCGCCGGGGATCAGGGTGATCGCGGCATGATCCACCACCATGGCAAGGATGGCAATCAGCTTGAGCCCATTGCCGCTGAGCCGGACCGGATGGGCCGGGGACTTCAAAGTTTCCATGCTGTTCCTCCCCATCCTGTGGTTTTATCTCATCTTCCCGGGCAAATGTGCAAACGAGCGGGCATATTCCGGCGCGATATGGCACGGATTTTTTCACTGCCCTTAGCTAAACATCCGCCCTCAGGCGCAGGCGCAGCCGTTGCAGGTTTTTCCCATCCGGTCCTGCACGATAACCTCCCCTTTGGAGGCGGGATCGTCCCGGATAATCTCCTCCACAGACGGGACCTGAATGCGGCCGGACAACGGGTTCTTGATGCTGATGACCGGCGTTGTAACGGTGGCCTCCACCTCGGATTTCTCAAAGCAGAGGTCGGCGTCGAGCATCTCACAGTCCACCAACTTAAGATTTTTGCAGTAGCAAAAAGGCTGGGTGCCGATGATTTTGCAGTTGATCAGGGTAAGCCCGTCGGAATACCAGGCAAGATATTCCCCTTTGATCACGCTGTCGCGTACCGTGACGTTTTTGGCGTGCCAAAAAGCGTCCTTGGTATCAAATCGGCAATGCTCCATCACGGCGTTCTCTATGTACTGGAAGGAATATTTTCCTTCTGTCTCTTATACACATCTCCGAGCCCA
>ENA-UALL01000895-UALL01000895.1-human-gut-metagenome-genome-assembly--contig:-NODE-895-length-11844-cov-13.820087_pt1 | contig 11844 bp, 16 predicted proteins | sample MGYA00243699_ERZ654466 | MGnify/ENA primary metagenome ERZ654466 (study PRJEB26926, sample SAMN06164635) | human gut metagenome | biome: ENVO:00009003; feature: ENVO:2100002; material: ENVO:00002003...
AGATGCTCAGGAGTCTCGTGGGCTCGGAGATGTGTATAAGAGACAGAATATATACATAGTTAATATCATTAATAATTGCGTTGGAAAAGTATATATATCATCTTGTAATTTTTTAACACTATTATAAAATAACAAAAAGGCTGATAAAAATATAACAGATAACCATAAGTGTAAGTCTAAGTCCATCAGTATATAATAGAAGAATTGACATACGCAAGAGAAAGCGATAGTTTCCGAACTGATTTTTTTGCTTTTGTTTTTTACTGTAATCCATAAGATTTTGATAATACATACCACTATAATTAAATTTGCTGTAATTAAAAGGTATGGAGCTACAGAACTAAAAAGTATTTTATATATTATTTCTCTTTCTTGCATATAGCTAATCTCCTTATTTCATATAATAAAAAAACAGTCAAGTTTTTATACTTAACTGCTGTATATGTTATATTGACTTTTAAACATTAATAATATATAATGTAGTTACAGAGGAAACCGTCAAAAGCGGTGAGCCGAAAACCTTATATTATTAAAAATAATCGTCTGATATTTCGAGCTGTCGGGCGATTATTTTTTTATGTATTTAATGATTTCAATAAGTTCTACTAAAACAATAATAAGCAAAACCATTTCAGTCATACATATCACCCCCTTATTCGGGAGTGCTAACCGCCTTATATCCTCTGCAACTACTCCATAAAGCCTTTAGGCTGAATGGCAGGTATTACATATGTTGTGTAAATTTGTTTGTTCGCTTTTGATTCATACTTAATGTATTATTAAGCTGTTCATTTTCTAATTTTAGCTTTTCGTTTTCTGCTTTAAGAAGTTGATTTTCATAATTTACTTTTTGCAAACTATCTCCGAGAACTTTGATTTTATTTATGCTTTCAATGACTGTTTTGTCATTATCATTTAAATAGTTATACTGTAAATCTTTTAATTTCCTGTCAGTTCTAATTTCATCTTTTATGCGGATAACATCTTTACTGACTGTAAATATGTTATTATTTACAGTAGAAATATTTTGCTTGATTTCGCTGTGTTCTCGTGACAATGATTCTTTTGCAATATTAGTGTTTTCAAGATTTGCATTATGATTTGTAGTTTCGTATCCTAATCTTGAGTTTAGTAAATCATCAATACTCTTTTTTGTTTCTTCCGGAATATGCTTTAAAAATTTAAAATATACGATAACAGTCAGTATAGCCGATGTAGCAATACTACAACCGATATTTATAAGTATTTCGGTCATTAACCCCATATCATAATTTCCTCCCACTATACTATTATACATTTGTATAATACATACTGCTTGAAAACATAACAGCGATAGATGTATTTGTATTTCAATAATATGTGCTAACAGTGTTATCTGATAAAAAGCTTTATTTTTCTGCCTTTTTACTGTTATTACAGTGTTGAACGCTTCTATTGATAATGAAGCTATCGTACCTGCTGCAAATATTACAAAAGCAGCGAATATAATTATTGAAATATAATAATAGTTCATATCTTTCACCTCTATTCTACAATTAACATTTTTGTTTGTCAATAATTTGTTTGTTAATTGTTTTTATACAATCCGCAGTAATAGTATGTGTATTGGAAGAAATACAAGAATTGTAATAAAAAAGCAGTCAAGTTTTAATACTTAACTGCTTAAATGTGATATAAAATTATTTTGTTAAACGCAATCCTGAAATTTTAATATATCCAATTTCATCTGTTATATATCTGTCATCGGCAAATACGGTAAAACAAATTTCTTTTATTTCTTTCCATGAATCCCGGGAAGACATTTTTGCTAATGGTATAATGTGATGCTTGTTTTCAAGCGGAAGGTCGATAAATTGACTTTGCTGTACATTCTTTATTTGAAATTGCACTAATTTAATACTTTGAGAAGTATCAAGTGAAAATTCTAAATTATAATTTTCATCGTAGTAATTTTCCAAATTTATAAAAGGGGTAAAAGAAAGTAAAATCATTGCAAATTGGCATCCGGGCAATTGCTTTACTTTTTCGGGCATTGTAATCTTTGCTTTAATAACAGGGCCGTTACTTTCGTTTTCTATATTACAAATATCTCTTGTTACATCATACGATTTTACAATTTGTATTGGACAATATTCATTAAATCTATCGGTAAGATAATATGTACTGTTATTTGTTTCTTTGGGCTTTTGTGAGTTATTATAATTATTAATAACATCACCTTCAATATTACCGAATACATTACCGTTTACAACACCTATATTTTGAGAAACAGTTGGCTTTATGTATTTAGCAAATTCTAATTCTTTTTGGATTTCTTCGTCAATATTAATATATTCTTTAAGTAATCCTTCGGATTTCAAATATACATCAGGTGTATTATTTATATATTTACATATTTTATCAAGTGATTTATCGTCCAGTATCCAATTTGATAATTTGTTTTTGAGAAAGTCTTTTGTAACAGAAGTTCCCTTCTTTATTAAATCCCAAACTGCACTGCTTACAATTCCGGAAGTTAGTTCATTCATAGTATCCCTCTTTTTATTAATGTGTTGTCATATTGACTTTTAAATTTTTATAATATATAATGTAGTTACAGAGGAAACCGTTTAAAGCGGTTAGCCGAAATTGTTTAATTAATTATAAAAATAATCGTTCAACAAGTTTTAGCGGGCTGTTGGGCGATTATTTTTTTATGTATTTAATGATCTCAAGAAGTTCTACTAACAAAATAATCAGTAATACTAACTCGGTCATACATATCACCCCCCTTATTCGGGAGTGCTAACCGCCTTATATCCTCTGCAACTACTCCATAAAGCCTTTAGGCTGAATGGCAGGTATTACATATGTTGTGTAAAATTATTGTTAAAATGTTGTGCTTGATTTAATTCTGACTGCAATTCAAGTATTTGTTTCTGTTGCTCAACAGATAGTGTTTGCAATCGTTCAACTTCTTTCATTAAGTTGTTGATAGATTCCACATAATTTTTTATGCTGCGTTGCTCATCAGTTAGATTTTCATATTTATATTTACTCCTTTCAATTTCTTTAATAAGCATTTTATCGACATTATTTAATAAACTGTAAATTTGGTTATCATTATTTTCTAATGATTTTTGTGCCTTTTCTATGTTTTGTTGTGTATCTTTATTTTCGCTACGAACTAAGTCCTTAACTTTTTCGTTGTCAGTACTTAAATCTTTTTGGCCTTCTTTTATTGATTTATGTTCATTAGATAACTCCTTGTTGCTTTTTACTGATTTAACTATATCAATGATAACTCCGGTTAAAAGTACAAGGCAACTGCAAAAAACAACCCAATCCATCATATTGCTCCAATTTATCGATTCATCTATATTAAAGTGCATATATTTCACCCCTATTCTACAATTAACATTTTTGTTTGTCAATCACATTATTTCTATTAAACAATGTGATTGACAAAGTTTTCTGACTTTTTTACATTAATAATTTGCATGTGATATAATATGTATATCAAAAAATTAAGGAGATGTTATTTTTGAAAATTAATGAATTAAACGAGTATGCTTATGAACATTTTTTCGAAATTGATGATTTAAAGAAATCTTATTATAAGTACACTCAGTTACACCAAGTAGTCGAAAGGTGCCAACATATTGAAAAAATCGACAAAAGGAAAATCAACAGATTAATTAAGGAGTTTAAATGTATATGCAAAAAATTAATTAAGCGTGATGAAAATTTTGATATTGAAGAGTACACATTATATATGCAGGCATTAGTTACCATTAATGTGAAAATTCAGAAAATATTATCCGATTGGAGATACCGAAAAAATAAAGAAATATCTGATATTGAAAAAGAATACAAAAAGGTTAATAATTACTTATCTTATGCTAATTCGTCTTTTGATGTTATTTTGAATAATCATACGACACTTTTTATTTTGCTTTCATTTGCTGCGTTTGTGTTTGGTGGATTAATTTTCTATATTGCAATTCGAAGCATTTTAGGAACACTATTAAATTTGTTGCTTTTAGTTATAGCGTTTCTGATATACTTTTTTTATAACAAAAGTATAATGCGTAGCTTTAATATCGACTATATAAATAGAACAATAAGTAAAAATACATATATAAAATCATCCAAAATAAAGAAAGCTAATAGAAACTTAAAATACATTTTAAATTTCAAGAAATAAAAATATCATACCTGTGATTTCAACTGCAAACCAGGTAACCAACATTAATATTCCGTATTTGTCTATATATTTTATTTTCCTGTAAATTTTAACAGTGTTGTAAAGTGAAATAGCAATAAAAATTGGTGAAATAATTATCATAATAAGAAATAGTATAATCATAAATTTCCTTCCATTTATATAGTAATAAGTTATGTTTAGTACAAACACTGCAGTTCCGCACTAACTGCAGTGTTTCTTCATTTTAATAAAAGGAGAAGGGGTATGTAAGGTGCGGTTTATTCTTTAATTTCACTTAAACTGAATAGATTTAAATTTTGGACAATTATAAAATGAATTGCTCCACTTGAGGTTTTTATTATAAGCATAAACAGTTGTAAGTTTGCTGCAATTATTGAAAGCCTTATCGTTAAGCTTTCCGATATTTTGAGGCAAAGTTACTGTTGCGATTTTTGAATTGTTTGAAAATGTATTAGAACCGATTTCGGTAACTACATAGTTGTAGCCGGGGAGAAATCCCGGTACTGTTACATTTGTATCATTGCCAAAATATGATTGAGAAATCAACTTTGAATTACTGCTCATTTGAAATATAAAATCACCATATACAATGATTGATTTTGATAGATATTGTTGTAGCAAAGATATGTCGTTAATATCCAATATTCCGCTACGGTCAAAGTCAGCGTAAGCAGGATAGAATTTTATTTTTTTATTTCCTGTAAGATATTGTTGTGTTAATGATACATCTACAACATTAATAATTCCGTCAAGGTTTACATCACCCATTTTCGGTGCTGCGTTTACCGGTGATGATAATAATGCTGTTGATAAGCTAAGTAATGCTAATGAAGCACAAATTATTCTTTTGATTTTCATATTTACCTCCTTGTGGGGTGTTGGGCTGTTCCAAATGTTTTGAAACAGCCCTGTATTTCTATCATCGGGGAACGATGAGAAGAAAACTATGTATTTGATATAAGTTCAACGAGTTTTTCTTTTGGAAAGAATTTTCTTAAATATCTGCGGATAGACTCATCAAGTTCATTGTAAGCAACTGTATATTTATTATTGTTAAGATAAAATTCAAGCTGCTTTTTAAGAAACTTTAATTTGTATTCGCAATTTTGATATTCCTGATATGGAACATAATTTTGTGTATTACCGTTTGCAGAAAAATTCTTAAATCGTTGACTAAACATATTAACTGATTCGGCAGTGGTAGGAAATGCAGTTGCATAATATTTTAATACCGAGCTTGTACAGTTTAAAACTGTAGCCGATAAGGTCATAATCAGTTCGTTCGGTAACTGCTCTTTTTCCTTTAAGTGTCCCACCGTGGGACACTTGCGGTTGCTTGTTTCAGGATTAATTACCTTTTCAGATGAATTATTAACTTTTTCTTTCTCTGCTTCAAGAGGTTCAATTCCAATATTTTCTTCTTCAATATCAGCTTCTTCAAATAATACCGGCACATCAACTTTTTGATAAAAGATTTCTTGCAGATTGTCAGGTTCAAGTCTTATTCTTCTTGCAATGTCTTTATCAATCTTTTGGCAAACCGAGGCATTATTAAGAATAAAATTAAGCAATGAGATCTGTTGTTCCTCTGAAAGGAATGAAAGTTCATATCCTGCGCCTACTGTAATTGCTCCGCTGTCAACTTTGTTAAGTAAAGGTTTAATGAGATATGTAAGTCTGATGTGTCGATGAACAGCTTTTCTGTTTGTGTTGTTTTGCTCTGCTATAGCTGATACGGTAGATTTACTGCCAAGTTTTTTTAATAGTTCGGATTGTTCCGCATAACTGAAAGCAAGTTCGGAGGGAAGGTAGTCAGTGTTACGGTCATTATTAGTGGCCAATAAGATTAGTCTTTGCTTGTCCGGGTCGGTTTCGTTTTTTATTATTGCTTTAACAGATTTTTGCCCATTCAGTATGCATGCTCTTTTTCTGTGCCTGCCTGCAAGTAAAACATATCTGCCTTCTTTTTTTGACTTCACAACAGTAACAGGGTCAATTTGCCCAATGTGTTTCATACTTTCAGCTATGTTTTCAATTTTGTCTTGATGTATGCTTTGTGGCTGATCGTCTATTTCATCAATCAGAGATATGTCAATTTCTACAACTTGATTTTCGGTACTGTCGCCGAGCAATTCAGAGTATGCCTGCTCCGGTGTTTTTAATATTTGCTTTTTAGGTTTAAAAAAATCAGGCATTTTCACATTCCTCCATAATCCTATGTGCAGCTTCTATATACTGAGCACCTACAACTGACTTACAATCCGAAACGCTGCTGCAATGAAAACCGACTGAGTTTTTTGTTTCTGTTCTATATGATATATATGTATTAAAAACAAGATCGTTATAACTTTCTTTAAGTGCGTTGTAAATTGTAGCGGAATGTCTTGTATTAGTCTGATACATAGTAACAAGCATTCCGAGAAGATATTTACGAATATCGGTATCTTTCTTAATTCGCATAAAACTGTCAAGCATTTGTTCTACGCCCTCATAACTGAGTAAATCTGCCTGAACAGGAATAAGCAGCTTATCACAAGCGTTGAGAACATTTGTAACAAGCAAATCAAGAGCAGTTTGACAATCAAATATAATGTAATCGTAATTTTCGTTAAAGTAGTCATTTTCAAAAATTCTTGAAATTACAGTTGAACTGTTATCATCTGCAGCAATAATTCCAAGCATACCGGCAAGCAGGTTAATTGACGGTATAAAGTCAAAATTTTCTTTTTCACAATAACGAATACAGTTTTTGAAATCTACATTCTGCTTTGTTACGGTGCTAAAAATAATGTCTGATGTTGTAGGTTTGCCGTCAGCTTCCCAATCGAGCCAGTTCGATAAGTGGTGCTGTGGGTCGCAATCAACAAGCAATACTCTGCGATTGTTGACAGCAAGAGCTGCTCCGAGATTTAAAACAGTTGTAGTCTTACCTACGCCGCCTTTTTGATTTGATACTGCAATTTTAATTGCCTTATTATTAACTTTCATTTTTCGTTCCCCCGATTAAATGATATAAATTTATTACTAAGTGTCCCACCGTGGGACACTTGTTAGTTTGAATAATATAAAAAGACTGCTCGAAAAAGCAGTCATATTACATCATCATAGCCATTCCCATATCGGGCATTGCTATTTGATTTGGTAAAATGGGTTGTGTCACCTGTGCAGCCTGAACATTTTTAATTGATGGCGTAAGTTCAGGTTTTAGACTATTGTTGATATTATCCGCAACTGATTTATATGCTCTGTGAGAGTGATCAAGTGATTTTGTAATGTCAGCCGAAGAGATACTCTTGTCTGCACACATTGTTTTGTATTGATCGGCAAGATGTCTTTGCCTGCTCTCAGGTATTTGCAAGCCAAAGTATGACTGCAACATTACCGATGTTGCGTCAGCTTCAAATTCCATTTGAGCTTCACTTTTAATTTGAGTTTTATCAAGCTCTTTATGTAAAATAGCGTGTGCGGTTTCGTGTGTAAGTACTGATAATTTTGTTGAATCGTCAAACATACCGCTAAGCGAAATTGAATTGCTTGCAGGATCAAAGAAGCCTCGCAGTGATACTGAATTAAATTGATTTTCGTGTACTTTACAATTCAACTCTTTTTCGCAATATGTTTTCATAAGTTCGTATAGCTGTTTATGCTGTTCTGATGTGTAACCAAGATCGAAATATTTAGGATAATCTTCTTTAGGACAATTTGTTTGTGCTATGTCAAAAACAGTACCGACTTTAAAATGTATTCGTTGCTCTGCCTCAATTCTATGTAGCTTGTAAGCCTCTTTCTGTTCTTTTGTAGCTTTACTGAGAGGAACAGGGCTACCGTCAATATTAAGGTATGTCTTTATAGTTGGCACAAGTATTTTCATTCCGTGTTCGCCACGCTTAACCGAATAACCCATATCCTGATATGCTTTATAGCTGTTACAAAACATTGCACCCGGATTTTGCTGATAAATAAGCATTGTGTTTCTTGAACTGTAGCTATAAAAACGAGTTGAAAATTGCAAGTATTCAATCATATTCTGCGGATTATCTTTAAAGTTCTTAGCAAGTTCAATGACCTTTTGTTTCATTTCTTCTTTTGTCTGTTCTGATTTTGACGGATCGTAAGCCATTTTTTACACCTCTCAATCTGCATATTGATTCTTAATTTCTTTTTGTACATCGTACGGCAATTCTGAAATACTTGTTAAATCTTTAGGAGAAATAGTTTCTCCGATTTCAATAAGATTTTCGGGTATTTCACAGAAAAATAATTTACCGTCCTCACGCTTGACAATAAGTTTATCTTCATAATATCCGACAACCTCGTTGTCTGTGTATGGTTCTTCAAAACTTAATATACTCATAGCTGCCTCCTGTTTTTTATATAAAAAAGACCTCATAAACAAAGTTGTTGAATATTGACCATATTATTACAATATGTTACAATATTGCTACCTGATTGCTTACGAGGTGTATTTTATGACTTTATGTGCTACTTATCAGCAGTTCTTGAAAGAAAAAATTTCTGAAGGTGTAACTGAACAAACTTTAAAATATTATAAATATAATTTACCGAAGTTCATTGAATGGTGTGTAGATAACAAAATAGAAAATGTCGAAGATGTTTATACTCATTTATTTGAAGATTACAAACTCTATTTAATTGAAAATAAAAACGGTACTAAAAAAATATCACTGCAAACTTATACAAGAGCAGTGAAAACATTTTTATTATGGTTAAATGAAAATGAGTTCATTCAAAATGTGGGAAAGTTGAAACTTATTAAAGCTGAAATTGCCAATATAGTTCCTTTGTCAGATGTAGAAGTAAAAATACTTCTCTATAATTTTGATAACTCATACTTTGGTATTCGCAATAAATTAATGGTAATGTTTATGCTTGATTCAGGTCTGAGAAGAGGAGAAGTAGTAAGTCTTGAATCAAAAAACATATTTATGCATAACAACACTATGTTAGTGCAAGGTAAAGGAGAAAAAGAGCGATTAGTACCTTTTGGTGAAGAAACTAAGCGATATATTAATCGTTATTCACACATGAGAAACGAATATGAAAAACGCTTTTTCCAAAAAGAAGATGGTACACCGATTACCGATAATACAATCAAGATGTATTTTCAAGATTTAAAAGAAAGTACAGGAATTATCAGATTGCACCCTCACTTACTTCGCCACACTTTTGCGACTAACTATATTCTTTATGGCGGTGATGTTGAAGAACTGCGAATATTGCTCGGACACACAAGTTTACAAATGACAATGAAATATGTGCATTTAGCTACACAACAAAGAATACTAAATCAGCGTTATCATAGTCATATTGATAAATTATTTTGTCAATATGATAATAAATTGGCTCAGTAGAAGGGATAGCTTAAAAAGCTGAGGAAATAACTGTTCAGCAAGTCTATATAATTTTAACTTATCAATAGCAGCATACATTTTTAATGTCTCCTTTAATTTTATTTTTCTTTAACAATGTGAAATTTGAATAAATCGTCATAATCAACGATATAAGAAACATCAGAATTGCGTTCAGTTAAAAGAACTTTGCAACAATTAACAAATAAATGAAATTCATAACCACTACATTCAAGCACATAAAAACTGTCACGCTGATATTTGAAAAAGAAGAAATCTGATAATTTTTTATTTAAAATCTCATGAAAATAAAACTTACACAGCTTAACCATATTTGTTTTATTTACATTAAGCTTAAGTTCTTTGAATTGTGTGTTTTCAAGCATTTTTAATGTCCCCTTTCCAATAAAGAAACACTACTGTTCCTTTTAATCAAGGTGTCCGGAGTTCGAATCTCCGATGGGTCACCATAAAGCCGCAAGGTACAATGCCTTTGCGGCTTTACTTATATAAATGTAAAAGACACTGTCGGTAGTTTGCACAAACAACTTTTTAAGTTGCGCTGATTAGAATAAGCGTTTTACACAAAAATTATATATTGGGCTGTCGCCAAGCGGTAAGGCAACGGACTTTGACTCCGTCATGCGTGGGTTCGAATCCCGCCAGCCCAGCCAAAAGCACTGATTTTTGAAGTCGGTGCTTTTCTTTTTGGAGTGTTAAAAAATCAAGGTGTCTAAATGACTATCAAACTTATTATTCACTAATTGCATTTGTGCAGCCAAATGAATATATATTTGAGTGATTGAGATAGAACTATGACCGAGTAGAACCCTGAGGACTTCAAGATTACCGTCCTGGATGAGCTTGTAAAATAAAGTGTGTAAGTTAAAAAATAGCTTGCACACTTTTTCAATTTCGGAAAAGTGTGCTACAATGAAAGAAAGGACAGAAAAGGAATGAACGAAATGGCAAAGAAAAAGGAAAGCACACCGGGCGAGAACCTCGCAAAATAAATCATCGAACAGTATCATCCGAAAAGCGTTGCAGATATGCAGGACGCCTTGAAAGACATTTTCGGACCGATGTTTGAGGCAATGCTGCAAGGCGAAATGAACAATCACTTAGGCTATGAGAGCAACGACCACGGCATAAAAACGACTGATAATCGACGCAACGGTTACACGAACAAAAAGGTCAAAACGAGTGCCGGTGAAGTGGATATCAAAGTACCTCGTGACCGTGATTCAAGCTTTGAACCATAGCTTATACCGAAGCGTCAAAAGTATGTATCCGAGATTGAAGAAAAGGTATTAGCTATGTATGCAAGAGGAATGAGCCAGCGTGATATTGCCGAAACGATTGAGGATATATACGGCTTTGAAATTTCGCACGAAACAGTGTCACAAATAACCGATTGCGTTTTAGATAAACTTGACGATTGGCAAAACAGACCTCTAAAAAGGATGTATACATTTCTGTTTGTCGATTGTATGTATGTCACTATCAGAAAAGAGTATGAGAGCAAGAATTATGCAGTATATACAAATTTAGGCTATGATATTGACGGACAAAAGGACATTTTAGGCTTGTGGCTTAATGAAAGCGAAAGCAAACACACATGGATGCAAATATTTGATGAATTAAAAGGACGAGGTGTGGAGGAGGTATTGTTTATCTGTATGGACGGTATTTCCGGTCTTGAAGACGGTGCAAAAGCGATATTTAAAGATGTTGTTGTGCAGCGTTGTATCGTACATTTAATTCGAAATTCAATTAAATATGTGCCAAGCAAGGACTACAAAAAATTCACACAATCGCTTAAAAAAGTTTACGTAGCACCGAGCCTCACAGCCTCTCGAAAAGCCTTTGAGCAGTTCTGTCAGGAGTGGTCACAATATCACGGAGCAGTTGATGTGTGGAAACGAAATTTCAACCATGTCGAGCAGCTTTTCGATTATGGCAGTGCCGTTCGTAAGGTTATGTATACAACCAATGCGGTTGAAAGCATCAATTCGAGCTTTCGCAAGGTCACCAAAAAAGGTGCTTTTCCAAACGAAAATGCATTGCTCAAATTGCTCTATCTCAGAATTACCGAGCTTTACAAAAAATGGAACGGAAGCAAGGTACAAAACTGGGCTATGGTCAGAAATCAACTGGCTATAAATGAAAAAATCAGTGCCCGTATTGAAAAATACGAGCACATGATTTGAAGCATTAACATAATTTTTATGATTTTTAAAAAACTTACACACTTTTCTTGACAAAGCC
>ENA-UALL01000902-UALL01000902.1-human-gut-metagenome-genome-assembly--contig:-NODE-902-length-11780-cov-3.801450_pt1 | contig 11780 bp, 9 predicted proteins | sample MGYA00243699_ERZ654466 | MGnify/ENA primary metagenome ERZ654466 (study PRJEB26926, sample SAMN06164635) | human gut metagenome | biome: ENVO:00009003; feature: ENVO:2100002; material: ENVO:00002003...
AGATGCTCAGGAGTCTCGTGGGCTCGGAGATGTGTATAAGAGACAGGGACTGGGAGCGAAACGAACCCTTACTTTTCTCTGTGTCATAACAACATTTGTGAATATTGTGCAAAAATACTACTTTTTATTTAAACGCCCCGTATTTTTTTCGTATTTTCGCCCTATATAAAATACGGAAAAAGAGATGAACAGACATAACCAACAAAACAGCCTTACCCCGAAGGCTTTGATTTATAGAATCGTCATCACGGTCACGGCCTTGTTTATCGTGTGCCTGTACATGCCGCGTGACGAACGTTCGACCTACCAGTTCGACGTGGGCAAACCTTGGCGTTACAGCCAGCTCATCGCGACCTACGACTTTCCGATATACAAAAGCGCGGAAACCATACAGACGGAACAGGACAGTATCTTACAGCATTACGAACCTTATTTCGCCATCGACGAGACCGTGGGGAAAGAACAGATAGAAAAGTTCAAGGCCACCATAAACGGACAGAAACCGGCCACCATACCGGCCAATTATCTGGCATACGTGGAAAACAAACTGGAACATATTTACGCGCAGGGCGTCATGGACACGGAGAATTCCGACCAAATGCACAGCGATGAAGTGGCGTCTATCCGCATATTCGCGCAGAACGTGGCCAAGGAACAACCGATGACTCAGGTCTTCTCGCACAAAACCGCATACGAATACCTTATCGACTTGGGAGAAGACAGCTTGCATTATGACCGCAGAGTATTGCGGAAATGCAACCTGAGCGACTATATCGTACCCAATCTGACCTACGACAAGACAAAATCCGAAGAATCCCGGAAAGACTTGCTGTCTTCTCTTTCCTATTCGTCCGGTATGGTCATGAGCGGGCAGAAAATTATAGACCGAGGGGATATCGTAGACAAGGAAACATACGACATCCTCACTTCTCTGGAAAAAGAATATACCCGCCGAAACACGTCCAAAATGCAGACGCATACGGTATTGCTCGGCCAAATGCTTTACGTGGCTCTCATCATTGCCTGCCTGACGTTGTACTTCAACCTGTTCCGCCGTGACTATCTGGCCAACACGCGCCACATCCTGTTCATCGCCTCCATGCCGGTCATCTACCCGTTGATAACTTCATTCCTCATCAAGCATAACCTGTTCAATGTCTACATCATCCCGTTCGCCATGGCTCCTATTTTCATCCGGGTGTTCATGGATTCCCGGACGGCTTTTGTGACTCACGTGGCTACGGTGCTCATCAGTGCCATATCCCTGAAATACCCCTACGAGTTCATCGCCACACAGCTTGTGGCGGGCATGGTGGCCATCTACAGCCTGAGGGAGCTTTCCCAACGTTCGCAGCTTATCCGTTCGGCATTTTATGTCACATTGGCGTCTATAGCTTTTTACATGAGTATGGAACTTATTCACGAAAAAGACTTCGCACGCCTGGAGTATGGCATGTATATCTATATTATCATCAACGGCATCCTCTTGTTATTTGCCTACCCGTTGCTGTTCTTGTTCGAAAAGGTTTTCGGCTTCACCTCCAACGTGACTCTCGTCGAACTGTCCAACACCAACAACGAACTGCTGAAACGGCTCTCGGAAGTGGCTCCGGGCACATTCCAACACTCCATGCAGGTGGCGAACCTGGCTACGGAAGTGGCGAATAAAATCGGTGCCAAGGCGCTGCTCGTCCGAACCGGAGCCTTATACCACGACATCGGAAAGATGAACAGTCCGGCCTACTTTACGGAAAACCAGAATAACTTCAATCCTCACGATCGTATCAGTTACGAACAAAGTGCGGCGATTGTCATCAGTCATGTCAAGGACGGACTCAAACTGGCCGACAAATATAACCTGCCGCAAGTCATAAAGGATTTCATCTCGACACACCACGGCAAAGGCAAGACCAAATACTTCCTGATTTCATACAAGAACCAGAATCCGGACCAACCGGTAGACGAATCCCTTTTCACTTACCCCGGTCCGAACCCGTTCACGCTGGAACAGGCCATTTTGATGATGGCGGACTCTGTGGAAGCCGCTTCCAGAAGCCTGAACGAATACACGGAAGAGAGTATCAGCGGACTGGTGGATAAGATCGTGGACAGCCAAGTGCAGGAAGGATTCTTCAAAGACTGCCCCATCACGTTCCACGACATCACCGTGGCTAAAGACGTGTTCAAAGAAAAGCTGAAGACGATTTACCACACGCGTATCAGCTATCCGGAACTGAAAAAGAAATAAGCGTCCTGCCTTACATGGGGTCTACGTCATAATAGATTTGGGCACTGCGGTAATCGGGATGTGCCATCAGGCTTTGGCGGAGATAAAGCAACTGTTCCCGAACCTTGGACAGAGAAGCTCCGGGTTCTACTTTCACTACGATTTTACGGATGTAGAGCAATTGGATTCGTGCCACGGGCGGTGCGTCAGGCCCTAAAATACGGGAACCGAACACCTGGCGCAGACGGCTCCCCATTTCAGCAGCCAGATGGTCGAGCACATCTGCCCGCTTATGTTTCATATAGACATAAATCAAACGGCAAAAAGGAGGATATACAAACATCTGACGCTCTTCCATCTGCCCTACGTACAACCCGAAATAGTCATGTTCCGTCACTTGACGGATGAGAGGCAGATCCGGACTCTTGGTCTGCAGGATGACACGTCCCTGCCTGCTGCGGCGTCCGGCGCGCCCAGCCACTTGTGCCATCAACTGGAAGGCGCGCTCGAAGCTTCGGAAGTCCGGGATATTAAGCATGGCGTCGGCATTCAATATGCCGACCACGCTGACTCGTTCGAAATCCAATCCTTTGGTCACCATCTGCGTTCCGATAAGTACATCGGTCTTTCCGCTTTGGAAATCCTCCAAGATTCCTTCGTAGGCCGAACGTGTACGGGTCGTATCCAAATCCATCCGGGCCACGGCAGCCTCCGGAAAGACTTGATGTACGGCATCTTCCACCTTTTCCGTACCGAACCCTCGCTGCACCAGCTCCGTACCTTCACAGGCCGGACAGCGAGTCGGCACGTTACACGTGTAGCCGCAATAATGGCAAGTCATTTGGTTCAGTCCCTTATGGTACGTCAGGCTGACATCGCAGTTTTTGCACTTGGGCACCCAACCGCACGTGTGGCATTCTATCATCGGAGCGTAACCTCGCCGGTTCTGGAACAGTATGACCTGTTCCTTGTTTTCCAATGCCCGGCGCATCTCCTCCAACAAACGCGGCGAGAACGGACCGGCCATGCGCCTTTTGCGTTGCAGCTCTTTGATATCCACCACCTCGACTTCCGGTAAACGTACTTGTCCGAAACGTTCGGTCAGCTCCACCAAACCGTATTTGCCCATGCGGACATTATAATAAGTCTCCAACGCCGGAGTAGCCGTACCGAGCAAGGTACGGGCACCGTACATCCGGGCTAACATGATCGCCGCATTCCGGGCATGGTAACGCGGCGCAGGCTCCTGCTGTTTATAAGATTGTTCATGCTCTTCGTCCACTATGACCAGCCCCAGATGCCGGAAAGGCAAGAAGACGGACGAACGAACGCCTACAATAATATCGTAAGGCTGTTCGGACAACTGCTTTTGCCAAATCTCGACACGTTCGGCATCAGGAAACTTGGAATGGTACACGCCCATACGGTTACCGAATACGCGATATAACCTGTCCGTCAACTGGGTGGTCAGCACAATCTCCGGCACCAAGTAAAGCACCTGTTTCCCTTCGGCTATCATCTGACGAATCAGATGAATGTAAACCTCGGTCTTCCCGCTCGATGTCACTCCGTGAAGCAGGCATACCGGATGACGAGCAAAAGCTTCTTCCAGTTCCCGGAACGCCCGTGCCTGTGCCTCACTCAAAGGAGAAACACCAATCGTTTCGGTGACCTCCGTATGCGCCAAACGGCCTATCTCGTATGGATAGGCCTCCAATACGCCCTTCTCTTCCAAAGCACGGCAAATCGCCAGACTGCCACCAACAGCTTCTATCAGGGCTTTCCGCCCCACCTCCGCCAGCATCTTCGGATTACGCAACCGGAAAGCCGTTCCGGCACCTGCCAGCTCTAAATACTTTAATAAAAGGGACTGTTGTTTGGGTGCTCTTCCTAACCCGTCAAGCAATTCATGAAGTTTGTCCTCGTCAAAATAGGTTTCCGATAAGCGCACATGTACTTCCGTACGTGGCTTATAGCTGCGTTTGACTTCCTCTTTCATGGCAAGGACGCCCTTGTCCATCAAAGACCTTACCACCCGCAATACCCGAAAATCCTCACATTCTTTTTGAAGTTGCGTCACGGTCGATTCGGAACGCCTCAAAACCCAAGTAACGACCCGTTGTTCCCGTTCCGACAATACGGCATTTCCCGCATATTCACTGTTTACCACCACCTTGCTCTCGCTTTCCAGTTTCATACCGGACGGCAGGGCAGCCTTATACACATCCCCTACGGCACAAAGGTAATAGTCTGCCAACCATCTCCAAAAATCCAACTGCACCGGAAGTAAAACGGGATCCGAATCAAGTATCTCCCACACGGTCTTCACGGCATAACCTTGCGGTTGCCGCCCGTGAACGTCAACCACAATGGCCGTATAAAACTTTTTGGCTCCAAACGGCACGATAACCCTACAGCCCGGCCGTACCGCCGCCTGCTGCTCTTCGGGCAAAGCGTATGTATAAGCCGCCGACAAAGGAAGAGGAAGAATGACATCTACAAACTTCATACGCACGGATTTTAATGCGTTACAAAAATACGACAAAAGAAGCTAACAGACAAAAGGAAAGCCGTCCGCTTCATGCAGACGGCTTCCGTTTATTCCATTTTTTTATCGGACTACATTAAAACAGGTAAGCCAAACGAACTTGCCATGTGTTGTTCTTTACGTCAAACTCTTTTATGACATCGCCCACACCGCCTAATTTTCCGGTCTCACCCATGGCGATATTGTAAGTCACACCTACTTGCAAATGGCTAAGCAGCGTCACACCGGCTCCCACATTCCAACTGAATGTAGAGCGTTCCAAACTTCCGATACTTTCACCGGCATACTTTAAATTACGGCTCCCCAGATACCAATTGTATTGCGGCCCCGTAGCCAAATAAACGCCGACCAGACTGCTAAAGCCAAAATTATACCTTAAATTAATGGGGATCTCCACGTAAGGCATGGATTTGTTAGGCGTACTCCCGTTGACATTCTCCCCGTCTACTTCACCTGAAAAGTCCATCTTCATGTACTTCTGGGAGTAGAGAAGGGAAGCATCGATACCCAAACCGATGACCGGCATGGTCATCTGCACTTTCGGTCCGACGAACCATCCCGTACGATTGGAAGCATCGAACAAGCCTCCGTCACCTTTTATACTTGCCTTACTCAAGTTCACACCGCCTTCAAGTCCCCACTTGAACTGCGCATTGGCAGGTGCCGCCCATAAAAACGCCACCATACACATCAATACTGCACTTAATTTCTTCATAGAAGTTTGCTTTTTATTTCTTATCGAAAAACAAAGATAGCAACTGTTTGCCGTACTTTCAACTTTTTCCGAAAATATATCTCTTTTTTATTATCTACGTTGTCTGCGTACGGTCACTCTGGGCGTGGAGGCTCCTCCCCCTCCGGAACTCCCCCTACGCGTCTTGGAAACCTTAGTCTTTTCTGCCTTTGCCTTTTTCGAGTCGTCCGACGATGCCGAAGCACGACGCGAATTACGTGTAGTTCGGGAAGCTTTCTCCTTTTTCGTTTCTACAGCCTCCTTGGCTGCCGTTGAATCTACAGCCACCGAGTCGTCGTGCCCCCAAACATGTTTTTCAAAGTCGGAAAGTTGTTTCTCTATCCGCTTCTGTTCGTTGGCCATGGCACTGTCCGTCTTACAATAGTTAGCCAGCACCTTCCCCTGCATATTGTTCGTCTTATAAATCTTTCCGTCATACAGATTCATGGAGAAATAATCCGCCGCTGTCATGTTCGTCACGTTGTTATAATTGCTTGCCATCATCGTGTGACGGGCCAAATACGTACTGATATCATCATATTTGAGCCAGAACAAAGGATATGGGGTAGCCTCTCCGCCAAAATCATCTCCGCGCATAAGCACTGGGCATAAGGCCGTGACTTTCGTACGGAACGTCGAGGTCCTTTGGTCGAAATAAGAGCTCTCCTTTATATAATAACGGGAAACTTCAGCCGAGGGAATATCGCTGGCATTCACACGGGGACGCCCGTTCTGCTCCTCGTAATATATATGGTAACGCTCTAACAATTCTTTCACGTCCACCTTATCGCGCGAAGTAAAAGACTCGTTACCGTCCAATTTATATTGGTATGCCGTAATCTTTCCCGTCAGCAATAAATCGAACAGATACGTAAACAGGTTTATCTGGCCTGCGGAAGGCTCCACCGGATAATACAGGGGAGCGTTCTTGTCCAGCGTCAGATCCAACTGACGATACACATCGCGACGCCACACCACGTCCTCAGGCACTTCCACCGCCACGGGGAACTGCAAACTGGCACGGTCTACGGTTTTCTCGGCCTTGTCTGCATCATTGGGTTTCACCCTGCGGCGAGCCGGCTGCGCCTCCGCCTGCACGTACAGGGCAACTCCTAACAAAACAAAAAACAGACGTTTCATCCTTATCTTATTTTTACTCATAGTCTTCATTTCCATCCATTCATTAGTTGACAATCACTTCCATAGAGCCGTCGAGCGTCCGCTCCGCCCCGTCGGGGCCTACGGCTCTTATACGGGAAATATAGAACCGTTTTCCACGTCCCAACGAACGGAACATCGAACGTTGCTGTTCAGTGAAAGACGCGCTGTTCGACACCGCCGGTACGGCGTTACCCATATTGTCGAAAAACACCGTCTCGAACCCTTGCACCCGGAACTCTATATTCAAAAGTCCGTCGTCAATAGCTGCGCCGATGCCTTTCGTTCCCATCAACACTTGTTTGGACAAACGCCCGCCACGGAAACGGTTGCTGCCGCCTTCCGCCGCATACTCTATATAAGCCGACGGGTCGGGCAACTTACGCACACGAAAGGCAAACTGTCCCATCTTCTGCATACGTCCCTCCATATTGGCATTGACCGTAATCACGGCATCTTTGCCCACTTCTGCCGGTCGGGCTATATATTTGCCCGCCCCTGTGGGCTGCAACACTCCTCCACTCATGGAAGCCACCACCTTATTGGCCGGAACCCCGGGAATAGACACGCTCATGGGGTTCTCATATCCGGCATACAACACATTCATCAAGTCTGCCGACACCGTAGCCGAAGGAGCCACCACGGTGTAAGGCTGAGAGAAGTCCCTGCGCACCATCTGACCACGCCCGTCCATCATCTCGATATAACCTTTCAGCGTATAATCGCCCGTACTACTGCAAACCGTCTCATACAGCCCGCCCGGTGAAGTGATTTGCCGTCCGTTGACATATACCGTCGGACGTTGGGTCGTATCCACAGCAGCCATGATGATCTGGGCACTGAACTTCCCACCTTGTACCACCGTACGTGAAGCCGGTATCACAAATGCATTCAACTCGTTCACACGCAAGTCTTTCATATCTATATTGGCCACCAAGGCATGAAGCACCTCTCCTTCGGCATAACGCACATCACTCTGCAATTTGGAAAGCAAAGTGACGGCCGCAGCCACCGGCGTATTCTCAAACATATACTCCTGCCAATTCTTCCCTAAAGTACCGGCCTTGTTCGGAACCTCCGTACTCAGGTTGTCCGCAATGATTTTCTTCTGCGTCTCGTCTGTCAACATGCCAACGATGCTTTCACGAAAACTGTTGATGGCCGCGAACAACCTCTGTCCTTCTCCTCGGCGCGGTGCCAACATCACATGGGAAGCCGCCTCCAGATCCTCCTTGTTCTGCACGTCTTTCACGTCGCCGTCTTCCCCGTCCGCCTGCTTCACGATACTGACCTTCAGGGCTTCCGCATAATTATATAAGGAGTCTGAGATTTTCTTCACATACTGTGCCTTGTCGAACCATTCCTTCACTTTGGCCGGATTGGCCTCCATCTGTCCCTGCAAATCCTTATAAAGGGCTTCGTTGGACGCAGAAGCGTTCGCCGTGGTCCGCAGAAGGCTGTCTTCCACCAATGAAAAGCCGTTCAACACGTCGGAAGACACGTTCAGGGCCAACATAGCCATCAGCACCACATACATGAGGTTGATCATCTTCTGACGCGGAGACATTCTATTTTGCTGGGATGCCATTTCGTATTCCTTTCTGATTAATCCGTTTATTCTGTTATCGAACCGCCCGGCGTATGCTTCATGTTCACCGTCAAGGCCTGAATCATACGGTTGTAAATGCCGTTCAATTCTTCTATCTGACGCGCCATCTTGCGGGTCTGTTCATTGATTTGGTCTATCGTGCCCACCTGCGTACTGATACTCTTCAACTGCATCTCGTATATCGTATTGATGCCCGTCAGCGTACGGTTCAGATTATCCATCTCCTTGGCATCACGCGTCATGTGTTCAGCCTGTTCGGACACACGCGCCAAGGTTTCGGTCAACGTCTTCAGCTCTTCCACATAATTTTCAGCCGCCTCCTTCATTTCGGGAGTAGAAGCGTTACGGGCATCTTCAAGCACTTTCGCAAAAAGTTCTGCGTTGGAAGCATTCACCATATCGGCCAAAGCCTTTATATCCAACGCCTGCTGCCCCACGCTGCCCTGCACGCCTTGTGTTCCGCCGCCTGCTGCGCCAGATACGTCCGGATTTACAGTAGCCGCCGCCCCGGAAAGAGGGGCACCTCCATTTCCTCCGACTACGACCGGCCCTCCCACGACTATGGGCTGGGATACCCCTCCACCGGACACAACCGGTTGGGCCACTCCACCTTGCGCAACCTCAGGAAGGTTCCCGGCTTCCTTTTCGCCGACAGCCTCTTCGTCCCAATCCTCTTCATCCGAAGCCAGACTCACCCGGTCTTCATCGCGCTTCAGTTCTGCCGGACGGTCGAAACCGGAGATGAAAAACACCAGAACCTCCGTCCCCATACCGATGAACAACATCGCATTGGCCCCGGGAATATGAGTCAGTTTGAACAAAGCTCCAAGAATAACCACGGCCGCTCCCCAACTGTACGCATAATTCAGGAATGTCTGTCCGGGCACCGACTCAATCCAATCCTGAATACGGATAATTATGTTTTTTCTATTCTTAGCCATATTTTTACCTCTTTAATCTTTTTATTTACGTTTATTGGTTGTCCCCGACACAGAACGTACACAACGGAAACCGATGTACGAACGCGGTTGGTTTTGATATTCGTATGAACGCCATACGGAACGTATCATGGATTCCGGGTCTTTCCACGAACCGCCCCTCACCGACTTCTTTTTCAGGCGATAAGGGTCTTCTTTCGCGGCATTGTATTTCAGTTCCGGATTCATGTCGCTCATGCCGTCCACACCCGATTCGGTGTACACCGTACTCGTCCATTCCGCCACATTTCCCGCCATGTCGAACAAACCGTTGGAATTGGCCGAATAAGAACCGCATTTGGAGGTTATCAAGCTCCCGTCGTCCGTATAGTCCCCACGGTCGGGTTTGAAGTTGGCATAATAACAGTCTTTCTCGCTTTTCACCCCTTTTGTCTCCCATGGGAACAAGGCTCCTTCGGGACCACGTGCGGCAAATTCCCATTCCACCTCTGTCGGCAAACGGTAAGGCTGTATCTGACTGGCTGCGGCTCCCAAGCCACGTTTCAGGAACTCCGTACGCCAATCGCAGAAAGCATTGGCCTGTTCCCAGGTCACACCGACCACCGGATAATCGTTATAAGCCGGATTGGAGAAGTATTGCAACATGTAGCGTTCGTTTTCCGCATTGGAAAAATCGTTCACCCAACACGTCGTATCCGGATAAATATTCACGATATAAGTATTCAGGAAATCATGCAGTCCCGAAAGCGGGCGGGTGATGGTTTCACGCACGATACGCCCTTCGTCGTCGATGTAAGCTGTATCCTTAGAAATCATGACCACTTCGTCCGCATCCACGGCATGGTCGGTATTCAGGTTGCGTTCATCCGGATTCAGGCGGTGCTTGCGCAAAGCGGCAGCGGTATAATCGAACACCTCATAACGGTAATTCATCTGGCGCGCATCCAACATCCGCTCCCCCGTGGCCGGATTCGTCACGTACACGCTTTCTATCGCCCTCAACTCGTCTTCGTTCGGGCGTTTCCAGGGTATCGGCTTTTTCCAGTTCAGATAAGGAGTCACCGGATTCCCGAACTTGTCCTCCTCTATCTTGTAGGTCTCGTCGCCTGCGTATGCCGGATCGGCCAGGCGTTCGCGGATAATAGAGTCGCGCACCCAAAAGACAAACTGGCGATATTTGGCATTCGACACTTCATTCGCGTCCATCCAGAAGCCGTCGACCGAAATTTCCCGGGTAGGAATGGTCATTCCCCACAACGAATCGGTTTCTTCCGTACCGATCTTCAATGAACCTTTCTTCACGAAAACCATCCCGTAAGGAGTCGGTTCACTGTAGGCCGTTCCCCCGACACCGGTCACTTCTCCACCCGTGGCGGTGGATGCCGAACGGGGACCCAGACAAGCACTGAACGCCAGACCTGCCATTATGCCCCATATCAACCCACAACACTTCATATTCATTATTATAATATTCTTACGCTTTTATGTTTATTCTTTCCTTTCTTGAACAGATTCAACTCCGTCTTATAGCCGATGATGATCTCATGACTGCCGTTCAATGCCCCGATGCCGGCCGTGTACATTTCGTACGCATAACCGAGATTGATGCCATGAAAGTCTCCGCCGAAGAGGAAACTGACCGAATTCATCGGACTGTACGACACTCCGCCGTACAACTCATGCTTGCTACCATGATAAGCGATGCGTCCCGTCATATCCGCCCGAAAACCTACGGCATCGGAACGCAGCATAGCGGTCGTATGTATGGTATATAACGGACTTTTAAGCCGTATATTGTACCCGCCCGTCAAATAATAAGAAGGAGAGACCTTAAATTCGTTCACTTTTTCCTCTCCCAACGTGACGGTCGGCGAGGTACAGTGCATCATGGCAAAACCGGCATACCACGACTTACGGGCATACTGGATGCCGAAATTCATATCGAAACCGGCACCGTTGGCCTCAGCCGTAGGAAAGGCCGGGTCTCCGGACTCTCCCAAATCCAACTCTCCCCCGTCGAACGTCTCACTGAGCATGGACAAATGGATACCTCCGCTCAGTTTGCCTCCCCACAAAGGCTGATGGTAAGCATATTGCAGAAAAAACTTCTGGTGCTTGAACAGACCGATCTGGTCGTTGGTGAACCCCACTCCGGCACCGTGCCTCGCGCTGATGAAGAACAACGGCAGATCCACGTAAGCATACATTACGGCGGGGGCGTTTTCAAAGCCGGTCATCTGCATGCTGTAAGCTCCTTGAAAGTTCAGCACGGGAGACTGCCCCGTCGCTGCGGGGTTATAAAAGGGCGTCATGGCCCAATAATTGACAAAAGACGGGTCGTACTGAGCCTTAGCCCACCGGGGCAACAAGCTCAATATCAAGATGAACCCTATCAGTTTTCCCTTTGTCTTCACTGTCTCTACAACCGTTGTACCTTAAGAAAACAGAATCTTTTTCTTTTTATTGTCCGGCATCGCACGAAAATCGCGGTTTCAGGTAAAACAATGGAGCGGATGCACACCTGTCTCTTATACACATCTGACGCTGCCGACGATAAGGCTCGTGTA
>ENA-UALL01000903-UALL01000903.1-human-gut-metagenome-genome-assembly--contig:-NODE-903-length-11777-cov-11.659358_pt1 | contig 11777 bp, 9 predicted proteins | sample MGYA00243699_ERZ654466 | MGnify/ENA primary metagenome ERZ654466 (study PRJEB26926, sample SAMN06164635) | human gut metagenome | biome: ENVO:00009003; feature: ENVO:2100002; material: ENVO:00002003...
CAGAATGGAAAAGGCGCAAGCAGATGGCGCAGGTGAATCTGGAAATAGTATTACTCCGTCAGGCGTTCCTTGGTTTCTCTTCCTTCACGCAATAGCTTGCGCATTTCCTCTCGATTTTCATCCCGAAGTGCGTCCCGATACTCCGTCACCCGCTGCACCAAGTCCTCCACCACCGGCAGAAGCGCCTCTCGATTATCAAAAAACAGCTCCGTCCACATATCCTCATTCAGCCTTGCCACGCGGGTCATATCCGCGAAGCTCCCCGCCGAGAACCCGCGGTGCTTATCCGCCAGCGGGCACTTCACATACGCGCTCGACACGACATGCGCCAGCTGCGACGTATACGCAATCATCTCGTCATGCGTCTTCGGCGTCGTGAACTGCACACGCAGGAAGCCCAGTTTCATGAAAAAGTCACGGGCGCGCTGCAAAATCGCCGGGTCATCGTCGCCGTGACCGCACAGAATCATCGACGCATGGTCGAACAGATCGTCGCGGGCGTACTTGAAGCCGCTGTACTCGCGCCCCGCCATCGGGTGTCCGCCGATGAAATGCCACGCATACCGCTGTGATACGGGAAACAGCGCGTCGCAAATCACCTGCTTCACGCCGCCGCAGTCAATCACAAGGCTGTCGGGCTTAAAGTCCGCCGCGTGCGTGGTCACATAGTCAATAATCCCCTGCGGGTACAGGCAGACCAGCACAACGTCGCACTGCGGCAGCGTCTCCGCCGTCAGTTCGCCGTCAATCGCTTCCATCAGGAACGCGCGGCGCATCGTGTCCGCATTCTTGTCCGTGCCATAAACCGTGTACGGTGTGTGGAGCTTGATGGTTTTCGCGAGTGAGCCGCCAATCAGTCCCAAGCCGACAATACCTACATTCTGCATGAAAAAATCCTCCGTTCTTCTGCACTCCCGTTTCAAGGAATGCGCTGCAACGGAGGATTTCGACGTATCATGCGTTTTTTCCTGCTGATTTACGCCTGAACCGTGGCTTTCTGCTGCTTTTTCTGCTTCTTCGCCGGTTGCTCGCCAACTTTCGGGACGTGGTATTCGCACTTTTCGTCAAAGCGGACGGATTCCGGCGGCTTCTCCAGCTCTTCCGGATGATTGAGCAGATACGACATCGTGCCGAAGAACGCCGCGTAGTGCGCGCCGGAGCAGACGCGCTCATCCGCCGTGATGCCAATGGGCAGGAAGCGCTTCATGCGCGCCTCGCCCTTCTCCACCACGGCAACCTTCTCCACGGTACCCATGCCGAAGAACAGCGTAACCGAACCGAAGTTGTAGATGTGGTGGTTGACGTGATGCAGGCCGATGGAGGCATTGTTGGTGATGTACATGCTGGTATGGAAGGGCAGCTCATCCAGCAGTGCGCCGGGGCATAGCCCGTAGCGATCAAGCAGGCGAACCAGCGCGACGATGCCCGTCGCCAGACCCGGCACGACCAGTACCGCTTTCGCCAGCTTATCCGCAAAGTTCTTCTTGTCCTCGCCGCGGTTAGCGTTGATGACATTTTCCATGCGGTCGCGCACGTCGTAGATGGTGTCGGTCAGGTCGTACTTCACCTTCACCGCCGTCTCGCCCATTTCGGCGTTCTGCGGGTTCTTGAGCATCGTGAAGGACACGGCGCACATGTTCCGCGCGAAGAATTGCTTATTGAGAATGAAGCGGTTGATTTCCGGGTGCTGGGACACAGTGCGGACGAACGCGGCGGTAATAATCTGCATGAACGTGATTTTCTCGCCCTTCGCCGCCTGCGCCGCAATGTAGCGCGTCAGCAGCTCATAGTCCACGCGGTGCTGCAGGAAAACCTGCGCGTCGCAGCGCATGGGCATCAGGTACGGCGTAATGCCGACGATGGGGTCAATGGACGACACGCGCCGTCCGTCGGGTCGGAATCCGAACATGGTACTTTCCTCTCTCTCTTGTCCTCGGCTGTCCATCGGAATGAATGAAAAATGAATGATTTCAGCCGCAATTTTATTGTATGGATTTTGGGCGATTTGTCAATAGGGCATCGGCGGATGATTTCGGATGTGCGCAAAAAGGCACTGCCGCGCTGCAGCAGTGCCCATTGCTTTGCCCTTTGACTGGGATTTTTACCAAGTCGCCTTCATGGCCTGTTCCACGCACTTCTGGTGATCTGCATCCACGCGGTCTGTGCCGTGTGTCTTGCTGCCGTAGAAGTGCAGGCAGAACTGCCCATCGAAGTTGTTGTCCAGAATTGTGTTTGTGCCGTGGGGTTCGGAGTAAATCGACGCGGCATACACATGCCCGTTGTACTTCACCAGCACTGCGCGGCGGCGCCAGCTGAACGTACCGCCGTTGATTTTCTTGAGAATCGCAGTATCTTCCGCCGTCAGCGGCTCGGCGTCCATGTGATTGCCGCCGCTCTGCCGGCGCGCGGAGAAAATCAGCCCCGTGCTGACGTCCTTAATCTGGAATACAGCGCCGTTCGGGATGACGTTCTTGCCGCCATTGAACCAGTCCAGTTGCTCAGTGGTGATCTTGCCGCTGCTGGCGCTCGCCACGGCGGATTCAATCTTCTTGAGCGTCGCGCTGCCCGCCACGCCGTCCGCCGTCAGACCGTATTTCTTCTGGAATGCCTTGACGGCGCTCTCGGTCGTCGAGCCGAACGAACCGTCGACATACGCCGTGTAGAAACCCAGCTTCTTCAGGTTGGTCTGCAGCGTCTTGACTGCCGTGCCGGTTGCGCCCTTGCGGAGCGAATCGTCATCGGTGCTGGTATTGCTGTCCGCGTTCTTGTAGGCGCTGTCGAGCTTTTTGAGCGTTTCGCTGCCCGCCACGCCATCCGCCGTCAGGTTATACTTCTTCTGGAACGCGCGAACCGCCGCGTATGTGCCCGAACCAAACGTGCTGTCCACCGTGCCGCTGTAATAGCCCAGCTTCTTCAGCTTCGTCTGCAAGTCCTTGACGGCGCTGCCGCTGTCGCCCATGCGGAGCGAGTCGTCGTCCTTGTCGCTGTCCTCGTTCTTGTAGACACTGTCCAGCTTTTTGAGCGTCTCTTTGCCTGCAATGCCATCTGCTGTCAGGTTATACTTCTTCTGGAACGCCTTGACCGCCGCGACGGTCGTGTCGCCATAATCGCCATCGACATAAGCATCATAATAGCCGAGTTTTTTCAGCTTTGTCTGCAAATCCTTGACGTCGCTGCCAGTGCTCCCCTTTTCCAGCCGCGTCGCGCTGCTGGAAGAACTGGAACTGCTGGCCGTCTTGGTCACGCTGACATACGTTTTATAGACATAGCCGGTGTATTTCCCGTAAGTCACTTTATACCAGCTGCCGCTTTTGCCGAGAATCTCCAGCTTCGTGCCTTTGGGCAGGGTTTGCAGGGCATCGCTGGTCGAGGATGCTTTTTCGCGCAGAATGAGTTTGCGCGCAGTGACCGTCGCCGTATCCGCCAAGGCGGAGGAACAGCCCAGCAGCATCAGCGCCACCGCGCCGGACAGAAGCCGCCGCAGACCGGAATTCATCATGGGGAAATCACTCCTTTCCGTACAGCCTGATTTTATTACAAAATTGTTTCATTGTCAAGAGGCTTTTTCCCTGTGAATTGTAAATTCTGCGGCGTTTTCGCGGATTTTCCCCTGTTTGATTCGGCAATTATCTGCCCGTTTGCAATATCTATTTTTGCTTTCCCATGAACATGTTTCCGATATTTGATAAAATGTTACGTTTTTGTTGAGCGGGTGAAAATTTTTCGCGCCGCTCTGCTGTCCGAGCGTCATTTTGCTGTTCGCCTTGATGAATCGGCGGAATTGTGATATAATGAAAATTGGTGCTTTGTCACCGTTGCGATTTTGATATACTTCCTTCATTATAAGAGGAGTTTTTTCATGGCAAATCAAGCAAATCACTATGATGCAGGCAATATTCAGGTGCTGGAAGGGCTGGAAGCGGTTCGGATGCGTCCGGGCATGTATATCGGCACCACCTCGACACGCGGTCTGCATCACCTGCTCTGGGAGATTGTGGATAACGCAATTGACGAGGCGTCGAACGGCTTTGCGGATGAGGTGCGCGTGACGCTGCACACGGACGGCTCCGCGTCGGTGTACGACAACGGGCGCGGTATGCCCGTGGATGAGCACCCGACCATGCACGTCAGCGGCGCGGAGGTCATTTTCACCGTGCTGCACGCGGGCGGCAAGTTCAACAACGAGAATTACAGCTATTCCGGCGGTCTGCACGGCGTGGGCGCGTCGGTCGTCAACGCGCTGAGCAAGTGGCTGACCGTGGACATCTACCGCGATTTCAGCCATTATGCCATGCGCTTCACAAGTCAGTTCGATGAGAAGAAAGGCAAGGTCATCGCGGGCAAGCCGGATGCACCCTTGGCAAAAGTCGGCAACACACGCAAGAAGGGCACACTCGTGCGTTTTCTTCCCGATGACGCGATTTTCGAGGACGTGCGCTTCAATTACGACACGGTCTTCCGCCGCTTGCAGGAGTTGGCATACCTGAACCGGGGCTTGAAAATCGTCTTTCTCGACGAGCGTGTGAGCGACCCTGCCCGCCGCGAAACGACCTTCCACTACGAGGGCGGCATCATCGACTATGTGCGGTATTTGAACGACGGCAAAACCGTCCTGCACGATCAGCCGATTTACCTCGAAGGGCAGAAGGATTCCGTCATCTGCCGCGTCGCCATCCAGTACACCGACGGCTATACCGAGAGCCTTTTTTCCTATGTCAACAACATCCCCACGGGTGAAGGCGGCACGCACGAAACGGGCTTCAAGGCGGCATTCACGAAGATGTTCAACGACTACGCCCGCCGCAACGGCTTCCTGAAGGAAAAGGACAGCAACCTGACGGGCGAGGACTTCCGCGAAGGCTTGAGCTGCGTGCTGACGACGATGGTCAAGAATCCGCAGTTCGAGGGGCAGACGAAGGGGCGGCTGGGCAACAGCGAAGTTCGCCCCGCGGTGGAGGCCATCATCACCCAGCAGCTGACGGACTGGCTGGAGAACCTCAAGAATCAGGAGATTGCCCAGCAGATTGTGCAGAAGGCGATTCGCGCCGCGCAGGTGCGGGAAGCCGCGCGCAAGACCCGCGACAACGCCCGCAAAGCAAATCAGCTTGACGCCGCGCCGCTGGTCGGCAAACTCAGCGCCTGCCGCGGCAAAAAGGCGGAGGACAATGAGCTGTTCATCGTCGAGGGCGATTCCGCAGGCGGCAGCGCCAAGCAGGGGCGCGACAGCCGCTATCAGGCGATTCTCCCCCTGCGCGGCAAGCCCCTCAATGCCGAAAAGAAGCGGCTGGATCAGGTGCTGAGCAACGAGGAGTTCCGCTCGCTGATTACCGCGCTCGGCACGTCCATCGACGAGAATTTCAACCTCGCCAACCTCAAATACAACAAAGTCATCATCCTCTCCGATGCCGATCAGGACGGCGCGCACATCCGCGCTATCCTGCTGACGTTCTTCTTCCGCTACATGAAAGAGCTTGTCACCGGCGGTCACGTTTATATCGGAATGCCGCCGCTGTACAAGGTGCAAAAGGGCAGCAAGGTTCTCTATGCCTACGACGACAAGGAGCTGGCGAAGTGCATCAAGGAAGCGGGCAAAGGCTATGCGCTCCAGCGCTACAAAGGCTTGGGCGAAATGAACCCCGAACAGCTCTGGGCGACGACGATGGATCCTTCCCAGCGCAAACTGATGCAGGTGACGATTGAGGACGCAGCGCTGGCTGACCGCCGCATTACCATCCTGATGGGCGACAAGGTCGAGCCGCGCCGCGACTACATCATCGAGAACGCCGACTTCAACAAGCCGGATAATTTCGAGCTGCCGGAAGGTCAGCGAGGGGAAGGAAAGTAAGTTATGGCAAAGAAAACAAGCGATAACCGCCCGATTCCCAAGGACGACCCGTCGCGCATCCTGCAAACGACTGTCGAGGACGTAATGCACCAGTCCATGATCCCCTACGCGGAGCATGTCATTCTGGAACGCGCCCTGCCGCGCGTCGAGGATGGCTTAAAGCCCGTGCAGCGCCGCATTCTCTATACCATGATGGAACTGGGCACGACGCCCGACAAGCCGCACCGCAAGTGCGCCCGCATCGTCGGCGACTGCCTGGGCAAATATCACCCGCACGGCGATTCCTCCGTGTACGACGCGCTGGTGCGCATGGCGCAGGACTTCTCCATGCGCGGGCCGATGGTCGATGGGCACGGCAATTTCGGCTCCATTGACGGCGACAGCGCTGCCGCCATGCGTTACACCGAGGCGCGTATGACGCCCCTTGCGCTGGAAATGCTGCGCGACATTGAGAAGGACACCGTGCCGTTCCGCCTGAATTTCGACGACACGCTCAAAGAGCCGGATATGCTGCCCGCGCGCTTTCCGAATCTGCTCGTCAACGGCGCGAGCGGCATCGCGGTAGGGCTTGCGACGAACATCCCCCCGCACAATCTGGGCGAAAGCATCCGCGCGGCGATTGCTGTGATGGAGAATCCGGACATTCCGCTGGATGAGCTGATGAAAATCATCCCCGGCCCGGACTTCCCCACCGGCGGCGTGCTGGTGAAAAACGAGGAAATCCGCAGAGGCTATGAGACCGGACGCTCGAAGCTGTCCCTGCGCGCGCGCGTGCATGTGGAGGACGGCGTGAACGGGCGCAAGCTGCTTGTCATCACGGAAATCCCCTACATGGTCAACAAAGCCGCGATGCTGGAGAAGATTTTGAAGCTGTCGGAAGAAAAGAAGGGGCAGCTGCAAAATATCTACGACATCCGCGACGAATCCGACCGCGAGGGAATGCGCGCCGTCATCGAGCTGAAGAAGGACGCCAACCCGGACAAGGTGCTGAAAGTGCTCTACAAGTATTCGGACTTGCAGGTCACCTTCGGCGTGAACATGGTCGCCATCGCCGAGGGCAAGCCCGTGCAGATGGGGCTGAAAACGATGCTGGGGCACTTCATCCGCCATCAGAAGAACGTCATCACCTGCCGCACGGAGTACGACCTGAAGCAGGCGAAAGCCCGCGCGCACATTTTGCAGGGGCTGATGATTGCGGTGGACAACCTCGACGAGGTCATCGCGCTGATTCGCTCCTCGAAGAACCCGAAAGAAGCAAAAACCCGCCTGATGGAGCGCTTCGAGCTGTCCGACGCACAAGCACAGGCGATTCTGGATATGCGTTTGCAGCGGCTGACGAATCTGGAAATCATCGCCCTGCGCAAGGAGTACGAGGACATTCTGAAACTCATCGACCGCTTGGAGGGCATCCTGCACAGCGAGAAAAAGCTCTTGGCGGTCATCCGTAAGGAATTGCAGGAGATTGCCGAGGAATTCGCCGACGAGCGCCGCACAACCATCGAAAAAGCGGACGAATCCCCGCTGGAAGTTGAGGAAGAGGCCGCCGCGCCGGAGGAAGTCATCGTGGCGTTCACGGGCGCGGGGCAGTTGAAGCGCATGAATCCCGCGCTCTACAAGAAAACGCCGCTCCCGACCCGCGCGGAGGACGACAAGGAGTTCGCCGACTTTCTGTTCATGGCCAAAACAGACGAAACGCTGCTCATCTTCACCGACCACGGCAACTGCTATCCTCTGCCTGCTGCGTCGCTGAACGAAGTCAAGCCCAAGGATCGCGGGCAGCTGCTTTCAGGCGTGCTGGCCGGGCTGGAGGACGACGAGAAGGCGCTGTGGATGACGTGCATCCGCATGGCGGACGTCGGGCATCTGCCGGACATTCTCTTCATCACCCAGCAGGGCATGGTGAAACGCACCGCCGCCGCGGATTACGACGTGCGCAGCAAGAAATTCGCCGCCGTGAACGTGAAGGACGGCGATCGTCTGCTGACAATTCTCCCCGCGGCCAGTCGCGACGACCTGCTGTTGTTCACCCGCAGCGGTCTGTGCATCCGCTTCTCGCTCGACAGCGTGCCGGTGCAGGGGCGCGTCGCCGCCGGGGTACGCTGTATGCAGGTGGAGGACGGCGACGAGGTCATCTGGTGCGGGCAGCTGCAAGACAGCGACCAAATCGTGCTGCTGACCGACCGCGGCTACGCCAAACGCCTGCTCTCCGTTGATTTCGAGAAGCAGAACCGCAACGGCAAGGGCGTGAAGTCGTTCTATTTCAACAAGAATGGCAGCAACGGCAAACAGCTTGCGGGCGTGGTGCGGTTGGAGAAGGACGATCACCTGATTCGCGTGCAGCAGGCGAAATCCCCCGCGACGCTGGTGGAGCGCGACGCGGTGCGCCTGCAAGGCAAGCAGGATCGCGGAATGCCGCTGGTTATCGCGGTGATGGACGACGTGGTGACGGGGGCAGAGCTGTTGGAATAACAGCACCCGCATGGCGCCGAAAAAAGGGTCAAGGGGCAATGCCCCTTGCGGGGTTAAGGGGCGGCGCCCCTTATGGGGCTTGGGGCAACGCCCCAACTGTTGCTCCGTTAAACCTACTCAAAGAGGAAAAACAAGTCCGGCAACTTCGCCGCAGGCAGCGAAGCGTCCCTGCGCACAAACTAAAAAACTTCCAATAAAAATCAAGTAGCATCCGGAGGCGAACGCCGAAGGAGTCCAGAGGGCGATCGCAGACTTCGTCTGTTTTTATGCCCTCTGGAACTCGCGGAAGTTACCACTATGGAAATGAAGTCAACTATGCCTATCCGCATAAGCATCCAACTGCTTCATAGTTGGCTTTTCCCCTTGCAACAAGCGCCAAAACGTGATATGATGAGGACGAATGACGGAGGTGAACGCGTATGAATTCGCGCAACTCTTTTTCCTCGCTGACCATTACGCAGCTGGTGATTCACCTCACCGGCGCCCTGCTGGAACTCTACGCCGATGACACGCAGGAAATCCAAGTCATGGCATCCGGCGACGACCACGATATGAAGGCGGTTTCGCTCGCCCAGAACGGCGATACGCTGACGCTGGAGCAGTCCGCCGCCGCACTCTCGCCCTTGCCGCTCAGCGCCCGCTGGCTGCAAGTGACCGTCCGCATTCCGCGCGCGTGGAAGGGACGGGTCGAGATTCGCACGACGTCCGGCAGCGTGCATGTCCGCGGTTTGCAGGTCAGTGACCTGTCCGTGGAGTCGCTCTCCGGCTTCGTGATGCTCTCCGACTTGAGCAGCCTGAGCCTGAAGGTCAAGAACGGCAGCGGCGACATTGCCGGCAGCGACCTCTCCGGTCAGGATTGCAGCCTGTTCACAACGACGGGGATGCTCTGCCTGGAGCGCCTTGCGTTTCTGAACATCTCGCTGTCCTCGGTCAGCCGGGGCGCAATGCTCTCTTTTGCGGAGATGTTCTCCACCTTCAAGGGCGGCTCGGTCGCAGGCGGCATCAGTCTGGAGATTCCCGGCGCGCAGTGTGACGCCATTCTTCGCTCGGTGTCCGGGCGGCTGCTGACGGACGGCGTATCCATCGTCAATGGCGCACCGTCTGTCCGCGTGACGACGGCTTCGGGCAACCTGACCATCCGGCGGATTTCCCCGGAGAAACTGACAGAAAACGAATAACTAGGAGGACGATTTTTATGGCACGACAGAACTTTGGCTTCGGCGGTGGCGCGAACATGCAGCAGCTCATGCGTCAGGCGCAGAAGATGCAGCAGGCGATGACGGACGCGCAGGAAAAGCTGGATGCGCAGGAGTACGAAGCGCAGTCCGGCGGCGGCGTGGTAAGCGTGAAGGTAAACGGCAAGCGCGAGCTGCTGTCCCTGACGATTGACCCCAAGGTCGTTGACCCGGACGACGTGGAAATGCTGCAGGACCTTGTGATGGCGGCGGTGAACGAAGCGCTGCGCAAGGGTGAAGCAAACCGCGAAGAGACGATGAACAAGATGGCGCCCGGCATGGGCGGCATGGGCGGTCTGTTCTAATGCCCGGACAAATCGAACCGATTGAGCGGATGGTGTCGGAGCTGTCTCGGCTGCCCGGCATCGGTCACAAGACGGCGGCACGGCTGGCGTACCATATCGTCGGGATGCCGCTGGAGGATGTTCACGCGCTGGCGGCGGCGCTGTGGCAGGGGCGCAAGGCGATTCGCTACTGCGACGTGTGCGGCAATTTTTCCTCCGCTGAAAAGTGCGCCGTGTGTGCGGATGAAAGCCGCCATAACGGGCAAATCTGCGTCGTGCGCGACCCGCGCGACGTGGCCGCCATGGAGCGGATGCACGATTACCACGGGCTGTACCACGTCCTGCACGGCACGCTGTCGCCGATGGACGGCATCGGACCGGATGATATTCACATCAAGGAACTGATGACGCGCCTGCAGACCGAGCCGGTCAGCGAAGTGATTCTGGCGACGAACCCCGACATCGAGGGCGAAGCAACCGCCACCTACATTGCGCGGCTCATTAAGCCCATGGGCATCAAGTGCACCCGCATTGCCCACGGTGTCCCCGTCGGCAGCGACCTTGAATACGCCGACGAAGTGACGCTCTCAAAGGCGATGGAGGGACGAAGGGAGCTGTGAGGGGAACCACCGAACCACCAGAGGCTCTGCCTCTGGACTCCGCAAGGGAGTTCCTCCCTTGACCCTTTCGCGCGATTGAGTTGAGCGCATTTTCATGCTACGCCCGCGTGTTTATCCAAGGAACGGATAAAATCAACCGCAAATAACCCCAAAAGCAGCGGCGCCGAAGGTTTCCAAAGGGCGATCGCAAACTTCGTTTGTTTTCATGCCCTTTGGTCGCGCCCGCAGGCGCGATTCCCCCTGCTGCGCAAAAGAATGCTTTTTTCGGCAGAATGCTATTTCCCAGCATTCTGCCAATTTTCTCATGAAACGAGGAATCTGCCGATGTTTCTTGCCGATACCCATTCCGATACCCTCTTCAACCTTGGCGTTGGCAAACGCACCTTCGCCCAGACCGATATTACCCCTGACCGCCTGAGACAGGGCGGCGTCAGCCTGCAAACCCTCGCCCTGTGGAGCGGTCCGAAAGGTCCGAACGGTGACTATGAAGCCGTCGCCGACGCCGAATACGCCGCCATCCGCCACTTCACCGACGCGGGCATCCGGCAGGTCGATGACCCGGAGGATGTCAAGCCCGGCGAAAACACCTTCATGCTCTCCTTCGAGGGCTGCGAGGTATTCCAGAAGAGCGACGAGATGGTGGCTTTCTGGCGGCAGCGCGGCATCCGCATCGGCGCGCTGGTGTGGAATCACCCGAACGCTTTCTCCACCCCTGCCGCCGTGGACGCGGAAACGCACATGACCCCCGAAGGCATCCGCATTGCCCGCGTGATGCAGCGTCAAGGCATCAGCGTGGACGTGTCGCACCTGAACGAAGCCGGATTCTGGGACTTGTTCGCCAAGGGTGAGCGTCCGCCGATGGCGAGCCACAGCTGCTGCCGCGCCCTCTGCGACCATGTACGCAACCTGACCGACGACCAGATTCGCGCCATGATTCAGTACGGCGGCTACATCGGCGTGAATTTCTACCCGCGTTTTCTGTCTGCGGACTGCAAGGCGGACAGTGTGACGATTGCCCAGCACATCGACCATATCTGCCAGCTTGGCGGCTCGGATATTGTTGGATTCGGCAGCGATTTCGACGGCATCGAGGTGTCGCCTGACGACGTGCGGAATCCGGCGGAGCTGCCGAATCTGCTGACGGCACTGCGCAATTACGGCTACAACGACGAATCAATCGAGAGAATTTGCGGCGGGAATTTGAAGGCGTACTTTGCACGTTTGAAGTAACTGAAAAGACCGTCACGGAAGCGCACTCAAGCCGGGCAGCCAAAAAGGGTCAAGGGACAATGTCCCTTGCAGGGTGCAGGGACAGCGTCCCTGC
>ENA-UALL01000904-UALL01000904.1-human-gut-metagenome-genome-assembly--contig:-NODE-904-length-11762-cov-6.844794_pt1 | contig 11762 bp, 5 predicted proteins | sample MGYA00243699_ERZ654466 | MGnify/ENA primary metagenome ERZ654466 (study PRJEB26926, sample SAMN06164635) | human gut metagenome | biome: ENVO:00009003; feature: ENVO:2100002; material: ENVO:00002003...
CGGCAGCGTCAGATGTGTATAAGAGACAGGATCAATCCATAAGTTTGTTTTTGGTCCCCATCGGTGGCGGTGACCCGGTTAAAGTAAATACGTCATATGCCTTCCCTACAACACCGAAATTTGACACTGTTAACAATATATCCGGGATAATCGATTGGAGATAACAGCCAACTAGAGAGGCAAATGCTTTTCATTCCGTGATTTTGAGCTTAGCCGGTAGTATCATTATCCACCTGGGCCCCACATGAAAAGGTAGTATCCAGCGTGTTTTCAAATTATTTTCTGAAAACCACCAGTTGATGAACTGTTCCAGAAGAAAAAGACAGAAATAAAACCACCTTTGGTAGGATAGGGAAGGATTACGCAAAGAGGCGCCGTTTTTCGATAGGAGAGAGCTTGGAGTTAAGCTGAATGCGATCATGGTTGTAAAAAGCGATATAATCATCAATGAGAGTCTGTGCTTGAAGGATGGTCACCGGCTTGTAAAGACGAATGCATTCGGATTTGAGAATGGAAAAGAAATTTTCCGCCATGGCGTTGTCGTATGGGTTGGCCCGTCTTGACATGGACGGAGTAATGCCGTATTGTGTAGTTAGGGTAAAATAGCTTTGGGAAGCGTATTGAAACCCTTGGTCACTGTGGAGTTGCAGTTCTGCAGTGACCTTTTCTTTTTCCATCGCTAGCCGGACCGTATCCAGCACCAGTTTGATACTTTGGCGAGTGCTTGTTTTGTAGGCAACAATGCTTAAGTCAAACAAATCGCGGATGACGGAAAGGTAAAGAGTACCCTGCTTGGTTGGGATATAGCTGATATCGGTTACCCATTTTTGATTAGGTCTGTCAGCATGAAAATTACGATTCAACAGATTCGCATAGGTTCGTGTTTCCTCGCCACAATGAACGAATCTCTTGCGGCGTATCTTCGACAACAGACCATATTTATGCATGACACGCCAAATGGTCTTGTAGTTGTAATGCTTACCGTACTGACGCTCGATCCAAAGCTGGACCCGACGACAGCCGTACGTGCACATATACTTCCCACTATCACGACATGCTTGAATCTGTTCCACCAAAAGAGATTCTCGATTCAACTGTTTGCTTCGCTTTCGGAAGCTGTAATATCCGCTGCGTGATACATCAAAGAAACGGCACATAGAAGTGACCGGATAAAGATGATATTATACGAATTAACAGATTAGCGTAGGACTGCTCAAGCAAGCTGAGCTATTATATAGGCATAGCAAAAGACCACATCCAGGAAATCTTTGGATGTGGTCTTTATACCATAAACAATTCCACGAATATGTCAACTTACTCGAACGGCTCAAATTTTTTTAGCCATAATAGTTCGAGTAAGGTACTTTTGGTGGAGGCGAGGGGAATCGAACCCCTGTCCAAAAACAGTGCAGCGCGGCTTTCTCCGAGTGCAGCCGGTCTTTTAGGATTCCCCTCACCAGCCGCCGTCCGGCAGGCTGCTGGCTACGGTAGCCACCCCGTCATGACGCCGCCGGTGGCCAGGCGGCGTTCACGTTCACCGCTAATCGACGCCTTTACCCCGCCCGCGGTACTGCGGGGAAAGACGGCAGCCTAATTAGGCCGCGAGAGCAACAGTTTTGTTGTCGTTTATTGTTTAAGTTGCGGATTTTAAAGCGGTTCCGCACCGCTACTCGCTTACCGGGCCTTGCTGTCCCTGTCGAAACCTTTACGCCCCCCTGTATCCGGCGGCAAAAGCGGGAACACCCACTTGCCGCCAGCTTTTATTATACCCGAATAAACGGGATTGTCAATCTCCGGTTGTTTACAAAAAAGGACAAAAGAGCCTTTCCTTTACAATCCGGCCGGGATGGGGTAAAATGACAACGGTTAAAGCGGCAAAGGGAGTGGCCGCATAGGCACGTTCTTTCGGCTGTGACGGGAAAGCGCCCTTCCAAAAACAAAGATTGCTTCCTGCCCTGCCCGATACTCCAACAGAAGGACTGGATTTTTATGGAATGTAGATTGTGTCCCCGGCAATGCGGGGTAGCGCGTCCGGGAGGCTTTTGCAAAATGGGGGAGCAGCCCCGACTGGCCCGTGCCGCCCTGCATTTTTGGGAGGAGCCCTGTATCAGCGGCAAACGGGGCTCCGGCACCGTGTTTTTCAGCGGATGTTCCCTTCGTTGTGTTTTCTGCCAGAATCGGGAGATCAGCGAAAAGGGCTTTGGCGCCGATGTCAGTGTGGAACGGCTCCGTGAAATATTTGACCAGCTGGTGGATAAGGGGGCGCACAACATCAACCTGGTCAACCCCACCCATTTTGTCCCGGCCATCGCGCAGGCGCTGGAGCGTCCTCTCCCCGTGCCGGTGGTTTACAATACCGGTGGTTATGACCGGGTGGAAGCACTGCGCTGTTTGGAAGGGAAAATCCAGGTGTATCTGCCGGACATGAAATACGCTTTGCCGGGCCCGGCTTCGCGCTATTCCGGCGCACCGGATTATCCCGAAGTGGCCCGCGCCGCCATCTTGGAAATGGTGCGGCAGACCGGGCCGTACCGGCTGGATGAGGAGGGGATGCTGACGAGCGGGGTGCTGATCCGGCACCTGATCCTGCCCCGCAATCTGGAAAATACCCGCCGCGTTATCGACTGGGTGGCGGGAACCTTCCCGTCGGGTACGGTTTTGTTCAGCCTGATGAGCCAGTATACCCCCTGTGGTGACCTGAGCCGCGTGCCCGAAATCGACCGGCGTCTCACCCGCCGGGAGCAGGAAGCGGCCGAGGAGTATCTGTTCGTCTCGGGCATTGAGGACGGCTTTGTTCAGGAACGGGATTCTGCCGCCGAGGAATACATCCCGCCCTTTGACCTTACAGGCGTGGTGTGAAAGGAATAAACTTAATATTTTTTATCTAAAAGACGAAAGACAGAGTAGAGCGTCCCAAAAGAGCAGGCCGGCGGCCTGCTCTTTTTGTATGCAAGCGGTCGTTTGAACATGGCAAGAGCGGTTTTACACTGTCATATCCGAAAAAGGCGGCTTTTGCGAAGTTGCTCAAACTCCGTTACCCTCCTTTTACATAAAAGGAATTTCCCATGCTCGGATTTTACCTTTCCTTTTCCGGCGGCTGATGGCGGCGAAAAAAAGGGGCTGCTATAATGAAGCCGTATGGAAGAAAAAAGAGACCAAAACAATTACGGAGGGAACAGCATGAAACACAAAAGATCTTGCCTGAGCCTGTTCGCCGCAGCCGTGGTAACGGCGGCGACGCTGCTGGCCCCTGCCCAGATGGCGCTGGCGCAGGAAACACAACCGGGCAGCTACAGCATGGAGGGGGACGGCAGTCCCGCCGACCCATTTGTGTTGACGACACAAGAGGACCTGCTGTATGTAACCGAACAGTTAAACAACGAAAACGCAGCGTATGTGGGGAAAGCTTACGAACTGGGAGCCGACATCCGGATGACGCAGGAATTCCCGATGATCGACACGTTCAGCGGCTCCCTGGATGGCAACGGCCATGTGATAAGCGGCCTTGTGATGAAGGGGACCCTGCCCGAAACCGACAAGGGTTCTTACCGCGCCGGGTTTATCCGCCGCAATACAGGAAGCATTGAAGACTTGGTTTTGGAGGATATTACCCTGACCTGTACCGGGGACAACGGCACCGCAGGCGGCCCCACCGTTGGCGGCCTGGTCGGCCAGAACGATGGCAGCATCCAGCGCTGCGGAGTAACGGGCAGTGTTTCGGCCCCCAGTTATGAGATTGCCGCCGGCGTTGTGGGAAACAATGGCCAGGGAAAGACGGTTTCGGACTGCTTCTTTTCGGGGGATGTAACGGCCATGTACATGGCGGGCGGCATCGCCGGATATGCCAAGGGAACGGTTGAGCGTTGCCTGGCGCGGGGCAGCATGACCACCACGAGCGACCATCCCACGAATGGACGCGAAAACCAGCAGGGCAACGACGCGGCTATTGTCTGCGCCTATCCCGGCAATCCTCTGACGGTGCGCAACAATGTGGCGGTGAGTGGAACCATCACCATGGCCTACCCGGATTATCAAATCGATGGCTTTGTGGGCCGGGTGGTCGGATTCACCGGGAACAGCGTGCAGATCCGCAACAACTACGGCGGCACGGAGATCCGTATCAAAAACCAGACGGTGACAAGCAGCGATATCAACTCCCAGCACGGGCTGGACAAGACCGACGCCGAGCTGAAAACGCAGGCCACTTATGAGGAACTGGGCTGGGATTTTGAAAGCGTGTGGGAAATGGACAAGGAGACCGGTTATCCCACCCTGCAAAAGCCGCAGGAGGAAACCGGCGTTACTGCGCTGACCGGAAACGGCACCGCGAGCGATCCTTATCTGATCAATAACGCAGAGGAATTCCGCTTCTTCACCGAGCAGATGAACGCAAACAACGGGGTCTACTCCAGTGAAAAACAGTTTGCTTTGACCAACGATATCACCCTGCTGGGCGAGGCCGATATGATCGCATCCTTTAACGGTGTGTTCGATGGCAGGGGCCATACCATCCATGGGCTGGTTATCCGCAGTGAGGTGCCGGACAGCAACAAGGGCGATTACCGTGCGGCTCTGTTTGTGACCAACACCGGCACCATCCGCAATCTGACCCTGGCGGATGTGGACATTTCCTGCACTGGGGATAACGGGAGCAGCGCCGGTCCCGTCTGTGCGGCGTTGGTAGCCGACAACCTGACCGGCGGCCTGGTGGAAAGCTGTGCGGTGACGGGCAGTGTTTCGGCTCCCGGCTTTGAAAAGGTGGGCGGCCTGGTGGGCCAGAACAAGGGCGGTTCGGTACAGGACTGCTACTTTGAGGGCGACCTGACCGCCAAATTCATGGCCGGTGGCATCGTGGTTTACAACAATTCCAACAGCAGCATCCAGCGCTGTTTTGCAAACGCCGGCATCACCCTGACTGCGACCGAGCAGGTGAGTGGCAAAAACAGCCAGCAGGGCAATGACGGCGCCCTGATCTGCGCCTATCCCAACACGGCCTATATCCGGGGCAATGTGGCCTATGGCGGCTCCATCACCTACGCCTATAACCAGCCCGGAGCTCAGACAGAGGGCTATTACGGGCGGATCATCGGCTGCGATGATTTTGGCAAGACCCTGCAGGACAACATCGCCAACGAGGCCATCACCATCAACGGCAAGACCGTCAGCGGCACCTATACCGACCCCAACGGGCAGGATGTCGCTTTGCAGCAGCTCAGCCAGCAGAGCACCTATGAGGAACTGGGCTGGGATTTTTCCTACACCTGGAAGATGGATGCGGACAAACAGCACCCGGTGCTGCAGTATGTGGATTCTTCCACCCGGCCGGACCGTATCACCGTGACCTTTAACGGTGATTCCGCCACCCGCAAGGCCTTTAACTGGTTCACCGATGTCGAGGTGGAGCAGCCGGTGGTAAAGATCAGCGAAAGCAAGGACTTTGCGCAGGCCACCGAGATCGCCGCCGCCAAGCAGGAACTGTACGGCAGCGTGCAGTACCGGGCGCTTGCGGAGAACCTCGCCCCTGCCACCACTTACTATTACCAGGTGGGGGATAAGGCGACCGGCGTGTTCAGCGGAACCGGCGAGTTTACCACCGCCAAAGACAGCGGCGCGTTCTCCTTTGTCAGCCTGACCGATACCCAGTCCTACACCGACGGGGATGCGCAGGTATCGGCCGCCACCCTGGAAAAGGCGCTGGGCAGGGTGCCGGATGCGGCCTTTGTTCTCCACGGAGGCGACGTGGTGGACGACGGCTCCAATGAAGGTATGTGGGAAAGTCTGCTCAACTATTCCGCCGCCGGACTGATGAGCACCACCATCGCCCCTGCCGCCGGTAACCATGAAGCGACCGGCAACGCCTTTGTCAACCACTTCTATCTGGAGCAGAACGGCGATCCCACTGGCGGCACCTATTATTCTTTTGATTACAGCAACGCCCATTTTGTGGTGCTCAATACCAATGAGGATTCCACCCAAAACCTTTCCGATGAGCAGCTTCGCTGGCTGCGGGAGGACGTGACCTCCGCCCGTGAGGCCGGGGCCGAGTGGATCATCCTCAACATGCACAAAGGGCCTTACACCACCGCCACCCATATGGACGACCAGGACATCAAAAATATGCGCCGTGTGCTCGTCCCCCTCATCGACGAGCTGGACATCGACCTTGTGCTGCAGGGCCACGACCATATCCTTGCCCGCACCAAGGTGCTGGCTTATGATGAGAACGGCACCGAATGCGCGGCTCCGGTGGAGACCACCAAAATCACCGAAATGAAGGGCGGCAAACGCATCGAATACGCTCTGAGCCCCGAAGGCACCATCTACTTTTTGCCCAATACCGCTGGGGTGAAGCATTACGACCAGGAAACCAGCCCAAGCGGCATCGACATGGAAGCCTACCTCGACCTGTTCGACCGCTCGGAGCAGGGAGTGCAGAACAATTCCTCGGAGAAAAATGCCCAGTATTTTGCCGGCATCACCATCGACGGGGGACGGCTGGAAGCGATGGTATACCAGATCAAGGACCAGTCGGTGCCCTATTCCTGGGAGGGCTTCGGCATCGATAAGGAGATCGAGCCGATGATCCGGCAGATCGAAGCGCTTCCCGAAAAGGATGCGCTGTCCCTGGAAGACAAGACCTCTGTCACCCAGGCCCGGATGTCCTACAACGAGCTGACAGAGGCCCAGCAGAGCGCCATTACCAACTATGACAAACTCAAGGAGCTGGAATACCGCCTGGTAGAGCTGGAATCGGAAGGCGGGCGGACCGCCCTCTGGTTTGATGCCACGGCTGCAGCCCGGCAGCTGATCTCGGTGCGCAACGACACCAGCGAGGCCTTTGTCAACGCGCCTGTTCTGCTCAAGCTGACCGGCATCCCCGCGGGGACCCAGGAAAAGACCTTGAAATTCTACACCATGAGCGGCCTGGCCATTCCTTATGAAGTGGAGAATTGGGACCCCGAATCCACCACCACCGTATGGGTGAAGATAGAAGAGCTGCCGGCCGGTTCTGCCACCAGCCTGTGGGCCTATTACGGCGGAGAAGAAGCGGACAACGATCCCACCCAGGTGTGGAACGAGACCTATGAACTGGTGGAGCATTTTGCCGGCGACTCGGCAAACGGGACCCAGCGGGTGGATTCCACCGGGCAGCAGACCGGCCGGGTGGAAGGAACCGGGTTGACGGCCGCCACCGGCCAAAACGGTACCAAGACCGCCTATTTTGACAACACCAAGATCGTTTACGGTGACGTGGGCGGCGGCCTGGATCAGGTGAGCGTGAGCGCCGTTTATCAGGCCACGGCGGAGGATCTGCAAAGCCAGCCGGAGGACAACGCCCCCTTCTTTGCCAAGGATGTGGCAGGCAGCGGCTCCAACGATACCCTGTTTTTGGGGGTCAACAAGGTCAACAAGCAGCTGATTTCGCGCTACAGCGGCCTGTGGTATGAATCCAGCGCCACAAGCGCCAAAACCACCGAATCCAAACTGGCCCTGCCCGAGGACGGCAAGCCTCATCTGGTCACCATGAGCTACGACGGCATGACCGTGGCCGTGTTTGTGGACGGCGAAAAACTCTACGAGGCCTTTGCGGAATACCGCACCACCCTCAACGATGAGCGCACTCCCGCCACCATCGGCGCTTATTCCAATACCGGCGAGGTCAAGGCCTCCTACCGGGGCACCCTGGACGAAATCCAGCTTACCGGTTACCGCACCACTCCTGAATGGGAAAAATTCCGGTACAGCAACTATTTCGGCGACGCGGTGGCATATGGCGAGGTGGAACAAGCCGGTCAGGCGGGTGTGCAGCTGCAGATCACCTATCCGGCCGACTCGGCGGCCGCCTCCACCGGAATGGTGAAGGTGACCGGCGTCGTGACCAAGGCCAGCGATTTGACTGCCACTGTGGATGGAAAAGCCTTTGACCTGGATAGCGCGAGCGCGGGCGAATTCGCCGTGCTGGTGCCGGTGGATGCCCTCAACGAACAGACCATCACCCTGACCGCCAAGGCGCAGGACGGCAGCGGCCAGGCGCAGGATACCCTTACCCTTGTCCTGTCCGATTCCACAGCGCCCGGCCGTCCGGTGCTGTCGGACACTTCCGAAAACGGAACCGTTGCCGGGGATTCCGCCACCCTGACCGCCCAGCTGACCGGCGACAGCCACGAAGAGGTCTCGGTTGCGTTTTACCAGAACCAGGCCATCGCCCTGACCAGCGAGAACACGGTGGTGCGCTGGGGCACGGCGCAGGATCAGCTGCCGCAGGAAATCCAGCCCACCGACGGTGAGAAGGCCTCCGCTCTGTTTGGCACCGCCACCGGCGAGGGGGAGAATCCCTACCAGATATATGAGATCACCCTCACCGGGGAACAGCAGCAGGCGGAAAATTTCCACCTGGTGTGGAACGGCACAGCCGAGCGGGAAGTGACCGCCTATGTCTACAACACGGGCGAAAACCGCTGGCAGGAGGTGGGCTCCGCCTACGACCAGGATGCGGATGCGGTGAGCATCGACATGAACATTCCCAACCAAAACGTTGTAAAGGACGGCAAGATGACCCTGCTGCTGTGGCGGGGCATGACCGAGTCCATCGAGGGCCGCGACAGCTATCTGCCGGAGGAAGGCCAGTTTGATTTTGGCATGGTGATGGTGCCGGATACGCAGCTTTACACCCAGTCTTATCCGGAAAAGATTTATCAGCAGTTCCAGTGGATCGCCGATACCGCAAAGGAAAACAAAACGAAAATGGTGCTGCACGTGGGAGACGTGGTCAACCGGCCCTATCTCAATCAGGAATTCCAGTGGAAAGCGGCGGACGCGGCCTTCGGCCTGCTGGAGCAGGCGGGGATCCCCTATGGCATCGCCTGGGGCAACCACGACTATGACAACGGCACCAACAGCCGCATCCGTTACAACCAGTATTTCCCCGTTACCCGCCTTGAATCGGCGGCAGGGGACCTGTGGGGAGGCTCCTTTGGCATCGACGAAAGCCAGCCTATCGATGACGCCTATTACCTGATGGAAGAGCACGGCGCCAAGCTGCTGATTATCAGCATCTCCTATTGGCAGACGGCTGAAGATCTCGACTGGGCGGCCAAGGTCATCGAGGAGCATCCGGAGCATTCGGTTATTCTCTTCACCCACAATTACACCAACCTCAGCGGCATCTCCAATACCGATATGCTCAACAAGGTGGTAAAAAACCACAGCAACGTCAAGCTGGTGCTCAGCGGCCATGTGGCGGGGACCAATGTGGTGTACAGCAACTTTGGCGACCATGAAACCTATAACGTGCTGGCGGATTATCAGGGCCTGTCTTATGGCGGCCAGGGTTATCTGCGCAGCATCCGGTTCGATGTGGAAAACGACCTGATCTATTTCAACACCTATTCCCCCATGACCGGTGAAAAGGTCTCCCCCTACGGCAATGGGACCTATTCCGGTGACCGGGGCAACCTGTACCAGGTGAGCAAGGATGAATTTGCCATCCGGTTGGACCTGGGCGGTACCTCCACCCGCACCCTGACCACCAACTCCATCACCCTGGCCGCAGGAGAAAACCAGGCGGTGGGACAGCCCCAGACAGTGGCGGGTGACGGCAGCGCCAGTGTGATTCTGGAAGGGCTGCAGGCGGGTGTCTCCTATGAATGGTACGCCACCGTGACCGATAAGGCGGGAAATGTCACCGCCGGTGCGCCGCTCTCTTTCACAGCCACCCAGGCGCCCCACACCCATACCATGGAAAAGATAGCGGCAAACGCGCCCACCTGTGTACAGCCCGGTAACAGCGAATACTTCACCTGTACTTCCTGCGGGCGGATCTACGCGGATGAAGCCGGCAGTCAGGCAATCACCCCGGAGAGCACCGTAATCCCCGCCACCGGCGTACACACCGGCGGTACGGCGACCTGCTGTGAAAAGGCGGTCTGCGTCACCTGCGGAACGGATTATGGTGAACTGGATCCGAACAACCACTCCGGCGGCACCGAGGTGCGGGGCCAAAAGCCCGCCACCCAGCAGGAAGAAGGCTACACCGGTGATACCTACTGCCTGGGCTGTGATGCGCTGCTGGCCCGCGGTGAGGTGATAGAGAAGCTCCCGGCCGGTGTGCTGCTGGGGGATGTCAATCTCGATGGCAAGGTCACTGCGGCCGATGCGCTGCTGGCCCTGCAGGCGGCAACGGGTAAAATTGATCTGACCGGTGAACGGGAACAGGCGGCCCAGGTAGACGGGAAAGCCGGCATCACCTCAGCCGACGCCCTGATGATTTTGCAGGCAGCTACAGGGAAGATCGCATTGGATGGGCCGCAGACAGCGGCATAATAAAAAAGTAAAACAGCCGCAAAACGGCTGCTTTACCCACAGAAGCTTTCTCCTTTTCTCATTCTCTTTTTCCTGGCCAGGCGGCAAGCAGGCGGTAGGTCTGCTTGCCGCCTTTGCCTCTTTTCAAAACCCGGCCCGCAGGAGCCCCCAAAGCGGACAGCCTGTAAATAAAGGGATAAGGGAACAGGAAGGCTGGGCTTGGAGGCAGACACAGAAAAATCCGGCCTGAGCGCAACACTCAGACCGGATAAAACGCCGGGTTTCAGGGATATGGGAAATAAGCCGGATGGGCAGGAGAAAAAGCATTTCCCTGTCCGAAAGATGTGCGGGGATGCTGATAGACCGTTTTCCTCTGCCTTGAAAAGGACCGCTTATTCCTGAGGTATGTATACCAGGCTGCAGTTTTCAAATGTAATGGCCGTATCGATCCGGCACAAACCGGTAATGGCAATTCTTTGCCCGGCCGTGGCAGACGCCGCCAGACGGTAGACGTCTTCGTTCAGGAAATAAAAACGCATACTGTCCGAAGCGAGAGGATTGGATAAGGGCAGCAGGTCTGCATAAAATCGTCCGTTTTCTTCCCCGACGGCAGCCAGAATACCGGACACACGCAGTGTTTGTCCTTCGTACATGGCGCGGGCTTTGGGGATGCTGTTGTTATAGGCATTGAACAGAGCGTCTACCGATACCTGGATCACCGAAGGGTCGATGCCTTGGGGCGAAGTGGTGGTGAAGGTGAAAGAGACCGTACTCCTTTGGGTAACAGAGTGTGTGCGCGATGAAAGGGTGAGGCTTACGGTCACACCGGCGAACATGATTAGGCACAGCAGCCAGCCCCACCAGCGCATGGCGGAAGAGCCCGGCTGGCCGGAATCCTGTGGTTGCATCAAAGCGTCGCCTCCTTTTGCGTCTGGTTGTCTGCGAAATAGACGCCGTACCAGACAAGGAACATGTAGACGGTCCAGATTTTGCGGCTGTTATCCTTTTTCCCCGCCCGGTGTTCGTCCAGGAACCGCACCAGTTCCTCCGTGTTGAAGTACTGCCGGGCGGCGGGGGAGGTGAAAGCCTCTTTAACGGTCTGATAATATTTCTCCTCCCGCAGCCAGATGCGCACCGGCACCGGAAATCCCAGTTTGGGGCGGGAGGTGGAACGCTCCGGCATGTGCCGGCGCGCTGCCAGGCGCAGGGCGTATTTGGTGGTGCCGCCGCCGATGCGGTGCTGCACCGGGATACGCCGGGCCACTTCAAACACCTTCTTGTCCAAAAACGGCACCCGCAGTTCCAGGGAATGGGCCATGCTCATGCGGTCGGCCTTCAAAAGGATATCGCCCACCATCCAGCGGTTGATATCCAGATACTGCATCCGGGTCACATCGTCCTGCCCCTTGCAGCTGTCTCTTATACACATCTGACGCTGCCGACGATAAGGCTCGTGTAGA
>ENA-UALL01000917-UALL01000917.1-human-gut-metagenome-genome-assembly--contig:-NODE-917-length-11655-cov-6.858879_pt1 | contig 11655 bp, 3 predicted proteins | sample MGYA00243699_ERZ654466 | MGnify/ENA primary metagenome ERZ654466 (study PRJEB26926, sample SAMN06164635) | human gut metagenome | biome: ENVO:00009003; feature: ENVO:2100002; material: ENVO:00002003...
GAGACAGGGAATATGGCGGGCACGGCGGCGAACGGCTCCAACAGAAATATGGCGCTGCTGGCCACCGTCACCTTTACCCCCTTGCACGACGGTATCGATTTTACCACTGCCTGGAAGCGTATCGGCTTCAGGTTGCGTTCCTCTTGGGTAGATGGCAGCGAAAAGGCGGCCGGGTTTTATTACCTTACTCCCGACCAGGTGACGTTGAATGAAAACAACTCGTTTGATGTGGTTATCCCGCTGTCGGATATTGCAACAGAAAATATCAACTGGGCGGATGTGCGGGACATCAACATCATCTGCGAGCTCAACGACCCCTACCGCTATTCCGCCCAGCAGGACAGTCCGGATATGACCATGACCCTTGCGAACGTGCGGATTGCTGCGATGGAGAAGGAAGATATACCGGACTTTACGGCGCTCAAGGATGCGATCGCACGGGCAGAGGGGGTCGACGAGAGCCTGTACACCGATGAAACGGTCGGTACATTGCGGCGGGCGCTGGAAGCGGCAAAGGCAGTATTGACAGACGGCGAAGCCACCCAGGAGAGGGTGGACGGGGCGTGCCGTGCGCTGGAGCAGGCGTTGAACAGACTGGAGCTGAGGCCCCGGCCGTTGGTCTATGGGGATGTGGACAGCGACGGTGTGGTCGCCGCGGCAGATGCTCTGCTGGTATTGCAGGCGGCGACGGGCAAGCTCGACCTGAGCGCCGCGCAGCAAATGGCGGCAAACGTGGACGGCCAACCGGGCGTGAGCTCAGCGGACGCGCTTCAGATTTTGCAGTTCGCCACCCGTAAGATCACCTCCTTCCCTGTGGAGGGATAGCTCTCCGGCAAAAAACAAAACGGTATCTCCCGGAGCCAGTGCGCTGGCTCCGGGAGATTTTGTGCATCTGAAAGCCTATGTCCGTGAAGATATGCCTTGTTTTAAAGAGTTCCCGTGACCAATGTATGGGAAAACATTGCCAGGCGGAGGCTTTTATGATATTATTATAAATGAAAAGGTAAAATCCACAGGTGCGCAGCCGCAGCGGCAAACCGATGGCTTGCAAGGGCGGACTATTAAGCCTGCCCAACACCGGCGGGGGAGGGATGGATACGGTAAAACGAATCGGGCAAATCCACTTTGCCGAGATCCTGTTGGCCGTTTCACTGTTTTTGATCGGCACTTTTCACGAATATCTTTCCTGCGCCCTTTCGGCGGCTATGCTGGTGTGGCTGGCGGTGAGGGCGGTAAGGGAAAAGAAGCTCCGCGTTTTTCTGAATCTCACCGGACTGTCGGTGTGCTGCATGGCGCTGTTTTATGCTTTGAGTGCATTTTGGGCAGTGGACAACGGCATGGCCTTTATCGGCTTTTTAAAATTCCTGCCGGTGCCGCTGTATCTGCTGGTGCTTATGCAGCGGCATACCGCGGATGACGTCATCGCCAGTCTGCCCTATATTGCCGCCGCCATGGCGGTCCTGTCCGCCATTGGCATGCAGATCCCTCTTTTTGAATCCTTCTTTTCGGTCGCAGGCCGCCTGGCCGGCTTTTTCCAGTATCCCAACACCTTTGCGTTGTTCCTGCTTGTCGCGGAGTTGACCGCGGTCGCAAAGGAAAAACATACCCCTGTGGATATTGTGGTGATCGTGCTGCTCCTCTTGGGCTTGCTGTATACCGGAAGCCGCACCGTCTTTGTGCTGGCGGTCCTGTCCAACGGCGTTTTGATTTTTACCGGCAAACACCGGCGGGTAAAGATCGGGGTTTTTGCCGGTGTCTTGCTGGTGGTAGCCGGCGGGGCGGTTTGGCTGGCCCTGTCGGGACAGGTGAGCGCATTCAGCCGGTTTTTGACCATTTCCCTGACCGAGAGCACCTTTGTTGGACGGCTTTTGTATTTTCGGGACGCTCTGCCTCTGGTTTTGGAGCACCCGTTCGGCCTTGGCTATCTGGGCTACTACTATCTGCAGTCCTCTGTGCAGACAGGGGTCTACTCCGTGATGTATGTCCACAACGATTTTCTGCAACTGCTGCTCGATGTCGGCTGGCTCCCGTTTGCCCTGTTCGCGGCGGCGGTCTTCAAATCCATATTCTTCGGGAAAAAGCCGTTTTATAAACGGGTGGTCCTGTGCGTGATGGCGCTGCATAGCTGCTTTGACTTTGACCTGCAGTTCATCGCCATGTTTTTTGTCATGCTGTTGTTTATGGACCATCGCGAGGGAAAAGAATGTATCCTCACCGCGCGGGGCGGGTTGGCCGCATACAGTGCCGGATTGGCGGCCGTTTGCCTTTATGGGGGCGTTTTCCTTAGCCTGTCCCGTTTCGGAAAATACGCGGCAGCGCAGGCTATCTACCCGTGGAACACTCAAAACGAGATCCGCCTTCTGGCAGCCGAGGAAGACCTGGACACCGCTGTAGGAACAGCCGATGATATCCTCGAACGCAACGAATACGTCATCCTTGCCTACAGCGTAAAGGCACGACAAGCCTATTCCCAGGGGAATTTTGCAAAGCTTATCGACTACAAACGGCTGATTTTTGAAAAGGCGCCCTTTGGATATGAGGAATATGAGGAGTATGGCTACATGCTGATAAACGGTATCGCCCTGTACCAACAGGCGGGAGATACCGACAGCGCCCAGATCTGCCGGCAGGAGCTGCTTTGGGTAAAAGACCGCGTGCACACCGCCGGTAGCCGGTTAAGCCGGTTGGGAGGGATGATCGACGATCAGCCGGTTACCCAGCTGCCGGAGGATATGGAAGCGTACATTGCGGCGCTGGAGGGGACGGATGCGAAATGAAAAAATGGATAGCGGTTTTTCTCAGCTTTCTGCTGGCATTGGAATGCGCCGCCGTTTCCGGCTGTTCTTCCGGCGGGCAGGTGCGGGTGCTGGATGGCGGGGGACAGGAAATAGCCGCGCTGGAAAGCCTGTCGGACGAACGCACAGAGCTGCACGACCATGCCTACCGCACGTATCTTGAAATCGTGTTGTCCGAAGCGGAGGGGTGCATCGCCAGCCTGTACGAATGGGATACACAGCAGGCCCGCCGGTATCTGCTGGAAGAGGAATGTACCCTCTATACCGCCTTTGACGGCGGGGCCTTCCACTCTCTGCAAAACGCGTATGAGCAGCAGGCGGGCGGCTCCCTTCCCTTTGGCGGTGCCGTCACCGACCTGCAGGGGAACCTGCTGGCTGCCTGCAGCGCAGGCGGGGAAGAAGGGGCCAATTATGCAACGGCCAAGACGCCCCCATACTCCGCTTTTAAACCCCTGAGTGTTTATATGCCCGCGATAGAGCGGGGCCTTATCACATGGTCCTCCCTTTATGAGGATTCCCCGGTCAAAAAAATCACCGATTCCGATGGACGGCCGGTGGATTGGCCCGCCAACGCCACCGGCACCTATACCCACGAAAACACGCTGCTTCCCATCGCGATTAAAGAATCCCTGAATACCGTGGCGGTGCGCTGCATGCAGGAGGTGGGGGTGAGCGAATCCCTGGGCTTTTTGCAGGAATGCTTTGGGCTCTCCCTTGACTTTGAGCAGAACCGGCTCGCCCTCTATGGAGAGGACGAGGTGATCGGCAACGTGGCGCTGGGCTATCTCTATGAGGGAATCAGCCCGGTCGAGATGGCCGGATATTACCAGATCTTTGCAAACGGCGGGCTCTACTACCCGCCCCATGCTCTTTTTAAAATCTGTGACAGCCAGGGCAAGGTGATTTATGAACGGCAGGAAGAGGGGCAGCAGGTGATCCGCCCGTCCACCGCCAACATCCTCAACCACCTGCTGCAGGGAGTTGTTTCTCCCGGCGGCACCGGGCAGGAGGCCGCCTGCGATGGGGTAACGGTGGGCGGCAAAACAGGGTCGGGCGATAACGGCTACTGGTTTGCCGGGTTCACCCCGCAGTATGTTTGCACCGTGTGGCACGCTGCCGGGGCGGAAAATGCCACAAGCCGCCTCTTTTCGGCCGTTGTTGGCGGGCTGGAAAACGACCCGGACGCCCGCTTCCCACAATGCCCGGATGTGCAGCAGGCCGCTTATTGCTGTGAAAGCGGGCTGCTCTTGTCTCCCCAGTGCCGCAGGGTGGATGTGGGTTATTTTGCTACGGACGCCATGCCGGCCATCTGCAATGCGCATTAGGGCCTGCGGGCACCGGTGCTTTACATATAGAATCTTGTTGGAACAGGAGGAGCTTTTATGAGAGTGAGAAAAACCAAAAAGCTGTTGTCCGGCCTGCTTGCCGTGCTGTTTGTGCTGTTCTCCCTGCCGCTGAGTGCACTGGCGGAGGAGTTCACTCCCCCCTCGGCGACAAAGGTGGAAGTGGAGAATGTCACCATCATCGAGGGGACGAGCGGCTATGAAACGACCGACTATGACTCCCAGGCCGGTGGTCAAACAGCCCCCTACTTCCGGTATAACTATTCTCCATCCTTTACTGTGACCCTAACCGATGGAACGGTTTTGGAGGGAGAGGGCAGTGTGGAGTACGAGGGCAGATGGTATGGCCTTGAGACATCCGACGGCCAGAGCGCGGCTACCCCATGGGGGGTAGGTGTCCACACCGTCACCGCCAGCATTCTGGGAGTGGAGACCACCTTTACGGTGGAGATCACCGAATCCCCGGTGGCGGAGCTTCAGGTGGAGAATGTCACCCTGATTGAGGGGACAAACGGCTACGAAACGACGGATTACGACTCCGAGACCGGCGAGTATATCTCTTATTATCGCTATGTTTATTATCCCACCTTCACCATGACTATGACCGATGGGACGATTCTGACGGGGACATACGGTGTGGATTATAAAGGGGAATATTACAGTCTGGAAACAGTCGATGGCCAGAGCGCGGCGACCCCCTGGGGGTTGGGCGCCCACACCGTCACCGCCAGCATCCTGGGAGTGGAGACCACCTTTACGGTAGAGATCGTTGAATCGCCTTATGTGGCGGTGGAGGTGGTCGAGGTTGAACCCCTCCGGCAGGGCTACGACGGATATACCGGCGAAAATGGCGAGGTGCTTTACCCTATGCCGGGATTCTTCTTCAAAGTCACCAGCAAAGACGGTTCCTCTTTCACCGGCTATTCCAAGAAAGATGATATGGTGACAGCCACCAGTGACCAGGAGACCCATCCCTGGACGCCGGGCGGAGAAAACCTCTTTACCGTGCAGTATCTGAATGTGACCACCCAGGCATCCGCCATCCTGGAGCCGGTGGAGGACTTTGAGTATATGGAACAGGATGGCGGCCTGTTCATTACCAGCTGCAACGACATTGCCGGCGACACTCTGACCCTGCCCTCCCAGATCGATGGGAAACCGGTGACTGGGCTGCTTTCTCTAGGCAACGCTTCCCAGACCGTGCGCCATGTCGTCCTTCCCGATTCGGTGACCACCATTGGCGAAAGCGCCTTTATTGACGCATACCAGCTGCAGACCGTCACGGTGGGCAGTGGCGTGCAGCATCTGGATTTGGATATGTTCCGGTATTGCTACGATTTGACTGCCGTTTCTGTTGCCGTGGGTAACCCATATTACACCGATATAGACGGTGTGGTCTACAACAAGGCGGGGGATACCCTGGTGCTTTATCCCTTCGGCAAGGGAGAAAATTATGTGGTGCCGGCCGGCGTTGCAAATATTGATATTCTGGGCGATACCGACTACGATTTCCTGAATATCTCCTTTGACCCGGCCTCTACCCAGTTCGTCACCGAGGACGGCGTCACCTACGATGCCGGCAAAACCAAGGTGATCTTCTGCGACAAGGAAAAGGCCGGCGCCTATGATATGCCCGACACTGTCACCCAGATCGTGGACGGGGCTTTTGAAGACTGCACCCAGCTGACGAGTGTGGCCGTTTCCGAAAATGTCACCAGCATTGTCTACCGCGCCTTTGCCGACTGTGCCTCGCTGGCGGAGGTATCCCTGCCGGAGAAATTGCAGTCTATTGACGCGCAGGCATTTGCCGGAGCAGGGCTGGAAAGCATTGATGTTCCGCAGAGCGTGACCGAGATTGGGGAACGGGCTTTCTCCTATTGCAACAGCCTGGAAAGCGTGAACATTTTCGATCTGGCCGCCTGGTGTGAAATCGATTTTGATGGTTTGTTTGCTAACCCATTGTATAACAGTGCGGAGTTGTACCTGAACGGTGCGAAAGTGACCAGTCTGGAATTCCCGGATGGAATAACGGCGGTAAAAGATTATGCTTTTCCTGGCTGCGTCAGCTTGACAGATATCACAATACCAGGCAGCGTGACCAGTATTGGGGATTCTGCGTTTTCCTATTGCACCAACCTTGAAAGCGTCACCCTGCCTGAAGGCCTGGTCAGCATTGAAGGCTCCGCCTTTGAAAGATGCACCAGTCTGGCGGGAATTACGATTCCGGACAGTGTGACCAGTATCGGAGATTCTGCTTTTTCCGGATGTGCCGCACTGACGAGCATCACTATTCCTGGCGGTGTGACCTATATCGGGCACGGTGCTTTTTCCAGCTGCATGAAGCTTAGAACAATCACCATTTTGGAGGGCGTGACCAGCATCGGGGATTATGCTTTCGGTAGTTGCGCCAGCCTGACGGATGTCACCATTCCGGACAGCGTGACCAGTATTGGCAATTCCGCGTTTTCCAACTGTACCAGCCTGACAGAGTTGGCTATCCCGGACAGTGTGACCTACATCGGAAGTCAGGCATTTTACGGTTGTCCCCTTAAAGAGATCAACCTGCCGCAAGGAATGGAAAACACCGGTGGGGAATATACTTTTTCGGGAACCGCCATCACCAGCCTCACCCTGCCCGAAAGTGTTACCACCATCACCTACGCTGCTTTTGCCGATTGTTCCCAGCTTGCCACCATCGATATCCCTTCGGGGGTGATGAGCATGCAGGGTTACGCCTTTGATGATACAGCCTGGTACGATGCCCAGCCGGATGGCCCGGTTTATCTGGAACACGTTTTCTATGGATACAAGGGCGGTATGCCGGCGGACGCCGCATTGGAACTGAAAGAGGGCACCACCGTGGTAGCCGACTATGCCCTGGAAAACCAGCAGGCACTGAAAACCCTCACCCTGCCGGAGGGGCTGAAGACGCTCGGTTCCTATTCCCTGTATGACTGCAACTCTTTGACCGAGCTGTACATCCCGGCTTCGGTCACCCAAATCGATACTTCGGCCTTTGTCGGCTGCAGTTCCCTGGCTTCTATTGAGGTAGCCCCCGATAACCGCTATTACAAGAGCGTCGATGGGGTGCTCTTCAGCAAGGACGGCTCCACCCTTCTCTGGTGTCCCCGGCGGGATGCCACCTGGTATGAGGTGCCGGCAGGGGTGGAGCGCATCGCCACCGGCGCCTTCAGCGACAGCGGTGTGAGCGTACTGAAGGTTCGCGATTCCGGCATCGTGTTCGAAAACTATTCCGTCGGCTATCGTGCATACGGATGGTTATCAGGGGGAGGATATTACGATAGTGATTTTGGATATGGTGGGTGTGATTTTGATTACCAGTATGTGGAGATCATCTGCCCGGCCGAATCCACTGCCTATGCATATGCCAAACAGAATCATCTGTTGGCTACCGTGCCGGACGAAGTGGTGCTGGAATCCCCGGACAGCGGGGTGAGCCTCACCACCACCGAGGATGTCCTGGAACCGGGCACCCAGCTTGTGGTCGAGCCCAAAGAGGTGGAAAGCCTGGTCATTGTCGGGGCGGACAATTACCGGTTGGATACCGCCGTGGCCTTTGATATTTCGCTGGAAAACGCCGGGCAAACGGTCCAGCCAAACGGGAGAGTTACGGTGTCCATCCCCGTCCCCGAAGGGCTGGATGGGAAAAGATGTCGTGTGCTGTATATCCGTGAGGATGGAACCATCACGAATATGAAAGCGGTTTATGAAAATGGCTGCATGTTCTTTGATACCACCCATTTCAGCCAGTATATGGTGGCCGAAGCTGAAGTGATTTACGGCGATGTGACCGGCGAAGGTGACGTCACGGCAACCGATGCTTTGAATGTCCTGCAGCATGTCACCGGAAAAATCAAATTGGAAGGCACCGCTTTGCAGGCGGCGGATGTGGACGGCCAGAATGGTATCACCGCCAACGACGCACTGCAAATCCTTCAGTTTGCCACCCGCAAGATCGACCTTTTCCCCGTGGAAGGATAGCTTTGCCTGCTTTAAAATCGAGCGTATTTAACGACCATTGCCAGGGGCCGGAACACTTTGTGTTCCGGCCCCTAATTTATCATCAACCATTTCTCATATAAAGCGGGGGAAAGGAAGCAGAAAGCGGAAAGCGAGAACGAGACAACAGCGGGTGGGGGAGCGTGCCGCTTGGCAAGCGCAGGCTTCTTCACATGCCTTTAGGAGTTGCCAGTACCAGAACCTTTCAGGCATTTTCTACAAAGCCGCCGCCTAAGCCGCTGTAAGGGTTGAAGTAAAAAGAAAAGCCGTCGCGAACAATGCAACGTTCACGACGACTTGGAGCTGGTGGACGGATTCGAACCCCCGACCTGCTGATTACAAATCAGCTGCTCTACCAGCTGAGCTACACCAGCGTGAAAGTTAGTATACCACGGCCCAGAGCCTTTGTCAAGAGCAAGCGCCAAAAGAACGCCCCGATGCCGGGAACATAAGAACCGATGGCTGTGACAAACATACACAGGCACCGGCTGAAACTGGACCGTTTTATGCGCTGTGAATGAGTCTATTGGATGGAAGACTTCGAAGTTATCTGTGACACGGGAATTGGTTGGTTCTCTATGTCTCCAGACAACAACACTTCTTTTATGAAAATTGGGCTAAGCGGCTGTTTGGCCAATCCAGCTGAGAGCCTATTTTGGCAGCATATATTTTTGAAAACCGTTTTTTGTTTTCCTTGGTAATATGTGTCCGCTTTTTATTTTCTGGCAGTTTCAAACAAAGAGACCGGCGGGTATCCGCCGGTCTCTTTGCATGGAATGAGAAGAAGATTTAGAAGTTGGCAATTTTCTGGGTGGCGTATTGCAGGATACGCAGCGCATCGGAAGAGGAGACACCCTCGGTGCCGTCCACATTGGCAGACAGTTCCTCTGCCGCAGACAGGTCAATCTTTTGGGTCGCGGCCTGCAGGGCCAGCAGTGCATCGGCGGCTGTGATGCCGTCTTTGTTGTCTACATCGCCCAGCAACCGCAACGCATCTTTCGCCGCTTGTAGGGTTGCCAGGGCCTCATCGACCTGTTGCTGGGTCGCTGCCGGATCGGCGCTTACGGTTTGGGCGTCTGTCAAAGCTGCCTCAAACGCATCCGCCAGAACCGGGACACAACCCTCCACGTTGATCTCTTCCGCTTCTGCGATGAGCTGATCGAGTGCCTGTTTGTCGGCATCGACCGGCGGTTCCTCTTTTACCAGCACGCTGTCCGCCTGTTGCAGAGACTGGATAGCCTCCTGAATCTGTTCCTCGGTGGCGTCGGCGTCCTCGTACACCGCCTGTGCAGCGTCGAACAGCCGGTTGTATTCTGCGACCGATTCAGCCGTGTAACCATCCAGTGCGGAACCGGTTTTGCGTGTGTTCAGCAGTTCTTCCAGCGCGGATTTGTCAGGCACCGGGGAGTCGCTCACATCCTCGATCCAGATGTCCGCCAGAGTAAGGCTGCACACCGGGGATTCGCCCGCAACCGGCAGCTTGAGCTCGTCGGCCACATCGCACTGGATGATCAAATCCTTGACATCCGACCAGTCGATGTTCATGGTGCCGAACTGCGACAGGGGAATATCCACCTCAAACGCATCGGGAGTGGCCACGCTGCTGGCGTTGATGCTGAAGAAATCACTGGGCTTTTCCTTACCGTCGATATGGGAGGAACGCAAGCGGAACCGTATCTGCTTCCACACGGAAGCCGGGTCGGTCTTGCCGTCGGTGGTGTTGAAGATGACGGTTGCCCGCAGATGCAGATTGGGGTTGGCGCCGTTTTCGGCCGAACCGGAGAGGTCCACACCGGGGCCTTCCTGGGTGGCAAAGGGAACGCCATCGGCAGCCTTCCAATCGATGTAGAACATGGTGCCGTAAAGCAGCCGGGAGGTGGTGCCTTCCGATTGAGAGAAGGTCATCACGATATTGCCGGTGTTTTTACGCTTGAGGTTCTTGCGGGCCTCCTTCAGATTGGCCAGGGCCTCGTTTACCTCCTCCTGAGTGGCCTTGCTGTTGCGGTTGACGATCTGGGCGGCCTTGTACGCAGCCTTCCAGACAGTCAGCGTATCTTCGGTATACTGTTCCTCGTTGACAATATACCGCAATTCAATTTGCAAACCGCTCTTGTCCACCACCGGTTTTTCTATATAGTAGGCGGCGCGGTCCACGGTGATCTCAGCTGCCAGAAGCTGTCCGTCCTCATCCTTGAAGGAGAAGGTCAGCGTCTGTCCGGTCGCGTATTCGGTCGTGCATTCGCCGGCGTACTGCACCCGGTCGTTTCCGGCAAGGGAGATATCCTGGGTGAGGGTTTCTTTGGTTTCACCGTTCTCTTTCAGGGTAACGGTCAGCGTTCCCGACAGGGCAGCCGAGCCGTTGTTGACGATCCAGGCATAGATCTGGTTGCCGTGGGTCACCACATAATCGGAATCCATTTCCGCCGGATAGGGGGCGGGACTCGCCACGTTGCAGATACCCTGGGATTCCTTGCCGTCCGCTGCCATAGACACAACGGTGATATAGTAATACTCGCCGTTTTGCAGGCCGTCCACGGTGAGGGTCTGCACGCCCTTTTCCACCGTAACGGTTTTGTCAACGGGATGATAGCTGAATTCAGGTTCCACGGTTTCCACTGTTACCTGCACGCTGGCAGTATCCGCCGCATCGCTCCAGGTAACCGTCAGGCTTTCGTCGCCCGGCAGCACCGCCAGATCGGACACGTTGGCCGCCACGATCTCCTCGCCATTGTACAGGGCGGCCATTTCATCCGCGCCGAGCGCATAGTTGAACAGGCGGGGTTCGTCCATGGTTCCCTTGAAATAGTTGGGAGAGTGGGGTTCGTTTTCGCAGCTGCGGCCCAGGATCAGCGGATAGGTGTTCACGCCAATGGGGCCGGCAAAATAGTTGCCTTCCCGGGCATCGTCGCTGACCTGTTTGCCATCCACATAGATGCGCACAATGCCGTCTCCGCCGGCCTCCTCGCTCTTCCAGGTGAAGCCCACCTGATGCCACTGGCCGTCGCGCTCAATGGGAACAGAGGTGGCGGTGGTCTTTTGGGTTTTGCCGTTTGTCAGACCTGACTGGATTTCAAGCTGCAGGTCTTTGCCGTTTAACAGGATAAAGGAATATCCCGGATTATCGTTGGCATTGCCGCCTTTGTTAAGGATATTGGCGTGCGTGGTGCTGTCGTTTTTGATCCAGGTGGAGAAGGAAATCTCCGTTGTCATATCCAGCGAATCGCTGTCCGGCACCTGGACAAAGGTGCCCACGGTGGAAGCGTTCCCGCCGCTGAACTGAATCGCATTGCCTTCCTTGCCGTCGGCTGTCCAGGTGGACTGGTTCAGGCCGCCGTTGTTGAAACAGCCGGAATCGTCGGCCACCTTGGCGCCCTCGCCCTCGCGGAAGGGCCAGTACCCCACCATGGCGTGGTCGGACGCTTTGGCGGAGGGGGCCGCTTCAGGGCTGGGCAGGGTCTCGGTATCCAGGGGCGGGGTGGGGATATCCCATTCGGGGT
>ENA-UALL01000924-UALL01000924.1-human-gut-metagenome-genome-assembly--contig:-NODE-924-length-11610-cov-5.635050_pt1 | contig 11610 bp, 10 predicted proteins | sample MGYA00243699_ERZ654466 | MGnify/ENA primary metagenome ERZ654466 (study PRJEB26926, sample SAMN06164635) | human gut metagenome | biome: ENVO:00009003; feature: ENVO:2100002; material: ENVO:00002003...
GAGATGCTCAGGAGTCTCGTGGGCTCGGAGATGTGTATAAGAGACAGACTCAGCAACAGCCAGTTGCTCCGGTTGGTGAGCACATACTCCCGAAAGGGGGCACGCACAAACCGCCAGACGAGCAGCACCAGCAGCCCCGCCATCAGTATGAGCAGGCCCGTAATCAGCAGGTTTCTCTCCCATCCGGGCAGGCTCACTGCCCGTGACAGGATCTGAATCATCATTTTGCGCAGGATATTCAGCACAAAACAAGCGGCCGCCCCGATGGTCCACACCGCCATGGTGGGGAAAAAACCGCAGCCCGACAGAACATGCAGGCAGACCGTCGCCGGCAGATAAGCGGTCAGCGGCAGCATGGTGAGCACAAGCGTCGCCTCCTGCCCGGACAAAAGCAGCCCTGCCTGCAGCAAAACAATCCCCGCCAATGTGCCCCCGGCAGCCAGCAGGCTGGCGGTTTTGGAGAACCGGCGCTGTATCAGCCCGCCCACAATCAGCAGATAGGCGAGGAACACGATCCCTTCCCATAAGAATTTTTCAAATTCAGCTGAGAATCCCATATCGTCTGTCCCTTTCCCGCGTCATTCCCCGGCGTGCAGCTGTGCGCCGGGAAATGCGCCGTAGTACAGGCTAATTTTATCACATTTTTGCCGGTCTTTCAACCGGCGTTCCTTACCAAATTCCTTTCTCTGCTCCAGGGGCGCCATCGTCTCCGGGGTAAAGGCGCCAAAGCCGGCCGGTTCGCTGCCCGGTATACCAAAAGTTTCTCTTGACTTTGGGGGGAAAGCGTGCTATTTTAAGGAAAAGCGTTGATGGGGACCGCCCTGCGTTTATGGCTTTTACAGAGAGTGCCGGCAAGGTGAAAGCGGCACAAAGCCACCGCGGATGAGGCCACCGCCCCGGAGCGCGCATCCGATCCGCCCGGCGCGGGGTAGGGTGCGACGGCTGACCCCGTTACCGGTCGCAATGAGTACGGTTTTTCCGTAAAAATCAGGGTGGAACCGCGAGGCTGCTATGCCCCGCCCCTTTTATCAGGGGCGGGGCTTTTAGTATTTTATTATGAAGAAAAGGAGTGTTGTAAGATGCTGCACATGACATTGAAAGGCGGCGACGTTCGGGAGGTGAGCGAAAACACCACCATCGACGCGCTTTGCCGCGACATATCCATGGGCCTGTACCGGGCGGCCTGCGCGGCCCGCTTAAACGGACAGGTGGTGGACCTGCGCACTCCGCTGACAGCCGATGGTACGCTGGAAATCCTGACCTTTGACGACATCGATGGAAAAAAAGCCTATTGGCACACCACCTCCCACATCATGGCCCAGGCGGTCAAGCGGTTGTATCCGCAGGCAAAGCTCACCATCGGGCCCGCCATCGACAACGGCTTTTACTACGATTTTGATATGGAGCAATCGCTGACGGCCGACGATCTTGTAAAAATCGAAGGAGAAATGAAAAAGATCGTCAAGGAAGCGCTTCCCATCGAGCGCTTTACCCTCCCCCGTGCCCAAGCGCTGGAACTCATGAAGGACGAACCCTACAAGGTGGAGCTTATTAGTGAACTTCCCGAAGGGGAGGAAATCTCCTTTTACCGGCAGGGGGATTTCACCGACCTGTGCGCCGGGCCCCATCTGCCCGACACCGGCCGGGTGAAAGCCTTCAAGCTGCTCAGCGCCACCGGCGCCTACTGGCGTGGGGATTCGAACAAAAAGATGCTCAAGCGCATTTACGGCGTGTCCTTCCCCAAGGCCGCGGAACTTGAAGCCCATCTGGCCCAGCTGGAGGAAGCCAAAAAGCGCGACCACAATAAGCTCGGCCGGGAATTGGAGCTGTTCACCACCTCCGATCTGATCGGGCAGGGACTGCCCATCCTGCTGCCCAAGGGGGCGCGGATCATCCAGATTTTGCAGCGGTTTGTGGAGGATGAAGAACAAAAACGCGGCTGGCTGCTCACCAAAACCCCTTACATGGCCAAAAGCGACCTGTACAAGCTCTCCGGTCACTGGGACCACTATAAGGACGGGATGTTCGTGCTGGGAGACGAGGAAAAGGACAAGGAAGTCTTTGCCCTGCGTCCCATGACCTGTCCCTTCCAGTATCAGGCCTATCTCAACCGCTCCCGCTCCTACCGGGACCTGCCCCTGCGGTATAACGAGACCTCCACCCTGTTCCGCAACGAGGCCAGCGGCGAAATGCACGGCCTTATCCGGGTGCGGCAATTCACCATCTCCGAAGGGCACCTGATGTGCACCCCCGAACAATTGGAGGATGAATTTAAAGGTTGCCTCGAGCTGGCCATCTACATGCTCAAGACCTTAGGGCTGTACGAGGACGTCTCCTACCGGTTCTCCCAGTGGGATCCGAACGACCGCGACAAATACATCGGTACTCCCGAACAGTGGGACGAGGCCCAGAGCGCCATGCAGAGAATCCTGGACCATCTGGAGATCCCCTATGCCGTCGGCGTCGGCGAGGCCGCGTTCTACGGTCCCAAGCTGGATATCCAGATCAAAAACGTGCACGGCAAGGAGGACACCCTCATCACCATTCAGATAGACCAGATGCTGGCCGAAAAATTTGGCATGGAATACGTGGACAAGGATGGTACCAAAAAGAACCCGTATATCATCCACCGCACCTCCATCGGCTGCTATGAACGCACCCTGGCCCTGCTGATTGAAAAATACGCCGGTGCCTTCCCGCTGTGGCTGGCCCCGGAGCAGGTGCGGGTGCTGCCCATCTCCGAACGGCAGGCCGACGCCGCCGCCGAGGTGGCCGACAAGCTCAAAGCCGCCGGCCTGCGCTGCGAGCTGGACACCCGCAATGAAAAAATCGGCTACAAGATCCGGGAGGCCCAGATGCAGAAAGTCCCCTACATGCTGGTGATCGGCGACCGGGAGGCGGAATCCGGCGAGGTGTCGGTGCGCTCCCGCAAGGACGGCGACATCGGCAGCATGACGGCCGATGCGTTCCTGTTAAAGGCTCTGGATGAAGTGGCCAAAAAAGTTCGCTGATTTTTCCCCGTGGGGGCTTGCATTTTAAAGGTTCCTGTGGTATACTAACTCTCGCGTCGGTAATAACCGGCGCGATATGCGGGAGTAATTCAATGGTAGAATGTCAGCTTCCCAAGCTGAATACGCGGGTTCGATTCCCGTCTTCCGCTCCATTCTTTAACCCCCGGAAAGCGGCTTAAATGCTCACTTTTCCGGGGGTGTTCCTTTTTGCAAGAATGCCGTTTGGTCCGTTATAAGGATTTTACTTATAACGGGGGGAAGATCCCGAAAGCGAAACCGGCTCGCCGTCTCGGTGTCAGCGCCCAAAATCTTAATCATAAAATGGAGCGGGACAACCCCGCGAAAGGAGAATTTAAAAACATCGTCAGCCGTATGAAAGCGGCTACCGAAATCGCCATTGTGAATGATTCTGACCGTGTGGCCGGATATTGGCCTATCACAGCCGCTGCCCGTCCGGGCGGCGGCTTTTTCAGCGGTCGATTTATCCCGGTCAATGGAAAAATCCCACTTTTTCGGGAATTTTCATCATCCAGCCTCTGTAAATTTTTACTACCAAAAGCCCATGGAATATGGTATGATTTTATTTGTAAGGAACTGCTGTGTATGGCAAGCAGGTCCGCATCCCGTAAAAATGAATAGGGGGATAGATGAAATGGACAAAAAACTGGAACCGTTATTTACGCCATGGAAGATCGGCAACTGTGAAATCAAAAACCGCATCGTGATGACTTCCATGGGCGGAACCGACCTGTTTGGCTGGATGGAGAAAAACCATTTTGACAAAGAGGGCGCCAACTTCATCCTGGAAGTGGCGCAAAACAATGTGGGACTGGTTTTGCCTGGCTGCCAGCCTGTGTACAACCCCATGTTCGGTCAGTGGCTGCACAAAAACGATAAAATGTACAGGGATCTGGCCAGGTGGATGCCTGCCTTTCACAAAACGGGAGCCAAGCTGTTTGTACAGCTGACAGCGGGTTTTGGCCGCTCCTTCACCATCAGCAGCATGATGGAGATGCTGTACACCAACAAGGTGCTGCGTCTGCTTTCCAAGCCGTTCATGGACCTCGACAAGATCACCGCCTCCGCCAGCCCGTCGCCCAACCGCTGGTCGGATAAGGTCCCCTCCCGTGAGATGACGAAAGAGGAGATCCGACAATTTGTGGACGCCTTTGCTCAGTCCGCCCGGATGCTGCGGGATGCCGGGGTGGACGGCGTGGAGGTTCATGCTGTGCATGAAGGGTATTTGCTGGATCAGTTCACCCTGAAATATGTGAACCATCGCCAGGATGAGTACGGCGGTTCTCTGGAAAACCGCTACCGCTTTGCGGTGGAGATTGTAAAGGCCATCAAAAAGGCGTGCGGGGAGGATTTCCCGGTCTCGCTGCGCTACAGCGTTCTCTCAAAGACCAAGGGCTTCCGGCAGGGCGCGCTGCCCGGCGAGGAATACACCGAGGTGGGCCGGGATATGGCCGAGTCCGAGGTGGCGGCCAAATACCTGCAGGACGCCGGGTATGATATGCTCAACTGTGACAACGGCACCTACGACGCCTGGTACTGGGCGCACCCGCCGGTATACATGCCGAAAAACTGCAACCTGGCCGATGTGGAGCATATCAAGCAATTTGTGGATATCCCCGTTGTGTGTGCCGGCCGGCTGAACCCGGAGGATGCCGCTGCTTCCATCGCGGCGGGCCGGCTGGATGGGGCCGGGTTTGCCCGTCCCTTCTTGGCGGATCGCGCCTGGGTGACCAAATTGATGGAGGAGAGGCCGGAGGATATCCGTCCCTGCATTCTGTGCCACAACGGATGCTTTAATATGTGCCATTATAAAGGCGTGCCCAACGATCAGGATCTGTCGGACAGCCTGCATCTGTCCCGCTGCGCCGTCAATGCCGAGACCATGCAGACCGGCAAGCACTATATCCAAAAAACCTCCGCGCCGAAAAAGGTGGCCATTATCGGCGGCGGCATCGGTGGGATGGAGACCGCACGGGTGCTCAAGCTGCGCGGGCATGAGCCGGTCATCTATGAAAAAGGAAACGAACTGGGCGGCACCTTTATCGCTGCCAGTGCGGAATCCTACAAGGGCAAGCTGCGGGAACTGCTGGCCTGGTACCGCCGCCAGATGGAGCAGCTGGGTATTGAGGTCCATCTGAACACGGCGGTCCATGACCTGAGCCGGTTGGCCGGGCAGGAGATTGTGATCGCCACCGGCGCCACCCCGCGGGTACTGGACCATGTGCCCGGTCACGAAAAGATGATCGAGGCCTGCGACTATCTGACCGGTACGCCGGTGGGTCAGACCGTGGCTGTCATCGGCGGCGGCCTGACCGGCAGCGAGATCGCCTACGAACTCGCCCTGCAGGGCAAGCAGCCCATCCTTGTGGAGATGAAGGACGACCTTATCAGCCAAAAAGGGGTGTGCCTGGCCAACAGCTCCTATCTGCGGGAATGGTTTGCCCTGCATAAAGTGCCGGTTTATCTGGAAACCACCCTGAAAGCGGTGGAGGACGGCGGGATCGTCTGCACCGGTAGGGATGGGAAAGATATAAAGATCGCCTGCGATTCGGCCATCAGCTCCGCCGGGTATATTCCCGCTCCCCTGGCGGGGCCGGGGCGGCATGTGCGGCTGGTGGGAGACTGCCGGCAGGTGGGGAACCTGCGCACGGTGATCTGGCGCGCTTACGAAGTGGCCATGGCGATTTAAAAAGGAGGCAGACAACATGCAACTCAACGAAGAACTGCAGGCCGTGCTGGACGGCGAAAAAGGGGCAACCCTCAAAAAAGTCTTGCAGACCATGATGCGCTACGGCGAGCTGTTCGGCGCCGACGCCATGGTGCCCATCACCAGCCGGTACAACCACCTGGTGACCTCGTTCGGGCTCAAGGCGCTGACCCCGGTGTACGGCCTGCTCGACCAGCTCATCGAGACGGGGGCGGTATCCAAGCAGAAGTTTTCCGCCGACCCCCGTCCGCTGGACCCGAATGTGCCCAGCTCATTTTTGCAGAATATCGTGTTTAACCATTTTATGTACTCCAAACAGGAGGAGTATGAACAGCAGCTTGGCCGCCTGGGCCTGATGGACAAGGACGCCTTCACCTGCACCTGTTACATGGACGAGGTGGGCAACCGGCCCGCGCAGGGCGAGGTGCTCTCCTGGTCGGAATCCTCGGCGGTGGTTTATGCCAACTCGGTGCTGGGGGCGCGCTGCAACCGCAATTCCGGCATCATCGATTTGATGGGCTCGGTGCTGGGGTATGTTCCCCGGTTTGGCCTGCTGACCGACGAGGGCCGCAAAGCAGACTGGGTGGTGGAGATCCGCACCTCCAAAAAGCCGGAAGCGCAGCTGCTGGGCTCTGCTGTCGGCATGAAGGTGATGGAAGATGTACCCTATATCGTCGGTCTGGACAAATGGCTGGGCAGCCTGGACGAGGCCGCCAAGACCTATCTCAAGGATTTCGGCGCGGCCACCGCTTCCAACGGTGCGGTGGGGCTGTACCATGTGGAGGGGATCACCCCGGAAGCGGTGCAGCAAGGCCGCGGGCTGATCCGGGAGGGCGCCCGGACCTATGTGATCGACGATGCGGAATTGGAACGGGTCTACAAAAGCTATCCCGTCATCTGGAAAAAGAAGGACGCTTCGCCCAAGCTGTGCTTTATCGGCTGCCCTCACATGAGTCTGAACCAACTGACCACCTGGACCGAGGCGGTAGAACGGGGCCTGGCAGAGCACGGCCGCAAAAAGGTGGCCATTCCCACCGTGTTCACCGCCGCGCCGGCGGTGATAAAGGAATTTGAAAAGACCCCCTATGCCTCGCGGCTGCGGGATACCGGCGTTATCCTTTCCTATATCTGCCCGTTGATGTACATGAACAACCCGCTGTGCGGCAGCATGCCGGTGATCACCTCCAGCAACAAGCTGCGTACATACACCAGCGCCCGGTATTATACCGACGATGAGATCCTGACACAAATCACGGGAGGTGCGGCAAAATGAAAACCTTCAAAGGACGGGTGGTAGCCCCCGGCAGCGTCACGGCCCCGGCCCTGGTCAGCCACGGCGGGCTGAACACGCTGGCTTCTTTCCAGAAAGCCCTGCAGTTTGGCGACAAAAAGGCCACCTGCGGCGACCAGAACAACCCCGATCTGTATGGCAAGCAGATGGCAGGCACGGCGCTCTGCCTGCCGGCCACCATCGGTTCCACCACCGGCGGGCTGGTGCTTTACTGTGCCTGCGCCATGCACCGCCAACCGGCCTGTATGCTGTTTTCCGAGCCTATTGATTCGCTGGCGGCGGCAGGTGCCGTGCTGGCCGACGTCTGGCTGGAGGATGTGAGCATGCCGGTGATTGACTCGCTGGGCGAGGAATTCCTCTCCTATGTCAAGGATGGTATGACCGTTACCCTGCAGGAAGACGGTACCGTCTCGGTGGAATAACTGGACAGGGTCTTCCCTCCAAAGTGCAAAAATGGGAAGTCTGACCACGGGCGGGTTTGCTTTTGCAAACCCGCCCGTTCAGCGTGTCGAGACACTCAACCTGGATTCCCGATGCAGGAGGTTGCCTTCCCCGGTTTGCCCCGTTTCCCCGCGTGGGGCCTATACTTCTTTACAGCGAAACCCGGCCTAAACACTTTTTTAGGCCGGGTTTTGCTGTAAAGTGTTTTGGGGGTACATGCCCACCGAAAACCATTTATATTTTTCTTTACTGTTGAGGGGAATAGCAGGTCCCTTTTTCCCCTTTTTGCGGGCAAGGTGATTTTTGATGCCTCCCGATTTCACTTTCTTTTTATCCGTTACTTTTCATCATCCAGCAACTCTATTTTCATGACTTTTGGTATTTGGCCGGGGTACGTCTCCAGAACCTCCCCCTCAAACGTAATGGAAACCGTATCGCCCGCATCGAAATCGGACAATTCCATTTTTGTCCCCCGCCACAACAATTGTGTTTCCCCGGTAGCCGAAAAGTCAAACGCTCCTCTGTAATTGATATTGTTGACCGGCAAGCCCTCTACCAGGAAACGATCGCCGTTTATTTCTTCCACTTGCGCATAAAAGGTCTGTTGGTCCATCGTTTGGCTTGTGTTTTCCATCTGGTGGGATGCGCTTTTATATCCGGCCAAATACCCAACCGCCAGTACGGCAACCGCGATTCCGACGGCAAAAACAACTTTCAGCCCTTTCTTCATAGCCCCCTCCTCCGTATGAATGTGTGTGGTTTTAGCGCTCGTCTCTCCGGTTTTTAACAGGATTCCGGTTGTCCTCGGTTGCGGCAAAAGGCGACCGGCATCAAAGGAAAAGGGGCAAGGCTGCTGCCATGCCTCTTGCCTGGCCGGTAGAGAATTTGTCCGCCGGCAGTCCTGGCGGTGTGGGGCGTGGCCGCCCTTCCCAAAAAGGCGCGGACTTGCCATCACCAAAGTATCGGAGAAGGTTCAGGACATGTTGGAAAAACGTTCAATGGCCTTGGCGAAACTTTCAATGGTTTTGTCCGCATCCCCGTGTTCAATGCCGTCCCGCACACAGTGGTGCAGATGTCCCTCCAGGACTACCTGCCCCACCTTGTGCACCGCGGACTTTACGGCGTTGATCTGGGAGAGTATATCTTCGCAGGGAATATCCTCGTCTATCATCCGGTCGACGGCCTGCATCTGGCCGATGATTTTTTTAATCCGCCGGTGCAGATTCTCCGCGTCCATACATTGCTTCATGCCGTTCTCTCCTTGCGGCCGTCCGCCGCCCACATTTTTTAAACAAATTATAAAGCGGCATTTCCGCCCTGTCAAGCGCAGGGCAATGACCCGGCTCATGCGATATGACACCGAAACGGCCCGGTTTGCAAAAAGCAAACCGGGCCGTTGATGTTTTGAAAAGATGTTTTTTGCAGGGAAAACTATTTCCCCGCCGTTTTCTCTTTCCGGAATACCAATATCCCCTTGGCAGAAGGGGCGACACAGCAGGAAACCAGGGCAAAGCCTTCCTGCTCCATCCGGTTGGCGGCAGCGGCGATTTTAGCGGCCATCTCCTTCGCCCTGGGGGAATAGCCGATGACGACGGTTTTGTACATCCTGTCCGGCCTCCTTTTTCTCAAAATCAAAGTCGTAGAAATTGCGGCCCTACCGGCCGTAGATAAGCAAAACGGACACCAGAAGGACCAGGTACAGCAGCAGGGCGGCAGACCCGATGCAAAGCGCGGCGATCCGCCGGCCGGGTGACAGAGGGTGCATCACAGCCGGTTCCCCCTTCCCCTGTCCGCTGCCGTGCAAGGCCACAAGCGGCTGCCTGCGGGTGATCCCCACCCGGTTTGCAAAGGACAGGGAGAGCAAACCCGCTCCCCCGCAGAACAAAGCCAGCAGCAACAGTCCGCTCGCCTGAGCTGTGGCGGCGGGCGGGGTGCGCAGCACGGCAAACAGCAGGCCCGCCCCCATCAGGGCGGCGGCCGAAAGGCAACATTTCATCCCCCGTGGCAGCTTGGAGGGGAAACAGACAAATCGCTCGCGCCCATCGGCCAGGGCGGCAAGCAAGAGTAAAATACCGGCCATCAGCAATACGAGAAAAGAGGTTTGTGCGATTCCTGTCCAGCTGAGCATGAGTCAAGCGCTTCCTTTCCGCGCAAAAAGGATTTCAAACAGGCGATAGCGGGAGCGGATCCGGTCCCTGTGGCTGGTGTTTTCCGGGGGAACCGCGGGGCAAAGCCATCGATCCTGTTCGCTCCTGACGTACAGGCACAGGCAGGCCGCCGATGCCGCTCTCGCTTGGTACCGCTTCTTTTATCTTTATTTTATTTCGCGCAAAAGGAAGCTGCCATCACAAAAAGGTCAAATCCCTGTAAAATGTATGTAACACGCCAAAAAGCCGTCCATCCTTACCCTGCCGTCTCCTATTCTTTTAAAAACGCACAACAGCCGCTGCCCACAGGTTGTGAACAGCGGCTGAGACTATTTTAAAAAGTTATACCGAAAATGGCATCCACCACCTACTCCCCCGATTTAGGCTGATGGCTTTATTTTTCCTCCCGGAGCAGGGCGTACATGCAGGAATCCAACAATCTCCCATTTTTCCACACAGAGGAGTGCTTGATCCCTTCCAACTGAAATCCGTTATGTTCCAGCACCCGGCGGGAACCCTGGTTGATGGCAAAGGGCTCGGCAAATATCCGCACAATGGGAAACGCCTGCCAGCCCTCCCGGCAGATCTGTGCGACCGCCTGTGTCATAATGCCCCGGCCCCAAAAAGGCTCTGCCAGCCAGTATCCAAGCTCCGCGCTGCGGGCATGAACGTCGCCGCATACCGACAGGGTGATGCTGCCGGCCAGGCCGCCATCCGCCAAAATGGCCCGGCTGATCTGCTGAGACGGATCCTCCTCCAGGCAGAAAAGAATATAGCGGTATGCGTCTTCGAGCCGGTAAGGGCTGGGAAACACATTCCGCAGATGGGCGGCAACACGGGGATTATCCGCATACTCCGCCAGCAAAGGGGCATCCGACAGGGCCCAGGGTCTTAAAGAAACCGTCATGCATATCCCCTCCTTTGTGCCCCCTGAAAGGGGTACTGAAAAATATCATCGCATTGCTCGCTCTGCAACTGATAAACCCGTCACACTTGCCTATTTTAGGCTTGTAGCGATGCTTAAGCTTTTACGCATTATCTCTTATAAAAATTTTCTCTTGAGAAAAGATCCATTTCTTTTTCTCCCCCCACAACCGGAGGGTGCTGAAAGCAACAAAAAGTGGCCGACCAGTTTCCTATCCGGGGACGGCCGCCTTACTGGTTGATATAACGGATAAAATCGCTTTGCAGGGATTTGTAATAGGTGCGCCCTATGGGGAGATGGACGCCGCCCCGCAGGGTAAGCTGGGTCCGCCCGATCTCCTCCACATATTCCAGATTCACAAGATAGCTGTTGTGGCAGCGGCAGAACTGGTCGCCGGGAAGCAGCTTTTTCATTTCGGACAGGGAAAGAAGGTAGGTGCTGCTGCCCTGTGTCTGGTGGACCACGATGCTGTGATTGTAGCTTTCAATATAGCCGATCTGCGCCAGCAGCAGGCTGACCGTCCGGCCGCCCACCCGCAGCACAACGGTTTTGGGCTTGTGGTTGAGCTTCCAGTCGGTGCGCAGGGCGCCTTCGAGCGCGTCGCGGCTGACCGGTTTGAGCAGAAAATGGATCGGCTGGACGCCATACCCCTGCGGGAGATAATCCTCACAGCCGGTGACAAAAATAATGCTCACCCGGTCTCCCCGGTCGCGGAGGGACTGGGCCAACTCCATGCCGGTCATGCCCTCCATCTGGATATCCAAAAGCAGCAGGTCAAAGGGGGCGCTTTCCGCCAGCAGGATCCTGTCCAGCTCCTGTGCCGAGGAAAAAACGGTGATTTCGTGCTGGATACCGTCCTGCGTTAAAATTTGGCGGCAGAGAGAAGCGAGTTCCTCCCGGATCGCGTCGTCATCCTCACAGATCGCCAGACGGTACGCGTGCATGCTTTCGCCTCCAGACAAATACTCAATATTTTAATTATATAAAATTTCTATTGCTTTTTCAAGACCGTTGTCCGGGCTGCTTCCGTAGAAATGTAACGATACAATAGATGTGAGACCAAGGGGATA
>ENA-UALL01000928-UALL01000928.1-human-gut-metagenome-genome-assembly--contig:-NODE-928-length-11580-cov-5.131020_pt1 | contig 11580 bp, 11 predicted proteins | sample MGYA00243699_ERZ654466 | MGnify/ENA primary metagenome ERZ654466 (study PRJEB26926, sample SAMN06164635) | human gut metagenome | biome: ENVO:00009003; feature: ENVO:2100002; material: ENVO:00002003...
GAGATGCTCAGGAGTCTCGTGGGCTCGGAGATGTGTATAAGAGACAGATTATATCATCTTCCCACTCGGTGTCGACGTGGATATTTCCCCCGGTTGTACCGGCTGTAAGAAATTTGCCGGTGATGGTTGTCAGATGTCCCCTCCGGTATGGAATGCGTACACCAGAAACCCGGCTCACCGTGTTACCGGCATTATCGGTAATCCGTACCGTTACATTGGTAAATGTCTCTGCGCCGTTTGCCAATATCAAATCACTCCCTACCTGTACATGGCTGTCTTCGGCGGCTATATCGGGCAGTACCCCCTCGTATGACAGACCGGTTGTGGCATCGTTAGGGCTGCCCGTGGTTACATTGAACGAATTTGGAAGAAAGCCTTCGTAAAGTACCGTTGCCGACAGTTCATTCAGGGGTGGATAGCCCTTCGAATGTATCAACCGCTTGTATTGCTCCACGTCCGTTGCTACGATCCGGTATTTGGCCAGCGGGCGTACCATGTCCACGTCCAGCCGCACACGGGCGTTCCACTGGTCACGGTAAGGTCGCAGGTCGAGCGGCACGGTGGCATAATGGCAGTCGCGGTAGTCCGTGTTGCCGGCATAGGGCTCGTTCAGCCCCACGCTGTTCAGGTCACCCGTGTTGTAATGCAAGTCGGTGTCCGTACCCGACTGCACGTAATCCGTCCACACGGTCAGGGAGTATTCCACGGCGTGCAGGCGCAGGCGGACGGGGAGCGTCAGCGTCTTGCCGGTTTCTTCCGCGTCTTCAATCACCGCTACCTGCCGGACTTCCGCTCGTCCGTTCCGCCGGGCCTCGATGATGAAGCGGCGGCGGTGGTCGTCGGTGGCGGCTTCCGTGGCTCCCGAACGGTTTTTGTTCGTGATACTCCCGAAGGGTTCGAGGTCGAGGTCGAACGTCACTTCGGTATCTATCACCACCAGCGTGGGGTCGATGCCTTCCTCTCCGTCCGGTGTCATCGTCGGGTAGTCGTGTACGCAGGCGGCAAGCAAGGTTGCGGCCACCAGCGTGATAAATCCTATGTAGTGTTTCTGTTTCATAAGCAATTACTTTTTTAGGTTGAACCGGTAAACGACACTGATGCCCACACGGGTAATGCCCCAGTAATTCTTTGTGCGGGTATCTATCCGTGCCCCGTTGTCTATATTATAATAGGTATCGTACCGGGTGTTGGCATAACCCGCGCCGAGGGTAAATTCGCCCGCCCAATGTGCATTGAAAGGCAGCAGGTAGCCGTAGCTGATACCCGCGCCAAGCAGCGGCCGCCCGGTATCCTGATAGCGGTCACGCTTCCACTTCACGCTATACCAGCCCATGTGCGCATGTACCCCGAAGAAATGCCCTTCACCGGGGCGTGAAAGCCACCAACGTCCTTCGGGCTGGATGGTGAAGGTCTTCACGGTATGTTCGCCGCTCGCGTACCACGGACACCACAGTACGGGCAGCTCGACGGAGATGTGTCTGCCCACCTGCACGTCGGCTGCAATGTTCACTATCGTGCCCGCCCATGCGGCGAGATTGGTCTTAATGGCAATGTAGCGTGATGCGGGTGTTTCAGGGATAACCGTGCCGGGCTGTTGCTTGCGGGTATACTGAAATGCGTTTTCAGCCTCTTGGGGCACATCTTTCCCGGCTATGCGGATTTCCCTTGCATCCTTGCCGGATTCGGTGTTTGTCGCCTGCTCCGGCTCCTGTTTATGCTCCTGTTCCTGCTTACACTTCTGTTCCGGATGCGTTTTCCCTTCCGTTACGGGAACGGGAATTGCGGCAGGAACAGAAATTGTAACCACCACATCTTTATGCCCGTTATAATCCGAAACATGATTTTTGGTAATGAAGTGTTCTTCCCGCAACCCTTTGCGGGTTATCAGTTCCGACTTCACCCGGTTGGCACGGATAAAAGCCGTTTTGAGGTTTTCCTTCCTTGTCGGCAGCGAAGCGCAGTAACCGTCCACGTAGATCGGGTTACAGCCTTCGGCTATCCCCGCGCCATATTCGTCCACCAGGGAATAAAGCCGGCTCAATTCCTGCCCGTTACCGGCTTTATAGAACATATCGTCACCCCCGACAAAGGTAAACATGATGTTCCGGCCACCCGAAGAATCGGGTTGCTGCCCGTGAACCGGCATGGTTGTCAGCAATGTGAACAACGAACCGAAAAGCGTCAGTAGTTTTATCTTTCTCACATTATTCTTTTTTTAAGTTGTCATATATTGTTCTTGTCATTTCTTCTTAACTGGTATATAAATGTCTGTAATCAGTTCCTGCCGGTCGTCTTCCAGCGGCATACTGACGTAGCACTCCATACTCATGGCATTCACCGGATGATAAGCGCTGCCGGGAAGCCACCCCTCGTAAATCTCACGATACAGTTCGGGCAACGTATCGTAGCCGCCCGTATGCCGGAACACTGCATACAGGCCGCAGGGGCGGGTATATACCGTAAAGTGTTTCAACGGCCCTGCATCTCGTCCCACCGTTGCGCCCAGCAGGAAAGAGCGTTTTTCGCGCGGCGTCACCAGCGGGTTGTCCCGGCTTATACTCACAAACTCCGACTGCCGTGTAGATACGCCTGCCAGCGCGAGTTCGTGGATGAACCGTTTCCACAGCAGCCGGTACTGGTCGAGTGTGCGGTACACATTGTCCAGTTCGAAGCAGACGACGTGTACCGCACTGAGCTTTTTAATGTGATAAGGTTCTGTCCCGGCACACTCCTTGTCCGCTGCCGGATCATCCGGCGTGACGGTCATACTGGCATTTTTCTTCCGGTATTGCAATGGAGGCATCCCGAAACGGGCAGTAAAGGCTTTGGCAAGGCTGTGCTTGGTATGATAACCGGACCCCGTAAGAAGCTCGACGACCGGGCTGTCGGTCGTGAGCAGCCGGTGTGCCACGTATTCCAGCCGTTGCCGCTGTATATACTCGCCAATACTTTCTCCGGTAAGCTGTTTGAATACTCTGCGCAGGTGGGAGGATGACATGTTAGCCACCAGGCAGAGCCGCTCCAACAATAGTGAGTCGTTCAGATGCAAACCGATGTATTTCCTGACATTCCAGATAGCCTGCCGGTGAAAGCGCACTATCTGACTCTCTCCGTGCCATCTTGTGAGCGTGGGTAATCTTTCCATAAGTATTTTCCGTAAAGCATCCGGTGAATAATCCGTTCCTGATATTTCGTTGTACATCGGAGTATGCTCCACCCAGATGTCGATCATTTGTCCGATAGTGAAATTATTGATCCAAATCCCTTCCCGCAGACACAGGTAGCAATATTCGCTACTCGGAGACATATCTGCATTTGTACCCAGTATCTCTTCATATCCGAATCGGAAAGGCATACCGCAACTCTGGCAATATTCCGTTGCCGGGACATCTTGTTTTTCATATACTCTTTTCTTTGACATTTCGGTCTTGTTTTGTTATGTTGCAAAGATGCAGGGTTAATTTTATGAAAAGTTATCCGTTTTGCTCAACCTTCATTTGAAGTGAAAAAACTTTTCCGATGAAAAAAACGTCTGTCACAAAGATGGGATGAATTTTCTTGGGAGGGCTTGCAGATTGTACCTATTTCACTACGCAAATCGTTATATCGGCAGAAAAATTATTGCAGATCGTACAAACATATAACGATTTGCAAGAAAAAGGCTAAAAAGAAGGGGAAAGGCATTATTATTCAAGTTTTTTGTTCTATTTTTGAAAAGTCAGAAACAAAGCAAAAATGGAGTTAAACAATAGTATGATTGCTGAAATAGGATGGGTTGTGCAAGTGCTTACGGCACTTTGCTGCATCGTGTATCTGCTATTGGTGCTGCATTCCTGTGAAACCTCCGGTGACCGGAGGGTCCTGAAAACTGTTATTGCTTATATTACAACTTTTTTATTTTCGTTCTTTTCGGGGGTGGCCTACCGTGCAAATCCGGCATTCTATGTCTGCATCACCCCGCTGGTATTGTTTGTGCTGATGATCTCCCCCGTACTGCTTTACAGGATTGTTTACGGACTCACGGAAACGAAAGGCGAAAAGCGTTTTTCACGCCTGCATTTTGTTGTCCCGGTTGTCATAACGGTGATATGGGCCGTGATAACCGCCCTGTCGCTTCCGTTCGATGTACGGGTGGACATTATCCGGAATTTCGCGCGGTCGGCTCCCGGTTACGGGTGGCAGTCGGCGTACTTCACGAGCATTTCATTGCACTTCTTCGTCTTCGGGGTGATATACCTTCCCCTCTCTTTCGCCAGGCTGCTGACTTATCACAAGGCAATCTCCCGGGAAGATCATCCCGACTCCCGTTACCGGATGCGGTGGATGGGCGCTATCCTTACGCTTTCCCTACTGTTTACCCTGTCGGGCGGGCTGGTGTCTGTCACCGGAAACCGTCATGTTTATTTCAACCACCTGAACGCCGTGACGCATGGCGTTGCCAATATAACCATCCTGTTTATCCTTACCCTGAATATCCTGCGGAAGAATTACCCGCCCCGGAGAGCGGGCAGGACTCCTCTCGTGCCCCCGTCGGTGCCGGACCCCACCCTGGTTCCGGCAGTACCGGAGGAGAAAGAGGTGCAGCAGAAACCACTCCGGGCAAAAAAAACTCTTGTAAAATTGAGCAAAGGAAATCTGGAATCTTATTTTCGCAGCGAAAAACCCTGGCTCGACCCCGGGTTGACCCTCGTGGGACTGGCGGAGAAACTGGGTACGAACCGGGTGGTTCTTTCCGGTTTCATCAACCGGACGTATGGAGTTAACTTCAATATATGGGTGAACGAGTGGCGGCTGGCGGAGCTGGAACGGTTGCGCAAATACAAGAAATACGGCAACCGTCCGCTGGCGGATCTGATCGCACGGGCCGGATTCGGAAGTTATGACAGTTACCGTCGGGCAAAGGAGGCATCCAGGGGAAAGGAGGAAGACGATGAACAATGACACATTCCTGTTGATGTTGTCCGTGTATAGCGCCCCTGTGTTGTCGGGAGTGCTGTCGGCAGCTTTCCTGCATCTGGCAGGAAACAGGAAACAGGGAAGTATGGATGTGGAACTCCGTAAACCGCTGACGGCTTATTTTCTCACAGTCGCCGTCAACTGGACATTTGCCATGGCGCTGCTTTTCGCTCCCGCCGTGGTGGCCGGCCTGAATGGGTTGGTTTACTCGCTCCTGCTGTTGGTACAGGTATTTTTGTATCATTATCTATATATCCTTACGGCCGATACCGGCGAGAAGCCGTTCACATTCCGGCATTACATACTACCGGTCGTCATATTTGTCGGATTGACCCTCTGGGTGGTACAAGTTCCGCCGGAAGCCCGTATGGCCTCGATAGCCGTACCCGCCCAAAGCGGTGATCCGGGACTTTATACCCCGAACCTGTCCCTGAATGATCCTTCCTTTGCCTGGTACAATGCGGCCGTCCGTTCCAAGCCGCTTGTCCGTATGCTCTACAGCCTGATATATTCAATTCTGGCGGTCAGGCGTATTTTGCGGTATCGTCGAAGAATCGTGAATTTTTCCGCCGATACGGAGAACACTTCCCTGGGATGGTTGCTCTTTACTGTCGCGTTGGCTTTCCCGTTATTTCTCACACCGGTGATCGTCGCCTTGGCGAGCCCCTATAAAGCCCTGGTAACATTCCTGGGCGCGTTTCCCGCCATCATCCTGTTCATCCAGTTGCCGGTGCTTTGCTACTACACACTGACGCACCGTTATGTATTGATGACGCAAGCCGACGCGACGGTCACTGACTCCCATACGGAAATAACCACGGGGAAAATCGAGCGGCAACAGTTGGAGAAGTTTATGAACTCTTCAAAGCCTTACCTGAAAGCCGACCTGAAGATCACCGGCCTGGCGGAATCGCTGCATACGAACCGGAACCACCTTTCTTCGTTCATAAACACGACCTACGGCATGAACTTCTCTCAATTCATCAACGGGTACCGCCTGCGCGAGTTGGACGCACTCAGATCGGATAGGGAATATATCAGCCTGAGCAATATCGAACTCATTCACAAAGCGGGTTTCGGAAGTTACCATGCCTACTACCGGGTAAAAAAGCAACAGGATAAACAAAAATTATTGCCTCCCGACGAGTGATATATAATCAAACCCCAAAAACATATATCTTCCAACCGGCTTATGTTTTTGAGAAAAACATAAGCCGAAGAGCAATTTAGTCTCTTTTTTACTTTGCCCATAGGCCAGAATGGAATTTCATATTAATCCTATTTGGCGACAACGCCTACGAATCTTGCCGTATTTCAGTTCTCTTTTTCCCCATATAGCCATTTCCTCATTTTTATCACCCTGTCAATGACTTCACCTTGCCGTAGTTCAGGGTGCGAAGCTACGTCCGGGGCCCCTAAAAATCTGCAAGCCCGCTTCGCGCCCTACGGGTTTTGGTGAAAATTTTTCAATCCGTCCAGTGGGGCGGTTGAAAATTTTTCACCAAAAGCCTTGCATATTTTCTCCCCGTCCGTATCTGCCCCCTGAAACGAGCAAGGTGAAGCCACCGACAAGGCATAAAAAAAAAGTCAATGTTATGAAAAAGAGAACTGAAATACAGCAAGATTTGAAACGAGGCTTCGGCTCCGCTCCAACCGGCATTAAAAAATGGGTGAAGTGGTTGGCGGTCGGCTTCGTGGCGTATGTGGCGGTGCGGTTTGTGTATGCCTTTGTCGGTGGTGTGGTGACAGGTTTAGGCGGTTTGTTGCCCATGTTGGAAGTTTTGGCGGTGATGGTCTTCCTCATCCGTGCCGTGTGGCGCATCCTTTCCGCTTTCCTTTCCCTTTGCGTGTTTGCCCTTTTGCTCATTCTTTTTTGCGTGATACTCTGACTGATTATTAATCCCTTTAAAATTCAATCATTATGACTAAAGTACATTTATTAGGAGCTAACAGAAGCTATGACAGAGACATTCAGACTGTTTCAGTCAATCAGATTGTTGTGTTGGAAGGCTACGCAGGTGGCAGTTATGTAGTCTATGACGTCACCCGTAACCAACGTGGATTTACCTATCATCTTGTACATACAAGAACCTACGACTTCAACACATCCGACCTTATCCGCCCGTTATCCGAAAAATTCGGAATAGGTATCTATTACGACAGCGAGAACCCGACGTTTTTAGATCCGTTGGAAACGGCTGCTTTACTCACTAAGGCGAAAGAGAAGAAAGCCGAAGACGAACGGAAAGCGAAGGAAGAACGGGATGAACACGAACTTATCTCGAAAATCGGTGCGGCACGGTTGCGCCCCCTTATTCCATCGGATGCAAAAGCTGTTATTATCGGAGAATTACGGGTAAGTGAATGCGACAGTTATACCGATTACTATGATTATCGGACAGAACGAACCGTCATATTAGGTTTCTCCAAACATACACGCAACCTTTTTGCAGAGATGCGTAAATGTGCCGCCAATTTTGAGGGAACGTCCCATTTAGCGGAATATAACGAAAACTTCGAACACCGTGAGAATTACAGCATGGGAGACGGTATGTATTTGGGCAGGAACAAGTACAGCGGTTGGACGATTAATAAAGAGCCGATTTACGACCTTGAAAAGTTCATTGAACGGTTTGCATACACCGCGGGGGATGAAGCAAACATTTGTTTGAAAACACCGCAAACCCAAACAGACACGGCAGAACAGCCGACAGCATCCGCAGACCTTTCTGCACTTAATCTTGAAATTGTGGAATACAGCGAAAAGGCGATAGCCGTATTCGGTGACACCAAGCCGATAAAGGACGTTTTGAAAGGCTTAAACGGTCTTTTCCGTGCGAACCTTACCTACAACGGAGAAAGGCGTGCAGGGTGGATATATTCCAAGAAGCAGGAGACGAAAGTAAAGGAAACACTTGCAACGTGTATCCATGTATGACAGCATTAACGGCAGGGCGGAGCAATCCGCCCGCCATAAAACAGCAATTCAATTAATTATCAACATTTAAAAACTTATCATTATGAAGACGAACAAAAAAGTACAGAAGAACAACGTACAGAAATCAGAGAAAAAGACAGCAGTAAAAGTAACCGCTTTGGCAATCATCCCAAAGCCGATGATGTTACTCACACCACAGAATGTGCCCACGGTTACGGAAGTGACGGAAACACCCGAAACGACAATCATTCCGGCCACAACGGAAAAAACGCCGCAGCAAGCCGAATTTAAAACACCGCTTGCAACGGCCACAGCCGAAACCGACCTTGATATTACGACCGTGCATCCGAGCGCAGACAACCACCGCAAGACATTCAATGACACCTCTTTGCAGGAACTTGCGGAAAGTATTCGGGAAGTGGGTGTTTTACAAGCCATTGCGGTGCGCCCACGCACGGCAGGCGGTTACGAAATCATATACGGCGAACGCCGTTACCGTGCATCCCTGCTTGCAGGAGCAAAGACGATAAAGGCAACTATCTATAATATAACAGATGATGAAGCGGAAGATATGTCACTGAGTGAAAATTTGCAGCGTGAGGAAGTACGCCCCACCGAAGAAGCGAGAGCCTTCAAACGCTTGCTTGAAAAGGGCAGGTATGATATGTATTCACTTGTCAGCCGTTTCGGACGAAGCGAGAAATATATCTATACCCGTCTGAAACTGAACGAACTGTATCAGCCTATCGGTGAACTGTTGGACAATGAAACAATCACTATCAGCGTAGCCGAAGAGATAAGCACCTATGAACCTAATATCCAAAAGGACGTTTACGAGAAACACCTCAAAGAGAACAGCAGGGACAATTGGGCAGGTTATACGCTGAAACTGTTCAAGAAGTATTTTGAAGAATACTATACCACCGACCTTGAACAATACAAGTTCGACAAGACGGAATGTAAGACGTGTGTACACAACGCAGCCAATTACAACCTTTTTGCCGAGCATAACGGGTGCGGACATTGTACCAACCGCAAGTGTTTGGATACCAAAAATGCCGCATTTGTAGCAAAGGAAACGGAGAAACTGTTGAAATCCGATCCGAAGTTAGTGATAGCCCGACCCTATTACGGTGGCATGAACGAAACGGCACTTCAGAAACTCGACAAGAAAGGGCACGAGATAAAAGAATTGAATTATACCGTTTCGGCACAAAGTTTTCCGAAAGCCCCCGAAGCACCGAAACAAGAACAGTTTTCCAAACCGAAGGAGTACGAACAAGCCGTACACACCTTTGAACAGAAAAACGAGGAATACGCCCGAAAAGTGGAAGAATTGGACCGAAAGAAGGAGGAAGGCAGGATAAAGACCTATGTAAAGGTGGGACAGACAGAACCCGAACTTTGCTATGTAGAAATAAACAAGAAGGAAACCGCCCCCGTTACTATCGAGACATTGCAGGAAAGGGACAAACGTTTCAAACAACTTTCCGTTGAAAAGATTGTAGCTGATACAAAGAAAGTTGTCCGTGAAAACGACTACCCCGAAAGCCCTTTTACACAGTACGAGGACGGGATGATGTATTTCATCATGCTGACCAAGCTGCAAAGAAAGCATTATCCGCTTTGCGGCATCAAAGACCAGCCTATCCGATTGGATGAAAAACAGCGGATGAAAATTGTAGCCAAGCTGACCGATGCACAAAAAACAGTTATCAAACGGGACTTCATCAACTATTTTCTTTGCGAGGACGCTTACGGGGATAACAGCGCATCCAAACTATTACGGGACTTCGCAAACATGCACTTCCCCGACCAGTACGGACTCGCCAAAGCCACCCACGAGGAAGAATATCAGAAACGGCATGAACGTTTGGACGAAAGGATAAAGGAGATGAAGAAAGCGGAAAAGGCGGCAGCCAAAAAAGACGAAAAGCAAAATGTTTCCTCTGCATTACCCAATGATGACAAGGCAGCTTGAATTTACATAATTGAAAGGTGAAGCATTTCACCTTTCAATTATTTCACCCGATTTAGAATTAACACTATAAGATTATAACATGATGAAGAAAGAAGAAATCATTGATACCATCAAACAATTTGCGTGTTCTTTGGCAGAAAAGGAGCTTGTAGATAAATACGGGAAATTGCCCGAACAACTGATGACTAAAGGAGGGACATATCGTTCAAAATATCAAGATGAATTTGATAAGCTATACGATAGGTATGAATATAGGCTTATCCGTTTATCGGGAAAGAATACAGATGAATTGTTCGTATGCGAATAACTATGTCATGTGCCGGAAATTATCATCCGGCACATATTTTCCCCACCCACGAAAGAGCAGAGGGCAGGGCCGGGCGACCCCACCCACACCGCCACCGTAATTATCATTCAAAAACATCAATCAATGAAATATATCAGAATTTCCCCGAATGTGGAGTATTCCACCGATATGGATTTTTTCCTTGAACATCAAATCCTCTGTATGGTAAGTAAAGAAGGCACGAAATTTTGCAGCCTGATAGAGAACCGTTTGTTCATGCGTTCCGACAACCGCCATATCAGTGAACGGATGCAACTGAACATCATGCGTGAAATCCATAAGGACATCTGCCGTCTTTGTTATGGCGGCGAGCCCGTGGACTGACCTGCCACACCCCACACCTGCAAATCCCATCCGAAAAAAGTCGGGCAATCCCTATGCGGTTGCCCGGCTTTTTTCTATTTTTGCGCAGTTGAATTTTAAAAAGATAGTTATAAGACTAAAAAAGTTGAATGATTACATAATATAATAGCTTTTAGCTGTTTATTCTACTCTCGAAACGACCAATTTTAATGCAGGAGAATAAACGGGCGAAGTCCTTGTCATACGCTTATGGCACGGTCTTAACTCGTTTCCTGCATGGGTGCTTGGTCGTACCTGAGAGTAAAACTTGTTAAGTACCGTGCTTTTTTTCGGTACATAGCAGGAAGTTACGGACAAGGTATCCACCAAAAAATCATAGCAAGATGTACAACAAGAGCGTTGCCATTACCGGCAGTACCATTGAAAAGACAACGAAATACGACCAATTCAGGGAAAATAAAATCCGTATGGAACTCTACCGGATCATCCTTTCATTTTATGGCAAAGGTTGCCACACATTCACCTGCCACATGCACACCTATCTCGGACTATTGGCCGCAGATACAATAATCATGCTTCGTGAATCGGACAAATGCCCGGAGATAATTCTTTCGGCACTCATACCGGGAACGCCTTTTCCGGCAGATACCGACAAAGTGTATCATGCCTTGTATGACGACCTGATGAAGCAGGCGGACAAAAAAGAAACGCTTCCGGAAAAAGAGATTTTCAGCAATGCACTTGCCGGCAGTCATATCATCTGTTATTATGACGACTTTTCCGAAGGAATCGGGCAGGTGCGTGCATCCGGTATTCCCTATACCAATATCCGTAAAATGATATAGGCACACATACCTTATTGCATGTTACAGCAGTTTTTCCAGCCGTTCAATCCGTTTTTCGGTTGACGGATGCGTACTCATTATATATTCGGTGAACGACGGCCGCCCGCCGCCCGTTTCGGCCACCGCCAGCCGACGCAGGAACGATAGCAGGCCTTCCCCGCAGCCATAACGCACGGCATACGTGTCACAGCGGTATTCGGCATATTTGTTG
>ENA-UALL01000929-UALL01000929.1-human-gut-metagenome-genome-assembly--contig:-NODE-929-length-11572-cov-7.139099_pt1 | contig 11572 bp, 10 predicted proteins | sample MGYA00243699_ERZ654466 | MGnify/ENA primary metagenome ERZ654466 (study PRJEB26926, sample SAMN06164635) | human gut metagenome | biome: ENVO:00009003; feature: ENVO:2100002; material: ENVO:00002003...
GAGCGCCACCTTGCCAAGGTGGAGGTAGCGAGTTCGAGCCTCGTAAGCCGCTCCACTGCCGGCGGTGTGTTTCACCGCCGGTTTTCTGTATTCCAAAGGAGGAACCGCATATGTCACAGATGGAACTCAACAAGAACCTGGCGCAGATGCTCAAGGGCGGCGTGATTATGGACGTCACCACTCCGGAGCAGGCCAAAATCGCGGAAGCTGCCGGTGCATGCGCCGTTATGGCGCTCGAGCGTATCCCCGCCGATATCCGGGCCGCGGGCGGTGTTTCCCGTATGAGCGATCCGAAAATGATCAAGGGCATCCAGCAGGCGGTATCCATACCGGTCATGGCCAAATGCCGGATCGGCCACTTTGCGGAAGCGCAGATTCTGCAGGCCATCGAAATCGATTATATCGATGAAAGCGAAGTCCTCTCCCCTGCGGATGATAAATACCACATCAACAAGCACGAGTTCAAGGTGCCGTTTGTCTGCGGCGCCAAGGACCTGGGCGAAGCCCTGCGCCGCATCAGCGAAGGTGCGGCCATGATCCGCACCAAGGGTGAGCCCGGCACCGGCGACATCGTGCAGGCTGTGCGCCATATGCGGATGATGAACAGCGAGATCCGCCGGCTGGTTTCCATGCGGGAGGATGAGTTGTTCCAGGCCGCCAAGGAACTGGAGGTTCCCTATGACCTGGTGCAGTATGTGCACGAAAACGGCAAGCTGCCGGTGGTGAACTTTGCGGCGGGCGGCGTGGCCACCCCGGCCGACGCTTCCCTGATGATGCAGCTGGGCGCGGAAGGCGTGTTTGTAGGCTCCGGCATCTTCAAATCCGGCAACCCGGCCAAACGGGCGGCCGCCATTGTCAAAGCGGTGACCAATTACGAGGACGCCGACCTGATTGCCCGCCTGTCGGAGGATCTGGGCGAAGCCATGGTGGGCATCAATGAACAGGAAATCCAGCTGCTGATGGCGGAAAGAGGAAAGTAATCCATGAGGATTGGCGTTCTGGCTTTGCAGGGAGCTTTTATTGAACATGAGCACATGCTGGCCCGTCTGGACACGGACAGCTTTGAGATCCGCCAGCGGGGAGACTTTGAGCCATCTATGGACGGGTTGATTATCCCCGGTGGTGAAAGCACCGTGATGGGCAAGCTGCTGCATGAACTGGATTTGTTTGACCCGGTGCTTCGCAGCATCCAAAGTGGGATGCCGGTATTCGGCACCTGCGCCGGTCTTCTGCTGCTGGCGAAAAAAATCTCCAACGATACCCGCGTGCATTTGGCTACCATGGATATCACCGCCCTGCGCAATGCCTACGGACGGCAGCTGGGCAGCTTTGATACCGTCGCGCCCTTTTCCGGCCTGGGAGACATCCCCATGACCTTTATCCGGGCGCCCTATATCGAATCGGTTGGACCGGACGTACAGGTCTTGGCTGAAGTGGACGGCCATATCGTGGCTGCCCGCCAGGAAAGCCAGCTTGTCACGGCCTTTCATCCGGAACTGACCGAAAGCACAGCGGTGCATCAGTATTTCTTATCCATGTGCCGGTAACGGTTTTAGGCGGGGACACGGTCTGTCCCCGCTTTTTTATGTAGGAAAGGAGGATTTTCCTATGGCCCGTGTGATGGTGGCTATGAGCGGCGGGGTGGACAGTTCGGTCGCGGCTGTGCTGTTGGCTGAACAGGGGCACACCCTTTGCGGCGCCACCCTGCGCCTGTATGACCCGCCGCAGACAGACGGGGATGCGCAGGGGATGTGCGGTTCCCTGCGGGATGCGCAGGACGCACAGATGGTAGCCGAGCGGTTGGGGTTCCCTCACTATACCTTCTCCTTTCAGGAGGATTTTAAAAAGCAGGTCATCGGCCGGTTCGCCGATGGATACCGGCGGGGGGAAACCCCTAATCCCTGTATCGACTGCAACCGCACCATTAAATTTCCCAAGATGCTGGAAAAGGCCCGTGAATTAGGCTGGGATTACATCGCGACCGGCCACTATGTGCGCTGCGACCGTGATCCCGATACCGGCCGGTACCGGCTGCGCCGGGCGGCCGACCTGTCCAAGGACCAGACCTATGTGTTGTACGGACTCACCCAGGAGGAACTGGCGCACATCCTGTTTCCCCTGGGAGATATGACCAAGGAGGAGATTCGTCGCATCGCCCGTGAACGCGGTCTTGTGACCGCGCACAAGCCGGACAGCCAGGATATCTGTTTTGTTAAGGATGGCGATTACGCCGGATTCTTGCAACGGGAAATGGGCGTTCCCTCCCCCACCGGAGACTTTGTGACCCAAAACGGCGACGTGCTGGGCAGGCACAAAGGGATCATCCACTACACCATCGGGCAGCGAAAAGGGTTGGGGCTCAGCCTGCCCGCCCCCCTGTATGTCACCGGGAAAGATACCCTCCACAATCGGGTCATTCTGGGGCCTCACGAGGATTTGATGGCGGATACACTGATTGCCGGCCGGCTCAATTGGGTGGCGATCACCCCGCCCGAAGAACCGCTTCGCGTTATGGCGAAGGCCCGCTACCGCCAGCCGGAAGCACCCGCCACCCTTACCCCGCTGGGGAACGGGACTGTGCAGGTGGTGTTCGACCAGCCCCAGCGGGCCCTCACCCCTGGTCAGGCGGTCGTCTTTTACCAGGACGATGTCGTTCTGGGGGGCGGCACCATTTTAAAAAGCCATTCATAAGCCAAAAGGAGAGACGGCCGGTAACAGGCTGTCTCTCCTTTTTCCTACCATTTTTGCTTCACATGGCACAATATAGTTTCCGGCGGGCCTTGTTCACGGCCCGTTCTTTTGCAAGCCGCTTTTTTGCCGGATCGCCCCCGCCGCCTGTTCCACAATCCACACCAGCAGCAGGGCCAGCGCGCTGCATTGCAACGCCAATATCCAGGTCAAGTTTGATCCAAAACCCCAGCTTTGTACGGTGATATACGACAGGGTGACAATCAAAAACAGGAAAAAAGCCACCACATACACCACCTCACGGAACGGGGAAAACCGTTTTTTTAATCGCCACAGCAGGATACCCCCGGCCACGGCGGTCAGGCCGCACAGCGCGAGCATCCAGGCGACGGCACGCCCCACCGCCGACAAAAAGATCGCATCGGAAATCATCAGCTTAAAATACTCCCACCGGCCGGCAAAAACAGGCAAACCGGAGCGTCGCTCCGGCCAGAACAAAAATGCCACCACCGGCAGCGCTGTGAACGCCAAAAGCGCCAGCAAAAGCAAAAATTCCCTTGCTTTTTTCATATGTCTATACTCCCGTTACTATGCTGCCGCCCACGCGATGGGCGGGTGTTGTCAAATAAGAGCCAAGAGGGATATGCCCCAATTGGTCAGCATGACCACCGGCAGGGCGGCAAAGGCCATGCCCACCGATACGCCGCTGTGTTCGGTGGCTCCCGGTTTGAGAAGATGCTGCCGGTAAAGGCAATCGGCAAACAGGCTGATTCCCAGACGGAACCCCAGGCCAAAGACCAAGGTACACACGATATAGGTCAGGCCCTGCTGTTCTTCCATGTGGTTATAGCGGTCAATAAGTGCAGAGAGTGCCTCCAACTGCGCTTCGTTTGGCGCTTCCTCTCCGGAATACAGGACCTCATAGGCGCTTTCCACCTGTTGTTCGATCTCTTGCAGCTGCCCTCCAAATAGCACCACCGGAAGCAGGATGGAAAGAAAGGTTGCCGCGACCGCCAGTCCCAGACAGGCCATACCGTAGCCGTACATCTTCCGGTAAAAGAACCAGTAAATCCCCAAAAAGAAGGCCGCCCAGTTGGTGTGCAAAAAGGCCCTTTTCTGCTCGTTTTTACGAAAAATCTTCAGATAGCGGGAACCGTTCCTCTCAATCATGAGACTGAGCTCCATAACACGCACGCCGTTTATGCTCTCCTCCCCAACGGGGATGGCATCCGCCTCCGCCCCCAGAGAGGTATAGCAGCCGTAGCAAAAGGTGGCTTGTGGAGAGCATGCCGCATGACATTTGGGGCAATACCGCACTTCGTTTTCCATATATCTCCCTCCTGTGTTCTGGCGCAGCTGCAGCCGGCCGGAATTTTTCTCATCCTCTGCGCTTATTTTATCACATTAAAGAAAAATCGACAATTCTTTTATAGGTTTTGTGTAAAATTTAAGCGCAACTTCTAAAAGCAGAAAAGAGTTGCAGCCCTGTCCCTTCCCAGCGGATGTCTGCCGCTGGCACGACAAAAAACCGGACTTTGCACCGCGGCGTTTCTTGCGGTGCAAAGTCCGGTTTATGTTGCCGGGAACTTTCCGGCAAATCGTTCTTAAAAGGGCCAAAATCCCATATGTTCCAGCCAGATCTTCAGTCCCATCAGGATGAGGATGATCCCTCCCGCCAATTCCGCCTTGGATTTGTACCGTGCGCCGAACACGTGCCCGATCTTGACCCCGGCAGCCGCAAACACAAAAGTGATGACTCCAATGCAGGCCGCTGCCCATCCGATGTGTACCCCCGGAAGCAGGGCCAGGGTGATGCCCACCGCCAGCGCGTCGATACTGGTGGCCACCGCCAGCAAAAACATCAACCGAAACCCGAAGGAACCGTTTTCGGGGGCTTCATCCTTTGACAGGGCTTCCTTTATCATCCGGCCGCCGATGAAGGCCAGCAAAAGAAACGCGATCCAGTGATCCACAGCCGTGATGTACTGCTGGAAAGCGCTGCCCAGCCAATAGCCGATCACCGGCATCAGCGCCTGAAAGCCGCCGAACCACAGCCCGGCTATTGCCATCTGACGCAGGGTGACCTTGGGGGCGGCCAGACCCTTGCAGATGGAAACGGCAAAGGCGTCCATCGCCAGTCCCACCGCCAGCAGAATCAGTTCCGTTATACCCATGTTATTTGTCCCCTTTCCCATTCTTCCCACACATAGAAAGACCCATGTACAGACAAAGGCTGTACATGAGTCTCGTTCCTTACGATATGCCAGGCCGCAGGGCCAGTGTGTTGACATACCTCGCTGCCGCGCGAACTACTCCCTCACGAACGCAGGATGCCGGACAGTCCGTTTTCCTATTGTTAGTTTTTATATAATAGCAGGAATTTCACCCCCCGTCAAGATTGATTTTTGGTTATATGCAACTAACTCTATGGGGCCACACCATACGCATCATCCTGCACGGCTTTGCGGCATTCTCCAAAATAATTTTGTGTGGTAATTTTTTCAACTATTGTCTTTATCAAAGAGATATGGTAGAATATCGGTCAAGCGTCGTATTTTTTGTTTAAATGTCAAAACATGATATCGATTATAAGGATGAATCCAATGAATGTAAAAAAATGGATAAAGCGTTGCTTAAAGCTGGGAAAGACTATATTAAAACCGGCCGTAACCCGGATGAAACTGAAATGGAAGCGGCGCAACGCCCGCTACCTCCGCTATCGCCGGCATAGGCGGATAAAGAAGCATACGATCCTATACGAAGCCTTTTACGGCCGGGGAATGCTGGATAATCCCTACGCCCTGTTTTGCGAACTGATGTCCAATCCCGCCTACAGTCAGTACAAACATGTATGGGTCCTGGACAATCCGAAATTTCATACCGACCTGATCCGGCAATACAAGCACTGCCACAACGTGTCGTTTGTCCGGTTTCAGTCTAACCGGTACCTTAAACTGCTGGCAACCTGCAAATACCTGATCAACAATGTCACATTCTATTCCTTCTTTTCAAAAAGGGAAGAACAGGTATACATCAACACCTGGCACGGCATCCCCCTGAAATGTCTGGGCTACGACATGGTGGGGGGACGTTTTGGGTGCAGCAATGTGGTACGGAATTTTCTTCATGCCGATTACCTGATTTCTGCCAATCCTTTTTTATCGGATATTTACAAGCACTCCCACATGCTCGACGAGCTGTTTGAGGGTGAAATCATCGAAGAAGGTTACCCCCGCCTGGATCTTGTGGCAAATACAGACCGACAGGTAGTGATTGAACAGCTCAAAGCGCACGGTGTGCGGGTGGATCCTTCCAAAAAGATCATTGTGTACGCTCCCACGTGGAAGGGCGGTTCCTATGCGTCGCCGGACACGGATCTTGAACCCTATATTCAGTTCAAGGCGCAGCTGGAACAGGCCATCGATACAAGCACCTATCAGGTCCTGATCAAAGTACATCAGGTGGTATACAAGGCGATCCGTGACAAGCTTCAGGAGTTCGATTATATTGTGCCGGCAACCATGGATGCAAACGTACTGCTGTCGGCAACCGACATCCTGATTAGCGATTATTCCAGTATTTTTTATGACTTTCTGGTCACCGGCCGCCCCGTTCTGTTTTATATCCCCGATCTGGAAAATTATACCGGTCAGCGGGGACTGTACACCACGGTGGATGAACTGCCTGGTCCCTACACCAAGTCGCTGACGCAGCTTGCCGAATGGATCAACCAAATAGACGACGTGTTTGCCCGTTGCAAAGCCTCTTACGACAGGGTGCGCGACTGGTGCTGCGACTATGAGGCGGGGAAAATATCCGCGAAGATCGTGGCACACATTTTCGCAGCGGGCGAAGCGCGCACGGCCGAGGTCTCCCACCGCAAAAAGAAGCTCGTCTTTTTTGTCGATGAGATCCGCGTCAACGGCATTTTGAATTCTTTGACCAACCTGCTCAACGAGATCGACTACGACGCGTTTGACGTTACCGTTGTTTCCGCCAAGCCGAAGCTTCCCGGCAGTCGGGCAATCGTGGAAAATTTTCACCCGCGCGTCCGTTACCTGATGCGGGATACCACCTTTAACACCACTCTTTGGGATGAATACCGCTCCCTGCTGTTCCACAAGCGTGGGATCAAAAACAGTTTTTACAAGCGGCTGCTCCCCTCTGCCATGTATTCCCAGGAAATCCACCGGCTGTTCGGGAATTCTTCCTTTGATTATAGCGTGGATTTTTGCGGCTTCTCCATCGTGTTTGCCATGCTGGCGGCCCACGTCCCGGGTGCTGTGTCAGCCATCTGGATGCACAGCGACATGGCGGCGGAGCAGAGTGTGCGGATGCCCTGGCTGTCCAAAATGTTTTCTGTTTATCCGCTGTTTGACCGTCTGGTCTCCTGCAGCCATGCCATCATGCTGGTGAACCGGGAAAATCTGTCCGCCTATGCACCGGCGGATAAATTCGTTTACTGCAAAAACGCCGTCAATTACCAACGGGTGCTGGATGGGTTGGAACACCACGCGGAAGCGGCATGCAATGGGATGCGGTATTGCCTGTCGAAACAGCCGGAGGGCTCGCTTATCAGTGTGAAACTGATCCCCTTGTTCATCCCGCAGGAGGACGGAGCCGCTTCTTTAGACAAGCAGCCCACACGCTTTTTGATGATCGGCCGTCTTTCTCCTGAAAAGAATTACGAAGCCATGATACTGGCCTTTTCCCGTTTTGTGGAGCGCTATCCGGACAGCATGCTGTATATCATAGGAGACGGCCCTCAAAAAGCAGTTCTATCCGCGCTGATCGGCAAACTGAATATGCGCAGCCACATCATCCTCGTGGGGTTATTGGATAACCCCAGCATCCTGATGCCGTACTGCCATTGCTTCGTCCTGTCCTCGCTTCATGAAGGTCAGCCGGTGGTTCTGCATGAGGCACGGGTGGCCAGGCTGCCTATCATCATGACTAAATTCTCCTCTTACGCCGACGCGGTCATTGAGAACGGGCAGTACCTTGTGGAATCCACCGAGGACTCGTTGCTGGAAGGGCTGTATGCTTTCATGGAAGGACGTGTCCCCAGGGACTACGCCTATGACTACGTGGCCAACAACCGGCAGGTATACCATGAATTTTTAGCCGCCCTGGGAGAAGCCGGAGCCTAATGGCTTTCGTAAAAGGCACCCTGCGGTATCCTTTTGTGTAAAAAATCGAATCAAAGCCCGTGTCAATCGGTTCTTGCGGCCGTGTGGCGCGGGTTTTGCGCATTTCCCGATTCTTTGTCCATATTTTCCGGTCTATACCAAAGGAGGATTTTACCATGCCGGTCACCATCAAGACCCAGCATTTGAACCTGGATCAAATCGCCCGCAGCGGGCAATGCTTTTCCTGGCTGCCTTTAGGAGAGGGACGGTACGGCATCCCCTCTGCCGGACGGTATGTGCAGGCTTCCCAACAAGGGGAACGTCTCACCCTGTCCTGCGACCAAAAAGAATTGGACGAGTATTGGCGGGCTTATTTCGATCTGGATACCGATTACGGCGCCTTTATCCGCCGGATATCCAAGCGGGATACCGGTCTGATGAAAGCAGCCCGGTACGGCGCAGGTATCCGCATCCTGCGGCAGGATCTGTGGGAAGTCATGGTCAGCTTTTTAATTTCCCAGAACAATAACATCCCCCGCATCACCGGCTGCCTGAACCGGTTGCGCCAGCGATACGGCCGTCCCCTTCCGGAGGCGCCGGAAGGGCTGCGGGCCTTTCCCCTGCCGGACGAGATGGCCGGCGCACCGGTGGAGGAATTCACCGCACTGGGGTTGGGATACCGCGCCAAATACCTGTTTAAACTGGTGGACCAGATGAAGGACGGCGGGCTGGCCGGATTTGCCGCTTCGCTTGACGGGCAAAAGGACGATGAAGTGAGGCAGGCATTGACCTCCCTTTACGGCGTGGGGAAAAAAGTGGCGGACTGCATCGGCCTGTTCGGCCTGCACCGGCTGGATATGTTTCCGGTGGATACCCATATCCTGAGTGTACTCGCCCGCCAGTATCCGGACGGATTCCCGCAGGATCTTTATCGGGGCTGCCGCGGCGTTATGCAGCAATATTGGTTCTATTACGACCTGGCTGCCCCCTCCGGCGATCAGTCCCAGGCGGGCTGAGCCGTAAATTTTTCCCGCAACCGTTTCCGCCCATGTATGAACGCCCCCCTTTTCGGTCAATACTGAAAACAGATTGTATCAAAAGGCGGCGATGAAGACATGAACGGATATTTTGAAGGATGGTATTACCGGCAGCGTTCTCCTGAAGGAACGGTGGCATTGATACCGGCGTATCACCGCGATGCCGAAGGGCGGGAATTTGCCTCGTTGCAGATTCTCACACAGGAGGCCTCCTACCGGTGGCAATTTGAAGATTTTTTCCATAAAAACGGGGTCTTCCGGATGGGGGGACACCGTTTTTCCCGGCAGGGGCTGCACCTGTCCGGGCAGCAGGACGGGGTGGAGGTGAAAGGCTGGCTGCGTCTGCGCGAGCGCACCCCTCTTCCCTATGACATCATGGGACCTTTCCGGCTGGTACCCTTTATGCAGTGCCGCCACAGCGTGTTCAGCATGACCCACCGGGTGGACGGTTTTTTACAGATCGATGGCCGCTTATACCGGTTCGACCATTCTCCCGGCTACATGGAAGGGGACCGCGGTTCTTCCTTTCCCGGCCGGTATATCTGGACACAAGCCAACTGGAAAGGCAACAGCATCATGCTGTCCGCAGCCGACATTCCCCTGGCCGGCCGCTCTTTTACCGGCTGTATCGCCGCTCTGTACGTGAACGGCCGGCATTTTCGTATGGCCACCTACACCGGCGCACGGGTGGACGATGCCGGACCGGGCAGTCTGACCCTGCGTCAGGGGGACCTTTGTCTGGAAGCGGACACCTTCGGTCCGCCCTCCGCCCCGCAGCTGTGGGCGCCGCAGCAGGGTGCGATGAGCCGGACTGTTCACGAAAACGTATCCTGTCCCGTTCGGTACCGGCTGTGGAACCGGGGAAACCTGGTTTTAAAAGTGGTGTGCCGTCACGCGGCCTTTGAAAGCGATTGGAACAGCTCCATCCAAACCGCTTCCCATGCAGCCCCAGGTGCATAAACCCTTTCCTTTTCCGCATACTAACCTCATCACACAAAAGTCCAATGGTATGAAGTCAAGTAGGAAATGAAGGAAAAATTTAAGCAAAACAGAGCAAAAAGAACAGTTTAGGCGGCAAAAAGGCAACACCAAACAAAGCCCTGCCCCTGGGATTTTTTGAAACAGGGCTGAACTGTCAGAGCAGCAAGCAAAAGGCTTAGCCCTCTGGCGGGATATACAGGCGGTTGTCCTTCAGCAGCCGAAAGACCAACCGAACCAGTTTTCTGGCAGTTAAGGCGAGTGCGCGTTTATGCTGGTGCATGTTGACCTCTTTGAATTTAAGGTCATAGTAGCGCCGGAACTCGGAGTCGCATCTTCTCACAGAGTTGGCGGCTTCCAGCAAGTAATAACGGAGGTAGCGGTTGCCGGATTTAATCATCCGGGAATGCTCCGCCTCAAATTCGCCGGACTGGTCTTTGTGCCAGACGAGGCCGGCGAACTTGGCAACCGAGGCTTGGGAGCTAAAACGGTGGATATCGCCGATCTCAGCGATGATACCGGCGGAGTAAACCTTTCCAATGCCTGGGATGGAGGTTAGCGTATTTGGGATAATCTCAAACTGCTGTTCAATGGCCTTGTCCAAAATTTTGACCTGTTCTTTCAGTGCCCGCATAGAGGCAATCGAGACGGCCATAGCCTGGTTCACGGTATCGTTCACTGTCTTGGGCAGACGGTAGGAACCTCTGGCCGCAGCCTGTACCGCCTTAGCGGTGGATTCTGGGTCTACAAATCTGCCGCGCCCCGTTTCAGCAACAAAGGCAGTCAGTTCCTCCAGGTCAGCATTTGCCAGGTCGTCCACCGTTTCAAACTGTTCCATGAGCGCAATCGTGGTGGCGCTGGTATTCTGAATACCTTTGTCCTGAGCCATGCCGGAGCATTTGAGGAATAAATAGTTGGCGAACCGCTGCTTTTCACGGGTCAAATTCTGAATCACATCAAATCTGGCTCTGGTAAGGGTTTGCAGGGCTTTGTAGCGGTAATCGTCCATGTAGACCTCCCTGTTGATTCTGCCAAAACGGAGATGGTCGGCAATCACAAAGGCGTCCACCCAGTCGTTCTTTGGCAGGTCAGGATAGGCTTCCTTGAACTTCCGCACCTGCTTTGGATTCAGAATATGGATTTTCCTCTGAAACTGCCCCAGGCTGCCATCCTCACGAAGAGCATAGACCAAGCTGTCCCCGTAGATGGAGGTGGCCTCCAAGCCAATTACCACACGCTCAAGCTTCATGGAGTTAAGTGCCGACACGATTTTCTCTGACAACAGTTTAGCACCGCCAAGATTATTTTGCACAGAGAAACTGGAGTGCTTGCTGCCATCCGGTTTCATCAGGTAGGCCACATTGCTTCTGCTGCTCACATCAATGCCAACGAATAGTGGATTCACAATTTTCACCTCCCCGCATGGAGAATTCAGGCCAGCAGGCTTTGAGATACCCATGATAACCGGAGCGTCCGCAACCTCGCGTATCAGAATCATTCCGGAGTAGGCCAATGCGAAAGCCCTCACTGCTGAAAGGGCGGCCTTGCCTCCGGCAAACAGCCAATGAGTTTGCAGCTAACTTCCGGTTCAGGGGGACGGACTTTTGGTGAAGCAACCTTTCGGCTCAACTGGAGGACACAGAACTTGACCCTGCTGTCCTACAGCTATTGTATCACGGGCATCTCTAAGCCTGCTGATACTTAAATTATTAACTTTGAATCTTATTATACGAGGAGGAA
>ENA-UALL01000946-UALL01000946.1-human-gut-metagenome-genome-assembly--contig:-NODE-946-length-11408-cov-6.191844_pt1 | contig 11408 bp, 12 predicted proteins | sample MGYA00243699_ERZ654466 | MGnify/ENA primary metagenome ERZ654466 (study PRJEB26926, sample SAMN06164635) | human gut metagenome | biome: ENVO:00009003; feature: ENVO:2100002; material: ENVO:00002003...
ACGAGATGCTCAGGAGTCTCGTGGGCTCGGAGATGTGTATAAGAGACAGTTTACCTGCCGCGCGGGACGGTCGATTCCGCGCTTATTCAGGAGGCAGTGCAAAAGCAGGAGTTTTCCCGCCTGCCCGATGCCATGCAGGAACCGGCGCGTCAGGCATTTGAAACATTGCTGCACACGCACGATGGTCAGCTTTGCGACACCATCATCGACCGCGCCTGCCTGGATGCCCTGATAAAGGCAAGCGCCGCCTCGCCCAACACGTTTATTCGCCAGTATGGGGAGTGGAAAGTGGCCACCGCCGACATTCGGATCGCCCTGCGTGCCTACCGCACCCACAAGCCGGACGGGTATTATCCCCAGGCATTGTCCCCGTGCGCTTCGTTGGATACGGTACGTCTCGCCCAAGCCGCCCGCAAAGGGACGGACGCGCTATGCGAGTATCTGACCCTGACCGACTATGCGGACGGAGTGGAAGCTGTGCAAAAGTCGGTAACGGCTTTCGACCGGTGGTGTGCCCGCCGCACCGCACAGATGGTGGCACAGCAGCGGCACAATCCCTTTACCATTGCCCCGCTGGCCGCATACTGGTTGGCCCGGCAGCAGGAAATACAGATCGTGCAGATGATATTATCCGGTAAGGCACACGGCATGCCGGAGGAAGCGATACGGGAAAAAGTGAGGGATCTGTATGTATAGGATAGCGGTTCTGGGAGACCGGGACAGCATCTACGGCTTCGCCTCGCTGGGGCTGGACATCTTCCCGGTAGAATCCCGGGAGGAAGCAGCGGACAGCTTTAAAAAGCTGTTGAACGGCGAGTACGCCGTGGTTTATGTAACCGAGGCGGCGGCGCAGCAGCTCGAAGAGGAGATCGACGCCCTGCGCAGCCAGCCGTGGCCGGCCGTGATCCCCATCCCCGGCGTTTCCGGTAATACCGGCGCCGGGATGCGGGCGGTCAAAAAATCGGTGGAACAGGCTGTGGGGTCGGACATTCTATTTAACGAATAGAGAAAATTTATGCTTTATATTCCCGCCGGCAGTTTGCCGGCGGTTATTTGGGAGGCAATTATGAGCAAGGGCACCATTGTCAAGGTGGCGGGACCGCTGGTCATCGCCGAAGGGATGCGCGACGCCAACATGTTTGACGTGGTGCGGGTAAGCGGGCACCGCCTGATTGGTGAGATCATTGAAATGCACGGCGATCGCGCGTCGATTCAGGTATACGAGGAAACATCCGGGCTGGGACCGGGAGAACCGGTGGAATCCACCGGCGCGCCCTTGAGCGTGGAACTGGGGCCCGGCCTGATCAGCAGCATTTTTGATGGAATCCAGCGCCCGCTGGAAGCCATTATGCAGAAAGTCGGCAACAGCCTGGAACGCGGCGTAGAGGTCCCTTCCCTAAGCCGGGAGGCTGTCTGGCATTTTTCTCCCGCCGCAAAGCCGGGCGACGCCGTTTCCCCCGGCGATATTCTGGGCCGGGTGCAGGAAACCCCCATCATTGAGCATCGTATCCTGGTGCCGCCGGGAATGAGCGGCACCGTTGTCTCCATTCAGGAAGGGGACTTTACCATCACCGATACGGTGGCGGTGCTCCGTGACGAACAGGGGGGCGAGCATCCGCTTTCCATGATGCAGAAATGGCCGGTACGCACCGGCCGTCCATATAAAGAAAAGCTTTCCCCCGACCATCCCCTGGTCACTGGCCAGCGGGTGATCGACACCCTGTTCCCCATCGCCAAAGGCGGCGTGGCCGCTGTGCCCGGCCCCTTTGGCAGCGGCAAGACCGTGGTGCAGCACCAGCTGGCCAAATGGGCCGATACCGATATTGTGGTTTACATCGGCTGCGGAGAACGGGGCAACGAGATGACCGATGTGCTCAATGAGTTCCCCGAACTCAAAGACCCCAAAACCGGCCACTCTCTGATGCAGCGCACCGTGCTCATCGCCAACACCTCTGACATGCCGGTCGCCGCCCGTGAGGCCTCTATTTATACAGGCATCACCATTGCGGAATATTTTCGCGACATGGGATATTCGGTGGCGCTGATGGCGGATTCCACCTCTCGCTGGGCGGAGGCTCTGCGGGAAATGTCCGGCCGACTGGAGGAAATGCCGGGTGAAGAAGGATACCCCGCTTATTTAGGGAGCCGCCTTGCGCAGTTTTATGAACGCGCCGGCCGGGTGGTCACCCTCGGCAGCGAAGCCCGTCAGGGAGCGCTGTCGGTCATCGGGGCGGTCTCCCCTCCCGGCGGTGACATATCCGAACCGGTGTCCCAGGCCACGCTGCGGATCGTCAAGGTGTTCTGGGGGCTGGATTCTTCTCTGGCCTACCGGCGGCATTTTCCCGCCATCAATTGGCTGACCAGTTATTCCCTGTATGCGGACAACATGGCCGCCTGGTTCGACGAGCAGGTCCCCGGCCATGACTGGACGGCCATGCGCGGCCAGATCATGCGGCTGCTGCAGGAGGAAGCCGAACTGGACGAGATCGTCAAACTGGTGGGAATGGATGCGTTGTCCCCCGCCGACCGGCTCAAGCTGGAAGCTGCCCGTTCGGTACGGGAGGATTTCCTCCACCAGGATGCATTCCACGAGGTGGATACCTACACCCCTCTTATAAAGCAATACAACATGATGAAGCTGATCCTGCTGTATTACCAGCAGGCAACCGATACTTTATCCGCCGTGCCGGTCGACGCGCTGGTGAAACTTCCGGTACGGGAGCGGATCGGCCGGTTCAAATATGTGCCCGACAGTGAAATTCCCGGCGAATACGAGGCTATCTGCCGGCAACTGACGGAAGAAATTGATGCCCTCAGGCAAAAGGAGGAAGTCTGATGCCCAAGGAATACCGAACCATTCAAGAAGTGGCCGGGCCCCTGATGCTCATCCGCGGCGTGGAGGGCGTCACCTATAACGAACTGGGCGAGATCGAGCTGCAAAACGGTGAAAAGCGCCGTTGCAAGGTGCTGGAAGTCAACGGCTCCAACGCCCTTGTACAGCTGTTCGAAAGCTCCACCGGCATCAATCTCCAAAACAGTAAGGTGCGGTTTTTGGGCCGCAGCATGGAACTGGGCGTATCTCCCGATATGCTCAGCCGGGTGTTCGACGGTCTGGGGCGCCCCATCGACGGCGGCCCCGCCATTCTGCCCGAGCAGCGCCGGGATGTGAACGGCCTGCCCATCAATCCGGCGGCCCGCAACTATCCGCAGGAGTTTATCCAAACCGGTATTTCCGCCATCGACGGATTGAACACGCTGGTACGGGGGCAAAAGCTGCCCATCTTTTCGGCCAGCGGCCTGCCCCACGCCAACTTGGCGGCGCAGATCGCCCGGCAGGCAAAGGTGCGGGGTACCGACGAACCCTTTGCGGTTGTATTTGCCGCCATGGGCATCACCTTTGAGGAAGCGAACTTTTTTATCGAGAGCTTCCGTGAAACCGGCGCGATCGACCGCACGGTGCTGTTCATCAATCTGGCCAACGACCCGGCGGTGGAACGCATCGCCACCCCCAAAATGGCCCTGACTGCCGCCGAATACCTGGCCTTTGAAAAGGATATGCATGTGCTGGTGATTCTCACCGACATCACCAACTACGCCGACGCCCTGCGGGAGGTATCCGCCGCCCGCAAGGAGGTACCCGGCCGCCGTGGTTATCCCGGCTACATGTACACCGATCTCGCCTCGATCTATGAACGGGCCGGAAGGCAGAAAGGGCACAGCGGCAGCATCACCATGATTCCCATTCTCACCATGCCGGAAGACGACAAGACCCATCCCATCCCCGACCTGACCGGCTACATCACCGAAGGGCAGATCATTTTAAGCCGTGAGCTTTACCGTAAAGGCGTGACCCCTCCCATCGATGTGCTCCCCTCCCTGTCCCGTCTGAAGGACAAAGGAATCGGTGAGGGCAAAACCCGTGCCGACCACGCCAACACCATGAACCAGCTCTTTTCCGCCTATGCCCGCGGCAAGGAGGCCAAGGAGCTGATGGTGGTTTTGGGCGAAGCCGCCCTGACCGATATTGACAAGCTATATGCAAAATTTGCGGATGAATTTGAACAGCAATACGTCTCCCAGGGTTATACCACCAACCGGGACATTGAGGAAACCTTGAACATCGGCTGGAAGCTGCTCTCCATCCTTCCCCGCAGCGAACTCAAGCGTATCAAGGACGAATTCCTGGACGAGTATTACGCAAAACAGCAGGGGGTGTGACCCTTGGCAACCAAACAGATCAACCCCACCCGGATGGAACTGACCCGGCTGAAAAAAAAGCTGGCCACCGCCGTGCGCGGGCACAAGCTGCTCAAGGACAAACGGGACGAGCTGATGCGGCAGTTTCTCGACATGGTGCGGGAAAACAAACGCCTGCGGGAAAAGGTGGAGGCGGATATCCGGGCAGCCAGCCAGAACTTTGTGATGGCCCGCGCCACCATGTCCGATGAAGAGCTGAATACGGCCCTGCTTGTCCCCACGCAGGAAGCCACTCTGAAAGTTGAGACCCGTAATGTGATGAGCGTGGATATTCCGGTTCTGCATGTCCAGACCCGCACGGCCAATCCGGAGGATATCTATTCCTACGGTTTCGCTTTCACCTCCGGTGACCTGGATGATGCGGTGAAATCCATTGCGGATATTCTGCCCGATATGCTGCGGCTGGCCGAAATTGAAAAATCCTGCCAGCTCATCGCGGCCGAAATCGAAAAGACCAGGCGGCGGGTCAATGCCTTAGAGCATGTGATGATCCCCGAAACCCAGGAGACCATCCAGTATATCACCATGAAGCTGGACGAAAATGAGCGCAGCACCCAGATTCGCCTGATGAAGGTCAAGGACATGATGCTGGCGCAGGCTCACCACTATGACCAGCCGCTGTAAACAGATCATCCTGAACTCCCCTGTCCCCCCGTAACTGCCATAAGTTGGATATTCCAAAAGTATACCGATGCAAGAATAATCCCTGGCCGAAACGGTCAGGGATTATTCTTTAGACGGATGATTTACTCTAAAACAAAATTTTCGTGTAAAAAATAACGCTTTAATTTATCTTTTTCGCTGTCCGGGTCGCGGCCTTGCGCTTTGATTATTTCCCACCAAACAGCATAGTCTTCTATTCCCATGTTTTCTTTATCATTTGTGATATGTCCTGTCGGGCCGAAATCAACGGTGATGGTTTCCCACAAATCATCATACTCTATCAATCTCAGTATGGCATCTGTAATGGAGGAGGTACGGGAAAAAGCGAGCTCTTCCAATGTAAGAGGAGAAGGATCCTTTTTGCTGAAATCGACATACACACATAAATCCCCATCCCGGAATACAACGTCGGTTATCGATTCATCCTGACTGCTCACAGCGCCTTGAACGACAACCTTTACTTTTTCCACAAACGCGGCGGAAGAAAGCAATTCTCCCTTGTCTGTGGGCACATAATATACGGTGGTGTCCGTCAAATCACCAAGGATATAGTTGCCATACTCGTCCTGTTTAAAAATCACATTTTTCTTCACTTGACCTTCGGTCGCATAGACGCCGGAATGGTCGTTTTTATCGGTATAGAGTATCATGCACCATGAAAAGTCGTTTTTAATCACATAATTAAAATACCAATCCGCAAGGCTCTCATCTGTTACTTGGGTGGAATCCGCTCGGATAACAGAGTATTCGCCCAAGTCTTCTATATAATCGACATATTCTTCACCGATTTTTTGGGGATATGAATGGATATATTTCACTTGGGCTTGATCGTAAAGATGAGCTTTTATCTGGTTAAAGGTACGAGTGGCATTCTCATTTTTCATTTCGGCGTGATCGTCAGTATGGCCGGTATCCCTGGTTGGGATTATGCCGATTCCGATGATGGCGGAAAGGACAACCACGAGCACGGCCACCAAACACCACTGTTTATAGACCGGCTTTTTTGCGGTGTTGTGTTTTGGTTCTTTGTTTGACATGCCCATCACACCTCCCTGTATTTTCTTTGCCTCTTTTGGTATCGCGTCTCCATTATATCATAATTATACACAAAACAATGCGGTAATTGCAATGGTTTTTGTGATACAATTCTACACAAAAATATAAATCTGGGGGCAGCCCCTGTTTTTATAGAGACCGCCCCCGGATTCACTATATGCATGTACATTCACGCAAACTGGCTGTTGTAAAGCTCAGCATAGGCGCCTCCCGCACGCAAAAGCTGCGTATGGTTGCCCTGTTCGATAATGTTGCCGTTGCGCATAAACAAAATGGTATCCGCATCCCGGATGGTGGATAACCGGTGGGCAATGACAAAACTGGTCCGCCCGTTCATGAGCTTTTCATAGCTTTGCCGATTTCCGATTCGGTGCGGGTGTCCACGCTCGACGTGGCTTCGTCCAGGATAATGATGGGCGGATTACAGAGAAAGACCCGCGCAATGGTCAAAAGCTGCCGCTGCCCGGCGGACAGATTGGAAGCCTCGTTGTCGAGCATGGTATCGTACCCCTGCGGCATGGTACGGATGAAGTAGTCCACCTTGGCCGCTTTGGCTGCCGCAACAATTTCTTCCCTGGTAGCGTCCGGCTTGCTGTAGGCGATGTTTTCGGCCACTGTACCGCTGAACAGCCAGGTATCCTGTAGCACCATACCGAAGTTTTTGCGCAGGCCGCTGCGGGTCATTTGGGCGGCATCCACGCCGTCTATGGTGATCCTCCCGCCGTTTACCTCATAAAACCGCATCAGCAGGTTGACCAGTGTGGTTTTGCCTGCCCCGGTACTGCCGACCACGGCGATTTTCTGTCCGGGATTTGCTCTGAAGCTGATGTCCTTCATCAGCAGCCGGTCCGGGGTGTACCCAAAGCTGACATGCTCAAAGGCAATGTGTCCTTTGGCACGCTCCAACAAGGCCGGTTGGGCAGGATCGGGGATTTCTTCTTCATCATCCAGCAGTTCAAAGGTACGCTTGGCAGATGCCAGGGCCGATTGAAGTGAGTTGATCATAAAGGAAGCTTCGGTCAAAGGCTCTGCGGTCTGGTTGATATACTGAAAGAACGCCTGTACAACGCCCACGGTCATGGTACCGTTCAGCATGGCGCGTCCCGCGACAATGGCAATGACCACATGAGCCAGCCGGGTGAGTAAACGGATAAGAGGATTGACGCAATTGGTCAAAAAGTCCGCTTTCTGGTTGGCGGCGCGGTTCTTCTCAGCGGCCTGCGCCACCTGGGCAAGACTTTCACTCTCATGATTATATGCTTTGATAACATCCCTGCCGTTGTAGAACTCCTCCACGATACCCGTCAGTTCACCAATGGTTTCCTGCCGCTGCGCCGCACAACGCAGATTCTTTTTGGCAACGATGCGCGTAATCCACATGCTGGCAAGCATAAAAATGAGAAAGATACAGGTCAGGGAAACGCTGTAATAAAACATCACCGCAAGGGAACCGATAATTGTACCGATAGCCACCAGCAATTTCAGCAGGCCGGTCTGAAGCACTTCTGCAATTTTATCCAGGTCACTGGTAACACGGCTCAAAATCTCCCCTGCCTTGTTCTGGTCGAAAAAGCACAGCGGCAACCGGTTGAGCTTACACGCAATTTGATTGCGCAAATTCAGGTTCAGGCTTTCCGCGACATTCGCCATGAGATAGGACTATCCTGAATTTCCGGTGTATGCTGCAAAACATCCTGTACACGGCTGCAACATTCCAGCGCACGGGGCATGGTCAGGATGACCATCTGTGCCATCATCAGGAAAAACAGCACCATCATGGCATATTCGATAACAGCGGTGATGTCGCCGATCTGCAGGCTCCCGGCGCTGATCCGTCCGCCGCTAAGCCAGTAGACGACAACCACGAAAAGATTGATGCAAAAAAAGGAAAGCCCATCCAGGTTGGCAAACCGTTGGTTGGTTTTTATGGAGGTTTGGGCATAATGAGCAAATGCGTTGCCCATGCGTTCCTCTTCTCTTGCTTCGTTATTAAAAGCACGCACAACGCGCACACCGGTGATGTTCTCCAGAAGGATGGTGGTCATGCGGTCCAACAGCTTTTGCAGCTTTTTGAACAAGGGTGAGGTGCTGCGCATGATAAAAAGCGCCAGGATCAATACCACGGCGACTACCGCCAGCAGAATGAAGCCCATTTCCACATCCAGGCTGAAGGACAGGGCCAGCGCAATCACAAAGATGACCGGTACCGGCAACACCATCTGGATAAAACTGGTCAGCGCAAACTGGATGGTGGTAATGTCGGAAACGGTACGGGTGGTGATAGAGGCTGTACCAAACTGCCGGAAATCGTATACAGACAGCTTCAGGGATTTATCGTAAAGGGCAACGCGCATATCCTTGCCCACCCGTGCCGAGAGAGTGGCGCAGGTGTAACCTCCCAGAATGGCGCAGACACCAGACAGCAGGGACGCCGCAGCCATTTGCACACCGGTGCCAAGAAGCGCTTCAAAGGAAGCACCCGAAGTCCCCTGGTTGAGCATCTGTGCGGCCAATGTGGGAATAAACAAAGCTCCGGCCACATCGATAATCAAAAGCAAAACGGTGAGTACGCACAGCTTCCAGTGCGGCCGGATAAACTGCAAAATAAGTTTCATAAACGCATCCAGTCCTTTCCTTAAAATAAAAATTGCGCCCGGTTACTTTTATCCATAACCGAGCGCACTCGACATCTTCTCTGACAACACGGCTGCGGCCGTATGCCCTCCGATGAACACAAATTATTTATTTTATTTGTACGGCAGTCGTTTGTACGGCAGTCCCTGCGCTTTTCGTCAGCCAAAGAGCCTTGCGACGGCCGGCACGATTTCCTTGATCGCGGTGTGGCTGGTATTGATGCACAAATCAAAATTCAGTTTATCGCCCCATGGATGGCCGGTATAAAATTCATAGTATTTTGCGCGTTTCTTATCGATGTGAGCAATCTGCTGTTTTAACTCCTTGTCCGTCAGTTGTTCGTCCTCGGCCGCCTTTTCACGGCAACGCCTTATTTTACTCTCCATATCCGCATAGACAAAAATGCGCAGCGGATGATATCCTTTTAAGATAAAATCCGCACAGCGGCCCACAATGACACAATCCGACTGCACGGCCATCTCGGCAATAATACGCGCCTGCTCCTGATAACAGGCCATGTTCAGCTCAAAAGCCGGATTCACCGCCGGATAAAAGCTCCTGCCAATATGGATGGGAAACGAAAACATGGGCTGGTGTTCCACAATGGCCTGGACATATTCTTCTGACAGCGATGTCCTTTTGGATATTTCACAGATGATTTCCTGGTCGTAATAGGCAATTTTCAGTTCTTCCGAAAGCCGCCGCCCAAACTCACGTCCCCCGCTTGCGAATTCCCGGCTGATTGTAATGATCCTGTTCATCACACATATCTCCTTCCCATACTGAATATGCCAAAATGTTTTCTATGGCATAAATCCCATATACGGCAACAAGTGCCTGTGTACCGGCATAACCAACCAGATAGAAACCGCCCCGGCAGCTGCCAAATGCCGGTAGCTATCCAAGGAATGACTCTGCTGCTCCCCTTGACAAATATAAAAAAGCCGGATAAGAACCAGACATTTCAGTCTGTGCCTTATCCGGCCCATCATTTCTTCCGAATGATTTGCCCTCCGAGCAAGCGGGAGGTATGTTACCACACTTTGAGCAAGGTGTCAACAGGAAAATAAAAAATTTTTAAAAAGCGGGATAGCCCACCACGATCAGGCGTTCCACGGCCGTCCAATCGATCTCGCCTTTTTGGGTGATGCTGTACCCATCGGTCTGGAATACCGGGATGTCGATGACGTTTTTCTGAAGTTTCAACCATTCCTCAGGAATCCGAGGAATGGTTGATCCTCTGGAAAGGATGAGACGAAAAGCAGCGTTTTGGCTGGAAAGAACAGTATATAACACACAACCTGCGCGGCATTCCAGCAAGGTTTCTCACCTATACTTCCAGGACAATGTTACCTTCACGGTCAATGATGACTTTTTCTTCGTCCTCATTTTCAGCGAAAGCGTAGCCGTCTGAATGATAGGCGCCTACATCCTGAACGCCCTTTTCACTGGGGACATATAAAATCTCCATGCTTTTATTGACGGCGACTGTCGCGTATTCATCGCTTTCACCCACACCGGTGATATTGCCCTGTGCATCCTTTAACACCGGTGCCGGGCCGACATAGATATCGTTTTTAATGGGATACCCACCGTCCATATGGGAATGCTCGTAGGCATCGGCGGGGAGGAAAAGCTCGCCCTGCGCATTGACAAAGTTGAAATCCGTGCCGCCCCGATTGGACGAATGGCGGGAGACTTCGACCCAGTCGCTGTTTTTGAAGTTGCTGGCGATGAGCGAATAACCGGAATCAGCGATATCGAAGATCACATTCCAGTCTTTGTCGATGATTTTATCGTCGGAAACGGCCAGCCCATTTTCGGCAAAGGGGGACACGGTGTTGGCGGAGGTATCGCCTACGGTTTTCCCTTCAAAGTCCATATAGCCGTATACTCCCGTACCTTTGCGGTAGGTTATAAATCCGCTCTGCGCCGACATGATATAGATATCTTCCGGTGCATCCATCACAACTTCAAAATTTTTGTCGATCACCTGCTTGCCGTCCAGCACCGCGTAGCCGTCATAGGAAAAATCGGAAATGCTGGTTTCTTCCCGTTTAACAAAGACGATCTCTCCGTTTTCCAGGTAAAAATAGCCTTTTCCCAGTTCCGTTCCGTCCGTCTGAAGCACCTGGCCGGCGGCGATACCATCAGGAGAAAACACCAGCCCCTGGGTGCAGTTTTTGAAAATGTAATCGGAAACAAAATTGCCGTCACGGTCAATAAGGCGGTACTCATCCTTATTGCTGCCGGTGCGGACAAAGGCTGTTTTATTGACCTGAAAATCCTCCGCCCGCATAAACTGCGGTTCGATCACCCACTGTCCGGCTTCGTTTTTATAGCCGTACTTTCCGGTTTCCTTATCCTTGACCGGCGTCATGCCGAACTTAAAGAGCGCTTCCGGGTCATAGGTGTCTGTATAGGACGCCTTACCACCGTCCGTTTTTTCTCCGGTGGAGACTTCTCCGGAAGAAGTACCGGACTGGTTTTCCTTTGGCGCACTGCACGCCGCTGTGAACAGCAGAATACCGGCTGTGGCTGCCGCTAAAAAGATTTTTCCTCTTGAATGGTTCATGTTTCTGATATCCTCCTTCACACTCGTAAGGCAAACACCCCTCTAAACGATTGCTTTCCCATCCCGGCCGTTTTAGCAGCAAAAAGGCGAGCCCCGTCTATCCTGAGACAAACGGAAACGCCATTTTAGGTTTCAGTTTGAAAAAGCAGGCAGAGACACGTTTTGCAGGCAATAGTATGCCTGTCTCTTATACACATCTGACGCTGCCGACGATAAGGCTCGT
>ENA-UALL01000956-UALL01000956.1-human-gut-metagenome-genome-assembly--contig:-NODE-956-length-11284-cov-5.467450_pt1 | contig 11284 bp, 10 predicted proteins | sample MGYA00243699_ERZ654466 | MGnify/ENA primary metagenome ERZ654466 (study PRJEB26926, sample SAMN06164635) | human gut metagenome | biome: ENVO:00009003; feature: ENVO:2100002; material: ENVO:00002003...
CGAGATGCTCAGGAGTCTCGTGGGCTCGGAGATGTGTATAAGAGACAGGAATAACGCAAGCCACCATCAGCAATCAAGGGTATACCTGTACCTTTCAGCGCCTTGGCAACATCATAAACGGCAGAAAGCTGGGGAACACCCACACCGGCAACCACACGGGTAGTACAGATAGAACCCGGACCGATACCGACCTTCACACCATCCGCACCGGCTTCCACCAACATTTTGGCAGCTTCGCCCGTAGCGATATTACCTACCACAATATCAATATTCGGGAAACGTTTCTTAGCTTCTTTCAATTTTTCGATCACATACATGGAGTGGCCATGAGCCGTATCAATAACGATTGCATCCGCACCGGCATCAACCAAGGCCTGCATACGGTCCAGCGTATCGGCAGTAACCCCTACACCGGCAGCCACACGCAAACGTCCTTTGGCATCCTTGCAAGCCATCGGTTTATCTTTCGCTTTTGTAATATCTTTATAAGTAATAAGACCTACCAGTTTACCTTCCTTATCCACCACCGGCAACTTTTCAATCTTATGCTCTTGCAGAATCCGTGAGGCAGCCTCCATGTCAGTGGACTGGTTGGTAGTGACAATATTCTCCTTCGTCATTACCTCATCAATACGTTTGTCCATATCCTTCTCAAAACGAAGGTCACGGTTCGTCACAATACCTACCAAATATCTTTCATCGTCTACTACAGGGATACCGCCGATTCTATATTCAGACATCAACGCAAGTGCATCTCTCACAGTAGATCCTCTCTTGATAGTCACAGGATCATAAATCATACCGTTTTCCGCACGTTTCACTATGGCTACCTGACGTGCCTGCTCTTCGATAGACATGTTTTTGTGAATCACACCGATTCCCCCTTCACGGGCAATGGCAATGGCCATTTTCGCTTCTGTAACCGTATCCATAGCGGCAGTCACAAAAGGGACTTTCAACTCGATGTTGCGTGAGAACTTAGTCGTGAGTTCGACTGTTTTTGGTAAAACTTCAGAATAGGCAGGGATCAACAATACATCGTCGTAGGTTAATCCGTCCATTACGATTTTATCTGCAATAAATGACATAGGGCTTTATGCGTTTAGATTTTATTGCGTGCAAATATACGCATTTTATTCAATATGGGAAAACGATAGAATATTTTTTTGCTAAGAGAATACGAAATTTTGCAGAAATAAAAAGAATCAGTCCCCCAAATGGCTCACATAAAACAATTACAAAAAAACAGGGAGTTCATGAAACAAATGAAGCGCTTTTATTCTTCAGGTCCAGTGTTTTTCATTAAATTTGTACTTTGAACAAAAGAAACAAAAGAAACATGGAAAAACAACCGCAATTTCCCTTTGCACCCAAAGACTTCGCACGCTGCCTTAACGCCACATGCCCCCGTTCCCAAAACTGCCTGAGACGAACTGCCGCCCTGCAGGATACGGATGAACATCTATTTCTCAAAGTGGTAAACCCGCTCCGTTATCCCAAGGAGGGTGAAGAATGTGAACTGTTCCGTTCCACCGACAAAGTGCGGATGGCATGGGGAGTCACCCACCTGCTGGACAATGTGCCCTACAAAGAAGGCAGCCTGCTGCGCAATATGATCATCAACCACCTGGGCAGAAGCCAGTATTACCGGTGCTTCCGCAAGGAACGCCCTTTTGCGCCACAAGACCAACAGACCATTCGCATGCTGTTCCGCCAGAGAGGCATCAGCGAAGAGCCGTCATTCGACTACTACACAAATGAATTTAACTGGTAATATCCGTCACACTGTCACAGCCGCATGCAACACATTGTACGACAATAGTTTACCACTATGACAGATGGTGTAACGGATGGTGTGACGGACTTTTATCTGTCACACCGCCGCCTCCGGATCTCATCATGCCCTTACCAGCTGATACACAGTGCCTTTACGTGTATGCCGTGAAGGAATACCCTGTTTCCTCAAAATTCGTCCGAATGCCGCCACCCTCTTGGCGTTCAATGGAATATCCACTTCCTGATGCAATATCTTCAATATTTCGGCAGGCGCCATCCACTCGCCCTCTTCCCCCGCTTCCGCCATGCGGAAATAACGGAAAAGGAACTGCTCTTCAGGAGAATATTGCTGAAATTCGCGGTTCGCCTCCGTCATGACATACTCGTCCGCATCATTAAACCAGTAACGCTCACCGTGCGCCAGCTCGTGCATGGCCTGTGCATACAACTGATCGTAGTCTATGGGACGCGAGGTATCAATCACCCCCTTCACCTCAATGCAGATGAAGCGGCGGCTGCCCGAAGGATCGGTCAGCAAATCCTTGTGGTTACTGGTGGCAATGAACGAAGCATAGCGGCGCATCTCCACCACCGATGTGCCGTAAGGCCGGCGCGCATTCACCACCGGCTTTTGCAGAATGTGCTTCAAGAATCCCTGTTGTGTGGCGCTCACCTGGTCGAACTCGTCAATATTGATCAGCGCGAATCGATTCAGGCTTAGTTCGACATCTTTCTTGCGTGAGAAATCGAGGCTGTCCGTATAGTAGGAGCATTCGGAAGGCGGCATGATGCTGCGGCAAAAGGTGGACTTGCGCGTTCCCTGCGCTCCCACCAGCAGGGGCGAAACACTGTTGGCATAGCGCTTGTCCATCCCCCGCCAATGAGCCACCATGTTCAGAAACCAGCGATGGAACAATTCGGGCCAATGCGGATTGTCACAAGGTACGGTCTGCGCCAACGGACGGATGCGGTCGCGTCCGTCCCACTCCGGAAGGTTGAACAAAAAATCCTCCAGCGGATTATACACCGGCACACGATTGGAATACACATAGCGGCTGATATCCCTGTCCCACAGGGGGATACCTTCGGCCTGTGCATCCAGGGCGATGCTGTTCAACGCACGCTTGTCCACCGGCTGAAAGCGGAAGCAGAAGGAATGCCGCTCGCGGAACTCCGCCTCTCCGGTCTGCACGTTAAAGCGAAATTCATAACGTCTTTTCATAAACTCGGCAATGAGGACCGACAATTGCTGCTCACGGCTCAAAGCGCATTTGCTTCCGAAATCCTGACGCCGGCTGTACACATTCCGCACCACCTGACGCACCAGTTCCAACGGTTTGCGTACAAAATGACGGAAACGCGCCCTGCTGACCACCGCTTCCTCCGGAATGCCCGACCGGAAACAGTTCAACGCCAGTTGCGAAAGAAGGGTATCCCAGCTATAGGAGGACTTTTCATCGGCCGGATCGGGCTTATCCAAATCAATGTAAGCCTGCCTCAAGGCCGCCTCGAACAGCATGGAGAGCGCATCTGCCGTTTCATAACTCCCCAAGGCACGTTCCAAAGGACGCTGGCCGGAGACAGCAGGTTCGGTATGCAAGGCCATTTCATCGGGCATCCCCATAGGCTGTGACAGGTAGAACTGCACGGAGTCCGGCCGGTAAAGCACATCGGGGTCATAGGAAAGGCGTGAATATTGTTCCAGGAAAGGTTCCTTGGGACGGATATCGAATGACAACTGGGGCTGGTAGCACTTCACCGCCATGATGTAGGCATGAGCATGAAACGCTTCCGCCTCCGCACGGGTAAGGGGCAGCGTATTGTCGGGTCGGGTGAAAGCCACCAGGATTTTCACCGAATGTCCGCTGGCGCCCATAAAGGCGCACCGCGTCTGCGGCAACTTCCATGCCTCCCGTTTCACCTGCTCCACTTCCGCCCTGCCCGCCAAGGGGCCTACGGTCAGTTCCACCAATCCGTTATAAGCCTTCATGCACTGTCCGCCCTCCGTCTTGCGGAACTCGGCGGCAGGCATCATCTTGGGCAGTTTGTCCGCCGCCTCGCAATGGTCGCCGGGGAGGACATGGCGCAACTGGGTTCTGAACATGGTGACGGGATAGGTTTTCACCTCCTCTTTCATTCTTTCTACCCATGCATCCAGTGTAAGAGTGCTCTGGGTTACATGGTTTCCGCCGTCGCGTACCTGGGTAATCTTTATCATTTATCGTGTATTTATTCGTTTTTTCCAATCTATAAAGATACGGATAAAATCGGGAAACAAAGCAATATACAGGAAGGTTTCTTTCAAAAAAAAGGACGCGAAGGGCACAGGAATTTCCGATAGGGAGGTGAAGCGGAAAGATATTGAAGGAATGCATTCGCGACAGGTATAATCCAGACCATTATATGCTATGATACAATGTATTGCACCATTTGGAACAATGAGTTTTTCTAATAGAAACCATTAATTCTAGCGCATGGTACAACCTGTCTTTACATATAGGAATAAGTTGTTCCACTGATAGGAATAATTTGTTCCATTAGCATGAAACTATTTGTTCCACTGGGCGGAACAAACTGTTCCAACAAGTGGAACAACCCACATCATGCATGTAAAAAGAGGCTGTAGCATATGTGCAAGATTGACAAAAGTCTGTCACCGTATCCGTCACCATCGCAACACGTTGTGATTCAAGTGTATAAGTTACCATGTGACAGATGTGACGGATGTGACAGTTTATTTTCTTTTTTATATGAGGATTGCATACTATCCACGGGATTGTACTAACTCAATAACCATGTTGTTAAAGGAGCTACAGGGGTGCAAAGTAAATTCAGCTATTATTTTGCTTGTAGGGGCGAGGTTTGCTCGCCCGAAAATAGTCTACGTTGCATATTACTCCCAAGATCGTGACCGTTGGTTCGGGCAGGCAAGCCCCACAACCGTCAAGCTAAGGAAAAACATCTACCGTAAAGCATATCCTAATGCCTCACCAAGTTCTTCCAACGAATATCTGCCCGACTGCAATTCTAGTTCCTTGGCGTATCTGGAAGGGTCACCGCTTTCATTCCTGTACAAAATAATCAATCGTCTATCCTTTACCTTCATGCTTATTATATCTTCCTTCCAGAGTACCATATCCTTGTATATCTCATGACAACTCGTACTAAAAATTATAACAACAGGACATACAAATACCAAAAGAGGATAGATGCTAAAACGATGTTCTATAAAACTAGGAGAGAGAACTAAAAAAAGAACTACCACTACTATCTTAACACTAAAGAATCTGCGAAGTTTTATTCCTAAAGGCCGCTTCTTGACCTTTTTGAACTCATATCTGTCACCGGTTATGTATAATGTATCATACCGGAAGTATAATTCTTGGTCTTTCATAATTATATTTTTTTTAAGATTCATACAATCAACTCAACCTTATAACTTTTCATGATTATCCGCATATATATCACCGGATGATAAATGGGAATTTATGTGCCGGTATATTTCTCGGTACGGATGACGCTTCCACCGTAGGGGCAGACCCATGTGTCTGCTCGAAAGCATAAAGTGAATGTTATCAGGCGGACACACGGGTCCGCCCCTACGGTGAAAGCATCTATAAATTAGCATTTGGTGGTATGATTGCGGATAATCATTAACTTTCTTGGCTCTTCAAGCCTGCTTTTAATTATCTGACATTCTCCTCTTTTATACATCGAACATATCTTATGCGTCATTAAGCAACGAATAACGTCGCAATATTTGCGGCAAAAATACTTAATGATTATCGTATCACCAAGCGAAGTCTTATAATGTCTCAAAGAATGCGATGATTTTGGACAAAAAACGTCTGATTAGCTTGATTTGCATCTGCATTCTCGAATCAAATTAGGGATTGTGCATTTGCAATGTCTGCAATTAGTCCCTAATTATCAAATGTTTTATTGAGTTTTTATTTATCATACAATACAATAGGCTGATTAAAGAAGTCATAAACGACATAATATCCTATTAATCAGCCTATAAAAGCGAGTTTCCAATTACATTTTTTTATTCTTTCCGATAACGAATCTCAGTAAAATAAAAAAAAACAGTAAAATAGCAGCAACTAATATTGCAGCAACTTCTCCCCCCTTATTTTGCGGTATCACATACCACAACAGACAATAAGCTATGACTGCACCAATCAACAGAGGAAACAATTTAATCCATTTTTTCCGCATTTGCTCTTTTCATTTTATAACACACAATCGGATATTCTATGATCCATTTCATTCATACAATACCAATTTGGTTTTCATGACTACATTATTCATTAGTTTGACATCGGTAAAATTAGGAATAATACAATGAACCACCTAAAAAGTAAGATAGACAAATAGCAGGCTAAAAAAACATTTTATAAACAATTAGATACCAATAAATTACAAATAGAAGTTCATACAAACGGAGCGTCATCTATAGACAAGAACATCAACGGACACGCATCACAAATAGAGCGTGCCGTATCATTTGCCATAAATTCCTGCATTTTTTTCTTCATCCGGACTATCCACCCCATATTACCACCAAATCTGCTTTCCGTTTTCATACGTAAAAATCCGCTCTTCCTTTCCCTGCGTATGATTATGCAGCCAAAGCAATGCATTCTTGGGTACTTCCACATATACCAATGTGTCGTGTCCGGCTGTTTTTCTACCGAGACTGCACCATTCGTCATTCCAATAGAAAAGTTCATAGTCATCACCAGGTATCACCTCATTACTGTCGTGAACATCAGAAGCTATTTTATTATACTTGGGGTATTTGCGATGTAAGGTGACAGATTCCGTATCGGATAAAATAGGGCGGAGAGAGCGGACTTCGCCTCCTTCATATAAAATGACCGGAGTGGCGAAAGGTTTCAATATTCCCCGTTCGTGAACGACCGGAAGATATGCAATGCCTTTCCCTTCTTCCCTGTAACCGTCTATCTTGTTATCTCCCCAAAGAAGTCCCCTCCCCAGGTTCCGGAAAGTCACGTTCCCATTCCCCGAACTTGCCAAGGCCACCGGTATCCACTGGCTATTATTAAATGTACACAAGTACGCCTGTTTGTTCTTACCGTCCAATGGGAAACTGACATCGGACAAAGGCATATCATATCCTTGTGTCACATCTTCCTCACCGGGAGACCGGTACTGCATTCTATACACTTTAGAAACTTTATAGACCACAAAGTTCTTCCCGTCCGGTCCGTAACCGATATCAACAAAATGTCCGGCAGTGTCTTTCACTACATTCCAACAATGTGCAGAACTCCTGTTGGCCCACGCCTTGACGACATCCGTTGCCGCAGGTATGCCGATAGCACGCAAGGACAAAGTGAGGAAAGCGGTCATGTCATCACAAGTCCCCCATTGCAAACTGTCCATTTCTTCATAACTCATGATATACGGATATTTGGTCATGCCTGCATTATAACGCACCGGATAACGCATGGCAATACTACGGGCTACCTCCTGCGGAGCATTCAACGAATCCAGCCAGTGACCATAACGCTGCAAGGCAGTCCTCCGCCAGTGAGACAGAGGTTCATGAGCCACCCGATAAGGCAATACATAACTACAGAAATCATCAAATGAATAATGCTTTGCCACCCCCCTCCGATTCCATACCTTAAACGCCGATTCTATGTTCTCTATTAAATAGTCACTTGTCATTACTTCTATATCCCTGACTATTTTAATCCGGGATTCGGGTTGGATTTTTGAAATAGAATCGAATACAGCGGCCACAAGCGAACGGGATATTTCCCAACTGACGGGATCCTCCTTATCCAAAGACAACAAAGCCCGTGCGTATGTGTCCGTGGAATCCAATGGTAACACAGCATATTGATCCGGCATATTTTCAATAAGGAAACAAGCTGCCTGATATTTCAACGTATCATCCCGATAGTATGCCAGCACTTTTTCCAGCTCCATCCGATTATCGCCTGCCTCACGCAAAGCACGTTCCAAGGCGGTCTTTTCCGGTAAGCAAGAAAAGAATGCGCTGACGAGAAACAGAAAAGATAAAAGCCTCAACATTTCATATCCGATTAAGGAAACGTAACTCCTTCGGGTACCAAAAACTTCATGGCCGGGACTTCTGCATTCTCCTGAATTTCCGTTGCCTGCTCGGTAACGATAACCATTCCATTGGATGAAGTCTCGTTCTTCAGCGGAATACCTTTCCATATCCATACCGTGGAATAGGTGGTTTGTCCTCCATACACTACCTCCAAAGTGTACTTGGTACACTTCCTGCCCAGTATTTCTTCTGTTCCCACTTCCTTTATCTTGTGCAGTTCACGTACTTCGTCTGTCAGATTCAAATAGTTGACCGGCTTGACGGGCAAAGTTGCTTTATTGGCCACCTTCATATCGAGGTCAATAGAGATAATCTTATCTCCATCGGCTATCGTCCGGATATGTTTCTCCACATTTGCCACGCCTCCCACTTTCATTGTAAGTTCGGACGCCTCCTTTCTGCCGTAATCGTCAAAATACTGCACGCCTTGCACTTTCTGCCCCATAGTGACCGCCTCTTTCTTGAGGATGGCAGACTTGATTCCATACTTCGCCTCTTGGGCGAATGCTGTTGCTGTAGCCGATAGCAACAGAACAGCCAATAAACATTTTACTTTCATTATCGTTTCTTTTTTAAAATAACACTATTTTATAACTTCATTTTTGCTTTTGCCATAAATCCTCCGCTCAGACCAGCATAGTTTCTTCATTTCACATAAATGCCCTCCAATAATCAGCATACATATTCTCTCCTTCCATCATTTCCTCATGCGTACCATAATGACTGACCCTTCCATTCTCAATCAAATAAATATAATCCGCATATTTTTTTAATATGTGTAGCCTATGGGATATGAACAATATGATTTTATCTCTTTTCAGCCGTGATAACAGATCCATAACAAACATTTCCAAATCTCTATCCATAGCAGAAGTCGACTCGTCAAGTATAAGCACAGAGGGATTCTTAACCAAGATGCGCGCAAAAGCTATCAATTGTTTCTGACCACCCGATAAATTTATCCCCTCTTCTCCCACAACCGTATGATAACCTTGAGGCAATCGGGCAATATATTTGTCCACTCCATAGCGGGAACAAACATCTATAATATATTGTGGAGACGTATCCACGCCACTGAGTAACAGATTATCCATCACTGTACCATTAAAAATAAAAACATCTTGCGGAACAACACCTATATTCTCCCTCCATTTTTCTATGGCAGTCCCCCTCAAATCATCCTTCCCATTTAATAAAATTTCCCCTGTCTCCAACTCATATGCTCTCTCCATGATCTTGCAAAATGTCGATTTACCACAACCGCTTTCGCCAATAATAAAAATCATTTTATCCTTAAAAGCCGCAAGAGAAATATTGTCTAAAATTCTTTTCCGTCCTGGAAAACGGAAAGAAATATTCTTAACTTGAATGCTATCCACCCTTCCCGGGGAAAAATCTCCTTCTTTCTTTTCAGAAGGAATACCCACAAACTCAAACATCCGATTAAAAGCAACTTTTGCCTCATTCAATGATACGGACACTAAAGCCAAATTAACAATTGCCGGTGCAATGGATGCCACCAGACTTATCGCAGCCATCAATTCCCCTAATTTCAACCGCCCGGACAAGACAAAGAAACTCCCTATCCCTATCGCCCCTACAATCAGTACAATACTAATAATACCATAAACAACCGATAATTTTATATTCAGCCTTCCTAAATCAAACACCTTGTTTTGAAAGAAACCATATATTGCCTGATTCAGTGCTCCAAACTCATGTTGTCTATTGAAATTCTTTATGGTATCTATTCCCTGCATCGTATTTATAAAATTACTTTCACTGTGCGCATAACTCATCATCACATTACGCTGAGCCCCAACCAACGGAGCATTATATATGCTCACTATCCAAATAAATAGCGGAATACTTATAACCAGCAATAAAGCTATGGGCCAAGAATAATAAAACAACATACTTAAAGTTACAATAGTAACTAAAAAGTCAATAACAATGCTTCCTGCAATGATACTGACTACAGATTGAATGCGGCGTGTATCATTAAGACGTGCTACTAATTCGCCTATTCTGCGCGTATCAAAAAAGAATTTAGGCAAACGTAACAGATGATTATAAAAGAAAGCGATCAGTCTATTATTAAAATCACGGCTCTGGAGAAACAACATATACTGACGGATCGTTCCTAAACCTAATCGTGCCAGCAGCAAGAATGAAACCAGAACTAATCCCAGCCATAAACGTTTATAATCTTTATCAGGGATGATGACATCAATCAATTTTTGAGAAAAAACAGCTGTAGTCATCCCCAAAACAGACATGAGTAATCCTACAAGGATACTTACTCCCAATATGGCATAATCATCTCTCAATAGATGGATGAGCCAAGCTCTTTTCTGTGCTTTAATGTCTTTCTGTAGTATAAAATTGTTTGTACACACAAGAGTAAGACAAGCGTGAGATTTCCATACTTGTTCCAGTTCTTCTGCGGTATAAGTGATTATTCCTTTGGCAGGATCCCCCATAATAAAATATCCATCCTTAAAACCATAACAAACCATATAATGCTCAAATTTTCCATCTAGTACAAGATGAAGGATTACAGGACTTCCATGTTCTTTTAATGAAAGTATATCAGTCTCACAACCTTTTGCATCAAAGCCGACTTGCCCGGCAGCCTGATAAAGCCCAAGCAAAGTAGTGCCTTGTTTTGTCGTACCGCTCAGCTCCCTCAAATATTGCAATGTTGTGCTGCCACCATAATATCGTATTATAGATAGTAAACACGCTACGCCACAATCGGATGCATCATGTTGTAAAACAAATGTTTTATTCAGTTCTTTCATTCTCATAACCATGTATCTATCAGATCTCAATATAAATATTTTACTATCTTTTTTATAGTCACTGCTCCACGAAATATTTTTTTAAGCTTCCCTTTCTTGTCGTATATAATAATAGTAGGAGGTGCCTTTATTTTGAATCTTTCGGCAAATTCACCATGAATGTCTATTGCTATAGTGGCGTTTTTCAATTTATCTATAGGATATTGTAACAAGAAATCTTGCACTTCACTTTCTAATGCATTAGTTATAAAAAGTGCATTAAAATTTTCAATCCTTTTTATTTCTAACATTTCAGACATTTCCATGCTACAAAAATAGCATTCTGGATGGAAATAAATTATTAATAATGGCTTTGAATCTGTATAATACTTCTCCATTGTAAATTTTTCATTATCAATCGTAGATAACTTAATGTCTTTTTCTTGCTTCAAAGAATGTGCTGTAGAATATTTAATTACACCAACAACCACACATATAAACAATATCACAATAAAACATAGCAGCATCGTTCGCAAGCATTTTATATAATTATTCATTCTACTATACCTGTCTCTTATACACATCTCCGAGCCCACGAGACTCCTGAGCATCT
>ENA-UALL01000962-UALL01000962.1-human-gut-metagenome-genome-assembly--contig:-NODE-962-length-11217-cov-4.151855_pt1 | contig 11217 bp, 10 predicted proteins | sample MGYA00243699_ERZ654466 | MGnify/ENA primary metagenome ERZ654466 (study PRJEB26926, sample SAMN06164635) | human gut metagenome | biome: ENVO:00009003; feature: ENVO:2100002; material: ENVO:00002003...
GAGAATATTATAAAACAGAAAGCAAGTTTTTCTGCAAAAACGATATAATCGGTTTTGTCTTTCCTACCTACATGAGCGATCTGCCATGGATTGTAAAAGAATTTTTATTGAAGTTAACGGTCAATCCTGACTGCTATACTTTTGTCGTCATGACTTCTAACAATGGAAAAAGCGGAAATTCTTTTGTCAGCCTAAGTCAGGCACTTTCCCGCAGCGGTGCAAACCTGTCGGCTGTCTTTGATCTGCAGATGCCAGGCAACTGTTTAATCAGCTCAGAGCAGGAAAATCTGGAACGACTGAAAAAAGCACCGGAACGGTTAAAATCTATCATATCTTTTATAAAAGAACAAAAAACAAACTTTACATCTGACGGAAGTCTGCCAAAAGAAGATTTTGTTACTGCATCGTATTTTTATGGAGGACATTCCTGTGCAGCCTGTTATGCCTGTCTTCACTGGTGTCCCAAGAATGCTACCCTGCTTAAAGTTCCATTTTTGAAACATCGTCCGCAGTATCATCATCCAGATGTAACGCTGGCGGAAATCAAAGAATAAGTCTGTAAACGGCGCCCCGGTCCTGCATCCAAATGATCTGCAGGGCCGGGGCGCTTTGCAATTTATGTGCGTGTAAGATGTTGGCTTTTTATTTTCGCTCCGTCTCGCATACGATGATATGTTTGCTCTTCTCATACCCGGGAACTTTCCGGTCCGTGATAAAAATCGGTTTTTCAAAGTCTGCGAAGGTAACGGAACTGATGCTGTTAAATTTGCTTGCGTCACAGAGGACGTAGCACTGGCGGCACTGCTCCATGGCGGTCTTTTTGATTACTGCTTCATTGACATCCGGCGTTGTGCAGCCGCTTCTTCTTGTGACACCGTTGGTGCCGAAAAAGCCTTTGGTGAAGTGGTATTCCTGAATCGTGCGGATTGCCTGGTTTCCGACGACTGCTTCTGTGGAGCTTTTGAGCTCGCCGCCTACCAGAATGACCTTAAACCCGCGTGATGCCAGCCGCCGTGCGTGGTCAACGGCGTTTGTCACGAAAACGGCGGAGGTTGCCCGGATGAAATCGATCATATGCGCCGTTGTCGTTCCCGCGTCGAGAAAGACGAAATCGTCCGGCTCGATGAGGGATGCCGCATATTCTGCGATTTTCCGTTTGGCATCGCAGTTCAGCTCATTTTTCTGTGCAACGGTGTACTCGTGTGCCGTCACCTTCTGGCCGGCTTCCACGGCGCCGCCGAATACCTTTTCCAGCTTGCCCTCCTTGTCGAGCGCTGTGATATCGCGGCGTACCGTGGACTCCGATGTATCGAGAAGATCCCGGACTTCCGTCACGGTGATGCTTCCCTTTTCTTTTAACAGTTTCAAAATTATCTCATGTCTCTGCTGTGTTAACATTTCTTTCCTGCCTTATATTCTGCCACGTTTGTTTCCAGAATGATCTTGCGGAGCGGAAGGATGCTTCCCGGAGAAACGGAAAGTTCATCTACGCCCATCGCAAGGAACTCTTTTGTCAGCTCCTGGTCAGCGCCGAGTTCGCCGCAGATACCGGCCCAGATGCCGGCTTTGTGTGCATTCTCCACAACCATCTGAATCATGCGCAGGATCGCCGGGTGATGCGGATCAAAGAACGGATCCAGCTTTGTGTTCTGGCGGTCGATCGCGAGGGTGTACTGACTGAGGTCGTTCGTTCCGATACTGAAGAAATCAACCTCTTTTGCCAGCTCATCGCTGATGATGGCAGCCGCCGGGGTCTCGATCATGATACCCTGCTCTGGATTTCCGTACTCAATGCCCTGCTCAGCAAGAGAAGCTTTTACTTCCTCCACAATCGCTTTGATCTGGCGAACCTCGCCGACACTTGTGATCATTGGATACATAATGGCAATTTTTCCATATGCGCTTGCGCGGAACAGCGCGCGAAGCTGTGTCTTGAAGATCTCCGGCCGCGTCAGGCAGATGCGGATCGCACGGCAGCCAAGTGCCGGGTTCTCCTCTTTTTCCATCTCGAAATAATCGCACTGTTTATCGGCACCGATATCGAGGGTACGGATGATGACGCGTTTTCCCGCCATCGTCTCTGCTGCCTGTTTGTAGATACGGAACTGCTCCTCCTCTGTTGGATAGTGATCCTGCTCCAGATAGATAAACTCGCTTCGGAACAGGCCGATGCCGCCCGCGTCGTTCTGCATGACAGCCGCAAGGTCTTTGATGTTTCCAATATTAGCATACAGCAGAATTTTCTGTCCGTCCAGTGTAATATTTTCTTTTCCCTTTAAGGTGAGGAGCAGTTTTTTCTTTTCCTCCTCCTCGGTGCGACGCTTCTGCATGGCAGCAAGAGTCTCCTCGTCCGGATCAACATAGATGGTTCCATCGGATCCGTCCACGATGCCGAGCTTTCCGTCTACGCTCTCATCCAGCGGAAGCGGTGTTCCGACCAGTGCCGGAATCGCCATGGTTCTTGCAAGGATAGCGGTGTGGGAATTTAAAGAACCGTGTACGGTAACAAAAGAAAGAACTTTGTCCTTATCCATCTGTACCGTCTCAGACGGCGCAAGGTCATCTGCCACGATGATCGCCGGTTCGTCGTTTAAGGATGCGTCGGTGTCGTCTCCGTTTAAGATGGAGATCAGACGCTCGGAAATATCCTTTACGTCTGCCGCGCGCTCTCTCATGTAATCATCGTCCATGGCAGAAAACATCTGCGCAAAGTTGTCGCCTGTCGTTGCAACGGCATACTCAGCGTTGACGCCCTGGCTCTTGATAATATTCTCGACGGACTCGTTGTAGCCGTCGTCCTCCATCATCATCTGATGTACCTCGAAGATCGCTGCATTGGCCTCGCCAACCTCTTTGCATGCTTTTTCATACAGAACGCCAAGCTGTGCGATTCCTTTTGCCTTTGCTTCCTCAAACCGTGCCATCTCCGCATCCGGATTTTCTACTTTCACACGTTTTACCTGACGCTCATTCTTTTTGTATACGCGGATCTTTCCGATCGCAATGCCGGAAAATACGCTTTTTCCCTGATAAATCTGCATAAGTTTTCTCCACCTTTGTTCTCGATATCCGAATTTTCTGTCCAGACAGCCGGAGCGTGTTTAAAAAGGATTTCTTAGTTTCAGAAAGTTTTTCAAACACGCTCCTGCCGATTACTATATTGTAATTCTCCAGAGCCCCATCTCAATTCCGCTTACGCTCCATTTCGATGTGGCTTCTCGCCATATGGAATTCCAGAAAAAAGCACTCATTCATGCAAGCATGATTCGCACTTTTTTCTTCCATTCCGCATGGCTCTGTAGAATTACAAGTTCTCTTTCATGAAATTGCTGATTGCTTCGTATGCAGCATCTTCATCTGCTCCATCGAAGGTCAGGGTAACTTCTTCGCCCTGTTTTACAGCCAGTCCCATGATGCCGAAGATGGCTTTGCAGTTCATGGCTTTTCCGTCTTTTGCGATCTTGATATCACAGGAAAATTCTTTGACTGCTTTTACCAGCATTCCTGCCGGACGAGCGTGGATTCCTTCTGGATCTGTTACAACATACTTAAATTCTTTCATGATTTTTTCCTCCCATAGGATCTTTGATATTTTTATTTTACTTTGTTTTCTGCCTTTTTTCTACTCTTTTATGCAACTTTTTTCTTTAAAACTCCAAGCAGAACTGCGGATACCACTGTTCCGATGACAACTGCCACCAGATAAAGCAGCGCATTTCCCATAACCGGTACAACGAAGATGCCGCCGTGCGGTGCCATTAAGGTACAGCCAAATGCCATGGAGAGCGCACCTGCGAGGCCAGAGCCGATGATGCAGGCCGGAAGAACGTGGATCGGGTCTGCTGCTGCGAATGGAATCGCACCCTCAGTGATGAAGGCGAGTCCCATGATGAAGTTGGTCGGACCGGATTCTCTTTCTTCTTTTGTAAATTTATCTTTGAACAGCAGGGTTGCAAGTGCAATCGCACACGGAGGAACCATACCGCCGATCATAACGGATGCCATAATGTCGTAGTTTCCTGCTGCGATGGCTGCTGTTCCGAATACGTAAGCTGCTTTGTTGAACGGGCCGCCCATGTCGATGGCCATCATGCCGCCGAGGATCATGCCAAGGATCAGCTTGCTGGATCCGCCCATGGAAGCAAGACCATTGTTCAGTACCGTGTTGACGGTTCCCATGATCGGCTCTACAATGAAGAGCATCAGAAGTCCCATCGCAAGGATGCCGACTACCGGGTAAATCAGAACCGGCGCAATCTTTTCGAGTGCTTCCGGAAGTTTCTCACATGCTTTGCGGAGGCCAAGGATAATGTAGCCTGCTGCAAAACCGGCAACGAGTGCTCCAAGGAAACCGGAGGTTCCGCTCGATGCCATCATACCGCCGACAAAACCAAGGGCAAGTGCCGGCCGGTCGCCGATTGCCATGGCGATGTAGCCTGCAAGAACCGGGAGCATGAAGCCGAATGCCACGCCGCCGATCTGTTTGAACATCGCTGCAGCCGGGGTAATCGTACCGAAGTTTGATCTGGCTTGCAAAAACCTCATACTCGGACAGCAGGAACAGATAATCCGTGGTAGAGGACACGTTGCTGGCGGTATTTCCGCCACCCTTATTATCCGTATACTTCGTGCAGGACTTCATCACCGCCCGCAGGTCGGCGGGGAGTGCAGCCAGCAACGTGTTGGCGGTCGGGCTGGTGGGAGAACTTGCGCTACCCAGTACCTTGCTCCGCATCTGACTGCTCCCCCAGCCGCCAGAGTTCGTGTTGGTGGTATTCATGGTAAACGCGCCGGATGTAGAGGACGAATTGCCGTAGTTGCCATCCACGAGTCCCACAAACTTACCGCTGATCTTGCCCAACAGGAAGTGGATGCGGTTGCTGCCCTCCTTGCCGGAATTGTGGTTGAAACCGATGATAAAGGCATCAACTTTCAAGCTGGAGATCGTAGTCGCACCCACCTTGCCATTGATAGTTACGGACTTCGTGGCACCAACAGACCAATAGTTTGCACCCTGCCCGGCATCGCTGACGGCCTTGATGACTGCCCAACTGTTGCTGCTGAGCGTTTTGGACACCAGCGTAACGGCCACCGTGAACGTCTTGCTGGACGGTGCAGTATAGTTGGTATCTGCACCCACATTGACCGTAATAGTGGCACTGCCGGTCGCCTTTGCGGTCACCGTGATGGTGGTGCCGGAAACACTTACCGTTGCAATGTTCGTACTGCCAGAGGATGCGGTCACCGTACCGCTGCCCGGCCGCGTAACAGTGATGGTGCCAGAGGTTTTCGGGTAGGTCAGGCTCAGACTGCTTGCGGACAGCGTAATACTGCCGGTCGCCTTGCCGATCGTCCACGAAGCGCTCTTGGCCGTAGTCGTCCCATCCGACCACTTATAATTGGAAGTCGGGGTAAAGGTGGCGCTGTAGCTGCCAGCATTGGTTGCGCTGCTCGTGCCGCCGATCGTCAGCTGAGAACTGTTATAGTTGCTCCACGACGGGGACTGCGCCGAGCCATTATAGGTCACGCTGCCGGTCTGTGCCGGCACATTCTTGACCTCGGCTCGGCCAATCGTCCACGACACACTCTTGGCTTCCTGCGTGCCGTCCGTCCAGACATACTTGCCGATGGGCGTAAACGTGGCCGTATAGGTGCCAGCATTGATGCCGGAGGTCACGCCCCCGATCGTCATCATGCTGCTGTCATAGCCTTTCCATGTGGGACTCTGGGTGGAGCCGGTATAGGTCAGGCTCCCGCTCTGGGCGGGCACGGCCTGAATCGTCAGGGTCAGCACAGAAAGCGCATCAATGGCTTCCTGCACATTCGCCGCCGAAATGCCGGACTTGCTGTTGTCGTAGGAAATATCTGCCGCAGTGCCGCCGGACGAACCACCGCCACCGCCAGCATTAAAAGGACCCCATGCCATAAGATTAACCCTCCTTTGCCGCTGTTGCGGCCGTGATGATGTGGTACTGCGCCGAAATCGTAGCTGTTGGCACCGATGCCGCACGAAGCCGGAGGATGCCGGCACGGCTTTCGGTCGCAACAAAATTTGCCGCTCGTGCCACTGCGCTACTGGACGGGGCAACATCCACCGCCACATAGTCAGCCGCCGTTAAGCCGCTGATTGCAATGTCGATGTAGTTCGTATAGCCGGGAACACTGCTGTCAGTTTTCCAGCCAGTTGCAGGGATAGAAAAAGAAACGAACTCCGTTTTATCCGCTTTTACTCCATCCATTTCATCCAAAGCAGCGGCCGCGGTATCAGCCACCTGTGCCGCCCGATCTTTTGACTTCTGGGACACCGCCCGAAGCTGGGAAAGGGTCGTGAGCTTTTCGCTCAATAGGATCACCTCCCGAAAAAAGGAAGCGGCGGGACATCCCCGCCGCTATCCATGCTTATGAACTTACTCGCCGTAGACCTCGGCCAGCATTTCAGAAACCTCGCTGTCGGTGGCAATGCTCATGCCATCCAGCCTGCTCTTGTCGGCAGCAGCCATCAGACCGTCAGCTGCGGCAGTAGCCTTGCCATAGGTGGTATCCTGCGCAGGGATGCCCAGATTGGTGATGTCATCCTTGGTCACAGGAGTGGTGGCGGTCACATGGCCCTCTTCATCCACGGTGGTCTTGTACAAGCCGCTGGCAGCAGCGGTGTGGGTGGGATGAACATACTTGTTTGCGCCAGCCGCAATGCCGTCCAGCTTATCCTTGAGGGCCGCAGTGAAGTTCTCGTCAGACAGGCCCTTACCTGCTTCCTTTTCAACATAACCGGACAGGTCAACGAAACCAGCCAGCACATCGTACTTATAGGCATCGCCGACCTTGACCACCACGACATTGGTGCCCTTGGGATATTTGTTGCCCGCGCCCTCAACAAAGTTGGCGGTAGTAGTGAAAGCATCGGTGACATTGTACACGTTGCCCAGAATGCTCTCAGACAGAGAGGGCAGTTCAGCAAAGGCCACAGAGCCAGCAGGCTTATAGACAGAGCTGATCTTGGCGTTGATCTCATCCTTGGTGTAGGCATTGGTAATGCCGTAACCGTCCAGAGTAGTTGCCTTGTCAGCCTTGCCCTCCAGAACAGCAGCCAGCGCGTCATCGAGGTCAGACTGAGAAACCTTTGCCTTGAAAGCCAGAGCGGCCAGACCCTTGATGGCGACATCAGCACCGTTCACGGAAATGCTGCCATTCTTGGAGCCAGTGGCGATCAGGATGTCAACCATCTTATTGGCAATAGCCAGCGCAGTACCGTTCACCTTGACCCCCTCAAGGACGTTGGCCTGAGAGCCAACATTCTCCAGAGTATCAACACGCGCCGCCAGAGCATCGGCGACCTCTTTCTGCTTGGTACCCAGTGCCTTCAGGTCAGCCAGTTTTGCCAGATGTTTCTCATTGTAAGCCATAGTAGTTTTCCTCCTAAATTTTCTGTGATTTACTCACCATAAATTTCTTTCAGCATTTCGGAAGTATCATCCGAAGTTGCAATCTGATCTTCGGACACCTTTGCATTGGCCGAAATCGTGCCGTCTTCGGTCACTTCGATTCCGTTACCAATCTTAACGTGTCCCAGCTGTTCGCGGGTCGCAACGGTCAAGTCACTCTCTCCACCCCCTCCCTTGCCAAACAGAATGATGCAAGTGGAAATGTCTGCGGCGGGGATTTCCTTGGAGTAGAACTTCACCACTCCATCCCCGGTTTCGCATCCGTTCACGACACCCGCATCTTCGGCAATATGAAAACTTCCCAGCAGAGGTGCGCCGCTCGGAATGAGGGCGCTCGTACTGTCGGGAAGTTCTGCGGTATAGATATAGCTGTAGTCCGGGCTTTCTTCATCAGCCTGTTCCCAGCCCGATGCAGCCAACGTCAGAAAGTATGTACCGTAGTACCCACCGCTGCCATGTTCCGCAATCTCCTTGCGAATCATAGTCTCAACAGTCTTCTGATCCATGATCTGACCGGACTCCTCCAGCTTCTTCATGGCGGAACCCACTGCATCCATGATGATGCCGGCATGAGCTTCCGGGTCTTCATTGTGCCGCTGGAGCAGGTCATTTACTGCCGCCACCGTTGCAATGGCTTCCGGGTCGATTGCCGCCGTCACGGTATCAACATCACCAACGGCGGCGATCAGATCAATGGTAGCCAGCTTGCCCACAATCGAACTTGCCGGGCGGATCCATTCAGGTTCATTTTCCAGCACGAGATAGGTATAAGGGACTTCGCCCTCATCGGGGTCTTCTGCATAAAGGACAACCGCCGTGCAGTAGAAGCCCTTGTCCACATTTGCCGAGTTGATCTGCACCGTGACCTGGCACTCACCATCCACCGGGTTGGTGATGCCCGCAATCACGGCATCCATGACATAATCGGCAGGCTCCGTCATGGTTTTCGGGGTCTTGTCGTCCGGGATATTGCCCTTGCCCACGGCCACCCGCGTGTATTTCATCGCACAGCGGCCAGCAAGAACCTTTGCGATCAGGGCAATGCCGGCGGCAGACCCATAGCTGCCGTCTTCATATTTCGCCATAAGCTCTCTCCTTAATCAATTCTTCTGGGCTTGAGGTGTGTATGGTAAACAGCGCCACGCACGCCCTCATGCGCCATGGTGGCCGTCTGCACAGTGTCAGGGTATACGCCCTCGATCACAGGCGGCAGATAGGTTCCTCTTGATGTTTCAAAGCGGCTTTCAAACAGCCGGTCTTTTCCAACAATCGGCGGATAGAAATCAGCTTCGGTAAAGCCGCCGTGGCCGATTTTGAAATCTGCCCGGCTGCTGCGGTCCTGTGAAACGGGAGGAAGCCAGCGAACCACATTTACCATTGCGCCGTGACCAATGTTCAGGTCATAGCGGTATGTGCGGTAGGTCCGCAGATACAGGCGTAGGCCAACACCGGCGGTCAGAATACGCTTGAGGGCAACTGCAATCTGATCTATCAGCGCCAGCCGTTCCTCAGAAAGCAAGCTCTGATCCACATACAGTGCGACCTTTGCAGGGTACACGTCCTGCAACTCAATATCCGAAAACTGAACACCCAGCAGCTCCCCCGCTGCCCGGATGACGGTATCACCATCGCCGCCGGAAAGCTGTGCCAGCATCTTGACCCGGATTAAAATTCGGTAGAGGGCATCACTTGCTGCACCGCGCTGTACACCAAAGTTGGCTCCATAGCGGTCAAGGACTGCGCCCTCAGCATTTTCAAGGTCATCCCACAGCCGAACCAGTTCGGCATTTTTATGGATGACCTCAAAGCCATCTGACAGCAGGGAAAACAGTTTTCCGATGTTCGTTTCCAGCTTACGGTTTTTTCGGACATTCTGTAGATCCCGGTGGGTATATGGATCTGTCAGCATGTCCAGCATCTTTTCAAGATAGCCGTATTCACGCATCGATGGTCACCATCCCATCATCCGTGACAACCTTGGAGCGGCTATCCACCGGGATGTTATCCGCCTGAAGATTTTCCGCATCCGTACCGATCAGTACATCGAAATCCAAAACACCGGGAACCTTGTACAGCACCGCCGGAAGCCGCTGGTGATACAAAGTTTCGCCGATGCTCACCCCGCCGCTTTCGTTGTCGCCGATGTATGCGACAATAGCCGCTCTGAGCTGATCTACTCCATCATGGGGGAAGTCCCCGCTGGTAGACAGCCCGACCACTTTCACATAGACAGGTATCGGGTGCGGCCGGTTGAAGTGAATTGCCTTTGTTGCTCCGGAAGCGGTGATAACCTCAATCACTTTCTGGCCGGTCGTCTGTATGCCGGCACCCAGTTCTTTGTAAATGATCTGCGCAATGTCGCTGTCCAGACCGCCGTAAACAACAGCTTCAATGCTGTGCGGCGGCAGGCCGTAGTCATCCACATCATCAGTATCATTTTCAAACACCTTTGCTTCCATGATGCCATCAACATTCTGGAGCAGGGCGGCACGGATGCTGTCCGCATTCACGCCGCCGGCATAGTCCACGCTGGCATAGTAGCGGTCGCGGAATTCTTCATCCGTTTCCCGTTCTCTACCGCCAGTAAACGCCGCCGGGTTTGTTACAGCCGTAATACCGGCTACCGAGCCGGGGTTTGTGATGGTGGTGATCGTATCCGCCGCCACATTACCATCCGGGCCAGTGCTTGTGCAGCGGAACGGCACCATGACCGTACCCTCTGCACCAATTTCAGTATCCGAAACAGCAAAGAACTGGATGCCGGCCGCAGTTTCAACCAGCCATCCCGCCGGTACTATGACCCCCGGCGGGCCAGTCACCATGATATAGCCGCTGGCTTTCTGGGCAGACAGCACACGTAGGCCGATGGCTCTACCGAGGTTCAGCAGCGAGGTGCCAACCGCTGTGTCCACAAAGCGGCTGTTGTAGACATCTTCCAGCACAGAGAACAGGATATTGAGTATCCATGCAAAAATGCGCAGGAACAGGCCGAGAGGGCTTCTGACGGTCAGGTTCGCCGTTGCCCCAAACAATTCCCTCGCTTTATGCTCCAGAGCATCCAGCAGTTCATTGTATGTCGGGCGGCGGAAACCAGCTGAGGTCAGGCCCCATCCGTATTCATCCACCAGTGTTCACCTCCACTCTGATTGTTTCGCCATTGTACAGGACACCCGAAAATTCCACACCGAGCGCCCGGCCATCGGCCGTCATGGAAAGAGAACTGATTTCCTGCACATACGGTTCCTGAAAAATGCTCGACCGCACAACGCTGTCCGCTTCATCCACCGCTTCACTGCGGGGCTGCTGCACAACACGTTCCCAGTCGGTTCCATGATCGGTATTGAGTGGAAATTCGCCTTTCCATGTCAGAAGATTGTTTCTGACGTTTTGCGCGATCGCTTCTGCATCCTCACGGAGCATCAGCATCCCATTGGCATCAAAGCACAAATCTCCTGTTTGAGGATCCAATGCCAGAACAGTAATGTTTGCCATTCTTCCCCTCCTCAGGGCAGCGGGGCCGACGTGTTGCCGTTCCTGCTGTCCGTGTGTTTGTGGTTGACAAGGCTTATCGTTTTGGCGATCACGTCATCCCGGACTTTAACTTTGCCCTGAACTTCCACATCTCCCTTGATTTCCACCTTGTCCTGTTTCACTGCCACATAGATCCCGCCGCCCTCGGTCGCCATCACAAGGCAGTTGTCCGGCAGTCCAGACAGCGGGTTAGCTGTCTCTTATACACATCTGACGCTGCCGACGATAAGGCTCGTGTAGATCT
>ENA-UALL01000968-UALL01000968.1-human-gut-metagenome-genome-assembly--contig:-NODE-968-length-11172-cov-7.469641_pt1 | contig 11172 bp, 8 predicted proteins | sample MGYA00243699_ERZ654466 | MGnify/ENA primary metagenome ERZ654466 (study PRJEB26926, sample SAMN06164635) | human gut metagenome | biome: ENVO:00009003; feature: ENVO:2100002; material: ENVO:00002003...
ATGCGGCGTATGGCTCCATCCGCATGGAACCGGTCTTCATGGTGCTGGGACAGTCGGCCGCTACGGCAGCCGTCCTGGCCATCGACAGCGGCGTGAGCGTGCAGGAGGTTAACTATAACCTGCTGGCCGACCGACTCGAGCGGGACGGCCAGGTGCTCTACACCGGCAACAGTGGCGGCGAAGAGCAGCCCCCCGTGATTGATGAAAATTCCATCATCTATCCCATTGAGAGTGTTGCGGTGAGTGGAGTCCAGGGCGATACGAGCAAGGGCGATGCGATCTATGGCCTTTATGACACAAGCTATGCGCTGGATGGGGGCAAGTACAACCGGGTGTACACTGCCAAGGTCGGCGACTATATCGAGTTCGAGATCGAAGTGGAAAAGGCGGGTACCTACAGCGTCAGTGCCCAAACCTACCTGCAAGACAGCCGCGGGACCTACCGGCTCTATCTGCCGGACGAGGAGCGTTATCTGGGCGGGGAATTCGACCAATACGGATATTATATTGACGACGATCCCAACCGGGCGCCGGTCAACACCTTTGGCAACATCACCGTTGCCGAGGACAACAGCAAGCTGAAGCTGCGGTTTGAGGTGACCGGGAAAAGCGGACAGAGCAAAGGGTACACCCTCGCTTTCTGTAGCATTGTCTTGGGTACGCCGGTGACCGGCGCCGTGACCTTTAACAGTAACGGGGGCAGCAAGGTGACCGGCCAGTCCATCCAAACGGGGACTAAGCAGCTCATCGAGGAACCGGAGCCCCCCACCCGCGCCGGATACACTCTGGAAGGGTGGTATGCCGACAAGGAACTCACCCAGAAATGGGATTTTGCCACCGGCATGGTCAGCGAAAGCACCACCCTGTACGCCAAATGGACGCCCAACGCTCCCGCGGCCTACACAGTATCCTTCCGGAGCAATTACGGCGACGGGGGCAGCTCGGTGGGGAGTCAGCACATCCTGGCGGATGGGGACGGTCTGGTCACGCAGCCCTCCGATCCCAAGCGGGAAGGCTATGCTTTCAAGGGTTGGTATAAGGACGAGACATTTGAACAGGTGTGGGATTTTGCCGCCGATAAGGTAACGGGCGATACCGTTTTGTATGCCAAGTGGGAGGCGGAGGAAGAACCAGAGCCTATCCCGGTGGACAAGACGGAGCTGGGCAAGTTATTGGACAGTAAAAAGACCGAGGACGAACTGACTGGTTACACCGCCGATTCGGTGGCGGCGTACAACGAACTGTTTGAAGACGCACAGAAAGTATATGATGACCCGAACGCGACCGCGGCGACAGTGGCTGCGCAGGTGACGGCTTTGAAGAATGCAGACAGTGTGCTGGTGGAAGAAGGATCCGACCCCAGCGGATTGATTGCGGAATGGACGGCGCACAACGCCACCCAGACTGAGCTGCTGAACGGCTATCAGTTCTATTTTGACTGGAAGGCAGCCGATGGAGTGAGCGGACAGACAAGTACTGACCCTGGTATCGACATGTCCGGCTCTGCAGAAAATGGCGCTAACCCGGACTATGCCTTGCAGATGGATGTCACTTATAATGTTCTCAAGACTTTGCCGGATGGGGTGACACCGGCGGAGATGATGTCGAGCACGCCTATCATCAACCTGCGTTCCACCCAGAAGCCGAACACAGATCCAGAGACGATGGGGAGCAAGCCGTATAAGGAAATGTCGGTTGGCTGGTTTACCATCCCGGCGGTATACTGCACCATCAAGGAAGACGGGCTGGGATACACGATCAGCATCCCGCTGTCGGCTATCACCACCAACAATCTGGATTGGACAGATGTTAAGGAACTGATTATTCGCCAGGAAGTAAAAAATGAAGCGGACTATCGCACCGGCGGGTATTTCTCCATGACTCTCAAGGATGTACGGGTGGTAGAGATAGGTCCTGGGCTCACCCCCGCAAACAAGACGGCGCTTGGCACGCTGTTGACTGAGGCATCGAAAGAAGCGGCAAAAACGGACATTTACACCGAAGAAAGCCTGAACGCGCTGAATAATGCTATTGCAGAGGCGCGCACGGTGTACAACGATGAAAAAGCGACGCAGGACGAAGTAGATGCGCAGGCGGAGGCGCTGCAAGCGGCCCTGGACGGACTGCAGACAATCCCGGATACGCCGGATATCGTCTGGGGTGACTTGGACGATATAGAAGGTGTTACCGCAGCGGATGCTCTGATTTGCCTACAGGCATCCACCGGTAAGATCATACTTGATGCCCAACAGGAGGCGGCGGCCGATGTTGACGGCAAGGATGGCGTGACCGCAGCGGATGCTCTTCTCATCCTCCAGCATGCAACCGGAAAGATAGCCGCTTTCCCGGTTGAGTCACAATCATAATTTTTTCGATTTCTTCATTCTCCTTCTTTAAAAGCCCGCGCGGGGGCATGGCCGACATTCGGTTCCGCGCGGGCTTGTTCCTTTGTAGGAAACCCCGGCACTGCAGACGCAGTGCCGGGGTTCGTTTATCTTGCGATTTTCTCCGTGTGGGTAGGATGAGTCTTTTCCTCGCTTAAGGAACGGCTATCCTTCCAGATGGGGATGATCCGAATAGGCTTGCCGGTTTTGATGCAGGTGGCGATGACATGGCGGGTGCCGGGGGATTCCCTGTCCCAAAAGGCGAGCACCTCGTTTGCATAGGCGATGATCTGTTCGTTGCGCACCAGCGGGGCCGCTTTTCCGTGGGCCGCGTAATCCGGAACAAATACCCGCAGAGGAATGGAAAGCTGCCGGGCAACAGCCGCAGCCGCTGTGTCCACCCCGTCTGCTGAACCGCTGACAATTTCGGAGGTGTGACGAGGCAGATAAGCGAGGATCAGCTCTTCTATGTTGGAGGGCACGTTTCGGCTGCCGACGATTGCAATGCGCATGATGATCTGCCTCCTGTCTGTTGCGTTTACGGGGAAATCGATTTTGCAAAGTTTATTTCTTTTCATTTATATAATAGCAGTATTTTTAAAATTTTCCAATAGACCATTTCCGATTCCCGCTGGAAAAACCGCCAAAACCTGAAATTAAATACTGGATAAATAAGCGAACACAAAAGGTGGAACAGTACTAAAGCATGCGTGAATGTATGCAAATAAAAAAGAAAGGGGCGGTTAACTTGCGAAAAGCCATTCAGCGGACCTGCCTGTGCCTGAGCGCCTTTTGCACCTTGCTATGGGGCGTGATGTTCGGCATTTCCGCTCAGCTTCCGGGACAGTTTTCGGTTTTTGGAAGCCAACCGGTCACGCTTGGCGGGTATCTGTCCGTTGTGGACGTCGAAGCCCAAACGGTTGTGCAAAATCCCTCAGTGCGCACGGCAGCGGCCACCGACGGCAGCCATTACCAGGCATCCGCAAAACTTTTTGGTATTTTTCCGTTAAAAGAAGTAGCGGTCCAGGTCACCAACCCGGCAAGCGTGGTGATTGGCGGCGTACCCTTTGGTATTAAAATCTATACCGACGGCGTTTTGGTGGTGGGAATGACGGATGTGGACACCGCTACCGGGCCGTACAATCCGGCAAAGTCGGCCGGAATCAAAGTGGGGGATGTGATCGTCAGCATCAACGATACGCCGGTTACCACCAACGAGCAGGTTGCCCAGATGGTGGAGGAATCGGGTGGGAAGACCATGACATTCCGCATCCGGCGGGATAACATTGAATTTGATGTTCGATTTTATCCGGCCCGGCACCAAACGGAAAACTGCTGGAAAGCCGGACTGTGGGTGCGGGACAGCTCCGCCGGCATTGGTATGCTGACTTTTTATGACGAGGAATCGGGCATGTTTGCCGGCCTGGGACACGCAGTCTGCGACGTGGACACCGGGGATGTCCTGCCCCTTGCAGGAGGAGAAATCGTACCGGTTGAAATCTACAGCGTGGTCAAAGGGGAAAGCGGAGACCCCGGCGAACTGCGGGGAGGCTTTGATGAGGGAACGCTGGGGAATCTGCTGTCCAACGGCGAAACCGGTGTGTATGGATATATGCAGCCGGGCGCGCTTGGGGGGCAGACCTATCCGGTCGCACTCAAGCAGCAAATCAAAACCGGTGACGCACAGGTCTATACCACCATCGACGGCGAAGGACCTGAATGGTATGATATTAGAATTGAGCAGGTGCGGTATACCGACGCATCGCCCAGCCGCAACATGGTCATCGAGATCACCGACGAGCGGCTTTTGGAAAAAACCGGGGGGATCGTGCAGGGTATGAGCGGTTCTCCCATCATCCAGGACGGAAAGCTGGTCGGAGCGGTCACACATGTCTATGTCAACGACCCACAAAAAGGATTTGCCATTTTTGCAGAGAATATGCTGAAGACTGCCGAAACCGTTTCCGCTGCCAAAAATTCCTCCGAACCGTGACGAAATCCCCACGGAAAGATCGAAACTTTTTTCCCCAAATCTCAAAAAAATATTTTCCAGACTATTGCAAAATTTTCCAGAATATGGTAATATTACCTGGCTGTCAAATACTAAATATGGGGGATTGACCATGGAACAGAAAATTAAGGTGCTTTTGGCGGATAATAGTGAGCATTTTGGAAAACCCTGCGCGGAATCCATGCGCTCACACGGCCTGGAAGTGCACACAGTGGAGAAGGATGGCAAGCAGGTTTTGGAAGGGATCGCCAAGCTGCATCCCCATGTGGTGCTTATGGACTTTTTCCTTCCCCGGCTGGATGCCATCGGTGTGATGAAGGGGATGGAGGGGCTGCATCTGTCCCAAAGCCCGCAGATCATGATCATGTCCAGCTTCGACAATCCCCATCTGGAGCGGGAAGCCATGCTGGCGGGAGCGGATTATTTCTTCTTAAAACCGTTTAACGCCGACGATATGGCCGAGCGCATCCTTTCCTTCTGTAAAGCACAGCCTCGCGCAGCCCGCCCGGCCGACTCCTCCATTTCCCTGATGGCGCAGCCGGCCAGCAGCCTGGAAATGCAGGTCACGGCCATCATTCACCAGATCGGAGTTCCCGCCCACATCAAGGGTTACCAATACCTGCGGGACGCCATCCTGATAGCGATTGACGATGACGATATCATCAATGCGGTGACCAAACGGCTTTACCCGGCCGTTGCCAAAAAGCACAACACCACCTCTTCTCGGGTGGAGCGGGCCATCCGCCATGCCATCGAAGTGGCCTGGGACCGGGGGGATGTGGATGTTCTCAATTCTTATTTCGGTTATACCATCCACAACGGCCGGGGGAAGCCGACCAACAGCGAATTTATTGCCATGATCTCGGATAAATTCCGGCTGCAGCTCAAGATCGGCTGATTGCAATTCGCAGTAAAATGTGCTATAGTCCCCCTTAAGCTGCCAGGAGTCAAGCCCGATATGGTTTTCAGCGGCTGCTTTCCACGTGGACTGCGTTAAAATTTTTGCCATACGGCAGTATGGCAAAAATTTATGCCTTGTCCACATGAACATCTTCTCGCTGAAAACGGCTCCGCACCGAAAATGTAGGCGGCGGGGATGGATTTTCGCTTTTGAGACCGCAGGTGGGCTGACAGACACCAAGGGTAAAAAGCAAAAAGCCGCCGCACCGGTGCGTTTTCGGCATATCGGGTCCGACACCCGGTAGCTTAAAAGGGGGAAGACGCTTGCCAAACGAAACAAAACCGCTGCAAGCAGCGGTTTGCGCCATCCATTCGCAATATATCCATTCGGCACTGGCACCCTGGTATCTGGCGGCTGCCGCACAGGAATACTGCCGCCATGCGGTGGACGTGACCGTTTTAGAGCATACCGTCAACCAGCCGGACGACGAGATCGTCCGGTCTGTTGCTGCCTGCCCGGCAAAGGTGATCGGGTTGAGCTGCTATATCTGGAATATCCAGACTGTGCGCCGCATCCTGCCCCGGCTGGCTCTTTTGCGGCCGGATGTGACCTGGCTGCTGGGGGGACCGGAAGTGTCCTTTTGCCCGGAGAAGATTTTGCAGGAGCTGCCGATGGTGGCTTTCCTGATTGCCGGGGAAGGGGAGCGTCCCTTTGCCCTTCTTCTGGACTACCTGGCGGGTGGGGATGGAGATCCGGCGGATATCCCCGGCGTATGTTACCGCACGGGGGATGGCGCCGCTGTGGTGAAACCGCCTTTTTACACAAAGGAAGAGCCGCCATCCCCTTACACCCCGTGGTATTTCCGTTCGCTCAAGGGGCGTATCGCTTATCTGGAAACATCGCGCGGTTGCCCCTTCAGCTGTGCGTTTTGTTTGTCCGGCCGCCAGGACCAGGTGCGCTTCTTTTCGCTGGACAGGGCCAAGGCGGATATCCTGCGGCTGGCCAATGCCGGCTGCCGGACGGTGAAGCTGGTGGACCGCACCTTTAACTGCCACAAGCAGCGGTGTTATGAACTGATCTCGTTTTTGCTTAAAGAGTATGGGAAAGGCATTCCTCCCGGCGTGTGCTTTCACTTTGAGGTGGCAGCCGATTTGTTCGACGAACCCACCCTGCGCCTGCTTGAGACGGCTCCCCCCGGTTTTATCCAAATGGAAGCCGGGCTGCAAAGCTTTCATCTGCCCACGCTGCAGGCGGTCACCCGAAAAACCGATCTGGACGCTTTGTGCCGGGTCATTGCCCGCCTGCTGCGTCCGGGGAATATACATATCCACATCGACCTGATCGCCGGGCTTCCGTATGAGGATTGGGACACCTTTGCCTATTCCTTTGATCGGGCGTACGTTTTGCAGCCGCATATGCTGCAGCTGGGGTTTTTGAAGCTTCTGTATGGAGCACGCCTGCGAAGGGAAGCGGATGAGTACGGATATGTTTACAGTGACACGCCGCCCTATGAGCTGAAATGCAGCCGGTGGATGACACCCGTCCAGCTGGCGCGGCTGCACGATACCGAGCAAGCCTTGGACCGGCTGTACAACAGCGGACGGTTCCGCCTGACACTGGCGTATGCCCTGAAGGCTACCGGTATGCGGCCTTTTGAGCTGTTTGACCGGTTTGGAGAATATGCCGCGCAGGCCGGAAAGCCGGGAATGTCCCTGGACGACTATACCGGACTGGTTTTGGATTGGTTTTCCCGCCAGCCGGGAATCGACCCGGTGTGGCTGCGGGATGTGCTGACATGCGACAGCCTGCGCAGCCGCGCAGGAGGGCTTTTGCCGCCCTGCCTGCGGCAGGAGGACCGGCGTCCCCGCCGGGTGCTGCGGGAGCTGTCCCGGCAGGGCGGGGGAAAGAAGTCTTTGGGCCGGGCGGCCGCTATGCTGTATGCGGGGAATCCGCGGGTGGTGGCAGCGGAATATACCAAAGAAAACAGGAACCCGGTCACGGGGTGTTATCCGCTGCGGTTTTATCCTTTGGAAACGATTCTTTAAGCACTGAGCGCCGGAAACGGTTTTTCCGTTTCCGGCGCTTTTTCCTTTAGCCGTAGAGTTACATCCGGGCTGCACCGGCTGTGTTTTGCAGCTGGTGCAGGCAAACCCCTCATGTCCGCAGGCGGAGGTCATCCCGGCGGATGCATCCGAGCAAGGGCAGCAAAAGGGCGTAAACAGCGGCGGCAATCCCTCCGCCGATGAGCACGGCGGGCAGGGTGGACAGCCCGGCGACGGCGGGCAGGTGATAGATGGTCATGGACAGGCCGCCGGCTACCCCGGCCGCCAAAAGCGGCTTGATGATCCACTGGCCCCACTTGATCCGCAGGCCGGTGACGGTCAGCAGACGGTGGAAATTCAGCCCGCAGGTGAACAGGTTGCTGAGGATCATGATGAACAAAAAGCCTTCCATTCCCCGGCGGGGAACGATGAACAGGATCAGAAGGATCCGCAGGCCGGAATCAGCTACGCTGTATTTCAGTGAGCTGACCTGTTGGTTGAGCCCCTTCAGGATGCCGTCCACCACGCTTTCCACATACATCACCGGCATCAGCGGGGCGAGGACCTTGAGAAGGAAACCAACCTCCTCACTTTGGTAAAATATCTGTCCCAGCTCATCGGCAAAGAGGGTGAACAGCCCGCTTAGCAGGATGGCGGCGGTCAGGGTGAGGTGCAGGGTGTGGTTGACCGCCCGCTCCACCCGCCGCTTCTGATGCAGGGCGCTGGCCTCTGAAATTTCCGGGATCAACAGGGTGGAAAGGGCGTTTAAAAAGGAGGCGGGAAAAAACAGCAGCGGCATGGCCATCCCTTTTAAAGCGCCGAACGAGGACAGGGCCTTCTCCTGCGACAGGCAGAACTGCGCCAGCTTAGCGGGCACCAGCACGTTTTCGATGGTGCGCAGCGCAGTGTTGAGATACCGCCCGGCCGTGATGGGGACGGCGATTGCCATCAGGCGTTTGAGGATATGCCCCGACGGGGCGGATGCAGCGGATGTTGCCATCAGCTTTCTGCGGTCCAGCGCATAGCCGCAGGCCTGGTACAGGCAGGAGGCGATCTCAGCCAGGGCATCGCCAAGCAGGATTGCCATGCAGCCGTAGGCCAGGCCGAGGGGGAGCAGGCGGTCCATCAGCAGGACGATCACCACGATGCGCACTGCCTGCTCAAGCAGTTGCGCCTGGGAAGGGACCGAAACCTTTCTCCTTGCCACGAAATATCCCCGCAGGCAGGAGGAGGCTCCCATGAACGGCAGACTGATGCACAGCACTTTTAAAGAGGGGATGGCACGGGTATCCCCCAGCCAAAGGGAGGCGATGAGACCAGCCCCCATGTAGATGACCACTGCCGAGACCAGCCCGATCAGGACGCTGAGCACGACCGACCGGCGCAGGATCCGCCGGACCGATACCGGTGATCCGCAGGCCAGCTCATCGGCGACAAGGCGGGTAACGGCGGTGCAGATGCCGGCCGACGCAAAGGTGGAGGCCAGCACATAGATGGAAAAAATGAGCTGGTACAGGCCCATCCCTTCCGCCCCGATCTTTCCCGCCATATAGACCCTGAAGAAAATGCCGATGGTGCGCAGGATCAGAGAGGTCACGGTCAGAATAAAAGCGTTTTTAATAAAAGAGGTTTTTTTCACATCATCCCACCCGCTTTACCGGGTCCTTCCCGCCGGAGGACCCTTCCGGGTCAAGGGGGGGAATGGAAGAGTCCAGCGCCACAAGGTAGGAGGCATAAATCAGGTCCCAGGTGAGGCGGTCCACCTGTCCGGTCTCTTCCATTTGGGACTGGCGTTGGAACAGCTGGACCGCCTGGATGGTTTCGGGGCCAAAGATACCGTCCACCCCGATCTCCATCAACGCGTTGTTGGTGAAGGACAGAAACCGCAAGTATTCCTGAACCTCACGGATGTATATTTGCTCATCTTCGACTTGGGTGATGTCATTGTCCGGTATTCTGATCGGATGTCTCATCCGTTTCACCTCCTAACACATATCCGGGATACTGTCCCTCCTGTTTGTTGTGGCCGGCGGTCAGGTCTTCGTAAACCTCGGCGATCCGGTTCCAGGTGATTGGCCCGACCACCCCGTCCTGGCGCTCCAGGCCGAACTGCTGCTGAAACGCTACCACGGCGGCCTGGGTCTGGTTGCCGAATACACCGGTCACCGGCACCTTGGGAATGCTGGTATAGGTATCGGAAATGTAGGACAAATACTCCTGTAAAATCTCCACATCCTCTCCCTGAGAGCCGTTGCGCAGCACGGTTCCGGGGTAGAGGGTCACGCCGCCTTGGACGTCGCTTGTGGAATCCACAATGCCGCGATAGGTGCGGTTGAGATCCCGCCAGGTCTGGCGCCCCACGATCCCGTCCGGGTTGAGGCCAAAGGCCTTTTGAAATTCGATGACCGCATTCTTGGTGGCCTCATCAAATACGCCGGTGATGGCGACTTCGGGTACGGAGTCGTAAAAATTCGCGATCACAGCCAGATAGTACTGGATGATGCGCACCTCGTTGCCTGTATCCCCTTCCCGCAAAAGCTGCGAATACTGCTGGGGGATATCGCCCAGGGCAATCCCCTCTGACTGAAGCTCCGCCAGCTTTTTCACGCTGGTATACAGAAAAGCAATGCGGTACCAGGTGGCGTTGCCGATGATGCCGTCCACCGTCAGGTCGAAGATTTTTTGAAATTCGCGCACGGCGTCTTCGGTTTCCTGCCCGAATACCCCGTCCACCGGATAGATTTTGGGAATGGCCGGATAATTGCGGGAAATGCGGTTGAGCTGGACCTGCTTGAGCTGTACCTCGTTGCCGGCGTCGCCCAGCCGCAGGGCATACCCCGGGTAAGAGGGGGTATTCAGGCGGACCGGCACGTTGGTCACGATGTCGATATCGTCGCCGTAATAGCTCTGCAAAATCTCATAGGGGGTATAGCCGGCATTGGCAAGGTCCACCGTACCCCATTGGGACAGGCCGGGGCAGGTGACGGTGGTGCCGTTGCAGTACTGGGTGAAATAAGGCTCTATATAGCCCTGCCGCCTGACATAGCTGTTGAAAATTTCGTCCACGATCTGGCTGATGTTGCCGAAAATATCCCGCCCGCGGACAAAGGCCTGGTCGTATTGGGTGGAGTTGGTGATATCAAAATCATAACCGCGGCTGCGGTACCATTCGGTATAATACCGGTTGAGCGCATAGGAGATCTGCGCGTAAATATTGGCGCGCAGGGCGTTTTCCGGCCAGGTGGGATAGATTTCGCTGGAGGCAACGTTTTTGATATAATCGGGAAACGAGACCGTGACATTCTGTGCGCTGGTATCCGAGGGAGCGCCCAGGTGTACGGTGATGGTATCCGGAATATACGGATCAATGGGCAAAAAAATCACTCCCTTCTATAAATCAGGCTCGGATTCGGGATAAACCACATTGGTGTCCCCCTGGTAATTTTCCGGAAGGGGAAGCATTTCCACCGGTTGTACCGAGGTGATCCCCCCGAACACCGGCACATGCACATCCTCCACGGTGAAATATCCCGGTGCGATGACCTGGATCAGATAGGAGGCATAGGGGTGCTCGTGTCCCGGTTCCAGCGACAGGGTGGCGCTCACCGTGGGAACGGTGATGGAGGGGGTAAAGCCGCTGCGGTTGGTGCGGGTAACCGTAATGGGGGTGTTGGTGCCGTCGTCTTCTTCCAGGAAAATGGTGACGGTGGCGTTTTCGATGGGAACGGCCTCTTTTGCCTTGAACACCTGCACCTGCAGCTGGCCGAAATCCGTCAGTTCGGGAGCTGTCTCTTATACACATCTGACGCTGCCGACGATAAGGCTCGTGTAGAT
>ENA-UALL01000973-UALL01000973.1-human-gut-metagenome-genome-assembly--contig:-NODE-973-length-11112-cov-5.753278_pt1 | contig 11112 bp, 9 predicted proteins | sample MGYA00243699_ERZ654466 | MGnify/ENA primary metagenome ERZ654466 (study PRJEB26926, sample SAMN06164635) | human gut metagenome | biome: ENVO:00009003; feature: ENVO:2100002; material: ENVO:00002003...
CTACACGAGCCTTATCGTCGGCAGCGTCAGATGTGTATAAGAGACAGTCGATATACTGCTTGGCTTCTCCGTAGGACACGCCGATGTCCTGCGAAAGGGAATGCGGCCCGATGCCGTATACAATGCCGAAATTGACGGCCTTGGCGCGCGAGCGCATCAGGGGCGTCACCATTTCGGGCGGTACCTGAAACACCTGGGAAGCGGTAATGGTGTGGATGTCCTGCTCGGTATTGAAGGCTTCGATCATGGTCGGATCCTGAGCCATGTGTGCCAGGACCCGCAGCTCGATTTGGGAATAGTCGGCATCGCAGAGCTGCCAGCCCTCCTGTGTGGTGAAAAAGCGGCGCATTTCCCGTCCCAGATCCTGCCGGACCGGAATGTTTTGCAGATTTGGTTCGGCTGAGGAGATACGGCCGGTGCGGGTCTCGGTCTGGTTAAATGAGGAATGGATCCGTCCGTCCGGACCGATCACCTTGAGCAGACCGTCGCAATAGGTGGATTTGAGCTTGGACAGCATCCGGTAATCCAGCAGCATGGCAACCACCGGATGAGCGTCCCGCAGGGATTCGAGCACCTCGGCGTTGGTTGAGTAGCCGGATTTTGTCTTTTTTTTGGCCGGCAGCCCCAGGTCCTCAAAAAGGGCCTTGGAAAGCTGTTTGGGAGAATTCAAATTAAAGGTGTAACCCACCGATTCATAAATGGCCGACTGGATATCCTCAATCCTCGCCCCCAGTACTTCACCGAAGTCCGAAATTCCCGGACCGTTTACATAGAAGCCGATTCGCTCCATATCGGCCAGTACCACCGAAAGCGGGATTTCCACCGACAAAAGCAGATCCTTTTGTTCCTGCTTTGTCAGTTCTTCCTCCAGCCGTTGGGCCAAAGCGGGGAAGAGAGCAATCTCCACGGACTCTTCATCCGCTGTTCCTGCCGCAATGCCATACTCCTGTATCAACCGGGAAAGCGGATAATCGGAGGCCAACGGGTTGAGCAGATATCCCGCCAGCATGGTATCCATTGTGATATTTTCGGGAAAAATACCCTGCTCAAGCAGGTAGGTATAAAGCCGTTTCCCGTCGTGGGTGCGCTTTTGTACGGAAGGCTCCCCCCACAAAGCGACAAATTGGGAAAAAACAGGGTCGCTCGCCTCTATTTGCAGCCTTTGCCCATCGGATATGACCCAGAGTGCGGTAAGCTGCGTATCATTCCACACCGGCAGCATATCGCAGCGTCCGCAGGCACGGGCGGCATCATACAAAGCGGCGGGGGAGGAGGCCATGCTCATCGAAACAATCTGTGGCTGCGGATCACCCAGGGACGATGCAGCCAGCGACGATAAAGCGACTTGATCCAATCCCCATTTTTCCATCAGCTTAAACAGTTCCAGACCGGCCATCAAGTGAGCCAAGCGTTCCTTTTCCATGGGGCGTATGCGATATTCATCCAGCGCAAGAGATACCGGAGCCTGGCGGCAGATGGTACCCAGTTCCCGGCTTAGATAAGCGCTGTTCTTTCCGGTGCGCAGCTTGGCTTTTAGTGACTCCCGCAAATCGCTGTTTTCAAGCTGTGCATAGACTTCATCCAAAGTCCCGAAACGGTGCAGCAGATCCAGCGCTGTTTTTTCCCCTACGCCGGGCACCCCGGGGATGTGATCACTGGCATCGCCCATCAGGGCTTTCAGGTCGATAAGCTGCTGGGGCGCCAATCCGTATTTTTCCCGGATGGCAGCCGGATCGTATACCGTGGTTTGGGGCTGTCCCATTTTGGTTGCGGCCAGCAGCACCGTCACCCGGTCGTCCACAAGTTGTAAAGCGTCCCGGTCTCCGGTGGCGATAAAGCAGTCTCCTTCCTTTACCGCCGATAGAGTCCCCAGAATATCATCGGCTTCATAGCCTTCCGATTCCACTACGGAGCACCCCATCAGAGTGAGTATCTCCTTAATGACCGGCATCTGCTGCTGGAGTTCTTCCGGCATACCCTTACGTCCGGCTTTGTAATCGGCGTACATTTTGTGCCGGAAGGTAGGAGCATGCAGGTCAAAGGCGGCCGCAATATGGTCGGCTCCCGTCATCTCACGCAGCTTCTGGAAAATATTAAAAAAGCCGACAATTGCATTGGTATAATGACCGTCTTTGGTAGACAGCAGACGGATACCGTAAAATGCCCGGTTGGCAATGCTGTTGCCGTCAAGAAGCAATAATCGCATAGTGACCTCCGCTTGTTCAAATCTCTACATCCAGATTATAGTATACCATAAAAACCGGCGATGCCAAGGGCGTTTCTCTTTTTATCCAAAATGGACAAACTCTTTTTCTTTCCCTGATTTAAATTTTTCATGAATATCCGGGATGTGGGACTTGCACAATAAAGAAAAAGTGCTTATAATAATGAAGTGCAAAACAGGAAAAGCATGGAAATCCGGCCAGCCGGTTCCCTGCAAAAACCGAAAGGAGTACCAATATGAACTATTCCCATGAAGTGGAACAAATGTGCATAGTGAAAAAGGGTCCTCATCACGGCCCGGCTCCCATTCCTGAAGAAGGCAAATGGGTACAGTCCACCCAGATTTCCGACATTTCGGGTCTGTCGCACGGTGTGGGCTGGTGCGCTCCCCAGCAGGGAACCTGCAAGCTGACTTTGAATGTAAAGGAAGGAATTGTGCAGGAGGCTCTGGTGGAGACCATCGGCTGCTCCGGTATGACCCATTCCGCCGCGATGGCGGCGGAGATCCTGCCGGGCAAGACCCTGCTGGAATGCCTGAACACCGACCTGGTATGCGACGCGATCAACGTGGCCATGCGGGAAATCTTCAAGCAGCTGGCCTATGGCCGCAGCCAGTCGGCTTTTTCCGAAGACGGCCTGCCGGTTGGCGCCGGGCTGGAAGATTTGGGCAAGGGCCTGCGTTCGCAGGTGGGAACCATGTTCTCTACCAACCTGAAGGGCGTGCGCTATCTGGAAATGGCTGAGGGCTATGTCATCAAAATGGCGCTGGATGAAGAAGGCGAAGTGATCGGCTATCAGTTTGTCCGTCTGGGCAAAATGCTGGAAGATATCCGGCATGGCATGGAACCCAACGAAGCCTATCAGAAGAATATCGGGCAGTACGGCCGGTTCGACGGAGCGGCCAAGTACATCGATCCCCGTGAAGAATAATAGGAGGGCAGACAAATGGCTAACGATGTGAAATTTGAAGGCAAAGAAAGACGCATGGCCAAAATTGAAAAGTTTTTGGCCGAAAACGATCTGGGCTCCATGGAGGCTGCCCGTGATCTGTGCCTGTCCAAAGGGATTGATGTGGACGCTATCGTAAAAGGCGTTCAGCCCATCGCGTTTGAAAATGCGGTGTGGGCTTATACATTGGGCGTGGCACTGGCTCTCAAACGCGGCGTTGCGGATGCGGCCGAAGCTTCGGCGGTGATCGGCGAAGGCCTGCAGGCGTTCTGCATTCCCGGTTCGGTTGCCGAGCAGCGCAAGGTTGGCCTTGGCCACGGCAATCTGGGCAAAATGCTGTTGTCGGAAGACACCTCCTGTTTCGCCTTCCTGGCCGGGCATGAGTCTTTTGCCGCAGCCGAAGGCGCCATCGGCATTGCCCGTACTGCCAACAAGGTGCGGAAGAATCCTCTGCGCGTCATCCTCAACGGCTTGGGCAAGGATGCTGCTTATATTATCAGCCGTATCAACGGTTTCACCTATGTAGAGACGGATTATGATTTCTACAGCGGGGAACTCAAGATCGTCGAAGAGAAGGCATTTTCCGATGGTGAACGCGCCAAGGTAAAATGCTATGGCGCCAACGATGTTCTCGAAGGCGTTGCCATCATGCAGCATGAGGGTGTGGAAGTGTCCATTACCGGTAACTCCACCAACCCCACCCGGTTCCAGCATCTGGTGGCGGGCACCTATAAAAAGTGGGCTATAGAAAACGGTAAAAAGTACTTCTCGGTGGCGTCCGGCGGCGGTACCGGCCGTACCCTGCATCCGGATAACATGGCGGCCGGTCCGGCTTCCTATGGCTTGACCGACTCGATGGGCCGTATGCACGGCGATGCACAGTTTGCGGGTTCGTCTTCGGTTCCGGCCCATGTGGAAATGATGGGCCTCATCGGTATGGGCAACAACCCGATGGTCGGCGCCACCGTCGCCTGTGCGGTCGCGGTGTCCGAGGCACTGAAATAAAACGTAAAGCTGCTATTAGCCTGTTTAAATCAGCACAGAGCTTGGGGAGTAAGAATATCCCAAGCCCTGTGCTGATTTTTTGTTAATCGTCCCCGGCACTGCCGGGGGTCAAAAAACCTTAGCGTTGCATAGAAAAAGCAGCTTTTTCTCCCTCCGGTACAACACGGGGGATTTTGTCGATTAAGCGGCAAAAAAGCCGCCATGCGTGTTTAGCAAGGCAGCTTTTTAAGTTGTTTTATACCAAGCTTGTTTTTCCCAATACTTTGTTGCTGACCGCGCCCATCCCCATACTGAACAGAACACCGCCTGCCAAGCACATTACAACATTCAGGATTGTAGAATTCAGCGGCGTCATCATTGGCACAATGGTAAAGAACAGCATGCCCACGCATAGGGAGCACAGAAGCGAAAGCCATAATTTTTGTTTGCCAATGACGCTCATCAGTACATAGATCGGGACAAATACGGCAACCAAGAACAGCTTTGAGAGCATGCACATCACAATTCCACCGGCGCCTGCGGTACCCATATCAAACGATAGTCCCGAAATGGCGCCGCCAAGCATCGTTCCCGCAAAAAAGGCCAGGAGCATAAAGGCGCCGCCGGTAAATCCGACCAGGGTTTTCGATGCGACGTAGTCCCCCTTCTTTGAACGCACAGCAAACAGATTTTTGGCATAACCACTTCTGAAATCCCCTGCGACAAACAGGCAAACGAGAACCGCCACAAGGAAATAGAGTAAATTGATGTTGCACATACCGGTCAGGCTCATATCCATCCCCGCACTTTCACCGCTGACGGAACCGATAATCTGCCAAGTGTTCTCAAAGGCTTCCATTGTTGTTTCCACGCCCGTGTTGGGATCTACCGTTACCGTGCCGTCCATCATCGTGGTCATGACCAGAATCAAGATTGGAATGACAAGGCAGATGCCGGTCATGATATAAAACAGCGGCGTGGTGAACATCCGGCGAAAATCCACTTTTAACATGCTTTTCAGCCTTTTGCCAAGGCGGTTGGATTCAAATTGTTTTTTCTCCGCCCTTTCCATGTTATTTTACCTCCTTCTCATTCATCAGGTCGATGTAGTATTCTTCCAAACCGATTTTGGAGGTTTGGATCTCACTTACCAGGATACCGCGCTCATACAGATAAGTGACGATTTCTTCTGGGTTTTCGGCGTCATAAACACGGAGGTATTCGTTTTCTTCCATCACCCTGGAATATTTGCAAGCGAGTAACGCTCTTGTCTTTTCCATTTCGCTTGTCTGAAGGGCTATATAGGTGCGGCAACCGGCATTTAGCTCCTCTGCTGTCATTTCTTTGAGCATTTTTCCTTTGCGGATAATGCCGTAATGGGTGGCGATTTTTTCAAGTTCGCCCAGGATATGGGACGCGATCACGACTGTGCAATGATAATTTTGGGTGATGTCCACCAGCACCTCCCGCATGATCCGCATACCGTCTGCATCCAAGCCGTTGATCGGCTCATCCAGGATGAGCAGGGACGGATTTCCCAGCAGGGCCATCGCAATGCCGATTCTTTGCTTCATGCCCAAAGAGCAGTTTTTATATTTGTTGGAGGCAGAACCTTCCATCCTCACCACTTTCAGAATTTTTCTGACTTCTTCCTTTGCATTGGGAATATTCAGATTTGCAGCCTGAAACATCATATTGTTCCACACACTGCAATTGGGGAAGCATCCGGGCGATTCGATCAAAACACCAACTTTTGCACGAACATCCTCATCGGTGTAATCCCGGCCAAACAGTTTGATGCTTCCGCCGTTCGGAACAAGAAGCCCGCAGATCAGTTTTTCGGTGGTGGATTTTCCGCTTCCGTTTTCGCCGATAAACCCGTATATGGCGCCCATGGGGACGGTCATATCAAGCCCTTTCAGGGCCTGTTTATGTCCGAAGTTTTTGGTTAAACCTCTGATTTCGATTGCGTTCATTTTGGCCACCTCCTTTTAATACACATCGCTTTTTGAAAGGATGAGCGTACCCAGCAGATTATAAATGATTGCCCACGCCACCGAAACCACAAGGCACACAAGCAACGTTTCCATGTTGCTGGAAAGGCACGCATAGACCGATGAACCGTACAGAAAGACATTCAGGATGGAGGAGTTCCCAAGAATCGCGCCAGCACCAATGACGAGAATCCCGGTGCCGAAGAAAAAGGAGGAAGCAATGGAAATACCAAAATACCGTCTAAAAATAATATTGAGAAAGGTATAAAGACTTGCCCATCCAAGGCTCATGACCATCTTGCTTATGATGGCAACGACCAAAGAACCGGCATTGACCGCAAAGGACGTTCCGGCTATGAATCCGGCAGCCACTCCGCCCAGCATATATGTGATGCACATACAGGCTATCGCAAAGGCGCAGGTGATGGTTTTGGACATCATGTAATCCTGCTTTTTGGCGTGGGTGGTAAACAGCTGCTTGACATATCCGCTTTTATAATCGTGCCCGATAAAGATGGATACCATGATGCCGCCAAAGATAAACACCATGTTCATATTGGCATATTGTCCCATATCGGTGACAGCGTAAATTGGCGTATCTGCTGCGATAATCTGCCATGTGTTTGTGTACAGGGGGGCCGTCCCACCCGCGGTGTCTGAACCTGCAGTCCCCAATATCATGGCGGGGATGACAGCGGCAATCGCAAGAAAGATGTAAAACATCGGGGTATGGAACAGACGGTAAAAGTCAACGCCCAGCATCCCTTTCAGCCGCTTAGCGAAACTTGGCGTTTCAAAACGTAACGCTTGTGTTGCCTGCATTTTTACACTGCCTCCTTTTTGGCCATCAGTTCAATGTAGTATTCTTCAAGTCCGATTTTGTTGCGCTGAATTTCACTTACAACATGTCCGTTTTGGAGAAGATATGCCACAATTGCCTCGGTCTGCTCCACGTCATACACCCGGAGATAGCCCTCTTCCTCTTTGACGTTGCCGAACCTGGCCCGAAGGACGGCTTTGGCGCCCTGCATATCCCTTGTTTTGAGGGAGACAAAAACCCGCGCCCTGTTTTCCATCTCCTGAGCAGAAATTTCCTGAATCATTTTTCCTTGACGGATAATGCCATAATGGGTGGCGATTTTTTCAAGTTCACCGAGGATATGCGAAGAAATCAGAACCGTGCATCCGTAATTTTTCGTAATGTCCACAAGAATTTCCCGCATAATCCGCATGCCATCTGTGTCGAGGCCGTTGATCGGCTCGTCCAAGATAAGCAGGGCAGGGTCGCCCAGTAACGCCATGGCAATTCCGATGCGCTGTTTCATACCCAGTGAACAGCTTTTGAATTTGATACGAGCAGAGTCTTCCATGCGGACGATTTCAAGTACCCGGCCTATTTCTTCCTGCGGATGTTCAAGGTTCAGATTGATGGCCTGCATCATCAGATTGTTCCATACGCTGGAATTGGGGAAACAGCCCGCGTTTTCAATCAGAGCACCCACCCTTACCCTCACACCGGCGTCTTTATAGTTCTTTCCAAACAGCTTAATGCTTCCTTTGTCCGGTACAAGATGGCCGCAGATCAGTTTTTCAGTGGTGGACTTTCCGCTGCCATTTTCGCCGATAAAGCCGTATATGGCGCCTACGGGCACCGTCATATTCAGATGATCGACTGCATACATTCCGCGAAAGCTTTTTGACAGATTTCGAATTTCAATCGCGTTCATTTCCACATCTCCCTTTCTCGGATATAACGGCTTCATTTTAACTTCCGTTTGTTTTTGAGATGATTGTAAAATGTTTAGGAGATGTTAAAAAGCCTGTTTTGCCGGTGAAGCGAACAAAGCAGCCACTCCAGTTCGGGGAAATTTCCCAACAGGAGATGGCTGCTTTGTTTTGTTATGACATTTTTCCATTGGTTGTGCCTGCCGGCAAAGACAGGGATGGTTATGTCCGGGAATGATTTTTAAGTTGTTTGGTGGAATGGACAATCATATAGATCGCCATAGTCAGGACAACAGCACACACAACCCCGCCGGAAGCCGCCAGCATGATGCGGCGAAATTCCCGTTCGTCGCCTCCGAACTGGGCGAGCATGGCGGTTTCCAGCGAAAGCATGGAAACGAGTGCAGCGGTCAGGTTGATGGCTTTGGCTGCCGACATTACAGGACTGCTATGGTTCCGATATTTTATTACGTTAATGATCGCTGAAATGGTAATATAGAATGTGTACAGAGCCATTGCATAGATCATCAGGCCGGGATAGGAAAAGCCTCTGTTTTGAGTCACCATATAAACGATAATGCCGACCAGTGCCTGGTTCATCAAAAGCAGGATAATCCCGCAGGCCCGATAACGCCGAAACTCGGCCAAAATATCTTGGCCTACCGAGCAGCGGTGGACATACCGAACCAGCACTGCGCGCATAGCGGACAGCAAAGAATAGTAAAGTGCAAGAGCAACAAACCATGTAGACCGATACCGGATACCCGAAAACAGGTTGAGCGCAACATATAAAAGATTCACGAACAATCCGCCGTGAAGCGTGATTTCCGAGCGAAAGACGGCGTCTCCCAGCAGACGGTTTCCCAGAGGGGTGCTGCAAATTTTTTTCACCAAGGATATCTCCTCTATTCCGCCCTGGATCGCTTTTATCACCCCGGACATTCCTGTTATCGTGATGATCACGGCATAGGCCGAAAGAAAGTAAGCCAGATAGGAGAGGACAGAATGATCCCCTATACCGAGCATGATAAACACAAAAATATAGGAAGGGACGGCTATCAAGACCGTCAGAAGGGGCGGAAGAAAAAACAACTTTTTTAGAAACGTTTTAAGACGCTTCATTCAACTCCCTCCTGAGCTTTACCGTGAAGGTACTGCCTTTGCCTACTTCACTACTGACAGAGATATCCCCGCCCACAATATCCATAACCCGTTTAACCAAAGCAAGCCCGAGGCCATTGCCTTGGGTGGCATGAGAGGTATCCCCCTGATAAAACTTTTCAAAAATGTGTTTGCCAACTTCTGCAGGAATGCCGCATCCGGTATCGGTTACCTGCACAACCGCAAATTCTCCCTCGGATTTCAGGGAAAGGGAGACTTTTCCCTGCGGTTGTGTGAATTTAATGGCATTAGAAAACAGGTTGTTCCAGACAAGAGAAAGCAATTCCGCATCCGTGTCCACCAGTACATCCTCTTCAACATGGGTTTCAATTTCCAAATCTTTATCTTCCCAGGCGCTCTCAAAGGCGAGTAGACATTCACAAAGCTGCCCGCCCAAATTGTATGTTTCCACTTTGGGATAAATCTGCTGGTTTTCCAGTTTGTTCAGTTTTAAAATATTGGTGATCAGGTTGGCGAGCCGGCGGGAGGTATCGGTAATCGCTTTGGCGTATTCCAGCCGTTTCTCTTCCGGCAAGCCGGGCTGCTGAAGCATGGTGCCGTAGTTCTGAATGACAGCCAGCGGCGTTTTCAACTCGTGGGAAACATTGGCGATAAAATCCGCGCGAAGGGTTTCAGTGCCGGAAAGCTCCTCTGCCATTTTATTGAAATAATCCGTGATTACGTTAAAGCCACTCGCATTATCCACGCCGCGAAGAGGCGGAATTCTTACCGAAAAATCGCCTTTCATAATCTGCTCTGCTGCTTTCACAATTTTTCTCACCGGACGGTCCACCATAAACCTGCGCCGGATACCGTCGACAATGGTACACAGCAGGCTCAGCAAAACAACGTTTAAAAAGGTGACCTTGGCGGCTCGCTCGATGTATTCTTGAGTAAGCTCTAAGCCGGTTGATCTTGTCATCATATTGAGGAACAGGATCATACAGCAACTAATGATAAAAGCCATCAAAAGGAAAAAGATAATGTAGCGTCGAAGGGAGAACAACCACCGGATGCTTCGTTTCTTTTTTTCATTGCTGCTCATTTTTATACCGCCTTAAATACACGTGCCGAGATGCAAAGCCGTTGGTGCTCAGACACCCCCCGGACCTCATGCACATTTTGGTTGAGATAAGTGGATCATGCCTTGTTTCGTTTTCGGCTCTCGTGTTCCGTCAATATTTTTCGCCTACTTATACCGGATTACACTTAGTATAGTATACCATAGAATTGTTAAAGTTTTGTTTGCGTTTGGGAAAAAACAAAAATTGGACCTGAACACGACATGCGTGCTCAGGTCCGCTCAGTATGTTAATATTTTTGACTGTTCTTTACAGCGTCGATCCGTTTTTTAGCCTGGGCGGTCTTTTCTTTTGCCAGGGCGATCGCTTCATCGCGTTTTGCCTGTTCGGCGGCTTTGCGGATTTGTGGTTTGCTGTTTGCCTTAACTTCTTCCCACTGTGCTCTAGCCTGAGCCTTTGTGGCTTCGAAGTTGGCCTTATCCACCGCGTGTTGTGCTTTTGCGCTCTCTTTCATGTCCTCAAATGCCTTTTTGAAAAAATTTGCCATAATGACCATCCTTGTATTATAGAGTAGTAGTGATTAGAGCCCCTCTCCAAGGGCTGCGGATTGAGCCACCGACGGCGTACAGCTCGCCGTCGTCCCCGGTAACGGAAAATTGGCAAAGCTAGTCCAAAAATCCACTTCGCACCTCCTCTTCAACGCCGTTTCTCGCTTCGTCCGCAAGCATTACGGTGGGGTTGCTGATTTTCATTGTCATTCCTCCTATGCGTTGTTCAATGATTAACAGGGGACAGTACGCATCCCCATTTGACGGACTTCATTATCCGCCCCGTATGTTTTTAAATTGATTGCGAATTGTTTTAAAATTATGAAATAGAATAGGAAACTGTTTACATAGCCGTGGTACCTGGCATAGTTGGATGTACAGGGCACTGAAATCTCCGGTGCATTATAAAAAAGGACTTGATGCGACTGCACCAAATCCTTTTTTGCGGCAAGGCCCATGCCTGTCTCTTATACACATCTCCGAGCCCACGAGACTCCTGAGCATCTC
>ENA-UALL01000975-UALL01000975.1-human-gut-metagenome-genome-assembly--contig:-NODE-975-length-11081-cov-5.609469_pt1 | contig 11081 bp, 9 predicted proteins | sample MGYA00243699_ERZ654466 | MGnify/ENA primary metagenome ERZ654466 (study PRJEB26926, sample SAMN06164635) | human gut metagenome | biome: ENVO:00009003; feature: ENVO:2100002; material: ENVO:00002003...
TGTTTATGCAGCGTCTTCTTGCCCTTTTGGAAAAGGACATCTAAACCCCGGAAGGGAGGACTCGGTTTGGCAAAACGGATATTGGTGGTGGATGTGGCGGCCCATGAAGGCGGGGCGTTGAGTATTTTGCAGCAGTACCACCAGGATTCTCTGAAAGATACAGACAACATCTATTTCTTTTGCGTCAGCCTGCCGGAACTCTCCTCTTCTGCGACTGTAAAGGTTCTGCGCTTTCCATGGGTAAAAAAAAGCTGGCTGCACCGTCTTTGGTTTGAACATGTGACTCTGCGCCGGATTTTACGCCAATGCGCGCCCGACGAGATCCTCTCTCTACAGAATATTCTGGCCGGGCACACTTCCCTTCCCCAAACCCTTTATCTGCACCAACCCCTGCCCTTTTGCGGATACCGTTTTTCCCTTTGGCAAAACCCGAAATTTTGGATATATCAAAATATCATTGGGCCGCGCGTCCTGCGGTCGGTACGCAATGCCCAAAAAGTCATTGTGCAAACCCACTGGATGAAAGAGGCTGTTTGCCAAAAAGCCGGAATCTCCGGTGAAACGGTGGAGATTTGTGCGCCGCACACAGCGGTGTCGCCTGTCGGACATTTTCATGCAGATCAATGGAAGAGATCCTATTTTTTTCCCGCTTCTGCTTATTCCTACAAAAACCATGCAGCGGTACTACAAGCGATGCTGCTGCTCAAGCAGCAGGGGATCACCGATTACACCGTCCGTTTTACTCTGACGCCGGAACAGCTCCCTCTCACAAAGGAGCAGGAATCTTTGCGGTGTCAGCTGATACTGGAAGGGAGTATGCCTTCGCAAGAGGTGATGGAAGAATATACCCATTCGGTGTTGTTGTTTCCATCGTATATCGAAACCTTTGGTCTCCCCCTTCTGGAGGCTCGCGAAACCGGTACCCCCATTTTGGCGTCAGACTGCCCTTTCTCTCACGAAATACTGGATGGCTACGCGGACGTTTCCTTTTTTGACCCTTTCCGTCCGGAAGAACTGGCAAGACTGATGAAGCAGCAATTGGAGGCCACCGTATGAGTTCTTCTATGGCAAAGCGACTGTTTGCTGTCCTGAACCGGTTGATCCCGAAGGATTCCCGGCGGGTGGTCTTTTGCTCCTTTCCGGATTTCAGCGACAATGCGCAGGCGTTGTATTTGTATATGATGGAGCATCCCATGGCGGACCGGTCTACCCGGTTTGTGTGGCTGGCCGATCACCCGCAGGATTTCTCTGTTCAGGCCGGACGCGTGGTAAAAAGGCGTTCTATTCGGGGAGTATGGCAATATATGCGTTCCAAATATATTTTCCATACCCATGGCCTTTTTGGCAACACAGCCGTTCCCGGACAGATGGTTGTCAGCCTATGGCATGGTATGCCGCTGAAAACCATCATGCATCTGGATAAGGCTCATGCAGGCGCTCCCCCATTTCAGTTTACCTATACTTTGTCCACTTCGCCGTTGTTTCAGGACATCATGTGCCGCGCCTTCGACTGCCCGGCCGAACGCTGCCTGATTACCGGACTTCCCCGGAATGATCTGCTTTTTTCTCCGCTCTCTCTGCATCAATTTTTTTCCCACGAACTGCCGGAATGGGACCGCATGGTACTGTGGATGCCCACTTACCGAAAAAGCGTAATCGGCGATATCCGCGAAGATGGCAATGCACAAAACGCCGGGATGGGGTTTTTGACGTCAGAGGACTGGCCGCGTCTAAACGAACACCTCGCCCGGCAGCGCACGCTGCTTTTCATCAAGCTTCACCCCATGCAGGACCGAACGGTTTTTCCGGATTTGGATTATCCTTACATCCGCACCATTCGCGAAATATCAGCGCCGCTTTATTCCCTGGTTGGATGCGCCGATGCTCTTCTCACCGATTATTCCTCGGTGTATATCGATTACCTGCTGCTCAACCGGCCGATCGGCTTTGTCACAGAGGATCTCGATACCTACCGGGATAAGCGTGGATTTGTGTTTGAGGATCCCCATCGTGTGATGCCAGGCCCCTTTATCCGCAGCTACGCTGAGTTGACCGGATTCCTGGATGATTTAGCTGCGGGAGTCGATCGCTTTCGGGAGGAGCGAGAAAACTTGACCCAAAGGTTTCACACCTTTAACGATAGCAACAGTTGTACCCGCCTGCTGCGGGAGATAGGATGGTTATTATGAAAAAAGTGATTACGTACGGTACCTTCGACTTGTTCCATTACGGACACATCAACCTGCTCCAACGGGCAAAAGCGTTAGGGGATTACCTGATTGTAGCCCTGTCCACAGATGAATTCAATTGGAACAGCAAGCACAAAAAATGCTACTTTTCCTACGAAGAGCGCAAGCGCATCCTGGAGGCGATCCGGTATGTGGATCTGGTCATTCCGGAAACCTGTTGGGAGCAAAAGCCGGAGGATATACGGGAATTTAAAGTGGATGTTTTCACCATGGGAGACGACTGGAAAGGTAAATTTGATTATTTGAAAGATTGCTGTGAAGTGGTATACCTTCCCCGCACACCGGAAATTTCCACAACGCAAATTAAGCAGGACCTCAAGGAACGGAAATCCTGACCGCTTTTCAAAGGCAAGCGCCCCTTTGCCCCACTTGACCGCGTGGTTTGGCAAAGAGGCGTTTTTGTCTGTTTCAGAAATCGTCAACTGCGCCAGGAGAGCAGAAGGATAACGACTCCCACTCCCATCGCGCCAACGCCAAGGCCCATCAGGAGCCCTGCAGTAAAATCATCAAAAGCACCGCGTGTGCTGCTGCGTGAAAGGGCAACCATACCTCCCCCCCAGCAACAGCAGGCCTACGCCGGACAGTCGCCGTCGGTGTTTGCTCAGCCGGTTTATAAAGGCCGTTATCTTCTCCTTATAGGAATGTTTATCTTGTTTCATTTCCCCAACTCCGCTCAAATAAATCTTTCCCATTACACCATTTTATTCTTTTATGTAAAACCGGCAAGCCACAGTGGGTCAGAGTTATGTAAAATCAAACAATTACTTCTGAAAAATTGACACCGCCAAGACGGCCTGCAAAAAGAAAGTCCTGAACGAATTCGCGTTCAGGACTTTCTTGTATATTTCTTTGCAACATTTAATTTACCGTGGAAATTATTCCTCCGGACGAAACACCGGAGTAGAAAGATAACGTTCTCCCGTATCGGGAAGCAGCGTCACGATCAGCTTTCCTTTGTTTTCCGGGCGCGCCGCCAGCACGCCGGCAGCCCATACCGCAGCGCCGGATGAGATTCCAGCCAAAATTCCGGCACCCGAAGCCAGTTCCCGGCAGGTGGAGAAGGCATCCTCCCCTTTCACCGGAATAATTTCATCATAAATATTCATGTTCAGCAAGGAAGGAACAAATCCTGCTCCAATTCCCTGCAACAGATGGGGGCCGGCCTTTTTCCCCGACAGTACCGCCGAGCTTTCCGGCTCTACCGCAACAATACGAACATCCGGGTTTTGCTGTTTTAAATATTCTCCCACACCGGTAAGGGTGCCGCCGGTTCCCACACCAGCGACAAAAATATCCACTTGCCCATCGGTATCTTCCCAAATTTCCGGGCCGGTTGTCTGCCGGTGCGCTTCAGCATTGGCCGGGTTATCAAATTGTCCGGGCATAAAAGCACCGGGAATGGTATCCACCAATTCGCGTGCCTTTTCAATGGCGCCGGACATTCCACGGCTGCCTTCGGTCAATACTAATTTGGCGCCATAGGCGGACAGCAAAGCCCGGCGTTCGGCACTCATGGTCTCCGGCATGGTCAAAACCACCCGATAGCCTCGGGGAATGCCGATAGCCGCCAGTCCAATACCGGTGTTCCCGCTGGTGGGTTCCACAATAGTTCCCCCCGGCTTTAACCGGCCATCCTGTTCCGCCTGACGGATCATATAAAGCGCCGCACGATCTTTCACGCTTCCCGCCGGGTTTTGGCGTTCCAGCTTGGCTGCAATACGCGCTTCCAAATCATGCTTTTTTTCAAAGGCACGCAGTTCCACCAAGGGAGTATGCCCAATCAATTCTTCAATGGACGAAGCAATACGCATAACATCGCTCTCCTTACTACATGATGATATCTGCCGTTTTTCCATTTGTAATGCGGAGCAGATCGTCCGGTGCCAGTTCCACCTGAGTACCGATTTTCCCCCCACTGACAAGGATGGTGTTGTGTGATTGTGCTTGCAAAGCCAATACGGTGGGAAAAGGTTTCTTCATGCCCACAGGTGAACACCCGCCCCGCACATATCCAGTCAGCGGAAGCAGTTCCTTTACAGCGATCATGGAAACCGCTTTTTCCCCCACCGTTGCCGCGGCTTTTTTCAGGTTCAGTTCCGCCGCCACCGGTATGACAAACACATAATGGCCGCCGCTGTGGCCTTTGGTCACCAGCGTCTTGAACACATGAGCTGGGTCCTGCCCCGTTAGCTGTGCAACCGTTTCTCCGTCTACCGCCTCCGGGCCATGTGGATACGTATGGGCAGTATAAGCAATTTTGTGTTGTTCCAATATGCGCATGACATTGGTTTTGGCCGCTGCCATAGCGTCATCTCCTTCTCTATTATGTCAAATAGGAAATCAGTTTATCCGCTGCTGCTGCCCAAGCAATGCTGTACAGGGAAATCGACAGGGGCTTCCCGATGAGCAGCAGAAACAGATACCGCTTTACCGTCATTTTAGTAAGCCCGGCCAGCATACAGATCAGATCGTCGGGAAAACAGGGTAGCAAAATGGAAAGGAAAAAGAAGGCCTCGAACCGATGCCCTTTATCGATTTTTCCAATGTATTTATTGTACGTTTCCGGTTTGGTAACAGACTGGATAAACGGCCTGCCGTAATAACGTCCCAGAAAAAAATTGATGATGCTTCCAGTACAAATTCCAATATAATTATATACAAATCCCCAGCCCGGCCCAAACAGCAATACACCCACAAGGCAGCTTGCGCCGCCGGGAATGATCGGGAACACGACCTGGATCACCTGGATGAAAATAAACAATACAGGCGCCACTACTCCGGCCTCCATAATAAAAGCCTTCAGTGCCTCCCTATCCAGGAAAATACCGCTGACAAAACCATAGATAACAAACGCCACAACAATTGCCATTCCCACAATAGTGGCTGCATAAATAACTCTTTTGGCACGTTTGTGAGCAGGCGCTTGTTTTTCCTCCGGTGGCAAATCTGTTTTGGAACTCATTTCGTTTACCTGCTCCGGTTTTAAATTTTCCATACTATCTCCTACAGGAAGCCAACGATAGCCGATTTCCCTAAAATCTGTATTTGGTCTGAAAACGAACAATTATCAATCCGCTTTCAAACACCGAAGCATAGTATACCCTGATTTTCACTTAGACGTCAAGAACCAATACCAGTCAAACGCCTTACAACTTTCTGACAATGTACCCGGAAAATTTCATTAGTTGCGCTAATCATAAAGAAATACCCCCGCTGCATTTTTGGCTTTGCAGCGGGGGCTTAAGGTGCTTACCGAAAATTGCCGCGTCCAGTCTGTGGTTCAAAGGCCCATTGGCAACTTATATGCAAAGAGAAACCACCGACCGTTTTTGACTACTTTCGGAGAACAGGCTTCTTAGCCGGTTATTCCGCGAGCAATCCCAATCCGTCCAACCATGTCTCAACATCCGTTTGGGAAACGTTCGAGGAAAAGCGCTGGCCGTCTAGCCAGGTACCAGTTCCGGCCATCTCTTCCAGCAACTGGTCACTCTCTCCCAGGCCGGAGCTGGCAGGGGTACAGAAGGGAACCACAGTTTTTCCGGTGAAATCATTAGCTTCAATGAAACCATCAACCGGCCAAGCGGCAATGCCCCACCAAATAGGATAACCAATCAGTACAGTATCATAGGACTCCCAGTTTTCCACCGTATCTGCCACCAGTTCGACATCCCTAGCATCTGGATTTTCGTGTTCATAGCATACCCGGCTATCGGTATCGGAATAGTTCAAATCTTCGGAGGTATAAGGATCAACCGGCTCCAACTCAAACAAATCCCCGCCGGTAGCCTGGGCAATATAGTTAGCTGCCTCCTCAGTGTTACCGGTAGCGGAAAAGTAAACGATGAGGATATTCTATTCGGCGTCCTGATTTCCTTCCTCAACCGGGAAAGAAGCAATTTTCTGGGTAGCAACCTGCAAAATCATCAGGGCATCGGAGGAGGTCACATCTCCCTCACCATCCACATTGGCTGCTAAAGCCTGTTCGTTGGTTAGATCAATCTTATCTGTCGCCGCCTGCAGCGCCATCAACGCGTCGGCCGCAGACACTTCTTTATCTCCATCCACATCGCCATATGTGACCGCAGGCATGGGATCGGGTTTTTCTTCCAGACCATTGATCGCCGCCTGCAAATCAGCAACAGCGTCTGCCACCTGATCGCTGGTAGCATCCTCGTTCTCGCTGACTGCTTTGGCAGCTGTCAAAGCAGTATTCAGAGCAGTCACCGTGTCTTCGGTATACAAAGAAGTGTCAATGTCCTCCGCCTGAGCAATCAAATTGTTCAGCTCTGTTTTATCCACAGGAGCCGGATCCGGCTCACTGCTGGTATTGACGATCTTGACATTACGCAGGCTGACCGTCACGCCGACATTATTGGCCCAACTCGCATTCACCCGATCCAAATTGTTATAGAGGAACAAGTGGAACTTGGTGATGCGTCCGGCATCCAGGATTTCCTGCGGGACCGGAACCGTTACCGGCAGCCATTCGTTGGCTTTGATATTGGCCAGTTCATTCTGTCCGCAATGGATCTTTCCATTAGTATCGCCGCCCACCTTGACTGCATTGTCGTTGCTTGCCGAAGCAGCATCTACTGAGAACAGCCGTGCTTCACCGTCGCAAACGCCGCTAAGCCAACCAGCAGCTTCTGCGTCAGGATGATTGGCAGTGGTGTTGATGCGAATGTCATAGCTGAGCATCAAAGTGTCGTCAGCATAGGAAGCCAGATCCAAAGGCTCGGTCAAAGCCCCATCCAGGCTGAGATAGTGATCTTCATTTGTGGTTCTTTCCTCGCTCCAGAAGATGGCAATGGTTCTTTCATCACTTAGAACCAAAACATCTTCCGCGTTGCGAAGGGAGGCAACGGCTTCATTCACTTGCTGCTGGGTCGCATCGGGATTATTGTACACGGCCAAAGCGTCCTCAAACAGCTTATTGTAAGCGGCGATGGATTCCTCAGTATAGGCGGACAGTTCGCCTTCGCTCATCTGTGTTTCCAAAGCGGCTTCCAAAGGCGCTTTATTTACATAATCAGAGGTAACCGTCATCAAACGGACATTGCGCACTTTGATGGAAACACCGGAATCATTATCCCATACGATCCCATCGCTGTCAGCTGTACCGCCGGTTCCGTTCATACCCTCGGTATCGTTGTACACATAGAGTTTAAATGCGGTAAGATACCCGGCGCTGGTCAACGCATCCACATCGGAAATCTCTGCCGTCACGGTGATATAATCATCCGCTGCCGCGTTCATGGGCTCTCCGCCAAAAGAGATAGCGGAACCCGCATTGATCCGGGTGGCGTCATTGGTGGTGCTATCTGTCCACACACCGGCCTGGCCATTGCGCACATAGCTCAGCCAGTCCTTAGTCGTGGGCTCGTTTGTGGTTTCCACCTTGATCTCGTACTGCACATACAACGGACGGCCTTCGTATCCCGCTACACTGATAGCCGGGTTGGGCGAATAAGTTACGCTCATATAATGGCCAGTACCGGTTTGTTCCTCTGCACCAATCACGGCGACTTCGTCCATCTTGATGGTAAGCCCGCCCCGCGCCGTATAAACAGCCCGGACTGCCGCTTCGATATCCTCGTTGCTGTCCTCTTCGTCCAGGGCGGCGACCGCCGCAAATGCATCAGTCAGCGCCTTGGCGGATTCATCGGTGTACATTTTCAGGTCAGCCGTATCAAAAGCGGCGTCCAAAATTGCCTGCTGCTTTACCTGCACATCGAACCGGTAATCCCAACCGGTTTTTTGGGCGATATACTTGGTCAGATCGAAGCTGCGGTTGATGGAAGTTGCCACCGTCGGATGACGGCCGGTGCCATACCCCTCCGTAGCGCTGTTGATCTGATCCAGGGAAAAGAAGCTCATATGTTCGTCGCCCTCTTCGACTAATTCATCAATAGCCGCCTGAATGGCACTGGCGCGACCCGACCCCATAATGCCGTATGCCCAGATGATTTCTGCATCCGGATTATCCCGACGAATCATCTGCAGGAACGCTTTTGCTTCGCTCTGGATGTATTCATCAGTAACCGATACGCCGTCTATCGTGGCGCCGTTGTCATTTGTCCCCAGATTGATGATGACAACATCCTTCGGATTGGACTCAAAATCATAATCATCGGTGCATTTATTTCCCAGACCGGACACCATCTCATAGACGGGGAACATGGAGTTTGCCTCATCAGCCCGGACAAAGCGGATGCCGCTGCGGGCAATCACGTCGATATCCGCACCAAAGGCCTGCGCCGTCATAGTGGCATAGGTGCTGGTACCGTCGGAAACATGGGAGTTGTACCCCACATCCGAATTGGCCGCCAGATTTCCAAAGCCAGCGGTGATGGAATCGCCGATGATTTCAATGTTGCGTTCGGTATCCGCGGGGGGCGTGGTAAGTGAACCACCGGTAATGGTCAGTGACTGAATGCCAACCGTTGCGCTACCAGCATACACCGCTTCATTGCGCTTGCGCAGGGTGATGGTGTGGCTGCCGTCGGCAAGACCTTCCGCCAAAGTATACTCACCGCTGGTCTGTGTAAGCTCTATGGAGGAAGAAGGCACCAGCGCGCCGTCCACATACACATTGACATATCCAGGATTGGGGCTGAGACTGGAGCTTGTCAGCACCGCCTTGGCCCCGGTGCCTTCAAAATTGAAGGAAATACCGGAATAGGTCCAATCCAGGTAAAGTGTACCGTCTCGTTCATAAGTGCGCCCATGTGTCAGCACCTGGGCTTCGTCCATTGGCACAGTGGTATCCCCCTCTGCCAAGGCCCCCATGGGAAGCATAGCCGCCAGCATGCTGCCGGCCATAACAACCGATGCCAGCGTCCGCAACCATTTCTTCATTGCTTACAACCATCCTTTTCCATTGATTTCGCCATAACCACGCTTGCACGCGTCATCATGATTATAACAAAGTGATTATACTATATCTATCTGATTTTTTCAACTCTGTTTCATGTAAATATGGAGAATTTAAACAAGAAAAATCCTGTCAATTTTTAGGGAGTTTCCCGCAAAACACAGACTTGCTTTTTTTACACAAAAACGGTATACTATGAGTGCTTGATTTTTCGCTTCATTTTGGAGCAATCAGATTATTAAATCGGGAGGTATCTTTATATGCTGGACAAAAAAGTTGTGGAACTGCTGAATGAACAGGTCAACAAGGAATTTTACTCGGCTTATCTGTATCTCGATTTTGCCAATTTTTATGAGGATAAAGGGTTGGAGGGCTTTGCCAACTGGTATACGATCCAGGCACAGGAAGAGCGGGATCACGCCATGCTCTTTTATCAGTACCTGCATAACAATAACCAGCGGGTGCAGCTCAAAGCCATTGCCCAGCCGGACAGAAATCTGCAAACTTTGATGGATCCTTTAAAAGAAGGGCTCAAGCACGAGGAATATGTGACTTCGACCATTTATACCCTGTATGAGGCGGCCCGGGAAGCAAAGGACCTGCGCACCATGCAGTTTTTGGACTGGTTTGTCAAGGAACAGGGAGAAGAAGAAACCAACGCACAGGATATGATTACCAAAATGGAGCTTTTTGGGAGCGATCCCAAGGGACTGTATATGTTGGATAATGAATATAAGGCCCGCGTCTATACCGCTCCATCCCTGACCCTGTAAGGCTTTGTCAAAAATCCCGCTTTCGGTTTGTTCCGAAAGCGGGATTTTTCTATAACCCAATACAAAGGCTGTAACGGCCATCATCTACCATATGCTCCGTTCAGTTTTTGCCGTTTTGTCTTTCTTTTTCCTCCATCTGTGCCCGGTACTTTTTCCCCACTTCTATCGTTGTCTGATAACCGGCGCCTCTTTTTACCGTATCCGGTCCGTACCGGTTGCGTATATCGTCCAGGGCCCGGTCCAATTTCCTTGCCTTTTCTCGTTCTTCATCTTTAAAAAAACTTATCTGGACAGCATCGCCGCGCACAATCTGCATCAGGGAAATGCCAAGCAGCCGCAAAGGAACACACCCTTTCCATAATTCGCACAGCAATTCCCTGGCAACCGCATATACCTCTTTGGTTATATCTGTCGCCTCATCCAGCTTTTTCTGGTGGGAACGGTTGACAAAATGATTGGTGCGGATGGAAACCGAAATGCAAAAAGCCCGCGCATGATCGGCGCGCATCCGGGATGTCACGCTGTCGGCCAGTTCCAGCAGGATATGGCTGGCCTCTTCCATGGTGGTCACATCTTCCGCCAAGGTGGTGGAAACGCTGTAGCCTTTGGCTTCTTCCGGTTGCGTCAGCACGGGGGAAGGATCAATGCCGTTGGCATAGTCATGAAGCTGTCCACCCGGTTTTTGTCCCAATACAGCCTGTATCTTACGGACATCTGCCTGAGCCAGATCTCCGATGGTAACTATACCGGCATGATTGAGCTTCTCCGCTGTGGCGTGTCCCACAAGGAACAGTTCCCCCACCGGGAGCGGCCATAGCTTTTGCGCTATCTCTTCCGGAAACAGGGTATGGACCTTATCCGGTTTTTCAAAGTCGCTCGCCATCTTGGCCAACAGCTTGTTCCGGCTGATCCCCACATTCACCGTAAATCCCAGTTCCTCACGGATGGCGCGTTTTATGTCGTGAGCGGTACCGACCGGATCGGGATAAAGACGGCCGCTGTCGCTCATATCCAGAAAGCATTCGTCGATACTGAATTTTTCCACTGCCGGCGTATACCGGCGGCAAATATTCATAAACGCCTTGGAATTGCGTTCGTACAAACGAAAATCCGGCCGGGCAAGCACCAGCTGGGGGCCTGTCTCTTATACACATCTGACGCTGCCGACGATAAGGCTCGTGTAGA